>Ga0115567_10002946_pt1 | contig 16934 bp, 11 predicted proteins | sample COGITO_mtgs_1204_2_FD_88679 | JGI IMG/M metagenome (GOLD analysis project Ga0115567, IMG submission 88679) | Pelagic marine microbial communities from North Sea - COGITO_mtgs_120412 | ecosystem: Environmental > Aquatic > Marine > Epipelagic | place: Germany:Helgoland, sampling site Kabeltonne... | reverse complement strand
TCTGCGATAACTAGCGCTGCCATTGCTTCCACAATAGGTACCGCACGCGGAACAACACAAGGATCGTGGCGACCTTTGCCCTGCATTTCAGCTAAATTACCATTTCTATCTATAGTTTGTTGTTTTTGCATAATTGTAGCAACAGGTTTAAATGCTACATTAAAATAAATATCCTCACCGTTGCTTAAACCACCTTGTATACCACCACTATTATTGGTTTTTGTTGAACCATCTTTATTAAAAAGATCGTTATGCTCGCTGCCTTTAAGCTTTATTCCATCAAAACCGCTACCAAATTCAAAACCTTTTACTGCATTTATAGACAACATGGCTTTGCCAAGTTCAGCGTGAAGCTTGTCAAAAACCGGCTCCCCTAAGCCTATCGGTACATTTTTGATTACACAGCTTACAATACCACCAACCGTATCGCCTTCTTTCCTGATTTGCTTTATGTAGTTTTCCATTTCTAAAGCTATTTTAGGATCTGGACATCGAACGGGATTTTTTTCAATTTCTGAAAAATCCAATTCAGAATAATGCTTGTTTAATGAAATTTCTCCAACCGCTGAAACATAGGCATTTAAACTTACTCCCTTCAACAATTGCTTTGCTATCGCACCTGCCGCTACCCTACTTGCCGTTTCTCGTGCGGAAGATCTTCCGCCACCACGATAATCCCGAATTCCGTATTTTTTATCGTACGTATAATCTGCGTGCGAAGGTCGGTAGGTATCTTTTATATGTGAGTAATCTTGTGATTTTTGATTTGTATTTTCAATTACAAAACCAATGGGCGTACCGGTAGTTTTGCCTTCAAATATTCCAGAAAGAAATTTTACGGTATCTGGCTCTTTTCGCTGGGTAACGATTGTAGATTGGCCAGGTTTTCTGCGGTTCATTTCCGCTTCAATAGCGTTAAGGTCTATTTCTAGTCCTGCAGGACATCCATCGATAATTCCACCAATGGCTTGTCCGTGAGACTCGCCAAACGTGGTTAACTTAAAAATTTTTCCGTAGGTATTGCCTGCCATAACGCCGTTTTCAGCAAATGTAAATCTTACTGTTCAATTTTGAAAATTACTGAAGGGTTAATACATTCTAAACATTGCCAAACAATTATAACAATTTATATAGATAAACGTAACGTTGATTTAAACTCACAACGGCCAACAATTCTGTTCTTTGTTAGCATAGAACAGATCTATTGAAACGTAAAGTTGACGTTGTTGTAATTTCAGACCTTCATTTGGGAACTTATGGTTGCCATGCAAAGGAGATATTACATTATTTAAATTCTGTCAAGCCCAAGAAACTCATTCTCAACGGTGATATTATTGATATTTGGCAGTTTAGAAAACGTTATTTCCCAAAAGCACATCTTCTAGTAATAAAAAAAATTATTGCACTTGCTACAAAGGGAACTCAGGTTTATTACATAACCGGTAATCACGATGAAAAGATGCGCAAGTTCAGCAACTCGCGTATGGGCAATATTAGGGTTTTGGACAAATTAGTTCTAAACCTGAATGGTAAAAAAGCCTGGTTTTTTCATGGTGATGTTTTCGATGCTTCCATACAGCATACCAAATGGATAGCTAAATTAGGTGGTTGGGGATATGATTTTTTAATAAGGGTGAATCATTTATTAAATTTAATTTTAGTAAAAATAGGTCGCGAAAAATATTCCCTTTCTAAAAAAATCAAAAACAGCGTAAAATGGGCTGTAAAATTTATAGACGATTTTGAACAAACGGCCACAGAACTTGCGATAGACAATAATTTCGATTATGTTATCTGCGGTCATATACACCAGCCTGCGATACGTAAAGTTGTTACTGAAAAAGGTTCTTGTGTTTATTTAAATTCTGGAGATTGGGTTGAAAATCTTACGGCACTAGAGTACCATAATGAGCATTGGATTTTATATAATTATCATTCCAACAAAAATTTCCTCTATCCAGATATTGATTGGGTTGATGATGATAAAAAGGGTTTACCAGACTTTCTTTCTGCTTTTAAAGCGTTTGTTTAAGTAAGGCTTCACGTAAAATTGTTACGGGATGCAATGCATTGCGCGATGTACCATCCTTTATCTGGTGCCTACAGCTCGTGCCGTTTGCAGCTATAATGGTGTCTGATGACGCTTTTCTTATAGATGGAAAAAGTCTTAATTCTCCAATTTTCATACTTACCTCATAATGTTCTTTTTCATAGCCAAAACTTCCTGCCATACCACAACAGCCCGACGTTATTAGCGTAGGACTGTAATTTTTTGGAAGATTCAATATATCAAAAGTTACTTTTTGGTTGCTCAGCGCTTTTTGATGGCAATGGACGTGGATCTTGATCTTTTTCTCTTCGGAAGTAAATTGATCGGATTTAATATTCCCCAACTTTGTTTCTGAAGCAATAAATTCTTCAATAAGGAACGTATTTTCAGCAATTGATTTTGCCGAAACTTCATCGTCTGCCAATCGAAGAAATTCATCTCGAAAAGATAAAATCGCCGAAGGCTCAATACCCAATAAAGATTTAACAGAAGATATTTTTGATTTAAGAAAAGAAATATTCTTATTAACGTGCTGTTTTGCCTCTTCAAGAAATCCTTTCGATATTAAAGCACGCGCACTGTCCAAATCATCGATTACGTTAACTTTATAATTGAGATCAGTTAAAAGCTGAAAGGCATCCATCGCGATTTCAGCTTCAGAATAATTGCTGAACTCATCTACAAATAAATAAACCTCCTTAATGTATGTATTGTGAAAAATTAACTGATTTTTAATACTTTGGTATTGCTTACTAAAACTTTTTATTGAAACCATTGGCAATGACCTTTCCATTGCGACACCGCTAATGTTTTTTATTAAACTACCAGTAAATACATTACCAAAAATAGCATTAGCTATCCTTGGAAATTGGGATGCTTTTTTATTGTAATCACTACTTTTTCCGAAGAGTTTGGTAGATAGCGATATTCCGTTTGCTTTATTATATTGATATAGAAATTCTGCCTTTGCTGTAGCGATATCAACATTACTCGGGCATTCGGTCGCACAGGCTTTACAACTTATACAAAGATCAAAAACCTGTTTTAATTCTTTGCTATCAAATTTATTTGTAGCATCGTTATGGGTTAAAGCCTCGCGTAACATATTTGCGCGTGCCCTTGTTGTATCTTTTTCATTTTTGGTGGCTTGATAACTTGGGCACATCGTGCCACCAGTACTTGCAGGTTTACGGCAATCCCCACTACCATTACATTTTTCTGCAAGCCTTAAAATACCTTGTGAATCTTCAAAATTTAGAATCGTTTCTACTTTAGGCTCTTCCCTATCCACTTCATATCGAAGATTTTCATCCATCTTAAATGCATCGACTATCTTTCCGGGATTGAAGATATTGTTAGGGTCAAACGCTTTCTTTATTTGCTGCATCAAGCAATAATTATGTTCACCGACTTGCATTTTCAGAAATTCTGCCCGTACAATGCCATCACCGTGTTCTCCAGAAAATGAGCCTTTGTATTTTTTAACTAGTTTGGCAACATCAGTAGTTATCTTTCTAAAAAATACAACATCCTTTTTTGTCTTTAAGTCAAGAATTGGGCGTAAGTGAAGCTCACCAGCACCAGCGTGCGCATAATAAACCGCCTTTTGGTCGTAGCGCTTCATTAACATACTGAATTCCTTTATATATTCTGGTAAATCTGAAAGCGCTACGGCCGTATCTTCTATACACGCAACCGCTTTTTCATCTCCAACCATATTTCCTAAAAGTCCGAGACCTGCTTTTCGAAGTTCAAGTGCCATTTCAATTTCATCGTTTCGCAATACCGGCAAACTAAAAGCATTTGCAGATTCTTCCAGAGATAAAAGTAATGCCGAAATCTGTCGTTCGAGATCTTCTTCGGAATGTGATCTTAGTTCAAACAATAAAATCGCTTTGGGACTTCCTTCGACAAAATAACGATATGGTTGGTATTTTTTGTTCTGCTTTGTACAATCCAAAATCACATCATCCATCATCTCGCACGTATACAAATCGTGTCGCATTGCTATAGAAACATCATTCAAGCAAACTTCAAGCTCATTATAATGTGCTGCAACCATTGCGGTAAAACTTGGCGGTAATGGATCTAATTTTAGTGTAATCTCTGTGCTAAACGCAAGTGTACCTTCGCTACCGCAAAGAAGACTGCACATATTAAAAGGAAGCATTGTATCTGCAAAGATTTCATTATTTATTAATGTATCTAGCGCGTATCCAGTATTTCGGCGATGAATTTCTAGTTTTGGAAATTCAGCAATGATCTCTAATTGATTTTCCTTATTACTGAAAATATCATTAATGCTCTTGTAAATTTTTCCTTCTAAAGAGTCTAAGGATGTTTTAGATTGAAAATTTTCTTTTTTCAAATCTGAAAAAAATACACATTCTCCGTTTGCCAGCAAGGCTTTGATCTTTAAAACCTTGTCTCGAGTAACTCCATATTTTATAGAAGTAGTACCGCTGCTGTTGTTGCCAACCATACCACCAATCATACAACGGTTGGACGTAGAGGTATTCGGGCCAAAGAAAAGTCCGTGAGGTTTTAGAAAATCATTTAATTCATCCCGAATTACACCTGGTTGAAGTGTAACCGTTCTATTTTCAATATCTAGAGCTATTATTTTTGTGAAATATTTAGATACATCTACAATTATTCCATCGCCAACGCATTGCCCAGCGAGAGAAGTTCCAGCAGTTCGTGGAATTAAAGAAACATTTTCCTTATTCGCAAAATCGATTAGTTGATTTATAGCCTCTTCTGTTTTTGGAAAAGCAACTGCTAAGGGCATTTTCCTATACACGGAAGCATCTGTAGCATAAATTCTTCGGTGTAGATCGTCAAATTGAAATTCGCCATCAAACGTTTTTGAAAAATCGGCAAGCTTTTGTTTCATATTCCAAATGTAACAACAATCACAGTATCTTATAAATTAACTTTAATATAATATTAATAATAATGAAATACCTTAGTGGTATTTTTGAAGGATATTAACAACTTACAACTACAATTATGAAAAAATTATCTTTAATGATTATTGCCGTGATCGGTTTTGGAATTCAATCTCAGGCACAAGAAATTTCTAAAAATGCAATTGGTTTACGTCTTGGTGACAGCGATGGTTTTGGAACCGAAGTTAACTATCAAAGAGCAGTTGGAAGTAACAACAATCGTTTAGAATTTGGCCTTGGCTGGAAAAGCAACAATAACATAGATGCTTACAAAGCTGTAGGGCTTTACGAGTGGGTATGGAATATCGATGGCGGTTTCAATTGGTATGCTGGTCCAGGTTTAGGTATTGGACGTGTTGACTTCGACAAGCGTTTTAAGGACGATCGCATCGACATTGATAATGACGGAGAAACATTTGTTTTCGCTGCGGGTGTAGTGGGTATTGAATATAATTTTGATATACCATTATTATTATCGCTTGATTTTAGACCAGAGTTTGGTTTTGGTGATTATCGTGACGATGTTGATTTTGATATCGCTTTAGGCGTACGTTATCAATTTTAGACGTTAGACGTTAGACGTTAGACGTTAGACGTTAGACGAAAATAAAAATTTAAAAACCCTTAAAGGCAACTTTAAGGGTTTTGTTTTTCATTGCTGTATAGGTTAAACTTTTTACAATACTTTTTCAGAAGCCTCTTCATATATAGCCTCGTAAAGCGGTACGATATTTTTGGTATCGAATTTCATTGCAGCTTCACGTGCCTGTTTTTTGAACCTTTCCAAGGAATCATCAGTTTTTAATATAGTGATTGCATTTTCCGCCATCTCATTTACATTTCCAACTTCGCTTAAAAATCCGCTTACTCCATTAATATTAACTTCTGGCAATCCACCTGCATTACTGCTAATAACAGGAACACTACTTGCCATTGCTTCTAGTGCGGCCAGACCAAAACTCTCTTTTTCTGAAGGAAGCAAGAAAAGATCGCTAAAGCATAATATTTTATCTATTTCATTACTATTTCCTAAGAAAATAACCCTTTCTTCGATACCTAATTTTTTACAAAGTGCTTCGCAAGGTTCTTTTTGGGGACCTTCACCAACAATCAATAATTTTGCGGGAATTTGTTTTTGTACTTTATAAAAAATCTCAATTACATCTCGAACCCGCTTTACCTTCCTAAGATTACTTATATGCGTAATAATGCGTTCATCTTTTTTTGCCATTAGATCACGCTGGCAGTCGGTGTACGGATTATGATATTTATCGATATCTATAAAGTTTGGTACAACTTTAATTTCGTTTTTGATATCGAACAACCGTAACGTATCGTCTTTAAGACTTTGCGAAACAGACGTAACCATATCACTATTGTTAATACTAAAGGTTACGGCAGGTTTATAAAAAGGATGATTACCAACAAGTGTGATATCGGTACCGTGTAAGGTAGTAACCATGGGAATATAAATACCTTCGTCCGCTAACATCTGTTTCGCCATATAGCCAGCATAAGCATGAGGTATAGCGTAATGCACGTGCAATAGATCGATTTTATGAAGTTTGACCATATCGACCAACTTACTACTCAAAGCAAGCTCATAAGGCGGATAATGAAACAAAGGATAATCTGGAACCGAAACTTCGTGGAAATGTATATTGCGGGAAAGAAGTTCAAGCCTTACGGGTTGTTTATAAGTAATAAAATGTATCTCGTGACCTCTTTCTGCAAGCGCGATACCCAATTCTGTAGCTACAACGCCGCTTCCGCCAAAAGTTGGGTAACAAACTATCGCTATTTTCATTTTTTTTTAGTTTAATTATTAATATCGATAGCGTCGTAAATAGCTTGTTGGATATTGCTTCGTAAGTCACTATAAATAATCTTCCGATTTTCTGGATCGGGATAGGTTCTGTTCGATAAAAATACATAAACAATCTCTTCTTCAGGATCCGCCCAAGTTAAAGTTCCTGTAAAACCGCTGTGTCCAAAACTGCTTTTTGGAACGCAACCGCAAGTTGGCCCAGACTCTCCTAATTGAGGTTTGTCAAATCCTACACCACGACGAATATCCTGACTACAAAAATAACAGGTATTGAATTTATTGAAAGTATCTGCTGAAAAATATCTAATACCGCCGTATGTACCTTCCCAAAGATACATCTGCATGATTTTTGCCACATCATTAGCGTTACTGAACAAACCTGCGTGGCCTCCAACACCTCCAATCATCGCTGCTCCTTGATCATTTACATAACCTTGAACGCGTTGCATTCTAAACCTATTGTCTTCTTCGGTTGGCGCAATAATTTCCTTATTGAATTTGTTGAGCGGTAAATAAGTGGTATTGTCTGCTCCCAAGGTTTCGTAAAAATGTGATTGAACCAATTTTTCCAGCGGTCGATCATAATATTCCTCTAAATATTTTTTAAGAATATAATATGGTAGATCACTGTACTTATACCCTTTTTGTTTTCTAAGATCACTTTTACGAATTTCCTCAAATATGGTATCACGATAATCGTGACGCATATAAAGGTTTTCGCTCACCTCAATATCAAAATTCTTAGTTGCTTCAGATGTATAATATTTTGAACTTGGTTTCTTTGTTTTCGAATCTAAAGTTTCAGTATAAAAAGGTATCCAAGCTTGAAGACCCGCAGTATGCGTTAGAATTTCTTTGATCGTTAGATTCGCTTTGTTGCTTTTTTTGTATTCTGGTAATAATTGTGAAAGTCTAGTATCAAGCGAAATCACATCCTTATCTACCAATTCCATAATCAAAGGTAAGGTTGCCAGGATTTTTGTCATTGATGCTAGATCATAAATGTCGGTTTTTTCAACGGCTCTTTTTTCTTGAGGTGTTTGATACCCATATGTTTTGTTAAAAATAACCTTTCCTTTTCTAGCCACTAAAATTTGAGCGCCAGGCATCATATTTTTTATTATTCCTAGATTAGCAAGGCTATCTATTGATCTATTCAGCTTAGCACTCTTCATTCCTACACTTTCTGGAGTGCCATATTGAAGCCGTCCAATAGTTTCGATCATTATACAAGTATCTAACGGAAAGTTCTTTCCCAAAGAAACCGGCAATTTTCCGTTTGCTTTTCGTGCACCAAATATCAATTGTGCAGAAAGCCTCTGAGAAATCTCGCTATTTTGGTAAGACATAATAATTGACCCATAATTTTTGATGTTATTTAATTTTAATAGCGCATAGGGTCGCGCAAAAACATCTAAGATTACCGTGTTCGTTCGGGCGATTTCAGATAGCCAAGCTATTTCCTTATCAGTAAAGTCATATTCTTTCCAAGGATTTTCGTTCGATTTATGAAAACCGATTATCACGGTATCATAATCTTCTAATTGTTCAATATAACCACCAAGATCGTCTGCTTTGATCCAATCTACGGTGTCATATTTCTGTAGCTCATTGTAAAAGGCTTCACCACTATCATCGCCAAAATTTACATACGCAAATTTCTTTCCCTTTAGTTCTTTTATAGGTAAAGTAGTTTTTTTATTTTTCAAAACTGTCAAAGCGTTTTCCATAGCTTCTTCATAAAGCGCATCGTCTAGAACAGTATTTAAGTCCTCAAAAAGATTTGATTCTATAACAGGCTTATAATCATTGAGACCAACCATATATTTTGCCATCAATATTTTTTTAACGGAAAGAGACAAACGTTGTTCGGAAATTATGCCAGAATTATAGGCTTCAGCAATTAATGCTTGAGCTTTTGGTACATCTTCAGAAATTAAAAGAACGTCATTACCTGCTAAAAATGCTGCAAGATCTATTTGTCCTGGTTCTTTAAAGTTTGATGCACCTTTCATATTTAACGCATCTGTAAAAACCAAGCCGTTAAAACCCAATTCCTTTATAAGTAGATCGTGTACGACTTTTGGTGAGATGGATGATGGATAATTAGGTCTTGGCTCTAATGCTGGAACACTTAAATGTGCTACCATAACACTCGCTAGACCTTCGCGAAACATTCTTGTATATGGATATAACTCGATATCTTCAATACGCTCTAAGGAAAAATCTATTGTAGGTAATGTTTTATGGCTGTCAGTATCTGTATCGCCGTGACCAGGAAAATGCTTCGCATTAGCAAGAATGCCGGCGCTTTGCATTCCTTTCATAAAAGCAATGGATTTCTCGGTAACATTAATTTTATCTTCTCCAAAAGATCTGTTACCTATTATAGGGTTCTTTGGGTTTGTATTTATATCAACAACAGGTGCAAAGTTTATGTGTACGCCCAATCGTTTGGAATGTTCACCGATACGCCTCCCTACTTTTTCAATAATTTGGTTGTCTGAAATTGCACCCAAAGTCATATTCCAAGGATAGGCAAAGGTAGAATCTAAGCGCATCGCCAATCCCCATTCAGCATCCATACCTACCATTAGCGGAACTTTGCTCAATGATTGAAATTCGTTATTTAACTTTGCTTGCCTTCTTGGTCCGCCGCGTGAAAATATAATTCCGCCAATATGATTTTCATTTATTAGCTTTTTTATTTTATCAGTTTTCGAAACCGGGTCGCTAGAAAAGACATCAACCATAAAAAGCTGACCTATCTTTTCATTTAAAGTCATTTCAGAATAAATACTATCAACCCATTTCTGTTGATTCTCAAGATCGTTTTCAACCAGCAAGGGATTAATTTGCTGTGAATAAACGGTTACTGAAAGGAATAAAAACGATATTATGGATAGTGCATTTTTCATAGGTTATGTATAAAGCAATAACTATGCTAAAAACCTACTATGCCAGCTATCTTTTGCGGGAACTTCCCAATCTTGAAGATATTCTGCCTTTGTATTTACCAGATTGTTAAATACTACGGTATTTTGAGTGACGGATTTGTTTTTAGCCATTTTTCTAAAATCTGTCAAAGACTTGTGTGCTATGTAATCACCATTGTAATAAGTAACATTCATTTTGTCCATTAGATCCAAGCTAAATTCCTTCTCCAGGGATTGAATGAAATGAACCGAAGCATCGATACTACATCCAGATGCAGAGGCACTGGATTGATTTAATCCTAAGATAATAAAGCGATTGTATTTTATTTCAAAACCAGCTTCTAAAGAGGTACCATGCGCTGTCCATTTTTCTAGAAAAGTTTGTGTTTTTTCTGAAATTTTAGCGACCTCTTCATCGCTCATTTTTCTATTTGCCTGATAGATCCATATTCTTGAATCATCTGGTAGGCTTTCAAATTCTGTTACCATAATTAGAGTTCTTCGGCGTTGGCGATCATTTCTGCAACATCCATTACTTCTACTTCGCCTTCCTTATTCTTGCCCTTAACGCCATCGGTCATCATCGTATTGCAAAAAGGACATGCAGCCGCGATAATTTTTGGAGCAATTTCCAAAGCTTCTTCTGTACGTTCTATATTAATTTCTTTAGTACCAGGCTCAGCATCTTTGAACATTTGTGCGCCACCGGCACCACAGCAAAGTCCGCGGGATTTACAACGTTTCATCTCTACAAGTTCAACTTCCAATTTTCGCAAAAGCTCTCTTGGCGCTTCATATTCTCCATTTGCACGGCCTAGATAGCACGGATCGTGAAACGTTATACGCTTACCTTTAAATTTCCCACCCTCAACTTTGAGTCGGCCTTCTTCCATTAAAGATTTTAAAAATTGGGTATGGTGGACTACTTCGTAATTCCCTCCCAATTCTGGATATTCGTTTTTAATAGTATTGAAACAGTGTGGACAAGCAGTAACTATTTTTTTTACCTCATAGCCGTTAAGCACTTCTATATTCGGAATTGCTTGCATTTGAAAAAGGAATTCGTTTCCAGCTCTTTTTGCCGGGTCGCCGGTACAGCTTTCCTCCGTTCCCAATACAGCGAAATCGACTTTCGCGTTATTGAGCAGTTTAACAAATGCTTTGGTTATTTTTTTGGCACGATCGTCAAAACTTCCAGCGCAGCCAACCCAAAATAGAACTTCGGGTTTTTTTCCTTGCGCCGTATATTCGGCCATTGTGGGTACTTTTAATGTTTCGCTCATATCTTTTCCGCTTTGGCGGTAAACTTATAATTTAAACAAATGCTCTTTTGAATATATTTCTATATTTTCCGAAGCGCTTATTTTCTTAATCTTTAAAAACCTCTATAGTAACTTTTTTCTCAACCAAATCTGTAAACTTACCTTTATATCGGGTTGCTTTTACCAAATGGTTATCTACCCAATGGTAATTGCCTCCGCGTGGTTTGCCCATTAACATTGAGTTGTATTTAAAGCCGTGTTTTTCCAGCCATTTTTCAGTCACCTCGCGGTGCGCTTCGGTACGAGAGGTAAAAAAACATATGTTATGCCCTTCATCGTACCACTTATTAAGTGTTTTTAATGCGTCTGGAAATGGTTTGCACCTCGCCATACGTTCTGGCTCTTCATTAGGCACATCTTCTGTAATAGTACCATCAATGTCTATTAGATAATTTTTGATACCCTTTGAAAGAACGGGACTGATGTGTTCGCCCTTTTCGTTCTTCTCGTGCAACAGTTTCTCTATCTCTTCTTTTTTCATCTTGCTCTATTTTTGAAATCTGAAGACTGCTAGGTCCCTAAAGAATGATCAATTAACAATTTAATTTAGATTGCATTTCAATTCTTTCAAAAGAGAAAGAATAATTGATCTTAAATTTTTTCTATATTAATACTGAAAAATCAAGATTACCCTTAATTTTCATCTTTCCAATTTAATCTATCCATTTGGTTGTACGGCCAAGGCGCACCGTTATTCTCGATATTTGTCATAGCTCCATTAAGTTCTGTTGGTGCTGCAGATTGCTCCATAACCAGATATTGGCGCATATCCATAATTATCGAAAGCGGATCGATACTTACAGGACAAGCTTCAACGCAGGCATTACAGGTAGTACATGCCCAAAGTTCTTCCCTTAAAATGTAATCGTCCAAAAGCTGTTTGCCATCTGGTTTGAATTCACCATTATTAGCATCGATATTTTTGCTTACTTCCTCTAGCCTATCGCGCGTATCCATCATAATCTTACGGGGCGATAATTTTTTTCCTGTAATATTCGCAGGGCATTCGCTTGTGCAACGGCCACATTCTGTACAGGTATAAGCGTTTAGAAGTTGGGTTTGACTAAGATCCATGACATCGCTGGCACCAAATTTCGCCGGAGCTTCGGCACCTTCAGCAGGAGCGGCAAATGGATCTATATTTGGATCCATCATCATTTTCACTTCAGCGGTAACAGCATCCAGATTCCTGAATTTTCCTTTTGGAACTACTTTACCCAAATAAACATTGGGAAATGCAAGTATAATATGAAGGTGTTTTGAAAAATACAGATAATTTAGAAAAACTAATATCCCAATAATATGGAGCCACCAAGCGGTTCGTTCAATTATAATCAACGTTGAAATCGATATTCCTTCGAACAATGGTTGTAACCATCCGCTTACCGGAAATGATCCTGCAGTAACATAATGATCTGCGCCTAAAGTCTGTAATTGTAAATCAGCCCCATTCATCGTAATGAAAAGTATCATCAAAATCATCTCAAAGTAAAGAATATAGTTGGCATCGTTTTTTGGCCATTCTGTCATTTCACGCGCCCAAAAACGTCTGATTTTCGTTACATTTCGTCGCGTCCAAAAAAGAATAACCCCAACAAAAACAAGTAATGCCAATATTTCAAAAGTAAAAATCAGAACATTATATACTGGACCTAAAAAAGAAAAAATCCTGTGCGTACCAAATATACCGTCTATGATAATTTCGAGCACTTCGATGTTGATCACGATAAAACCAACGTAGACTATTACATGTAGAAAACCGGCAAATGGCCTAACTACCATTTTTGATTGGCCCAACGCTATGCGAAAAACATTTCCCCAACGTTCACCAATGTGATCTGAATTATCGACTTCTCGACCTAATTTTATATTACGGATTATCTTTCGAATATTATACGTAAAATAACCTATGCCGGCAATTAATACAACTATAAAGAGAATATTTTGAATGTACTGCATGTATCTAAAGGTCTGGATCTTCTGGCGCTGTGTACTCCTTATTATTTTTTCCGAAAACAGAAATATGCACGTATCGCTTTGGGTTCAATTTAAGGTCTTGAAGCAATTCTTCCAATTGTTTGGAAGCTCCTTCAAGGTTTTGATACAACTTATCATCTTTTAAAAGTTTGCCTATACTGCCTTCACCATTATCTATACCTTCTACTATTCTATCAAAACGTGTAACAACATCTTGAAGATCTTCTACGAGCTTACCAGTTTCCAACTTGGACAAAGAGTCTGAAAGTTTTGCAAAGTTACTGGCGGTTATATCAAGATTTGTAAATGTACGATCCAGTTTGTTATTGTTTTTAGCCAATATACCGTTCATTTTATCTGTTACACCATTAAAAGATGTTAGCGTACTGTTCAATTTTTCAATAGCATCTTTCAAGTTGTTTCGTGTACGCTCATCTACGATATCTGTAAAACTTAACAATAGAGTATCTACGGTCGCTAAGGTATTATTCACTTTTTTCTCTAATGGGCCCAATGCTTTTGTTACGGCACTTAACATACCGTCCTCAATTTCACCGCGAAGTGTATCACCAGTCTGCGCAACATTTTTTGATGAATATTCAGGGAAGATCCCTAATGATTTACCACCAATAAGACCGCTGCTATAAATACGCACAAGACTTTCTTTTGAAAAATCGAATTCACGTTCAACCGTAAATTCAACTACCAAACCACCTGTATCGTTAGCGAAATCAATTTTTTGAACCTTGCCTACTACAAGCCCGTTAATGGTAACCTGTGCGGATTTGGCAAGGCCTTCAACGTTTTGATATTTAACGTAAAATGTTCGGTTTTTTTCTAAAAGGTTCGTGCCCTTCAAATAGCTATAACCAAAAATAAATAGTAAAATGGCACCAATAGCCAATATTCCGGTTTTAACTTCTCTAGATAGTCTCAAAGGCTGCGATTTTTATTGGAAACAAAGTTAGGAATAAAAATAAAAAAAAGATAGAAATGCCTACTTAATTTACGTTGCCATCCAATACTTCAGATAGTTTTACTTTACTTCCATTTTTAAAGGCGACAATAAAACTTGAAGAATACCCTTTTTGCTTAGCTATTTTATGCATTAATTGGATTTTTTTATAATCTGCCGTGTCACCGTAATAATATTTATAAAGACCATCTTCCTTTATCCTGCTCATATCTTCTAGTCCCTTAAAATTTTGTGGCTTAGTATCAAGTTTACGTTTACTTGCGGCCAATTGAACCTTAAAATCAATATTCCTATAGATTTTTTCTTCGGAAGTATTGATCGCTTCTTTAATTTCGGCTTTGGTTATAACCGGATTTTGTGCCTGGTCTGTTCCCAAAGCAAGATTATTGCGGTAATTGATTATTCCGTTGGCAATTTCTATTGCTAGTTCACTTCTGCCTTTCGAAGAATTTACATAAGCACCTTCTGTATTATTTGTTAAAAAACCCAATTCAACCAAAATCGATGGCATATAGGTATTGTGCAAAACCCAGAAAACGGCTTGTTTTACGCTACGATCGTTTCTTTTTAAATTGTTCACCATATTATTCTGCACAAGACCGGCAAGCATGATACTTTGATCAAGGTACTCTTCCTGCATAACTGCCATACCAATCATGGATTCAGGTGAATTCGGATCAAAACCTGCGTAATTTTCCTCGTAATTTTCTTCTAGAAAGATCACTTCGTTTTCTTTTTGTGCTATTTCCATATTCTGCTTGCTTTTGCTAAGACCCATAACAAATGTTTCTGCACCAAATGCTTGGCTGGAGTGTGAATTACAGTGAACTGAAACAAATATATCTGCATCTGCCTTATTTGCAATCGCGGCGCGTTCCTGAAGTTTAAGGAATATGTCAGTCTTGCGAGTATAAATAACTTTAAAACCTGGCTGCTTTTCTAATATCTTACCTATTTCCAGAATGACCGTTAAGGCAATATCCTTTTCAATATAACCATTACCACGGTTGCCTGAGTCATGTCCACCATGCCCAGCATCCAGAACTACTACAAAAGGTTTAGGAGTTTTTTTCTTATTATGCAGTTCCGAAGAAAATACAAAGGATGTAAAACAAAGTGAAATTAGGATTAAAAAGTACTTTTTCATAAGTATATAACGTTATATAGCAATTGATATTTTAAAATATTGATTTTACAAAAGAGAGCCGAAAAAATATGCTTAATTTTGAGCTTCCAAAAACTAAGCCAAAATTACAAAATAATTACAACGGAAGCATTGCAAACAAAAAAGCATTTTTATTCTTTAATACTGTTTTTTCTACTGTTTGGTGGTAATTGCTCACTATTGGCGCAAGATATTCCTAAAAAGGATTCGGTTAATATCTCCTCTAAAGAAATAAGTGATGAAGTGGTTATCACCCGTCAAGATTCTTCCCAGATTTTGGTAACACCTGTAGTCGATAGCTCGAAACAAGATTCCGTAAAGCGAAAAAAAGAACTTCTAACGGATATAGTTGAATATTACGGTGAAGATTATGTATACATAGATCGAAAAAAGAACAAGGTCTTTATGTACAATAAAGCTTTTGTTATTTATGGTGATATGCGCATAGATGCCGGATTGATCATCTTGGACTATAACAAAAACGAGGTTTATGCCAAAGGAATCGATAGCGCCGGCGTTTATGTACAGACTCCCATTTTTGTACAGGCAGCAAATAAGGTTGAGCCAGATTCCATTCGTTTTAATTTTGATTCGCAAAAAGCGCTTGTTTATAACTCACGTACCGAGCAGAACGGTTTCAACGTAAAAGCTGAAATCACCAAAAAAGTAAACGATTCGGTTATTTTTCTACGGAATGTAAAATTTACTACATCTAAAAATCTAGATGATCCTGAATATTATTTCTATACTAGAAAAGCAAAGTTTGTTCCCAAAAAGAAAATCGTAACCGGCTTTACCAATATGTATATTGCCGATGTACCAACTCCTATCGGACTTCCATTCGCGTATTTTCCGTTGACCGAAGAACGCACTTCCGGGTTTATAATTCCTTCAGTAGGTGAACAGAACCGGCGCGGTTTCTTTTTCCAGAACGGTGGTTATTATCTTGCATTAAGTGAATATTTCGATCTAACGCTGCTTGGCGATTATTATACGAATGGTAGTTATGGGCTACGCGGTGAAAGTGCGTATGCTTTAAAATATAGATTTCGTGGAAATGTAAGCATTCGTTATGAAAACCTTATAACTAGTGAACGTGGTTTTCCAGATTTTGCGCAGCAAGCTGTTTATAACATTAGGTGGAGCCATTCACAAGATCAAAAATCGAGTCCATCGTCTCGTTTTAATGCCTCCGTAAATTTGGGAAGTAGCCGCTATTTTCAGCAATCCATAAACCAGACAAACAATGCGAGTTCCCTTATAAATACGTTGAGCTCTTCAGTATCCTACTCGAAAACGTTTGAAGGTGAACCGCAGGTAAATGTTTCTGCCGCAGCAACGCACACACAGAATACACAAACGCAACAGATCGTAATGTCTTTACCAAATGTTGATGCCAGCGTTTCGAGAATATTCCCTTTCGCCCCTAAAACAGGTACGAAAAAAGGAATTATCGATAATATAAATCTGCAATATAATGTTTCTGCAGAAAACAGGATAAACACGGTAGATTCGCTCTTTTTTAAACCGGAAATGTTTGATAATGCTCAGATAGGTGCGCGCCACACGGTACCAATTAGTACAAATTTCAAGATTTTAAACTTTTTTAGCGCCACTGCCAATACAACCCTTACCGAAACTTGGGTAGGTAACACCTTCGATCAGCGTTATGATCCTGAGTTTAACAATGATCTTGGTGGTGTGGTTACAGATACAGTTGGCGGTTTCG
>Ga0115567_10002945_pt1 | contig 16935 bp, 16 predicted proteins | sample COGITO_mtgs_1204_2_FD_88679 | JGI IMG/M metagenome (GOLD analysis project Ga0115567, IMG submission 88679) | Pelagic marine microbial communities from North Sea - COGITO_mtgs_120412 | ecosystem: Environmental > Aquatic > Marine > Epipelagic | place: Germany:Helgoland, sampling site Kabeltonne... | reverse complement strand
GTTTCGCGCAAAATCAGTGATTCAGGCTTTTCGCAAAACGCTTTACTGAGGCGATCCGGTGCGCGGTGCCGGTGCTATCGCCCACCTTCACACTGCGTCAATCTGCGGCCTGGGACAGGCCCGGCGCGAGCCTGTTGTCAAAACCGAATTCCTTGAGCAGGGTCAGGTTCTGCGGGGCGAATTGCTCTTCCAGCCACGCGCTGCGTTCCGGGGTCTTTCCGCTGTCGGGTTTGGCGACGTTCAGGACCGCCTCCTTGAACATCGCCCTGATGGAGTTGTCCGGAGTGGCCGGATCGCGCATCGCGCTGGCAATTTCTTCGCAATCCGTCATCCGCAAAGACCTGTTTACTTGGCTCTGCGGCACGTCCCAGCACAACGCCTCGCCCAGCTCCGGGCCCAGAAGATCGGTCATTGTTGCGCGGATGTTGCGGTTGCTGTTCAGGGCCAGCGGCAGCTTTGGAAAGCGCGCCTGCCACCGGCGCAGAAATGCGGCGGGTTTCATCGTATCGATACGCCGCTGGACAAACGCTGTGAAATCCCGTCCGTCATAGGGATTGCGAGCGGCAAGAAACTTGGGGAAATACTGCTTCATGAACTGCGAATAATCCCCATAGATGAATTCGCTGAAAGGTCGCAGAAATGCAACCAGTTGCACGTCAATCTGCATGTCATCAAGGAGTGGAACGAGCGGCGTTCCATGTGTTGCCGCCAATGAATACAGATCTTCGTGGCTGAGGATGACCGTGTTTGTCGTCCCTTTGAAATAGCTCTCAAGTGTGGCGCAGGTGATTTTATCCAACGCGCCCGCATTTCCCGGATGGCTGCCCCCGTCGTGGGGATAAAGCATGTCGTGAGCCCTCAACACGGCTGTGTTTTTCAACAGCATCTGCTGAAGATAGGTCGAGCCGCATTTGGGCGATCCGATATGCAGAATGATCTTGCGATTCATATGATTTTCACACTGCTGGAAACACGCCAGCGGCCCCCGGACGTAGCCGTCCGGTATGGCGCGGCAGCGGGATCCATGGCTGGCTCTGATTGTGTCATGCTGCGCCCGGCGTAGCATCGGCGGGCCTGCCAGGAAACCGCAATCATCGGCGCCCCTGCCCCGGCAGGACAAGTTTCTATTGAATGTGGCATCCTGGCGTTCGGTCCTGGCACCAGGCAAGTCAGGTCGAAGGTGACTAAATCCGCCTCGGGCGCCCAGATCTTGCAGATTTGTTCGCAGGGCGTGAGGCCACAGATGGGCCTGAGCCCGCTTATCGTTCAGACTGCTCTTCTTCAGTTTTTCGATCATCTGCGGGTGCGCATCAGACCACTGAACGTCGAGATGCGCGCCTCGTCCTTGCGGACTTCGCCGCTTATTCGCCCGTGACAAATTCTCGATTTCGTGACTTACCGAGGGCTTGCCGGAAATACATCCCCCTTGTAGCGTTGCGACATGCATTTCGTCCGCCTCTTTACGATCGTTCTGATCCTTCTCTCGACGGCTTTGTCCGGGGCGATGGCAGCGAGCCATGCAGGCCCGACCGACGGGCGCGTCGAAACTGCGGCAGTCGTGCCAGCCGATCATCAAACCTGCTGCGCCGATAGCATGGAGCAGTTCCAAACCTGCAATGCCCTCACGGCCATCATTCCTGCAACAATGGCGCATGGGACCGCGCCCAAGCATGTGCAGTCTGTCACGTTCGGGCCTTCGATCCTGCTGCCCGGCTTTGAGCCTGCGGGAAATCTCGATCCGCCGCGCCCGGTGTGACGTCTCGCGCGCTTTGTTGAAGCGCGTTTCCTTACAAACCATCACGCCGCGACAGATTTTCCCTGCGCGCGCACCTTTCGAGAGGAATAATTCCATGAAACCAATCAAATGCCTGTCGACCGCTTTGCCTGCCGTCGCACTTGCCCTCGGGGCCGCAACCCTGATGGGGCCAGAGATGGCTCACGCCGATAGCCACATGATGATGGCCGAACACGGCACGATGCACGTCACGAAAAGCCCCACATGCGGCTGCTGCACGGCCTGGGTCGCGCTGGCCCGCGCCGAAGGGTATGAGGTCGAAACCACCGACACCCGCGACTATGTCGGTCCCAAGAAAAAGGCCGGGGTGCCGGACGACCTGTGGGCCTGCCATACGGCGACAATCGACGGCTACGTGATCGAGGGACACGTGCCGTTCGCAGCTCTTGCCAAACTGCTGGAAGATCGCCCCGACATTGCCGGTATCGCCGTTCCGGGGATGCCCGGCGGCTCGCCGGGAATGGGCGACGATCCGAGCGAGCGATTCGATGTGATTGCCTTCGGCGGCACGGCAGCGGAAGGCGACGTTTTCTACAAGGCAGGAATTTGAGGCTATTGGCGATCGTCGTGGCGGGGGTGGCCCTATTGGGGGCCGCCTACCTCGCATTCGGAAGGGGATCAGCCGAGCCCGGTGGAATAGTGCTGCGCCAGGGCGATCCGGAAACCGTAGCGCTCGGCGGCAAGGTTTATACCGACAATTGCGCATCCTGCCACGGAGCCGGTCTGGAAGGTCAGCCTGACTGGCGTATCGCGGGGCCGGATGGACGATTGCCCGCGCCCCCGCATGACGAGACGGGACACACATGGCACCATGACGGCGAAACGCTGTTCAACCTGACCAAATACGGGGTGGGCAAGATGATCGGCGATCCGGATTATGCCTCGGACATGCCTGCTTACGAAGGTGTCCTGACAGACGACGAGATCGTCGCCGTCCTCAGCTTCATCAAGTCGACATGGCCGCCGGAGACTCGCGCCCGACACAATGACATGAAAGCGCAGCGGTGATGTTGCTGGCCGGTTGACGGCAATCTACCCGTCAGGTTTGGCCTTTCTGAAGCAGGGCAATCATCCCGTCGAATTTCTTGCGCTGCTGCTTTGGATCGCCGCTACCGATGGCGGCTTCGACGCGGCGGTGGGCGCAGCTTTCCAATATAAATCGCTCGCCCCCCTTCAGGGCAGATCGGGCAGCGTCGGTCTGCGCGTGAATATCGACGCGGCAGCGATCCTTCCCGACCATGCGTCCGATACCGCGCACCCGACCTTCCAGTCAGGCAAGCCGGTCGCGGACGCGGTGTTTGTCCTGCTTCATGGCCGTCTCCTTGGAACCCAATTACCGGTTCGAGGTTACAGTAGCTGAAGGGCGTATATTGCCTCTAAAAGAAAGGTTTACGTATCATGGTAAAAAATAGCGACAACCACGAGAGCGGCGGCGCGGGCTATGGCCTTTTCGCTGCGATGATCGCGACCTCGACGGTGGTGATGTTCGGGCTGATGTATCTGAACACCTATGCCCTCGATCACATTTTCTTCTCGCAGACGCGGATGTGGATGGCACTCTATATGGGCGGCGCCATGGCGATCATCATGCTCGCCTTCATGCTGGGCATGTATTCCAACCGCAAGGTGAACATTGCGATCTTTGCCGGAGCGGCTATCGCTTTCGCGGCGGGTGTTTGGCTGGTCCGCTCGCAGGAGACTATCGGCGATGTTGCATGGATGAAGGCGATGATTCCGCACCACTCCATCGCAATCCTGACCAGTGAACGGGCCAATATCTCGGATTCGCGCGTGCGTGCGCTCGCCGACGCGATCATCGCGGCGCAACTGGCCGAGATCGCGGAAATGAAGCTCTATATCGAGGATATCGAAGCCAACGGTGATGCACCTGCGGGCACGCCCCGCGATGAACAATACAAGTGACTGGCATCTGACAAATTGAAAACTGCCAAGACGACGGCCGATAGTTTCGGCGGCGCCGACAAGGCCCGCATCAAGGGCCCGCATCAAGCGAAGGGGCGAAGAACGTCGGCCGTCGCAGCTCCAGAAGGCCGGCGTTCTGCGGGCACTTCGCCGGCTGTTCTAGGTGTATCCTTGAAGCATTCGTCGCGCAGGCTGTGTTTGAGGTGCTCGGTGCAGCCATTCTGCTGCGCCTCGGCAAGAGCGTTGCGGTGCCATTCGACCTTGTTGTTCTGGGCCAGCATCAGGATCGCTTTGCCGCAACGTCCCACTTTCCAGTCATCTTGGGCCAGCTTGAAATCGCTTGCGGCGTCACGGCTACGGGCCGCAGGAACGACGACAGGCAAGCACACCGGATTGCGGCGATTCATGCGTGAGACTGGTCATGGGTGATGGCCAAAGATGTTGACTTCACGAAATTGTTGGCAGGCTGACCATTGGTGTGTAGATTGACAATGTTTGTGACCGGCATAAATGTATCGTATGAATTTAGGTAGATCTTTATCTGCATGGCCAAGGGCACTTGTCTGCCTGATCTTCGCATATGCATTGGTTATTTTCCCACCTACTGCATCCCATGCTGCGTCCGGAATGCATGATGCGCATCATGCCGCGCCGATTGTTTCTGACAATCCTGATGAGAGCCAAGCTCAGCATGCAGTTTCGCCGCACGTGACGCACAGCGCCTCCGGCGCGATGTCGCACTCGGATAGCGACAGCGCAGACCCCGGCAAATGTTGCAGCGGTATGTGCGTTTCGGTCGTCCTGCAAGAGTATGGAAACGTCTTCGCCGAACGGATTACGACCAGAAAGTATGTCGCGTTGCATGAGCAGACGGCCTCACTTGAGGCGTCCGGATTCCTGCGGCCTCCCAAGCACCTGATCTGACCGCAGGCCCTGAAAAGGGTCGTTGATTTGCGCATAGCCGTGCGTGAGCCCGAAGTCGATCAGTCAGGTACCATCATGAAAATATCAGTTTTTGTGGGCGCCTCCGCCCTTACACTCGGCGCTTGTGCATATCAGCCAGCGTCTCTGCCCGAAACGGCAGCGCAGCAAGCCGTCACCAATCCAGCCGTCTACTCCCCCATCAGATACCGGGATCCTCTGGCCGGATATACCTATCGCGGCCCTACCGGCCCGCGTGATTGGCGCACAGTCAATCAAGAGCAGACGGAGGGCAATTGATGCGCGTATCCAAACTTCCACTGGTAGTGGGCTTTCCATTGATACTGGGCGCCTGCGCGACCGCAATTCCCGGTGCCTACACCGGGACCAAAGCCGGCTTTGCCAACGTATCGAACCAAACCGCCGCGGCAATCGGGAAACGCACCGTATTCGCACAGACGCAGGCCGAAAATCAGGCGCTGGCCCGCGAAGTGCGGGCCATTGTGAACCGCAAGACGATCTCGGCGGACACCGCCGTTCAGGTCGCGTTGCTCAACAACAAGGGCTTGCAGGCGTCCTATGCGAATGTGGGTCTGTCCGCCGCCGAAGCATGGCAGCAAGCGACGCCAGTGAACCCGGTCGTGTCGATCGGTGTGCTGGGGATCGGTGCGCCCGAACTTGGTGCTTACCGGGCGATAGAAGGGGTGTTCCGCGCGAACTTGCTGGATGCGAAAACCCGCAAGCAGCGCGTGGCGCTGGCGGACGTCAACTTTCGCACCGCGCAGTTGACAGCGGTGAACGACACGCTGGCGCTGGCCAATCAGACCCGGCAGGCGTGGATCAACTCGGTCGCGGCGTTCGAGACGGTCAGCTATCTCAAACGCGCCAAGGCGACATCCGATGCGGGCTCCGAACTGGCGCGCAAGCTGGGTGAGACAGGCGCGCTGAACAATGCGGGGCAAGCCCGCGAGCAGGCTTTTAATGCAGATCTTGCCGGGCAGCTGGCACGGGCGCGACTGGACGCGGACCGCGCCAAGGAAGACCTGACGCGCCTGATGGGTCTGTGGGGCGGCGACGTGGATTTCTATGTCCCCGACGCGCTGCCTGCCTTGCCCGGCTCGGTGGGCCGGATTACGAATATCGAGGGCAAGGCCCTGTCCAATCGGTTTGACCTTCAGGTCGCCAAGCTGGGGCTGGAGGCGCAAGCGGCGGCATTCGGGCTGACCGATCAGACGCGGATCGTCAGTGATCTTGAGGTAATCTCCGGCGTGGAACTGGAGCGCGAACCAGAGGGCGGCGATGTCGTGACACCGCAGATCGAACTGGAATTCGCGATCCCGATCTACGACACCGGCCAGGCACGAATGCGCAAGGCGGAGCTGGCCTATCTACAGGCGGCCAACGTCCTTGCCGAACAGGCCGTCAACGTGCGGTCCGAAGCGCGCGGCGCAGAAAACGCCTACCACGCATCCTACAAGATCGCGCGGCACTATCGGGACGTTCTGGTGCCGCTGCGTCAGACCGTCGAGGAAGAAGGCCTGCTGTCCTATAACGGCATGATCACCAACACGTTCGAGCTGCTTACCGATGTGCGCGAAAAACTGAGCGCATCACTGGAGGCCGCAGACGCCAAGCGCGAATTCTTCATGGCCCAGGCTGATCTGACCGCCGCCATTTATGGCGGCGGCGCGGGCAGTGGCGGGGCCGGAGCAGAAGGCGCAACATTAGCCGCCGGTGGCAGCGCAGGACACTGAAAGGAAATGACATGATCAACAGACGTCAATTACTCGGAGCCGGCGCCGCAGGTGCCGCGCTTGTTTCATCGCAAGCCTGGGGCAAGACCACGAACATGGGCCTGCCCGAAGCCGCGCAAATGGACAGTGCCGCGACGGCGATCACCCCGCGCCCCTCGTCGGGCCCGGATTACAACCCGGTCGTGACGCTGAATGGCTGGACCCTGCCACACCGGATGAACGCCGGGGTCAAGGAATTCCACCTTGTCGCGGAGCCGGTGGAGCGCGAAATGGCCGATGGCATGATCGCGCATCTGTGGGGTTATAACGGCCAGTCCACCGGGCCGACCATCGAAGCGGTCGAAGGCGACCGGGTGCGCATCTATGTCACCAATAAGTTGCCCGAAGGCACGACGGTCCACTGGCACGGCCTTATCCTGCCGTCTGGCATGGATGGCGTTTCAGGGTTGAGCCATCCAAGCATCCCGCCGGGAAAAACCTTTGTCTACGAGTTCGACTTGGTGAAATCCGGCACCTTCATGTATCATCCGCATGGCGATGAAATGACCCAGATGGCGATGGGGATGATGGGCATGTTCATCGTCCACCCCAAGGATCCGGAGTTCATGCGCGTCGATCGGGATTTCCTGATCATGCTGAATGCCTATGACATAGATCCGGGCACCTACGTCCCGCGCATCATGGAGATGACGGACTTCAATCTGTGGACATGGAACAGCCGGATCTTTCCGGATATCGACCCGCTGGTCGTGAACAAGGGTGACAGGGTGCGCGTGCGGGTCGGCAACCTCACGATGACGAACCACCCGATCCACATGCACGGCTACGACTTCAAGGTCAGCTGCACCGACGGCGGCTGGGTCGATCCTGCCGCGCAATGGCCAGAGGTCAGCATCGACATCCCCGTGGGTGCGATGCGGGCATTCGACTTCACCGCCGATCATCTGGGCGACTGGGCAATCCACTGCCACAAGTCGCACCACACGATGAATGCGATGGGCCATGATGTGCCGACTTTTATCGGTGTGAACAAGAAGCCGCTGACGAAGAAGATCCGCCAGTTCCAGCCGGAATACATGCCCATGGGCACGTCCGGCATGGGAGACATGGCTAAGATGGAAATGCCGCTGCCGGACAATACCATCCCCATGATGACGGGCTGGGGGCCTTATGGCCCTATCGAAATGGGCGGCATGTTCTCGGTCGTGAAGGTGCGGGACGGCATCGACGCGGACGATTACTCCGACCCCGGCTGGTACGAGAACCCTCCGGGCGAGCAGGCCTACGAGTGGACCGGAGATCTGCCCGAATTTGCGTCCAACAACAGTGCCAAGACCATACTCACGCCAAAGCCAGCCCCGAAGGGCTGACTGGCCCTTTGATCCGAAATCCACACCAAAACCAATCCAAAGGATACTTCAATGAGAAACCTGTTTTTGACCACCGCCATGACGTTTGCCCTCGCGGCCCCGGCCTTTGCATCCGGCAGCCATGATGGCGGCCATGACGACAAGGCCACAGATCATGCCGAGATGGCGATCGGGATGCCAGGCGATGCGGCATCGGTGGACCGCACGATCGACGTGTCAATGAGCGAAACCGACGACGGCGAAATGCTGTTCGAGCCGCGCGAGCTGACAATCGCCAGGGGCGAGACGATCCGCTTCAACGTCACCAACATGGGCGGGACCGAGCATGAGTTCGTCCTCGACACGGTCGAAGGCAATGCCGAGCACAAGGAGATGATGGCCAAAATGGACATGGAGCATGACGACCCCAACTCCGTGCGTCTGGACGTTGGCGCGTCCGGTGATGTGATCTGGACCTTCGCAAATGCCGGCACGTTCGAATTCGCCTGCCTGATGCCCGGTCACTACGAGTCCGGAATGTACGGGCCGATCACTGTCGGCGACCAGATGGCGCAGGCCGATGTCGAGTATACCTCCGGCAAGATCAAGAAGATCGATGCCAAGGCGCGCAAGGTGACAATCATCCACGGCCCGCTGGTCAACCTGGAAATGCCCGCAATGACCATGGTGTTCCGCGCCGATGAGGCGATGATTGCCAACATGTCAGAAGGTCAGGACATCGAGTTTGTCGCCGACCGCGTGCAGGGCAAGCTGACCGTCACTCAGTTGAAGTAATCAACCCGGAGGTGGCGATATGAGTCGCCGCCTCCATCTTTCCTGACACCATGGCGCCGAGCTGACCGAGGAATTTTTGACCTGGTTAAGTGAAAGGCGGCCACCATCGGTTTATCTGTGTGCTATTAAATCGACTGTACCGATGGCGCAGTCGTTGCCCTGCGACTGGGGCATCACTTCGAAGCTGACTTTCAACTGATCAGGCTCGGTGCAGCGCTCGCGCAGCCTCTGCGGAAGCAATGTGCTGAACCTATCCCCTTCAACCCACAAGCCGCCCGTGCCCTCACATCGATCGTCATATCTTGCCAGATCCCGGTATTCGGATTGCGCGTCCCTGCGCCCAAGATGTGGCCCTTGCACCCGAATACCGGAAAGCAGCATTTGTCAGTCAGGCCAATGGATCGCGCGGGGAACGACGCTGAGAGACGGCCCCATGGCTTTTGCGTATCGACAGAGCCGTGACCGGAAGCAACTGTCGCAGCCTCACACAAACTGCATCTGATGGCCGTTCCAATTTCAAGAAATAATTGTTGCGACTCGCAACTGTTATCGCATTACTCTGCGTCAATGGAAACGCTGGTGAGTGATATGAAATCGGCCAAGACGGCGAACGGCAGCATGGCGTCGTTGGCAGTGGACGATTTGGACTGTCTTGAGGATCTGATCAGTTTCTATGTTCGCTCTGCCAATTATGCTCTTTCCGCAGATCTGGATGCGCGGTTGGCGGATCTGCATGTTGCTCGCGGCACCGGCAAGATCACGACGCTGCTCCTGATCGACTCGCATCCGGGTATCCGCGCCTCGGCGATCGCCGAGGCCACCTTGCGCGACAGACCCAGCATCAGCCGGATCATCACTCAGCTGGTGCGCAACAATCTGATTACAAAGCGTGAAACCGAAGGTGAGCGGCGGGCCTTTGGCCTCTACATCACGTCATCGGGGCATGTGCTGGCGGACAAGGTGCGCGGTATCGTCAAGGCGCAGTCGTCTGATTTCTTTGCCCATGTGCCAGAGCATGACCGCGACGCGCTGTTGCGGATAACAAAGGATATTTATCGCAAAATCAGGGAGGAGCGCGCAAAATGACCGATAGGGTCGCATTGATATCGGGTGCCAGCCGGGGCATTGGGGCGGCGGTTGCGCAGCGGCTGATGAGCGAAGGCTGGCACCTGTCGCTGGGTATGCGCGATCCCTCGGATGCGGGTGGACGTTTTGAGGGCGCGCATGTGATGCGCCATGACGCAGTGCAGCGCGACGAAGAGGCATGGGCCGCCGCGGCGCTGGAGCGGTTCGGCCGGATTGATGCTGTCGTCTGCTGCGCCGGTATAATGACGCCGGAAACGGTGATCGACGTGGATGACGCGGCGCTCGACGCGATGTTCGAGGTCAACGTGAAATCCCCCCGGCGACTGGTGCGTGCCGCCTGGCCCAGCTTGCAAGAAGCGGGCCGGGGGCGTGTCGTGATCCTTGCGTCGCTATCGGGCAAGCGGGTGAAATCGGCGGCCAGCGGGGCATATGCAATGTCCAAACATGCCGCCCTCGCGCTGACCCATGGCATCAGGCAGACCGGCTGGGACGATGGCATCCGCGCCACTGCAATCTGCCCCGGTTTCGTCGATACGGACATGGCCCGCGCAATCACCGACTATCCAGCCGGCGACATGACCCGCCCCGAGGATGTGGCACGCATGGTGCATCTGGCCCTGGATATGCCGAACACGGCATCGATGGCAGAGATGGCAGTCAATTGTATGCCCGAGGCATATTTCTGATGCCCGGGCCGCCCCCCGTGCACGTCGTCGGCGATGCCGAGTTGCCGCAATCGGTGGATGTCGTCGTCATCGGTGGCGGCATCATCGGCTGCGCCACCGCACTGGAACTGGCCGAGGCTGGACGCCGCGTTGCAATCTGCGAAAAAGGCGGCATCGCGCAGGAGCAATCCAGCCGAAACTGGGGATGGGTGCGCATTTCGCGCCGCGATCCGCGCGAGGTGCCGCTGATGGCCGAGGCGATCCGCCTCTGGCGCGATCTCGATAAACGCACGGGCCGCGATACGGGCTACCGGCAGACCGGCATCTGCTTTGTCTGCAAGGATGAGGCGACCTTTGCGAATTACGACCGCTGGAAGGACCATCTGGCACCCTACCAGATGCAGGCGCGCATGCTGCGCCCGGCCGAAATGCAGGACATGTTTCCGGGCTCCAAAGTCCACGGCGTCGGCGCGCTCTACACCCCCGAAGATGGACGTGCCGAGCCGCAAAAGGCCGCGCCCGCGATTGCCGAGACGGCCCGGGACAAGGGCGCGCATATCCTGACCGAATGTGCCGTGCGCCGCGTCGAAACCGAAGGCGGGCGCGTCTGCGGCGTCGTGACCGAGCGGGGCCGGATCAAGTGCACGTCGGTCGTCGTGGCGGGCGGCATGTGGTCGAACCTGTTTCTGGGAAATATGGGCATCGATCTGCCGTCGCTGGGCGTCGTCAGTCACGTTTTGCGCACCGATCCCGTGGAGGGCGGCCCGGGCGAGGCTGTCTGGACCGACGATTATGCAATCCGGGGCCGCGACGATGGCGGCTACACCATCTCGCGCGGGTCGGGCAACACGGTCGAAATCGTGCCAAACTCGTTCCGCTACGCATTTCGATATCTGCGCGCATTGAAAATGCAGCATCGCGAAATGCATTTCCGACTTTCTGGCCGGTTCATGCATGAGGCCCGGCGCGCAAAATCATGGGGGGCAGGCGATGTGACCCCATTCGAGCGCGAGCGCGTCTTTGATCCAGTCCCGTCGCCGCGCATGCTCAATTCGCTGATGGCCAGCGCCAGCGCGGCGTTTCCGGCTTTGAAAAAGGCGACCGTTGCCCAGACATGGGCCGGCTGCATCGACGTCACGCCCGACGCGATTCCCGTTATATCGGCGGTGGACCAGACCCTTGGCCTGCATATAGCCGCGGGGTTTTCCGGCCATGGATTCGGCATCGGTCCGGCGGCGGGCGGGCTGATGGCCGACATCGTGCTGGGCCGCACGCCGCGCGTCGATCCGTACGACTTTCGGTTCTCGCGTTTCACCGACGGCAGCCGGATCGCCCCGGAGTTGGGCTATTGAACGAAAAAGTCCACCAGGAAGAATAATCAAAACACAGCAACCCAAAAAATAACAACAAGGAGTGATGATATGAGTAGCGAAACTGGCACCAAGGGCGCTGGCATCAGCCGCCGCAGACTGCTTCAGACGGGCGGGGCGGCGATGACCCTGCTGATGTCCGGCACAGCCGCCCGGCGAATGGCCGCGCAGGATGCGTCCGGCCAGGTGATCATCGGCTTCTCTCAGGAGCCGACGATAATGCACCCGCACATGCCCCATATCGAAGTTGACGAGGGCATCCATTTCAACCTCTTCGATCCGCTCTGGACAGTCGACCCCGAAGGCAAATTCCAGCCCGCGCTGGTCACCGAGGTGCCGACGGTCGAGAATGGTGGCATCTCCGAGGACGGCCTGAACTGGCGCATCAAACTGCGCGAAGACGTCACATGGCATGACGGCGAGCCGTTCTCGGCCAAGGACGTCAAGTTCACAATCGAGTTGCAGCAGGACCCGAATTTCGGCGCCATGCGTCGCACCGGGCACGAACTGGTCCGCAACATCCAGATCGTCAACGATCACGAACTGACATGGGAAATGGCGTCGCCCTTCGCGCCTTATCCGGCGATCCTGTCCTGGACCTTCATGGTGCCGGCGCACATTCTGGCGGACGCGCCTGACCCCAACCAGACCGATTTTCGCAACAATCCCGTCGGCACCGGGCCCTTCAAGTTCGGCGAGCGGGTGGCAGGCAACTACATCCTGCTGAACGCCAACACCGATTACTTTGGCGATGGGCCCTATCTGGAAAAGGCGATCTGGCGCTATATTCCCGACATGACGGTGCTTTATACGCAGTTCCGCACCGGCGATATCGACGTGATCGGCCTTCAGGGCATACAGCCCGACCGCTACGAGCAGGCAAGCAAGATGGAGGATCGCGTCGTGGTCGTCGCGCCGTCGGCGACGGTGGAGTCGATCAGCTTCAACACGGAAGCGCCGCAGTTCAAGGATCCCGAAGTGCGCCGCGCGCTGTCCTTGGCACTGGACCGCAAGTCCATCGTCGAGGCGATTTATTACGGCATACCCGAGCCGACCGAAAGTTTCCTGCCAAAGGAATCCTTTTACTACAATCAGGATCTGCCGGTCGCCGAATTCGATGTGGCCAAGGCCGCCGAAGTGCTGGATGCGGCGGGCTGGATGCCGGGCGCGGACGGCATCCGCGAAAAGGACGGTGTGCGCCTGTCGTTCAAGAATTCGACCACCGCGGGCAACTCGGTGCGCGAACAGGCGCAGCAGTTCATCCAGCAGACCTATGCGTCGATCGGCGTCGACATGCAGATTTCGAACCTGCCGCCGGCCGTGATGTGGGGCGAGTATTGGATGATGTCGCAATTCGACAGCGTCATGGTCGGGATCAACTATACCACCGGGCCCGATCCCGACGTGTCGAATTATCTGTCCTCTGACGGGATCAGTGCGCAGGGCGGTGCCGGCCAGAACACCTGGCAATATCACAACGACAAGGTGGACGCGCTGCTGAAGAAGGGCGGAAGCCTGTTCGTGCCCGAGCAGCGCAAGGAGGTCTATGACGAGATCCAGATGCTGGTTCATGAGGACCGCCCGTTCCTGCCGATCTTTCAATATGCCAACCTGCGCGGCCACAAGGCCGGTCTCGAAGGGTTCGAGCCGAACGTGAACGTCCGCATCGAGACGTGGAATGTCGGCCAGTGGCGCTGGGCCTGATACTGACTGATCCGGCGGCCCGTCCATCGGTGGCGGGCCGCCTCACATGGGAAGGGCGCCGATGCTGAGATTCATTCTGCACCGACTGGGACACAGCCTGCTGCTGCTGTTTCTGGTGTCGATGCTGGGGTTCACGATCCTGCATCTCGCCCCCGGCGGGCCACTGTCGCAATTCGCGCTGTCGCCGGGCATGAGCCAGGCCGAGCTGGCCAAGATCGCCGAACGGATGGGGCTGAACCGCCCCTTGCCCGTGCAGTGGTTCGACTGGTTCACAGGGCTGGTGATCGGCGATTGGGGCAACAGCTTCCGCGACGGCCGGGCCGTGCTCGACATCATCGCAGGTCACCTCTTTGCCACGCTGCTCCTGGTCATCAGCTCGACCATTTTGTCGGTCGGTCTGGGCACGCTGGTGGGCGTTCTGGGCGCGACGAGGCGCTATTCGGCCTTCGATTATCTGGCGACCGTGGGCGCGATGGTCGCACTGTCGATTCCGACGTTCTGGTTCGGTCTGGTGGCGATTTACGTCTTTTCGCTGAAGCTGGGCTGGCTGCCCTCGGGCAACATGTACACCATCGGAGACGAAAGCGTGCTGGACTATGCGCGCCACCTGATCATGCCCTCCTGCGTGCTGGCGCTGGTTCAGGTGGCGATCTGGTCGCGGTACATGCGCTCGTCCATGCTGGACGTGATCGACCAGGATTTTGTGCGTACCGCGCGCGCCAAGGGGCTGACGCGCAGCCGCGTGCTTTATGGTCACGTCCTGCGCAACGCTCTGATCCCGATGATCACGCTGGCCGGTATCCAGCTGCCGACCTTGCTGTCCGGCGCGCTGGTGACCGAGACGGTGTTCACCTGGCCGGGCATCGGCCGATTGTTCCTAGATAGCCTTGGCTACAACGACTATCCGGTCATCATGGGCGTGCTGATGTTTACGGCCATCTTTGTCCTTCTGGGCAACCTGATTGCCGACATCGTCGTGGCCAGCGTCGATCCAAGGGTGAGGCTGGAATGATGGCGAACGTGGCAACCCCGGATATCACACGCAAGCACAGCCGCTGGACATCGTCCCGCGGCGTCCGGCGGTTCATCCGGCACCGGCTGGCGATCACCGGGCTGGTGATGATCGGCGTCATCACGGCGCTTTGCATTGCCGGCCCGTGGCTGCTGCCGCACGGTATGCTTGAGATCCACATCATTGACCGGTTCAAGCCGCCGGGCACCGATGCCTACATCCTCGGCACGGACGAGATGGGGCGCGACCTGGCGGCGCGTCTTTTCATGGCCGGGCGGGTATCGCTGATGGTGGGTGTGGCGGCGATGGTGCTCTCGACGCTGCTGGGGGCGGTCATCGGGCTGGTCGCCGGCTATTTCGGCAAGGTGACCGGCACGGTGCTGATGCGGTTCACCGACTCGGTCCTGTGCTTTCCGCAGATCTTTTTGCTGCTGACGCTGGCCGCATTCCTTGAGCCAAGTGCGATGATCATTACGCTCATCATCGCCGCGACCAGCTGGATGGAGATCGCGCGCATCGTGTCCGCCGAAATCCGGTCGCTGCGCGAGCGCGATTTCGTCACCGCCGCGCGCATCAGCGGCGCGTCGCACAGCTGGATCATGTTCCGCGAGCTTTTGCCCAACATCGTCGGTCCCATCATCGTTGCGGCCACCCTGACCGTGGCGCGCGCCATCCTGATCGAGGCCTATGTCAGCTTTCTTGGCTATGGCATCCAGCCGCCCATGCCCAGCTGGGGCAACATGCTGAACAATGCGCAGCAATATCTGGATACGGCGCCCTGGCTGGCACTGGTGCCTGGCGTGGCTATTACCGCCGCTGTCACCAGCTTCAACTTCATTGGCGACGGTCTGCGCGACGCGCTGGACGCAAGGAGCGACACGCCATGAACGCGCTGCTCACCGTCGAGGATCTGAGCATCGGCTTTCGCTCCGAGGGCAAGGATGTGACCGTCGTGCGCGGCGTGAACTTCACGCTGGAGGCCGGCCAGACGCTGGCTTTGGTAGGCGAGAGCGGCTCGGGCAAATCCGTGACGAGCCTTGGCATCATGGGCCTCCTGCCACCGCCGCCCCAATCGCGCACCAGTGGCCGGATCACCCTGCACGGCGAGAAAGACACCGATCTTCTGACCTTGCCGGAATCGCACATGCGCCGCGTGCGCGGCGACCGCATCGCCATGATCTTTCAGGAGCCGCTGACATCGCTGAACCCCGTCCATACCGTCGGCGCCCAGATCGTCGAGGCGATCCGAAGCCACCGCAGCATGACCCGCAAGGCCGCCCGCACCCGCGCCGCCCAGTTGATCGAGCAGGTCGGCATTCCCGATGCCGCCGCGCGCCTTGGCACATATCCCCATGAGCTGTCGGGCGGCATGCGCCAGCGCGTCATGATCGCGATCGCCCTTGCGCTGGAGCCCGACATCCTGATCGCGGACGAGCCGACGACTGCGCTGGACGTGACCGTGCAGGCGCAGATCATCGATCTGCTGCGCCGCCTTCAGCGCGACACCGGCATGGCCATGCTGTTCATCACGCACGATTTCGGCGTGGTCGCCGATGTCGCGGACCGCACCATCGTGATGTATGCCGGCGAGATGGTCGAGGAGGGATCGACCCGGACCGTCCTCAGCCGCCCTCTCATGCCCTATACCAGCGGGCTGATGAGCGCGGTGCCCAAGCTGGAAACCGCAGGGCTGAAACAGGGCGAGCTTCAGACCATCGAAGGATTTGTCCCCGATCCTGCGAACCTGCCGCCGGGATGCTCGTTCCACCCCCGCTGCCGCCATATGCGCGAGGGTCTGTGCGACGTGCCGCCCGTGCCGCTGGAGGATGCGGGGGCCGGGCATCTGGTGCGCTGCAAGCGCTGGCAGGATCTGGCGGAGGCGGAAACATGACCGATGATGCCCCTTTGATCCGCACAATCGACCTCAAGCAGCACTTCCCGCTGCGCGCGGGCCTGCTGGGCCGTGCAAAACTGACAGTCAAGGCAGTTGACGGCATCACCATCGATATTCCACGCCGTTCGGTTCTGGGCCTTGTGGGGGAGTCGGGGTCGGGCAAATCCACGTTCGGCCGTGCCGTCATGGGGCTGGAGAAACCCACCTCCGGCACGCTGGAATTCGACGGCATCGACATGGCGCAGGCCTCGCCCGATCAGACAAAAGCCCTGCGCCGCCGGATGCAGATGGTGTTTCAGGACCCGTTCAGCAGCCTCAATCCCCGCATGAGCGTAGCCGAGACGCTGGGCGTGCCGCTGCGGTTTCACGAGCTCGAACTGGGCCCCGCCGGGCGCCGTGACCGTGCCGCCGAAATGATGGAGCGTGTCGGCCTGCCCTCGGCCTATATCGACCGCTTTCCGCATGAATTTTCCGGCGGGCAGCGCCAGCGTATCGGCATCGCCCGCGCGCTGATGGTGCATCCTGATTTCATAATGGCGGACGAGGTGGTCTCGGCGCTTGACGTTTCGGTGCAGGCGCAGGTGCTGAACCTTTTTGCCAGCCTGCAACGGGACATGCAGCTTACAATGCTGTTCATCACACATGATCTGGCGGTCGTGGGGCATGT
>Ga0115567_10002943_pt1 | contig 16943 bp, 18 predicted proteins | sample COGITO_mtgs_1204_2_FD_88679 | JGI IMG/M metagenome (GOLD analysis project Ga0115567, IMG submission 88679) | Pelagic marine microbial communities from North Sea - COGITO_mtgs_120412 | ecosystem: Environmental > Aquatic > Marine > Epipelagic | place: Germany:Helgoland, sampling site Kabeltonne... | reverse complement strand
TAATGAGGCTGCGCTCATCGTCGTCGGAGGCCGAGCGGTTGAGCAAGAGACGCTTGGCAAGCTGCTTCCTATAGAATTCCGCGAACATGTCCTTATCGGAGAGGTAGGAGAAGAGCATCACGATCTTGTCCAGGATCGTGTCAATCTCACCCTCAATCTTGTCACCCCCAGTCTTCATGATGTTATCGCAGAAGGTCGAGAGCAGCTCCGCAGTGGTCGAGTTCCCAATATCTTTGTTGACGAATACCTCGAATGCCTCCTTCAGTACCTTCTGGAACAGAGAGTTGTTCCCAAAAGGCCCCTGTACAAGCGCCAAATAGGTATCGTGCAGGTCGATCAGCTGCTGCGCGTAATTTGTGTGGTCCTTTTCTGCCTCTTCCTTACGCACAAGGCTCATCCCCACGTCCACAATATGCTCGCGAACGATCTGGGAAACGGGCTGGAGCCCGCATGTCGCCGAATTCGGAAGGCGCTGGAACAGTTTGTGCATCCTTTGGAGGTCTTCAGTCTTCTCCTCCCGCAGCAGTGCCCGACACCCTGTTTCCTCCTTGTCTAGCAGGACCGTCTGGTGGTTGGCGAGCAGCTGCGTCTCGACTTCCTTGAGAAGCTTCTCCTCGGTTGTGCTGTGCAGGTATCCCGCCACGCGATCAACCTCTTGCTTCAGCCGATTTTCTGCCTTCTTCATGTACTCCGGGCAGCTGTCAGTGCCGATCCACGACGCGCTCTCACGGGCATAGAACTCGCTTGTTGCTGCGAGAAGAAACGTCTCAAGCTCCTTGTTGTAAATGTTGAAGCGTGCCGCTCCAATATCCCCGATTTCTTCGCCCGTTCTCGTCGGAAAAAGTGGTCTCCAGTCGCCGATTTCCACAAAAACCTGCCAAACATTGGGCGCATCCCGTGAACTGGCTCAGGACAAACCAACATGGCGGCATAAATAGTGGTATAAACGTTGCAGCGATCCTGCAGAATTGAAGCCAGGCTAGTAGAATCGCCCGATCAGTGGGCCATCGGCGCATACCTTGACCACACTCTTGAGGAGTTCCCTGTCCACCTCCTCACCCTCACGCTCCTTCTCGATCAGACCGAGGACCCCCGCGCGCACCTCCTCCTTCACGGCATTGAAGACGACCTGTTCGAACTTCTGCACACCGACTGCCTTGAGTGGAAGAGCGCTCACGCGCTTGATGTAGAAGCGGTCCTGGCGCGCACAAGGATATCAGGTGTGAGAGGTCCTAATTGAAATCTTGGTTCGCCGCTCGCACGCGGCGGGGGCTGCCACGGAACGCAACTGTGGGGTCCTACCAGGTACACGAACAGCTTCCACATCTGACGAACAAGAAGTTTGTGGTTTTTCCAGCGCTTGGCAAACTCGTGGAGCATAGCTTCACCCTTTTTCGCCTTGATAGCAGGCAGCACGGTTCGCTGCAGCTGCTCCTCGTACATCGTCCCGTATTTCTTGTAGAGATCGTCGGCGCAGTTGTGTGGTGCCTTCTGCGTACACATAGCGTAGCACGTCCTGGAAAAATGCCGTGGCGCGGTCAGATTTTTGGGCTGCAACGGGCGGGCAGGCGCTGGGGCGCACAAAATACACTTGCGCGGCGGGCTCGAAAGCTTGCATGCCGGCCAAGTGCGCCCGCCAACGATCCAGGGCGGGGGGGATGTGACGGGGGCACACGCGTAGAGTTCCGAGTGGAGAACCAGGGGGAACGACTGGTCAAAGTCATTCTCCATGATCTGCGTGAACTTGTCGATGCCCTCCTTCATCTTCTCCCAGCCCGTCTCCAGCTGGATGATGTCCACCGCCATGCTGCTCATCTTGCCGGCGCGAGACTGCCCTACGCTGCAGCCTCAGCTCCGGCAAACAGACGCCCCCGCCGCAACTTCCACTGGTGGACACTCAGCAGCGCTGCCGCCCGTCAAGCCAAACCTGCACCTGCACCAGCGTTGTGCGGTGAAGAAGCTGGTGAACTTGCCTGGCGTGCGTCACAAACCGGAGTCGCCTCTCCGGCTTGCCTGCGCAAACAGCAAGCAGGAAGGCACAGATCCCACTGGCAAGGGGCCTGGTGTGCAGAGCACAGCCGCTCCTCCCGCAGGACGGTGTCACAAGCGCTCCTTGCGCTGGTGACTGAAAAGGATCGAGAGGAGGTCGACCGCTCGACCAGACACCTCATTTCAGGCGGTTAAAAATCAAAAATTATCGTAACCGACACAGTTGACATTCTCCAAAGTAGACAGCGCAAACTTCACGTGTGCCAAGGTTGGATGGCGCCGCGGACGCAGCGGGCAGGCGAGGGGAGCAATGGTGCAGCGCTCTCAGTTGGCGGATTCACTGCAATACGTATTCGTTTCCCACTGTTACCCTTTGTGCGGGTGCTTTTTGTGAAGTTGCACCGGAGCAAGAAGAGCGGTGGGGACGATGAGCTGCCTGCAGACCGCACCCTCTTTGTTGCAAATGCGGAGTTCGGGGAGGCTGCGATCCGCACAGCCTTCGAGACTTTTGGCGAGGTAGAGCGTGTTGTTCTCGGCTCTCTGCAAAGTCAGGGTGGGGGCGGGAGTGGGGCGGGCGGGAAGCCCCGTGCAGAAAGCAGCGGGGAGCCGGGCGGCGCTGCCCACGCACACGTAGTGTTCGCCAAGAAGCAGGCGTGCAAGCAGGCATTGGCGTCTGGAGAGATTGTGGAGCTTGGTGAGGAGGTACACGGAGTGATGGTCGCTGGATTGGGCGGAAAGGCGTGGGCGGAGGCTCACCGTGAGCAGCAAGTTGAACAGGCAGAGTTGCAGGCGTCGGTGGACATCTACATGGAGCACTTTGACGAGCGCTCGGAGGAGGAGAAGCGCCGCCGTAAGGACAAAGTAGTAGACGAGGATGGTTTTGAGGTGGTGACATACAAGCGGAAAGAAAAGCTCACGGCTGAGGAGGACCAGTACGTAAAGCCAAAGAAGTCCAAGGAGCTGCAGGACTTCTATCGCTTCCAGGTTCGGGAAAAGAAGCGCGAGGAGCTCGCCTCACTACGTGCGAAGTTTGAGGCGGACAAGCGCCGTGTGGCTGCTATGAAAGCCCGTCGTTCCTTCCGTCCTGTGTGACAGTCGCCGTCTGGTGCGCCTGTGCCCCGCGTCGCGCTTGCCTGTCAAGGCTGCTGTTGCGCTGACGGGAGTAAATTGGTGGCTACATGGAACTACCTATTCCTTCTGACACATGGACCTTTGTAATGTGGCAAATTCGTGCCGATGGACACTGGTCCATGTACTCATCTCTGGTGGCTAACCCTACCATGCTTCTAGTGGAACCTGCGAGCAAACAAGCTGCACCAACTCTGCGTCGAGCCACCGCGCAGAGGAGCACTCGCCGAGTCGCGGATGGTGCCCCATTGCAAATGCGAGTGCTCCTGCCCGCTCTCGCTCTTCGTTGCGTCCGATTGCAACGCAGCTCCCATGGAGCGTAAAACGAAATCGCGCCCGGCCTACCCCCAGCTCACAAGCGTCCCACACTTCGAGCCCTGCACCATTCTCGCTACCGCATACAATGGAGCGCCCACATGCAGAAAATGCAACGTACGAAGGACCCATTATGTCCTTGAGTACATGCTTGCCGCCCTGCTGCTCGAGCGCACAGCTCGGGTTGGACGCCTGTCCTACCTGAAATGTCGCGAGAGGCGCACAGGGCTTGTCGCGCAACGATACCGCACTCTGCCCCATTCCCCGCGTATTCCATGCGCAAACGCGCCACCCGTTGTCGCTGCAGGCAATCGTTCCTCCGTCGGGCGCCCACGCTAGCGAGCCTACCCAGCTTCCGTGCGATAGCGTAGCAATTACTGCACCTGTTTCGGTGTCGGAGACATAGGCGCGTTTGTCTCTGGAGCCGACGCTTGCGAGGAGAGCGGGCTGCCTGGGGGAGAAAGCGAGGAAGCTGACGTAGTCCTTGTGGGCAGATATGACGCGGCATTCCTGCCTGGAGGCCAGATCCCAAACGACGATGCGGGACTTTCGACCCGACACGAAGTAGCCTGAGTCGGCTGAGAAGTTGCGCCCTGTGAGTGACAGGGCAGAATTATCCTTTATGCGAAGCATTCGTTCTCCTGAGGAGACACGCCACAGAGACGCGTTCGCGTATCCTCTTAATGCTGCCACGAATTCTCCATCCGTTGAAAACTGAAGGCCAAGCACTTCGTCCCCTACCTGAAGATGCTCCGACAAAAAACACTTGAACGATAGTCCCCGAACAGACTCTTCGCTGCCGACCAATGCCCACCACAACGCAACACTTCCATCGCTTCCTCCACTACACAGCATGTTCCCATCCGGGGAAAACACCAGCGCAGTCACATCTCCGTTGTGCTTGCCTGTCATAAATGATAATTGTGCGCCGGTCACAGGGTCCCAGAGGCGCACGCCATCTTTCGACCCAGATGCCAGACCAGTCCCATTGGGTGAAAAAGCGAGCACCAGGACGTCCTTGGAATGCCCGACGAGCTGTCGTGTCTTCCTACCGGTCAGATCGTCGACTACATCCACACGTCGACGCCCGACCCCCACTGCCAACATGACCCTGAGCAAGATGAGCCGTCACCTCCCCCCGCCCCAACCCTCTGGGGGACCACAAAATTGGCTCCAGTGTCACGCACAAAGTCCCCGAGAATCGCTCCTCCGAACCGCTACCCAATTCCGCCTCCGAAACTGCGCATAACCCACACACGAATACTTGTTCTTGCTGGGTGTCCTTCGCTGGATGAGTTCTACTCGTTTACTGAACCTCACAAAACAGCAAAACTACATTAAACTACCCTCTCTCGCAGTGACGTGTGCAACGCGCGCTCGCGTTGCACCCGCCAAACACTTATCGCAGGTGAATGCAGGCTAAAGAATAGGTTTCCCTTCTCGCCCTTGCCTCTTGCCCTCGCTTGATCCTATCTCCCATCCGATCCGAACAGAATCTTCGCTGCCGACCAATCCAAAACCCGGAGTTTTTGCCGGCTACGCTGTCGCGACAAGTCAAACCACCTCGCACTTTCAGACCTTCTCACAGATGAGGTAGCAGTGCACATAATCCATGCCGTGGTTCTCCGGCGCCTTGGCAACCTGATCAGCCCAGACCGTCGCTCAAGAGCCCATTCGGTGCGGCGGCACGGCGAGGCAGCACGCGAGCGTACCTCGTCCTCGTAGCGCTGGTACATGTCGTCGACGATCTGAAGGCGCTCCTTGAGCGGGCGCGACTCCGACAGCGGCGCAAAGAAGGTCGCGTTCGACCTGCGGCGCAAGTTGTGTCAACACAAATGTCAACTTCATCCAGGGCGGTGCGGTGGCAGGCGCCCCCGGCTAGGTCTGCGCACGGGGCAGCACGCGCAGGCCTGCGGAGGGCAGCGGACAGACCAGGTGCGCGTTGTGGGGACGTAGGTCTTCGCGTACTCCTTGGGGTCCGTGATCTCTTTGTTGAGCCACGCCTGCGCGCTCGCGCGGTTGAGGAAGCGTCGTGCATGGGCAGAGGGTTGCGCGGCACTCGCACAGTGGGCGCACCTGGCGGTAGGAGCAGGGGACGATGCGAGTCTCGGATGAGATGAGCTTCAGACCCGCCTGTGGGCCGGTGCAGCGAGCACAGGGGCTGAACACGTCATGCAGAGACAAGTACTGCGTACCCAGGTGCTGCTCATGGTCTAGAGTGGTTCCCCCACTGTGCGGGTGGCAGGGACTCAAATTCGAGGGCCACACGCCCCGGTGCGCGGGCAGAATCGGACCTTAGACACAGGGCCGTTTGGGTCCTGGAAAGGCGCAACCATCTCCTCCTGCCGACGGGGGCACGAGTCACGAAAAGGCGCGCGGGGGGCTGGCTGGGAAGACGGCGGACCTGCGGCATCAATTGTGTCTGGGGACTTGCGCGGTCGCTTCGGGGGAAAATGGGCGCCTCACCGGGGTGCGGTAGTAGTTGGGGAAGACAGTGGAGTTGTACTCCTCCGCGGTGATCTTGCCAGAGTCACGGAACTCTTGCCAGATGGTGTTGAACCTGCGGTGGGACTCCTTCGGTGAACAGCGGAAAGACGGGTACTACGTGCGTATCCCAAGCCGCAGATTGCGGCCGAGTGGGATTGGTGGGTCATACCAGCCGTGCATGTTCTCCTTGCAGGCGCCCGGGACGATGGTGCCCTGGTACGACGGCGAGGTGTTGCCGAGGTACTGGCCCTTGGCGTCCGTGCAGAAGTTCACATACACACACCTGTCGGGACCCGCGACAAGTTAGCCACATAGGTGCAGGCGCCGCTCGGACCGCGGGCACCGCATGCGCGTTGCAGCGACGGACCTCCCGCCGACGGCAAGCTCATTGGCACGGTGCGTGAGGATGCGCTCCCAGTCCTTGGCCGCCTGCGTGCAAGGCATCTTCTGTGAGTATCGCTGTGTACCAGCGTGGTGCTACACCAAGTAGCGGAGCAGCGGCAGGTCGGGCGTGCCTGCGCTGCGTAGGTCTTGGTCTCCGCTGCCGGGGCCTGGGTGTGGTGACAAGCAGACTTGAGGTCGCCGCAGCCCTTTGACAGCCAGTGCCTGTGCGGCACGCCCCCGGTGTCAGCTCGGCCACATCGAGAATCGGGGACCCAGCATCCGGCGGCGATATCGCGCTCGAGTTGCCCGACTTGGGCCGAGCACAGCGAGACGGGTGGCGTTGCTTGGGGCGGGGGCGGTAGCCCAACATGGCGGTGAAGGAGACGGAGAGGTCGATGCTGCCTGACGGAAACACCTGAAAACAGATGCCGTTGTCAGAAGCACCTGGCGTGCTCAGCGAGCCAGAGATGAGTAGAAGGCGCTACCAAGGGGCTTCCGCACGTTCCAGACTAAAACCCGAAGACAATCGTGGAGACTGACCTGCTCGAAGAAGGAGGTGGCAGCGGCGCTGACGAAGACACCCTTGTGATCCTGTTCACACCCACAAAACGCAAATAAGACTCCCGACGTAGCACACACAACCTGGCGTCAATCGAGGACGCGCAGCTGCTCGGGGCGCGCTTGCCTTGAGGTACGTCCTGGGACCGCCGGGCACAAGGCCCTGCGTGTGGTTGAAGAGAGAATGCCAGTCGTTCGTGATCTGCGCGAGAAATATAGACACCTCAGATTTTTCGCCGGAAAAAGACACGGCAGGTAGGGATCTCAGCAGCGGCACACGTACGCAGCACGCCGCGGTGTGCTACTGAGCGTCCAAGTAGTGTAGCGCAATTGCTGTGGGGATGGCCGGGCGGTCGCCTGGTCCTCGTACTGCACGACGATCTCCTTTCCATCGGCGCGTTTGCGGATGTCTGTGATCACATCAGCGATCTGCCACAGCAACCAGAATCAAACACACTGTCAACACTCTACAGCTGTGCCTGCCGTAGAGTGCGTCCGTGCTTGGGGCTGGTACCGTCGGCATCGAGGTGCCGCCGTCGGCTGTGCCGAAATCCGCAATGTTGAACGACCCGGGCTTGTTGACGTCCATCTTGGCCAGCACATTGAGAATGTCACTCTTGGCGTTTGCAATCACATCGAAGCAGCCCTTGGTGTGCAGGGAGTAGAACCCGTCACCCTTCTCGCCGGTCGTGTACGCGTCGTGCGCGCCCTTGGTGTGTGCGTGCATGTCCTCATCCTATGAAGCGCCCAAAGTTCAGCGCTTCACATCTCAGACAAAATTTGCTACCCTACGGTATGGAGACATCGATTCGTGCGCCGCAGAGCGAATTCACGCATGCGAGGATCCAATCCCTGCAAGTAACACCTCCAAGAATTCTTCGCACACGGGGGGAAGAGAGGTCGCCATACCTTCACGGCCCTCGTGGCGTGGAAAGAACGACGCAAGTGGGCAGCGCCGATGGCGCGTACGCCCAGGATGGATCTGCGAAGCATGCTCAGCGATGCGTGTGAGGGCGGATCTGACCTCGCGGAATCGCGATTACACAGCGTTCGCAGGAAGCCTGCCCTACGAAGCTTCGGATCGCCACTCAAGGCAGGATAGTTGCTATGCCAATCCGTAGGAGGATACAAGTAGGACTTTGTGGCACTTGTGCGCGATGAAGTCGCGCCTCGATGAAGATGCTGAGCCACCTTCTCCTCCATGGAGCCCCGCCGGAATGACCCGATGCCCGTACGGTGCGCGGTGTTACCGCACGAGCGTGGCGCACCGCGAGACTGCTGCACATCCACGGCGACGTGTCGTTGAAGAGCACGCAGCTGTCCAAGTGGTGAGTGTTGCTGCAGAACAACCGCCTTCTTCTGCCACTACAGTCGCACCACCCCGTTCGTCGTCTGCAAAACAGCACGTCCTGGATTCATCGTGGAAGTCTGCACATGAGACCGATGTACGACATCCGTGGAGCAATGGCAAGTGCCCCTCCTCGACGGCAGAGTCGGAGGCGCCGGGGCGTGAACCTGCGCTTGGAAGCATGCCCGCTGGAAGATCGCGTGGCGAACCGGTGGTCTTGGATAGTGACGATGATGTTGAGGATACTACCTCGTGTAAGTCGGAGGCGCACGGCAGTTGCAGTCTCTCGGTGTTCCCCGCAGCAATGAGCAAAACCTCGATCGCCACGGCGCTTGCGGATCGCGGCTCCTCTTTGGCGAAGCGAGCTCTCCAGGTTTAGGCTTTCCAGAGACGTGTTCCTCTCCTGATCCCCCAGTTTCTTTGCGCTCTTGTCACTACCGCACCACTTCACGCCTCTCATCGCGATCATACTTCTACCGTCCTCATGGCTAGCTGAGACTTGTCGACTCCAGGGCGCAGACCACCGGGATGAAAAACACGCACGGGCCACGGTTCCAGCTGTGCTTGCTTCAAGACAGGCACTTTATTCTGGAAAGAATGGCACTTTGTCAGCTGCAGCAGCACACCAGAGCGTGCGCAGGTCCGTCTTGGCTACCGCGACGTCCGTTGGCCCTCGCTTACTGCCCGTGATGTGAGGTGTCTCGGCAGGCCTGGTACGTGGAGCTGGCAGGCAGATGGCCTCGGATTCTACCTCCTCGCGAGCGAGGGAGTCTCGAACGCAGGTACTCAGGCGGTCCCACACTGATCCTTCGTGCCCTGATGTTGTATTCGATATGAATCATGGCACTCGTTGGGCGACACAGGGACAGTGACTCTTGAAGACATCTTCGCTGGAGACTTCCTCTACTGCATAGCATCAAACTATTGCCAGGTGCGCGTACCCAAAACTAGGTTTGACTCTCGTCGTTGGAACCAGAAAGCTTCATCTGAGGGGTGACGTAAAATTGATGTTTCGATGCCTGTAGGATTTCGGACTGGTATTTCGAAGCAAAAAACTTTGGACGGGTGGTCGTGAGGACTGGTGTATTCCGACTACGGTCTTTATCCATGCAAAAGACGGTGGTCAAAATCCGATGACAGGGGAAGCTGTACGCCGTCAAGACCACATTGACGCTGCAAATCAGCAGGCTCGACCACCTCGCAAATACATTAATGTATTTCTCTATGCATAGAACTACCTTTACGCCGATTGACTTGGTTTGTTCGTGTGTTGCGGAAGCTGATGATGGGTTTCATGCATCATTGTCGACAGATACAGGGGATAGGCCTCCAGACGTGTATTCACGTATTCGCACCAAAGGTAGTTTTCCGTTGCGGGGTATCGCTTGCCTCGAACTATCTTCAAAGCATCACTCAGATCGATCCCATGAATTCTGGCATGTGACTTCCCCACACGATAAGCCATCGTCAATTTCGCTTGCAGTTAAATCGCTTTGGAACTCACCACTCCAAGTTTTTCATCCTGGGTCACACCGATGGAATCCGTGTTGTCATCATGACGTCAAATACGTGTGAGGGCGATCTCTACGCAGCAACCAATGCAGTTTGGGCTCAAGATTTTCCACGAAAAACTGCAGAGCAGATGAATTCGACTTCTCCCTTCGAAAACGACTTGGTCGATTATCTAGACGGAACAGATTGGCAGGGAATGGACGCTTTTGGGGACTGGATCATGCCTAGTACTCTGCGAAAGTTTGATTTCTCAAGCGCGCGTGCCACCATCATTGGATCAATTCCAGGGAGACACCCAATTTCCAGGTAAACTCGTGCATGATCCTTACCTTTTCTTGGAGCACTCGCAATTTTTGTGCGGTCGTAGTGACTTTCCCACTACTTGCAAAAGCTCATTGCCTGAAAATTCGAAATCTTGCTGCAGGGATCCAGCCACTAGTGAGTGGAGTTGTAAGTTTGGCCAGCTCAAGTTGCGGTCGGAGCTCCAGAAAGTGACATTCCGGCGAGAATTTGTAGAGTCACCCCTGCTTTGGCAGGTGTCTCACTCTTTGCCACTCAATTCGCCTTCAAGTTTCAAATGAGCACGAACTTCGATTTGTTTGTTTCATGAAGATTGTAATTCCTACCATGGTGTCCTAGTGTACATCGATCGGAGCCCAGTCACATTCGTGGCTCTCGGACATGATCGACTCATTCTCTGCTGGAAAGGTTTGAACAGCTAGAAAGTTTCGAAGCTTGGTTTCCCATTTGATCCATCGCCTGCATTTTCTGATTTCAAACATGCCAATCAGTAATCAAATTGGCCCATGCAGTCACCCTCGGGGCCGCTAGGAAGGCCGAAAGATGCCGTCCGACTCGTTTGGCCCACCGAAAAAGAAGTTCAAGGATCGATAGCAGTATGAATCTGAAGCCCAAATCGTCATGTTCCTCGAGATTATGACCCAAAGTTCATTACTTGATAGATTTTGCGACACCACTGGGAGAGCTTGACGCAAACAAAGAATCCTTGCCCAGCTAAGCACTTACCGGTTGACGAATTATCCTGCGGATTCTTCCAGGAGTCTAGTCTACATGCAAACGCGAAGGTTTGCTCACGCGATGGAGTGCTAGTTGTAAATGGACGGAAGCGGCTGCAGTCTGATAGATGTCCGCCGTCAGAGCCCCGAGGGAAAAACCCTGTGCAGCACCCGGAAGTGCACTTTCATAGGTAATTCTGACCCCGTGACTTCAACCTAAAACCTATCGATTCTTTTTAGAACTCGAGATTTCTCCAGGTCTTAAGAGAGCACCCTTCGTGTGCCCGTTGAGCAGATGGTCGGATCCCTCCAGAGGCCAACATCCGCTCGACCGCACGAGAGCAATGCCGCATATCAAAACCTTCATGCGTCACACACATTCCGGAGATTCAATCGCCTGGATTCTTGTGGGAAGCCACAATCTGAGCAAGGCCGCCTGGGGCGAAATTCAACACAGGAAAACAGATTCACCGTCGCTCCAGATCGAATCCTTCGAACTATCTGTATTGTTGCATCCTGCAAACTTAGACCAATCTGCAGAGCCTCCCTTTACATTATCACGCAGTAGAGCGTCCTCACAACCTACGACACACGAGCAGGTGAATGTAAATCCTTTCCTATTCTCTCTGCTTCGTACGGAAGAACTTGTCCGCCCCAAGACATGCTTTTGTCATTTCTCTGTTAGTTCTCCAACGCCTGGCTCTCTGGAAAGCTATTCATTTGAACATTCCTGTACTTTCAGATTGTAGGTTTCGTTCCCGCGCATCGACCGGACTGGGTTGAATTCGAGAGACTCGAAGGAGGCAACCTTGTCGTGCCGATCCCCTATCACATTCCCACAGTCAAGCACCGCGGTGATGATGTCGCATGGAAGATCAACACGTCCCACTAGCAAGTTTGGTACGTAGGTCTGTCGGTACTCAGGTCTGATCTAATCTGGTCGATCCTGGTTTCAGATCGCTGGAAATGTTTTCATTGAATGATCTGCAGGTCCCAAGGGGTCCGGCTTCCCCGTGACGTGCTCCACGGACCCGGACACTCTAGGTCTAGAGACTGCGCCCGGCAGGATCAATTCTGCCAAACTTCATGCAAATAAGTTCCTCAAGGATCGTAAGGTCTGCCCTCTGCACCGGACTCACAGGGTCAGAATCCGGTCAGGAACGAGAATGTCTTCGGCCGTTGGACCATCTTCCTCCGAATTAGCATCCTGCACATGCGGCACTGGAAGAACCGCACAGGATGCGTCCTGCGGTCCGCGCGCAGCCTCTTAATGGACTGCAATGGGGAAGCAGCGAGGTGCAATCGCGCAATCACGCACTGACCAGGACGGGGCGGGGTAGAATAGGGAAGCAGCTTACCCTGCCGGCTTGCGTGTAGGCCGAAAGGTCTTGGTCTGCTTGTAGCTTCTGCACACACTCACTCAAAATATTGTGAGCGGGGTGGTGGCAGCGGCGACGAGGCAACCTCGGCATCGGATGATGCACATATTGCCCTTAAAACCATCTGCTTGTCCTATCACACTGTTTGCGGCGCTTCGCGGCGGAGTGGGTCGCTGACCGGCGCCGCAAAGCTAGCGGCAAAAGAATTGCGCCGCACAGCCGATAGTACCAGCGCCTAACCGCGAGCAGAATGGTTAGGGGTTTTGAAACAGTTTCAGCCAAATGCGACCGGTGCATTCGGGATGCAGTGGACCTTGTCAGCCTGCAGCATCAGTGCAACGTGGCGAAGCGCGAGAGGGTTGCTTTCAATGGCTGCCTCGGCAATCACCCTGCGCATGCAAGCATGGTTGACGCATTTGTGTAGTGTTCGTTCTGGAGTAGAGGCATTGATGGTAAGAAAGATAGGACCGCCATGTTAGTCGGATGTGGACCTGTCCCTGCGCATCTCGTCACTCGCGTACACAAGCGCCTGCCCACACGAGCGCACCGCGGACAAGACCAGCACCCTGCCAGCGTGTCCATTCTCCTCTCAGCCGTCCGCATCACAAGTCTGTTAAACATCAGGATGCAGTGGTGCCCGGGAGCTCGGAATCGGGGCTAGCCTATCGCCGTGCAGCTCCGGAGCGATGTACTTGAGTGCCAGCCCGTCATTTTCCACTGCCCTCGAAGCTACCTCGCGCTCCCCCTGTGACCAGCCGCGGCGGGAGTAGGCGCTCAGACACCCTCGCCGTGCCGTCCACAGGCACCGTCAGCCCGACACTTCTGCAGCTGCTGAAGTGTCGTGGCGCAACGTCCGATTGTAGCGGAGCTGGACTAGACGCTTCACCTTTGGAGATTCGGTATTAAGAAGTTGAGCACAGGCGGGGCGCGGAGGTGCGGACCTGGAGGCGTGCTGAGGCGTAGCGCAGGCTCGTTCCACACGACTGCACTGCAGCTAGAACCACCTCTCTGCAAGTGCCACCTTAATAGTCAGCGCCCGCAAGTTTAGCTATGAAGATATCGCTTTCTCTTTTCAAGCGACAGCATGCGAATTGCGTCCGTGCCGCGGCACGTGCGCCCCGGTCGCGCTCCAAGGGCAAAACCTGTCGTCCTGAAGCTCCTCCTTTGCGTGCTGCGCGAAGCCAGACTGTGTCACTGGTCCAGGTGGTCAAGCCGGAACGTGCGCGGTACGGGCCGAAGGACGGATGTGTCTGGGAGGATGGATGCGTGCTAGGGCGCTTGCCTGGAGCGCCGTTCCTTCCGACCGTACTGCCGTCAGCACGATCTGCAGCGCGAAACACCGTCGAATCAGCGCCACCTCAGGCCAATCACACCACGTCTGCACCATGACTATCAAGCACGCGGCGGTACCGCACCTCTCGATCGCCGTGCAGCCCCTCCACTGCATGCATCAGAGCGGCACCATGGTTCCGCACTGCTTCTAACACCACCTGTGCCGCGCGCGTCAGCCATCGCCCAAACATTCACGAATTGGCAGCTACGCCGAACCCCCAGCGGCGGCAGCTACAGCCGGTGAGGTGCTGCCAGGAACCTGTCTGTCTGCAAGTAGGTCGCGACTCGCATAGCTCAGTGCCGTGCCTGCCGCGCGCCTGGTCAGCAACGTGCGGCACCACGCGCATCTTGCATGCCCCGGGTAAGCAGCCCTTCACTGTGCGCGTACCATCCGAGGAGACAGCAAGTAGCACCACTTCGCGATCAGCTTGCACTTGCGGTGCAGCGTGGAGCAGCGCGGTCCCGCTCTGCGCCACTGCCTCAAGGACCACCTCGCGGTCCGCCTGCATTGAATCATCCGTTGTGAGAATGCAGCAGGAAGGTAGCGCGAGCGTCAAGGCTGCGAGCAGAAGCCACCCACGGGCGCGCCACCCGACACAAGAAATAGCGAGCGCTCGGCGCTCCGTCCACCCAGCGTTCTGGAGCACGGCGGGGTCCAGCACCTGAACGGCGTCGCTCGCGTAGCCGAGCGCCTTCCAGTCCTGCCGCACCGCCGCCAGCACCACCTCCCGGTCTGCGCGCAGCACCGGCGCCGCGTGCCTGCGCGCCGCGCCGCACCGTCACGCCGCGTGCTCGAGCACGCAGCGGGGTCGACTGCCGGAGCACGGGGGCGGGGGGCAGGGTGGGGGCAACATGAGCGCGCGCCAGTCCTTGGCCACGGCCGCGAGCACCACCTCCCGGTCCGCGCGGAGAGTCTGTCGCGCGTGCGCCGCGCTCAGTGCCCGCAGGCAGGGCAAGGCGCCGCGGGGCCCCCGGGAGGGCGGCCGGCCTGCGCGGCCAACTGCAAGGTCTGCCACTCCTGCGCGACGGCCGCCAGCATGACGGCGCGGGACGAGCGCGCGGCGGGCCCCGCCAGCTCGAGCGCGCGCCAGTCCGCGCGCACCGCGGGCAGCACCACCGCTTCATCGCCCCGGAGGCTCTCAGACACCTGCCCCAGCTGCGCCCACGCCTGCGAGACGACGGCGATGGCGACGTCGCGCTGCGCCCACATGGCGGGCGCCGCGTGGCGCACCGCGCTCCAGTCCTGCGAGACCGCCGCCAGCACCACCTGCCCGCGCGGCGCCTGTCAGCTATGCAGCTGCAACATCGGCTACGGAGCTGCGACACCAGCTACGAAGCTGCGACAATCCCGCCATCCGCAGCCGCATCCGCGGGGGCCGGCGCACCTCGTGGTCGGCGCAGAGCACTTTCGCCGCGTGCGCGAGCGCGTGCGGATCGTTGCGGACGGCTGTGAGGACGACGGCACGGTCGGCCCGCGGCGCGGCGCCTGCGTGCGCGAGAGCGGCGCCGTGCTGCTGCACTGCAGCGAGAACGATGCGCGGGTCGTCGCGCAGCGCGGGCGCGGCCGCCTTCAGCGCAGCCCAGCTCTGCTCCACCGCTGCGCGCACGAGCGCACGGTCCGCGCGCAGCTCTGGCGCGGCGTGGCGCAGCGCCACCCCGTTGTACTTGAGCACGCTCTCCACGAGGTTCGGGTCGGCCCGCATGCTCGCGGTCGCGTACTGCAACGCCTCCCCGCGCGACACGCGCAGCGCCGCCGCCACCACCTCCCGGTCTGCCCGCATCGACTCGTCCGCGTAGCAGCTGCCGCCGCGCCCGCACCGTGCGCGTCAGGCAGCGGCGCTCTCATGCGTGGTCAGGCCAGCGCGCGCGGGGGCGGTGGCGGTGGCTGGTGGAGCGGTGGGGCGGGGAGCGGAGTCCGCACAGCGCCGAGCCGTCTTTCTCGATTGCGGCCAGCAGCACCTTCCGGTCTCTTCTCCGCGCCTCGCTCGCGTACTGCGCCACGCCCAAGGGCTCACCGCTTGCCGGGCGTGGAGTGTGCGCCGCAGGCGCAGGCGCGGACGCGTGTGGTTGCAAGGGTGGGTGCCTGGAGGGCCCGCCACGAGTGCTTGATCGCGGCCAACACAACGTCGCGCGCGTCGCGCGCCGCAGGGGTTGCGAAGGTGAGCGCGTTCCAGTCCTGATCCGCATCGCCGCCCAGATCGGTCACGGCCCACGCTATGTCGGGCGCGCCAGACAGCTGTGCTCGCGTGGCACGCTGGGTGCAGCTGGAAGCTTCCAGCTGCACCCAGCAGGATGCAGGCGACCCTTCGACCCCAGCCTCCCTGCCCATAATGCGCGTGGGCGGGGACGGGCCTGCTCGAACGCCGCCTCGAGGATAGCCAGGTCAGCCCGCCGAGCAGGCCCGGCAAACTCCAGCGCGCGCCAGTCCGCTGCGATGGCGCGCTGCACCAGCGCGGGCTCGTCGCGCAGCCGAGCCGACACATACTTGAGCGCCTTCCACGTCTGCCCCGCTCCAAAACGCCCGGCGTCCGTCAGCCCTGGTGCGTGAGCGAGACGCGTGCGCGCGGGGGAGCGACCTGCGCCACGGCGGCACCGGCGACACCGTCGTCGTCCTGTAGGCGGGCGCTCACGTACTGCAGCGCCTTACCCTCCGCTACCACCGTCGTCAGCGCCACGTCGCGGTTGTCCGCTCCCACGGCGCTTGCGAATCGCAGCGCCTCCCACGACTGCCCCACCGCCTGAGCCCACGGCCGCCTGCTCACCAAGTCGCTCCACAAGACGGGAGCATTCCTCCGCAGGTGGACACGCCGCAGCAGGACAGGAGGGCGCGGGCCGGGCTCGCGCCTCTAGTAGGACTTCCGTGTCGCCGCGCAGCGTCTCCGACGCGTACTGCAGCACTCGCCAGTCTCCGCGCACCTGCCGCCGCCGCAGGCCCCGCGCACCTGAGCTGCAGCAGTCGCGTGGCGCCGGAGCGTTAAGGGGCATGTGAGGACCGCAGGAAGCACGACGGAGCGGAGAGCAGCCCCCGCCGTGCTCGCCAGCTCCAGCGCCTCCGGCGACTGATGCACTGCGCAGAGCAGCACCTGCACCGCAACACCCTGCGGTCGGCGCGCCGACCAACCGGATGCAGCACCGACGGATAGCGACGCAGGGCGGGGCACTCTGCACCTCCTCGTCGGAGCGCACGCGCTCGGACCCCAGATTCAGGGCCTCCCACGACTGAGCGACCGCGTCGCCCAGCAGCTGTCCACGCGCGCGCTCAGATGTCGCGCCGCGCGCAGCCTCCGCGCGGCGCGGCGCGTGCGTCGCGCGGGGGACGCGGGGGACGCGGAGCAGCCACCTCCATGTCGTCGAGGAGGCCCGGGGAGGCCCACTTGAGCGCCTCCCAGCTCTGCCGCCTGAACGAGACGTGTCCGATCAGTACGGGTTGAGGGACGCGGCTTGTCCACTTAGTACGAGGGGGGGGAGGGGGGGGGGGGGGGGGACGCGGGGGGC
>Ga0115567_10002941_pt1 | contig 16952 bp, 12 predicted proteins | sample COGITO_mtgs_1204_2_FD_88679 | JGI IMG/M metagenome (GOLD analysis project Ga0115567, IMG submission 88679) | Pelagic marine microbial communities from North Sea - COGITO_mtgs_120412 | ecosystem: Environmental > Aquatic > Marine > Epipelagic | place: Germany:Helgoland, sampling site Kabeltonne... | reverse complement strand
TGTCCTATTCGATGATTGAAGTTACGACGCCGGCGCCGACAGTGCGGCCACCTTCACGGATGGCAAAGCGCAAGCCTTCATCCATCGCAATCGGCGCAATCAGATTTACAACCATCGTAATGTTGTCGCCCGGCATCACCATCTCGGTGCCCTCAGGCAGGTCAACCGTCCCCGTCACATCCGTCGTGCGGAAGTAAAACTGCGGACGATAATTCGTGAAGAACGGGGTGTGACGACCACCCTCTTCCTTCGTCAGAATATACGCTTCACAGTTGAAACGCGTATGCGGCGTGATCGAACCCGGCGCCGCCAGAACCTGGCCGCGCTCAACTTCCTCACGCTTCGTACCACGAAGCAGCACACCAACATTGTCGCCCGCTTCGCCCTGATCGAGCAACTTGCGGAACATCTCAACGCCTGTGCAGGTCGTCTTCAGCGTGTCCTTGATGCCAACGATCTCAATCTCGTCGCCAACATTCACAATCCCACGCTCAATACGACCCGTTACAACCGTGCCACGACCCGAAATCGAGAACACATCCTCAATCGGCATCAGGAACGACTGATCACGCGGACGATCAGGCTGCGGAATGTAATCATCCACCGCCTTCATCAGTTCCATGATCGAGTTCGCGCCAATCTCTTCGTCACGGCCTTCAAGCGCTGCAAGCGCCGAGCCCTTCACGATCGGAATATCGTCGCCCGGGAAGTCATAAGACGAAAGAAGCTCGCGCACTTCCATCTCGACCAACTCCAAAAGCTCCTCGTCATCAACCTGGTCAACCTTGTTCAGGTAAACCACCAACGCGGGAACACCAACCTGGCGGGCCAGAAGAATATGCTCGCGCGTCTGCGGCATCGGGCCGTCAGCCGCATTCACAACCAAAATCGCGCCGTCCATCTGCGCCGCGCCCGTGATCATGTTCTTCACGTAGTCAGCATGGCCCGGGCAATCAACATGCGCGTAGTGACGCGCATCCGTCTCATACTCAACATGCGCCGTCGAAATCGTAATGCCGCGCTCGCGCTCCTCGGGAGCCTTGTCAATCTGGTCAAACGCAACCGCGTCGCCACCTGAAGCCTCAGACATCACCTTCGTGATCGCCGCCGTCAACGTCGTCTTGCCATGATCAACGTGACCAATCGTGCCTACGTTGCAATGCGGCTTATTACGTTCAAACTTCTCTTTCGACATAACCTGTTCTCCGTCTGATGCTGTCGCGCGACCAATCGGCGGCAGCAAATAATTCTGTGTATTTGGTTTGGCGGCTAAGCCATTTTCGAGACGACCTCTTCAGCAACTGCCTGCGGCACCTGCTCATAGTGATCGAAGACCATCGTGAAGGTCGCACGGCCCTGACTCATGGACCGCAACGTATTCACATATCCGAACATATTCGCCAGCGGGACCATGGCATTCACGACGCGGGCATTGCCGCGCGTATCCATCGAACCAACCTGACCACGGCGGCTGTTCAGATCACCAATAATGTCACCCATGTACTCTTCCGGGGTCACACATTCGACTTTCATCACTGGCTCAAGAAGCCGCGGCGAACCTTTCTGCAAGGCCTCGCGGAATGCTGCACGTGACGCAATTTCAAAGGCCATCACCGAAGAGTCGACGTCATGCGACGCGCCGTCTACCAAGGTTGCCTTGAAATCGATAACCGGGAATCCGGCAATGCTGCCAGCGTCGCGGGCAGAATTGATACCCTTCTCAACGCCCGGAATGAACTCCCGCGGAACCGACCCGCCAAAAACACCACTTTCAAATTCGAAACCCGAACCTGCTTCAAGCGGCTCAAATTCGATTTTCACCCGTGCAAACTGGCCTGAACCACCGGTCTGCTTTTTATGGGTGTAATCAATGGTGACAGCTTCGGTCATCTTCTCACGGTAAGCCACCTGCGGCGCACCGACATTGGCCTCAACCTTGAATTCACGCTTCATTCGATCCACAAGAATTTCCAGATGAAGCTCGCCCATCCCCTTAAGAATGGTCTGACCGCTTTCCTCATCACTCTGAACGCGGAACGAAGGATCTTCTGCGGCAAGACGCTGCAGGGCCTGACCCATTTTTTCCTGGTCAGCCTTTGTCTTCGGCTCAACGGCGATCTCAATGACCGGCTCCGGGAACTCCATGCGCTCAAGAACAACCGGATGAGCCGGGTCACAAAGCGTGTCACCCGTCGTCGTGGCCTTCATTCCTGCAAGAGCGACAATGTCTCCGGCACGAGCAACTTTGATATCTTCACGGTCATTGGCATGCATGAGAAGCATGCGACCCACGCGCTCACGGTTGTCCTTGACTGTGTTCAGCACGGACTGACCGGTTTCCACCGAACCCGAATAGACGCGCGCAAATGTCAGCGAGCCAACAAACGGATCGGTCATGATCTTGAAGGCAAGCGCAGCAAAAGGCTCATCGTCCGAACTTTCGCGCACAACTGCATTTTCAGTGCCCGGCTCAATACCGTTAATGGCAGGAACCTCAATGGGAGACGGCAGGTAATCAACGACCGCATCAAGCAGTGGCTGAACACCCTTGTTCTTGAACGCCGAACCACACAGCACGGGCACGAGACTCAGGGACAAAGTCCCCTTGCGGATGCACTCCTTGAGGGTGGCCTCGTCGGGCTCCGTGCCATCAAGATAGGCTTCCATGGCCGCATCGTCATTCTCAACCGCAGCCTCAACCAGCTTTTCGCGCCATGCAGCAGCGTCAGCCGCCATGTCTTCGGGAATGTCGATATATTCGAATTCGGCACCGAGGTTTTCGTCCTTCCAGACAATCCCCTTCATCATGACCAGATCCACAACGCCACGCAGTTCCGCCTCTGACCCGATGGGCAGCTGCAAGACAATCGGGTTTGCACCAAGGCGATCCACGATCATGTCAACGCAGTTGTAAAAATCAGCGCCGATACGGTCCATCTTGTTGACGAAACAGATACGCGGCACACCGTACTTGTCGGCCTGACGCCAAACCGTTTCAGATTGCGGCTCAACGCCGGCAACACTGTCAAACACAGCAACCGCGCCATCGAGAACACGCAACGAGCGCTCAACCTCAATGGTGAAATCCACATGGCCAGGCGTATCAATAATGTTGACGCGATGGTCTTTCCAGAACGCGGTGGTCGCAGCAGAGGTGATCGTGATCCCACGCTCCTGCTCCTGCTCCATCCAGTCCATTGTGGCCGCGCCATCATGAACTTCGCCGATCTTGTAGGAACGGCCCGTGTAATAGAGAACACGCTCGGTCGTGGTCGTCTTACCGGCGTCAATATGAGCCATAATGCCGATATTGCGGTACTTACTGATCGGTGTTTCGCGATTGGACATGTCTAAATCTCTTCCGGGAGCTCTCTAAGCCACTACCAACGATAATGGGAGAAAGCCTTATTGGCCTCCGCCATACGATGGGTGTCTTCACGCTTTTTCACAGCGTTGCCACGATTTTCAGCGGCATCCTGAACCTCGCGCGACAGGCGCTCTTCCATGGTGTTCTCCGGACGACCGCGTGCCGCCTGGATCAGCCAACGGAATGCCAAAGCCTGTCCGCGATCGGAGCGAACCTCAACGGGCACCTGATAGGTGGCACCACCAACACGACGCGACCGAACTTCAAGCTGCGGCTTGATGTTGTCGAGAGCCTCATGGAAGGTCCGAATAGGATCACCACCACGCTTGCTCGCGATATCCTCGAACGCAGCGTAAACAATACGCTCTGCGGCCGATTTCTTACCGTGATACATAACGCTGTTGGTGAACTTGCTCACCACCAGATCACCGTATTTTGGATCCGGAAGCACTTCACGTTTTTCTGCGCGCCGACGACGGGACATATCTCTATTCCTCCGCTATTTGGGCCGCTTCGCGCCGTATTTCGAACGACGCTGGCGACGGTCAGACACACCCTGGGTATCGAGTACGCCGCGGATAATGTGATAACGAACACCGGGCAAATCCTTTACCCGGCCACCGCGGATCATCACCACGGAATGTTCCTGAAGATTGTGACCCTCACCCGGGATGTAGCTCGTCACCTCAAAGCCATTGGTCAGGCGCACACGTGCAACCTTTCGCAGGGCCGAGTTCGGCTTTTTCGGGGTGGTCGTGTAGACGCGGGTACACACACCGCGTTTTTGCGGACATGCTTCGAGCGCCGGAACCTTATTACGCTTGATCGGGGCCTTCCGGGGCTTACGGATCAGCTGATTAATCGTGGGCATATTGCTTCCTTGATACGTCCCGTTATTCACGTTCGAACCAACTACACAAAGCAATAACGAGGCAGACAACAGTCCTGCCCTGCGAGCTTTTTCGCTAACTCGTTGCGTGTGCGCATTTAATTCGTGATGCCTTAGGCTGTGTTTAGACTGCGCGCGTCTACTACCAACCTAGTTAAGGCGCGCGGATACTACTCACGGCCCCTATAGGCGTCAACAGCCAAATCCGATAAATCATGCTGCGACGCAAAACAGTTTCAGAATTCTTAATTTTCCATTTGTTTCAGAAGCTTACCGGGCCAACAAATGGATATTCAGGTACATTTTTTACCCAAAAATGAAATACGCCGTCCCAGCTTTCACCAGGACGGCGTATCCATCATGAGATATCTCCGAAAAGACTATTCGGCAGCGCCGGCCTCTTCAACCTCAACGCCTGCAGCCGCCTCTTCTTCGGCCAACTGCTTGGCAAGCTCGTCAGCCAGCACGGTATCGCGCTCAGCAGCGATCGTACGAACCGCGTTCATCACCGCACCGGTACCTGCGGGGATCAGACGACCGACGATCACGTTCTCCTTGAGACCGTAGAGACCATCGACCTTGCCGTTGACCGCAGCTTCGGTCAGCACGCGGGTCGTTTCCTGGAACGAAGCCGCCGAGATGAAGGAGCTGGTCTGCAGGCTCGCCTTTGTGATGCCCTGCAGGACCGGAGCTGCTTTCGCGAGCTTCAGACCTTCGGCTTCAGACTTGGCATTCACCTGATCGAACTCGATCTTGTCGACGGTTTCCCCAACCAGGAAGGTCGTCTCACCCGGGTCGGTGATCTCCACCTTTTGCAGCATCTGCCGAACAATCACCTCGATGTGCTTGTCGTTGATGCCCACACCCTGGAGGCGATAGACGTCCTGGATTTCCTTGACGAGGTAACGCGCGAGCTCCTCAACACCGAGAACACGCAGGATATCGTGGGGAACGGGATTGCCATCGAGCAGCAAGTCGCCCTGCATGACCTGATCGCCTTCCTGAACCGAAATATGCTTGCCCTTGGGGATCAGGTACTCAACCGGCTCCATACCGTTCGCCTCATCCTCTTCGCTCGGCACAACCACAATCCGACGCTTCATCTTGTAGTCGCGTCCGAATTCCACACGACCGTCGATATCCGCGATAACAGCATGATCCTTCGGGCGACGCGCCTCGAACAACTCAGCCACCCGCGGCAAACCACCGGTGATGTCACGAGTCTTGGAACTTTCACGCGGAATACGAGCAAGAATGTCACCAGCCTGCACATGCTGTCCCTGATCAACGTTCAGGATGGCATCCATGGACATGAAGTAACGGGCATCCAGACCATTGGCGAGCTTGACGACTTCACCAGCTTTGGAGGTCTTCTTCGGCCGCAATGAAATTCGCGGACGAAGATCGGCGCCCTTGGGCTGCTGTTTCCAGTCGACAACCACCTTGTAGACGATACCTGTCGCCTCATCCGTGGCTTCCCGCATGGACGTGCCCTCAACCAGGTCAACGTAATCGGCGTAGCCCTCTTTCTCCGTGATGATCGGGATCGTATAGGGATCCCACTGTGCAAGGGGCTGGCCCTTTTCAACAGAATCACCATCGTCAGCCAGCAAACGCGCACCATAAGGAACACTGTGATGCGCGCGGGCTCGGCCTGCGTCATCAATCAACACCACTTCGGTGTTGCGGTTCATCACGATCGGAACCCCTTCGGAGTTCACAACAACGTTGCGGTTTTCGATTTTCACCGTTGCGTTAAAGGCCGCTTCGACGCTCGACTGCTCCGATGCACCCTGAGCCGCGCCACCAATGTGGAAGGTCCGCATTGTCAGCTGTGTACCCGGCTCACCGATTGACTGAGCAGCGATAACGCCCACCGCTTCCCCGATATTGACCGGCGTTCCGCGGGCGAGGTCACGACCGTAGCAAGCGCCACAGACACCGCCATCGCTCTTACATGTCAGAACCGAGCGAATCTTGATCGTCTCGGTTCCAGCCGTATCGATCTTGTCAACGATCGGCTCGGTCATCAATGTGCCCTTGGCCACGAGGACGTCACCACTAAGCGGATCAATAACATCCTCAGCTGCGGTACGACCAAGCACTCGCTCGGACAGCCGAACCACAACATCGCCACCTTCGATCACGGCTGACATGGTCAACCCATCGTCGGTACCGCAATCATTCTCGATAATCACACAATCCTGCGCGACATCGACCAGACGACGGGTCAGGTAACCGGAGTTAGCCGTCTTCAGGGCGGTGTCGGCCAGACCCTTACGGGCGCCATGCGTCGAGTTGAAGTACTCGAGCACCGACAGACCTTCCTTGAAGTTTGCGATAATCGGCGTTTCGATGATCTCGCCGGATGGCTTGGCCATCAGACCGCGCATACCTGCCAGCTGACGAATCTGCGCCGCCGAACCACGCGCGCCGGAATGGGCCATCATATAGACCGAGTTGATTTTGCCGGTCTCATCACGCGACTGCATTTCATCCATCATCGCGTCAGCAACATCATCAGTACAGCGTGTCCAGGCATCAACGACCTTGTTGTACTTCTCACCCTTGGTGATCAGTCCGTCCTGATACTGCTGTTCAAATTCCTTGACGCGATCGGTTGTATCGCCAACGAGCCGTCCCTTCAGATCCGGAATAATCAGATCATCCTTGCCGAAGGAAATACCCGCCTTACACGCATGGGAGAAACCGAGCCCCATCATGCGATCGGCGAAGATAACTGTCTCCTTCTGACCGCAATGGCGATAAACCATATCAATGATGTCGCTGACTTCACGCTTCGTGAGAAGTCGATTTACAAGCTCAAACGGGACATTGGGATGCTTGGGCAAAATACGCCCAAGCAGAAGACGCCCCGGTGTGGTCAGCACTCGCTTGGTAACCGAATTGCCCTCTTCGTCCACAGTCTCAAGGCGTGCCTTGATCCGCGTGTGAAGCGTAACAGCCTTGGCATGCAATGCCTGCTCAACCTCGTCGATCGAACTGAAAGCGGGAATGCGGTGAGCAACAACCTCACCATCATTTATGGCTTTCAGCGTGAGTGAGCCCAAATCGACGGGCGTCGATGCGTCCTTCGAATTGATAAAGACGACATCACCGGATTCCAAAGCTGCGTCGAGGGACTTTTTGCTGTCAAAGCTGACAACTTCGCCCTCATCTTCGGTGACTTCATAACTGAGATAATAGAGACCCAGCACAATATCCTGCGAAGGCACAATGATCGGCTTGCCGTTCGCTGGGCTGAGAATGTTGTTGGTCGACATCATCAGCACGCGTGCTTCCAGCTGGGCTTCCAGCGAAAGCGGCACATGCACGGCCATTTGGTCACCATCAAAGTCTGCGTTGAATGCAGCACAGACCAACGGATGCAGCTGAATTGCCTTGCCTTCAATCAGCACCGGCTCAAAAGCCTGAATGCCCAAACGATGGAGCGTGGGTGCGCGGTTCAAGAGGACCGGATGTTCGCGAATAACCTCTTCAAGGATATCCCAGACTTCGGGACGTTCCTTCTCGACCATACGTTTGGCCGCCTTGATCGTGGTTGCGTAACCGTACAGTTCGAGCTTGTGATAGATGAAGGGCTTGAACAGTTCGAGCGCCATCTTCTTCGGCAAGCCGCACTGATGGAGAAACAACTCCGGCCCCACAACAATCACCGAACGACCCGAATAGTCGACACGCTTGCCGAGCAGGTTCTGACGGAACCGGCCCTGTTTGCCCTTGAGCATATCCGAGAGGGATTTCAGCGGACGCTTATTGGCACCGGTAATCACCCGGCCCCGACGTCCGTTGTCGAACAACGCATCCACAGATTCCTGAAGCATACGCTTTTCATTGCGAACGATAATGTCGGGCGCGCGCAGCTCAATCAGACGCTTGAGACGGTTGTTCCGGTTGATCACGCGGCGATACAGATCGTTCAGATCCGATGTCGCGAAGCGGCCACCATCAAGCGGCACCAGCGGGCGCAGCTCGGGCGGAATAACCGGAATTACATCCAGAATCATCCATTCCGGCAGCGCGCCGGACTCAATGAACGCTTCAACGATCTTGAGGCGCTTGACGTATTTTTTACGCTTGGCCTCTGAGCCTGTCTCACGAAGATCAACGCGCAACTGCGCCCGGACTTCTTCGAGGTCCAGCGCCATCAGCATATCTTTGAGAGCCTCGGCACCGATTTTTGCGGTGAAGGCCTCATCGCCGAACTCTTCCTGCTTCTCGAGATAATCTTCCTCGCTGAGAAGCTGGTGCAGTTCCAAATCCGTCAGACCGGGTTCGGTGACAATGTAGTTCTCGAAATAGAGCACCCGCTCCAGATCACGCAGCGTGGCATCAAGCAACATTGCAATGCGGCTGGGAAGTGACTTCAGGAACCAGATATGCGCAACCGGTGACGCCAGCTCGATATGGCCCATCCGCTCACGGCGCACACTCTGAAGCGTAACTTCGACACCGCATTTCTCGCAGACGATGCCGCGATACTTCATCCGCTTATATTTGCCGCACAGGCATTCGTAATCCTTGATCGGACCGAAAATACGCGCACAAAACAGACCATCGCGTTCAGGTTTGAACGTCCGATAGTTGATCGTTTCAGGTTTCCGGATCTCCCCGTAGGACCAGGAGCGAATGCGCTCCGGACTGGCGATCGAGATGCGAATTTCATCGAAGCTCTGCGGGCCGTGGGGTTGGCCAAACACATTGACGAGTTCGTTCATGTACCTGCTCCCGGTAGGGGGTTGTTCGAGTTCAAGATCAATTCGATGCAGCGCGTCATCTAGCGCCCCGTCTGATTGAGCTGAACATCAAGACCGAGCGAGCGGAGTTCCTTCACGAGGACGTTGAAGGATTCCGGAATACCCGCCTCAAAGTTGTCGTCACCGCGCACGATGGATTCGTAAACCTTCGTACGACCGGCCTTGTCATCAGACTTGACCGTCAGCATTTCCTGCAAGGTGTAGGCGGCGCCATAAGCTTCGAGTGCCCAGACCTCCATCTCACCAAAGCGCTGACCACCAAACTGCGCCTTGCCACCCAGCGGCTGCTGGGTCACGAGGCTGTATGGCCCGATGGAACGCGCATGGATCTTGTCATCCACCAGATGATGCAGCTTGAGCATGTAGATGTAGCCAACCGTCACGAGACGCTCGAATTCTTCACCCGTTCGCCCATCAACCAGCTGGACCTGCCCCGAATTGTCGAGACCGGCCATATCGAGATGCTCGTTGATTTCTTTCTCGGTCGCACCATCGAAGACCGGCGTTGCAATCGGAACACCGCTGCGAAGGTTGCCGGCGAGCTCGAGCACACCATCGTCTGAAAGTCCCGCGATGTCTTCACGGTACTCGTCTTTCTCATAGACATCAGACAGCTTCGAACGAAGCGCATCCATGCCGCCAGAATTTTCCAGATTTCCGAGAATGTCGCCGATCTGCCGACCAATACCGCGCGTCGCCCAACCCAGATGGGTTTCGAGAATCTGCCCCACATTCATGCGCGATGGCACACCCAGCGGGTTCAGCACGATATCAACGGGCGTTCCGTCATCAAGATAGGGCATGTCTTCCATCGGCACGATGCGTGAAATCACACCCTTGTTGCCATGGCGACCTGCCATCTTGTCGCCGGGCTGCAGCTTGCGCTTCACAGCCACGAAGACCTTGACTAGCTTCATAACGCCTGGCGGCAGTTCATCGCCACGCTGCAGCTTGTCGACCTTGTTCTCAAACCGAGCCTCAAGCGCGGCGACGGCCCCGTCGAAGTTGTTCTGCAACTGCTCGATTTCGGCCATGCGGGCGTCGTTTTTCACGACGACCTGACGCCACTGACCCGGCGTGAAATCACCCAGCACACGCTCGGTGATCTTGACCTCGTCATCCAGGCCCTTCGGGCCCTTTACGGCTGTCTGGTTGACCAGAAGCTCCTTCAAGCGATTGTAGAAGCTACGCTCGAGAATGGCCTTCTCGTCGTCACGGTCTTTTGCGAGACGTTCGATTTCAGCACGTTCGATCGAAAGGGCGCGTTCGTCCTTGTCAACGCCACGACGCGAGAACACGCGGACCTCAACAACCGTACCCGTGCCCCCCGGCGGCACCTTCATCGAGGTGTCACGCACATCGGCAGCTTTCTCACCAAAGATCGCACGGAGAAGTTTCTCTTCCGGCGTCATCGGTGATTCACCCTTCGGCGTCACCTTGCCAACCAGGATGTCACCGGCGTTCACTTCCGCACCGATATAGACGATACCCGCCTCATCCAGGTTCTTGAGGGCTTCTTCGCCAACATTGGGAATATCGCGTGTGATTTCTTCCTGACCCAGCTTCGTATCACGGGCCATGATCTCGAATTCCTCGATATGGATCGAGGTAAAGACGTCATCACGAACAATGCGCTCGGAGATCAGGATCGAATCTTCAAAGTTGTAGCCATTCCACGGCATGAACGCGACGAGCACATTCTTGCCGAGCGCCAACTCACCCAAATCGGTCGAAGGACCATCGGCAACGATATCGCCCTTCACCACAACATCACCGACCTTGACCAGCGGGCGCTGGTTGATCGCAGTGTTCTGATTGGAGCGCTGGAACTTCAGAAGGTTGTAAATATCGACGCCGGTATCGTTCTCGCCAATTTCACCCGTCGACCGGATCACAACACGTGTCGCATCAACCTGATCAACGACACCGTCGCGTTTGGCAACGATCGTGACTCCGGAGTCACGTGCAACTGTGCCCTCCATGCCCGTGCCGACCAGAGGGGCATCCGACTGCAGCAACGGCACAGCCTGACGCATCATGTTCGAGCCCATCAACGCGCGGTTCGCGTCATCGTTCTCGAGGAACGGGATAAGTGCCGAGGCAACAGACACCAGCTGCTTGGGTGAGACATCCATGAAGTCGACCACATCCGGCAGGGCCATGAGGTAGTCATTGCCCTGACGGCAGCTGATCAGTTCATCAGCGAACCGGCTATCGTCGGTCAATTCGGTATTGGCCTGCGCAATCGTGTAGCGCCCTTCCTCCATGGCGGAGAGATAGACCACTTCCTCAGTAACAACGCCGTCCTTGACCGGACGATAAGGCGTTTCGATAAAGCCGTACTTGTTCACACGCGCGAATGTCGCGAGCGAGTTGATCAGACCGATATTCGGGCCTTCAGGTGTTTCAATCGGGCAGATACGTCCGTAATGGGTCGGATGCACATCGCGCACCTCGAAGCCAGCACGTTCACGCGTCAGGCCACCCGGCCCAAGCGCTGAAAGACGACGCTTATGCGTGATCTCGGAAAGCGGGTTCGTCTGATCCATAAACTGGCTGAGCTGCGAAGAGCCAAAGAACTCACGCACGGCAGCAGCGGCCGGTTTGGCGTTGATCAGATCGTGCGGCATGACACTGTCGATTTCGACCGTCGACATGCGTTCACGAATTGCACGCTCCATCCGGAGCAGGCCAACGCGATACTGATTTTCCATCAGCTCACCGACCGAACGTACACGGCGGTTGCCGAGGTGATCGATATCGTCGATATCGCCCTGGCCATCCTTCATGTCGACCATCAACTTGACGATGCGCAGGATGTCTTCCTTGCGCAGTGTCCGCTGGGTGTCAGGAGCCTCAAGCTCCAGACGAGCGTTCATCTTCACACGCCCCACAGCCGAAAGGTCATAACGCTCGTTGTCGAAGAACAGGCTCTCGAAAAGATTTTCCGCCGTCTCATAGGTCGGCGGTTCGCCCGGACGCATGACGCGATAGATATCGATCAGCGCATCTTCACGCGAACGGTTTTTGTCGCCGGCAAGCGTGTTGCGGATATACGGTCCAACATTGATATGATCGATCGCCAGGGTCGTGAAAGCCTTGATCTTGGATTCCCCGAAGGCTTCGAACATTTCCTCGGTAATTTCATCGCCGGCTTCGAACAGAATTTCGCCCGTTGTCTCATTGATGAGATCTTCGCCCAGATACTGTCCAAGCAATTCTTCATTGCTCACCAGGATATCCTTGACGCCGGCTTCTTCCACCTGCCGCGCGACACGCGGCGTAAACTTGGCTTCGGCTTCCGCCACAACATCGCCGCTCTTGGCATCAAGGAGATCGTGGGTCAGCTTCTGGCCGCGCAGCCGCTCAGCATCCAGCGCTGTCTGCCAGGCACCCTTGGCCGCCTTGTAGGAAATCTTGTCGTAGAAGACGTCGAGGATTTCCTCATTGGACATGCCGACAGCTTCAAAGGGCTGCAGTTCCTTGCCTTCTTCCAATCTCTGGGCACGCAGTTCAGCCGTCCGTGCACCATCGAGTGCCATCAGGAAGGTCGTAACCGGCAGTTTGCGACGACGGTCAATACGAACATGCACGATGTCCTTGGCGTCGAATTCGAAATCGAGCCAGGAACCGCGATACGGAATGACGCGTGCTGCGAACAGGTACTTGCCCGAAGAATGGGTTTTGCCGCGATCATGGTCAAAGAAAACCCCCGGCGAGCGGTGCATCTGCGAGACAATCACACGCTCGGTACCGTTGATGACAAATGTGCCCTTCTCGGTCATGAGCGGCATATCGCCCATGTAGACATCCTGCTCTTTGATGTCGCGGATCGAACGAGAACCGGTGTCCTCATCGACGTCCCAAACGACCAGACGCAGGGTCACCTTGAGCGGTGCTGCGTAAGTCATGCCACGCTGCTGGCATTCCTCGACATCGTATTTGGGTTCTTCGAGTTCATATTCCACGAACTCAAGCTGGGCTTTCTCTGCAAAATCGCGAATCGGGAAGACCGACTTGAAGACTTCCGTGATCCCCACATCAGCCGGTTCGCCCTCAAGCGTCGTGCTGTTGAGAAATTGATCGTAAGAACTCATCTGAACCTCAATGAGGTTCGGCATTTGGGCCACTTCGTGGATACGCCCAAAACTCTTACGGATACGTTTGCGACCGGTGAACGACTGCGCCATAAATTGCCTCTCTTTTTCGTCGTGGGTCCAGGCCCACAACAAAACGGGTCACTTCAAATCGAACATCCGGATCGGGCGAGCCCCATTCCGGCATCGTCGTATCGTCGCTAGCTGCCCATCATACGGACAGTATCGGCGATCCGAGGATGCCGGCGGAGGTGGATTTCGATGAACCACCTCCGCCGAATCTCGTAACTGGAGAGCTACTTGAGCTCGACGGTCGCGCCCGCTTCTTCCAGCTTTGCCTTCAACTCATCAGCTTCGGCCTTGTCGACACCTTCCTTCACAGGTTTCGGTGCACCTTCGACCAGGTCCTTGGCTTCCTTGAGGCCCAAACCAGTGATGGTCCGGACTTCCTTGATGACGTTGATTTTCTTCTCACCAGCGGCTGCAAGGATGACATCAAACTCTGTCTGTTCCTCGGCAGCAGCACCGGCATCACCACCTGCCGCTGCCGCAACTGCGACAGGAGCTGCGGCGCTGACGCCCCACTTCTCTTCAAGCATTTTCGAAAGCTCGGCTGCTTCGAGAACACTCAGTGCGCTGAGATCTTCAGCAATTTTTTCCAGATCTGCCATTTTGTCTAACTCCTGAGACTTCTAGAGACTTAATATTGGATGTCCGAATATCGGACCGGCCTACGCAGCCTCGCCTTGATTGGCATATGCGCCAAGAACGCGTGCGAGCTGACCTGCAGGTGCCTGAAGAACACCAGCGACTCTCGTCGCGGGTGTGTTCAGCATACCCACCAGCTTGCCGCGCAGCTCGTCGAGTGAAGGAAGTGACGCGAGCGCCTTAACAGCATTCTCGTCGAGCAGGGTGTCGCCCATGGCGCCCCCAATCACGACAAGCTTGTCGTTTTCCTTCGAATAATTGACAGCTACACGAGCCGCCGCCACTGGGTCGGCGGAATACGCGATCGCAGTTGGACCGTTGAACAGATCGCTGATCTGTTCATAGGTCGTTCCCGCTAGGGCGAGTTTCGCGAGCCTGTTTTTGGTCACTCTGTAGCCAGCACCGGCCTCACGCATGCGGGCGCGGAGATCTGTACTCTCCGCAACCGTCATACCAGACTGCTGGGTCACAACGACAAGCGCTGCATCCCCAAAAGACTGACTGAGTTCGGTTACCAGCTCTTCTTTTCTAGCTCGGTCCACTTACCGTCTCCGCAAACTTGGTGTGCGCCGAATAGATCGACAATTCACACCGTTGCAATTTAGCCCCGGGTCAGTATTGACCCAGAACCGCTCCTTCCTGTCCCAGGAGCGTCACGAAAATCCCAGAGGGTTTTCCGCGTCTTCTCCCGTCTATGCAGGTCTGCCCTATCTGGCACTTAAGCCCGCCGGATCAAACTCCGTTGGGCGCCTGCAGTCTCGGACAGGTACTTTCGCAGCGGCACAACACCGCATACGAAAATCCCGTTCAGCTACCTATTCGGCAGCTTCCTGTGTCGACCCCGTAAGGTCGTTCATATCAAAACGAACGCCCGGCCCCATGGTCGAGGTCAGCGCGAGTTTTTGAACATATGTTCCTTTGACACCACTCGGCTTGGCCTTGAGGACCGCACCCAGGAAAGCATCAAGATTCTCGCGAATCTGTCCTTCGCTGAAGCTGGCCTTGCCAATACCTGCATGGATAATTCCAAGCTTTTCAACGCGATACTGCACTTCACCCGACTTGGCGGCCTCGACAGCAGCACGCACATCGTTGGTGACCGAACCCAATTTCGGGTTTGGCATCAGACCACGCGGGCCAAGCACCTTACCAAGCCGCCCGACGACGGGCATCATGTCTGGCGTTGCGATCACCCGATCAAAGTTGATTTCACCACCCTCGATGGCCGCGGCAAGATCATCAGACCCGACGACATCAGCGCCGGCCTCACGGGCTTCGTCAGCCTTTTCATCTTTCGCAAACACTGCGATCCGAACATCCTTGCCAGTGCCGTTCGGCAGCGCAACAACGCCGCGGACGTTCTGGTCAGCATGACGAGGATCGACATTCAGGTTGATCGAGATCTCAATGGTCTCATCAAACTTCGCCGTGGCATTTTCCTTAACCACACGAACGGCCTCAGCAATCGAGACATGCGTGTTCGGGTCCACCTTCTCGCGCGCCGCGCGCATACGTTTTCCGTTCTTCGCCATAGCTACCCCACCACCTCAAGGCCCATCGAACGGGCCGTGCCGGCGATCATCTGCGCACCGGCATCCAGATCGTTGGCGTTCAAATCCACCATTTTCGCTTCTGCGATCTCGCGGCACTGCGCCAAAGTCACGCGACCAACCAGTTCTGAACCGGTCTTGCCACTGCCCTTTTTGAGCTTGGCGGCTTTCTTCAGGAAGAAGCTCGCCGGCGGCGTCTTCGTGACGAACGTAAATGACTTGTCCTGAAACACAGTGATCACGACCGGAGTCGGTGCACCCTGCTCCATATTCTGCGTGGTGGCATTAAATGCCTTGCAGAATTCCATGATGTTCAGACCTGCCTGACCGAGTGCCGGGCCCACGGGGGGCGACGGGTTGGCCTGACCAGCCGGAATCTCCAGCTTCACATAACCTTCAATCTTCTTTGCCATGTCCTAGACCTCATTCCTTTCCGAGGTTTCGCGGTACGGCGCCTCATGGGCTTTCCGAGGCCAACCTCCCGCGCACCGCCAAAAAAAGCGGCAAATAAAACGACCCGACCTAGACTTTCTCGACCTGACCGTACTCAAGCTCAACCGGTGTAGACCGACCGAAAATAGATACAGATACCTTCACACGTGCACGCTCTTCATCCACGTCCTCAACAACGCCGTTGAACGACTGGAACGGCCCATCATTGACACGTACCTCTTCACCAACATCGAAAGTGACAGACGGTTTCGGCCGCTCGACACCTTCCTGAACCTGATGAATGATCCGGTCCGCTTCGGCCTGGCTAATCGGAGCCGGCTTGTTGCCTGCCCCCAAAAATCCAGTGACCTTCGGCGTGTTCTTCACAAGGTGATAAGAATCCTCGTTCAGATCCATGCGCACAAGCACGTAACCCGGGAAGAACTTACGTTCCGAGTTAACTTTCGCACCACGACGCATCTCGACCACCTCTTCGGTGGGAACGAGAACGTCTTCAAACATTTCTTCCATGCCCTTGGTCACAGCCTGTTCCTTGATGGACTGTGCGACCTTTCCCTCGAAACCCGAGTAGGCGTGGATAACGTACCAATGCATCGCCATCAGACGATCAACCTCCTACGGAAAGTGCTTGTTGCACCAAAGCTGCCAACCCAAGGTCGACGAGGAAAAAAAACAAAGCTGCGAACGCAACCATGATAACCACCATCAGGGTCGACTGAATTGTCTCGGTGCGTGTCGGCCATGTGACCTTGTTCACCTCCTGACGTACTTGGCGCACAAACTCGCCAATTGATGGTCTTGCCATACGTTCTGCTTTCATTGGCTCAGAACTTTCGAGCGCGTACCGGCAATGGCCGGGCTAATTCGGTTGGCAGGAGCGGAGGGACTCGAACCCACAGCCCCCGGTTTTGGAGACCGGTGCTCTACCAATTGAGCTACACTCCTATTCACCGAATATATCGCCGTTATCCTGATCCTGTTCGGGCCTGTCCTATTCGATGATTGAAGTTACGACGCCGGCGCCGACAGTGCGGCCACCTTCACGGATGGCAAAGCGCAAGCCTTCATCCATCGCAATCGGCGCAATCAGATTTACAACCATCGTAATGT
>Ga0115567_10002939_pt1 | contig 16956 bp, 24 predicted proteins | sample COGITO_mtgs_1204_2_FD_88679 | JGI IMG/M metagenome (GOLD analysis project Ga0115567, IMG submission 88679) | Pelagic marine microbial communities from North Sea - COGITO_mtgs_120412 | ecosystem: Environmental > Aquatic > Marine > Epipelagic | place: Germany:Helgoland, sampling site Kabeltonne... | reverse complement strand
TGTGGACTGTGTGAACGGACAGACCTGACAACAGGAATGAAAGAAACTCAATATCTCAAACTCAATATCGCAAGACAGCGACACAGCAATTCGAAGCACACTACTGGTCTTCGCAATCGACTGAGATATAAGCGACAGATCTTGTGGAGATCCGCTTGGAAAAATCACACACCTTCATGCCGACGATAACCCGCTGCACCCAATTCTTCGTCCGCAAAGTCTCAAGCTCTCTTCTTCCAGAATCCGATTTCCCCGGCGCCTTAACAATGCCACTCTGCAGTTTGCCACAACTTGAGAGAGCACACTTCCGCTGAGCCGCGATGCGCGCATGACAACAAGAAATCAGAATAAGAGGCTGCCACGTTTGCCTATTGAAGACAGGGGCAGGGTACAGGGAGATTCTCGCCTTGATGTGCACCAACAGTGTTGGTTCAGGAGTTTCTTCGAGAGCTCGCACCTCCCAATCCACAGTATCCCCGGGAGCCAAGGATCCTGTCGCGCTTGCATGATTCACACAAAACTGGAAAGCTCGAGGAGGACTTTGCGCAAGTATGGGAACCTTGATCCGTGGAGAATTCCATCATGACGGAGGCGAGTTCCATTGCTACCTGTCGTGCACATTCAGAGGTTTCACTATTTTTCCTTGCATCGGACGCGAGCGCGAAGCTACGCGTCGTCATCATGATGTGTGTATCATGATCGAGGGCACCTCTCGCCCCACATCAGGCATGGCAATCGCCACCCCTGGCCCTGGCCCCGTCTCAGCTGCAGCAACAGCCTGTTCCAGCCAGGAATTGGCGCGTCAATAACCGGTTTCCAAATAGCCATGCAGTTGGTATCGCCGGCAAAGGACGTCCGAATGCTCATGCTACCCCGAAAATGTTCCTGGGCCCTTACCTCGCGCCAGCAGGTAATGGCTACAGCGGCAGCATCGCCTTCCACCCGAACCACTCGCCCGACACGGATACCGGAGTTTTCGCTGATCATGTCCTCCAGGTTCTTGGCTACCAAGCGAAGCTTGCGGGCACGCGGAGGCCTTCGGGTTCGCGATGCAAGGGTGATGGTCCTGTCGAACGGGTCCACTTGACGGTGCGAAGCAAGGATGGGCCGGCGAGAAATCGGCGGGGCACTGAAGGAAAGTGCAGGCGAGCTCATAGCATGGGTCAGAAGCGCCCCCAGAAGGGCGGTCGCTTCGACCCGCATCTGCAACTGAACGCCGACTTATTTCTCCTCCTCCTCTTTCGACACTCGCGCCGAAAGCTGCTTGCGGCACGCGAGTTGCTTTCGACCCCCGTGAATTATTGAAGAGGCCCGCCTCGGGGTCAGAGAATTCCCGGGTCCACGGGTCAGGACAGGATGGCCAGGATGCGGCGGATGGGCGCGGCAGCGCTCGTGGGGCTGTCAGTTTTGGTGATAGCCCCTGATGCGTTGTGCGAGGGCATCGCCATGCGGCCAGATTCACTCCTGAAGGAGGCGTCATTCTTGGGGATGCGGTTCACGTATAGGCCTCCCCAGCCGACTGCACCGAAGGCGCGTGTGAGCAAGGTTGGCAATGTTACTTTTGAGTGGCCAGTGCTGTCAAACGATGAGGTGAGGGACTAGTTCCAGTCCTCTGCAGCTGCACTGTTCCCGCTGAATTGTCTTAATCACTACAGCACCCGATCAATCCTTGATGCTCCTGAATTTCGTCCTGCCCGGGTAGATGGTGCAGCGACTGCGGTACAAGCCCCGATGGGGCTACTACCTCTCAGAAGAAGATGTAGACGATGGCCGCCTGGACTGGTATTTGGATAAAAATCCCGTCATCGCAATGTTCCGTGCGAACCTGGCTTTGCTGCGTATCCAAATCGAGGCGAACTGGATCCGCCTACGCTTGTTCGGAACGCACGTACTGGGGGGCGATGTGGACCAGATGAGTCCCACACCGGGTCAGCTTCGCGAACGTGGGATCAATCAAGAAATGCGCCAGGTAAATCTCCAATTGCTAGGCAGCGCTGCAGTGTTCGCTTGCTTGCTGATGCACCATTTCAATGTGCCTGAATCACGGTGGCGCTGCAGCCGACGGTGCCCGAGACGATGCTTCGACTGCGCGGTGGCTGCAGCGACAGGGTTGTATTTCCCCCCCCCGCCTGGTCGGCGGGCAAAGGGAAGCGTGGAGGTGCAAGGTGGGTTTGCCAGCATGTCATGACGCGTCTCTCGGGCGGCGCTTGCGTGGTGGATGCTGTGGACCTGCAGTCTGCGATGGCACAAGGACAATTTCCCTTCGCATTACGGCACCCTGGGAACCACGAGGGGTTCCGCGCACAATGTGGGTCGCTCGTGCGGGCAAGGTTAGCCCGCGACCAGATGATCGATCTTGCAGCAGGCTTCCCTGCTTGTTGTGAAGTACTGTGCTGCTTGCTGCAGTACCGTAGGGCTGACGTCTTTGTGCATGGAAACAGGGAGGCCGAGGAGGCAGCGGAGCTCCCGATTGGGGTGAATGACGCGGAGCGCACGCCAGCCTCGCGCCCGCTGTTCGACTCTCTGGGCGAGGGGTACGCCGACCAGCTCCTGGCAGTCTACCTCTCGCTCCCGTGGTTCCGGCGCGGCATCGCACGCGGGCCGCCCACCGAGGCCGCCGCGGCGCGCGGCGAAGCTTCAGCTACTGTGGAGACGCAGGATAGCGGTGGCGAACAAGGGCAAGGGCCTGGCCGTGGGTCGGCAGAAGAGGGACTGGGCTATTCCTGCACTCGCCTGTGCTCCCGCACCTGCCTCCGCCGGTGCTACAGGAAGAGTGCCCCGACGAACCGCAGCCAGAGAAAGACAAGGCGGCGAGCATGGAGAGGGAACGCGCGAAGGGGAGCGGGGCGAGCGCGCGAGTCTCGCCCGAAGAGATAATCGAGCTGATGGCGCTCAGCGAGAGGTTCGCGGCGGGGGACGCGGAGGCGGAGGCTCGGGCGGAGCAGTTGATGCAGCGCGTGGACGCACGCTTCAGCGACGAGGAGCGCCGTGCGAGCCTCGAGCGCATTGATGCGGCGAACGAGCCTCGCCAGGGACCGGAAAGTCGGGAGCCAACGCGGCAGATGATGCTTGATGCAGCCACGGAAGAGTTTCGGTACAGCCCGCAGCTTGTCTGCACTAAAACGGGACGGCTGCACCGCATGATAGTGGGCGGAGGGTTTTGGCATAGCCAATGGCTTACGCTATTGTGCCTGCGTGCCCTCACGCCGCTTATTGATGCCACTCGCGTTAGTTGCCAAGGATCTGATATCTGACGCCCCACGGGGCTTGCAGTGCCATCGCCCTGTACGGCTCAGACGCGGACCAGCTTCTCTGGACAGCTTGTCGGTCACTCCATGTCCCCTGCTTGATCCTCCTGTGAGGCAGAGCTCGCGAGCCCCCCTATCGACGCGCACGTCGGTGTTGTGTATCGATTGGACCACTGCACCGAGCGCCGCAGTGCTCTGTCGATGCCTTGCTCTGTCGATGCCAACTGCACTGAGCCCGGAAGCAAGGGAGCAGATACTGACTCAGTTAGAGCCTGGGGGCAGCGGAGCAAACACCGCTGCGGTGAGGGATGCGGTGCAGAACGGCGCACGACTTGACGCGCTGGACGGGTGGGGTCGGACGGCTCTGCACCATGCGGCGATCCACGCGGAGAAGGGTGCCCCGGCCGTGCAGGAGCTTCTGCTGCTCGGTGCAGATCCCGACGCGCAAGACGATGCGGGCAATTCAGCCCTCATGTCGGCTGCTGCCATCGGCCGGTGAGTCTCAAGCGTCCACAACTAGTCTTGGCCCTGATGATCGCTTGAGCCGAAAGACCCCTGAAGAAAGATAGAGGTATTGACCATTCTCGCACCATGAGCAAAGATGAGGCCTACTCTTCTTGGACGCTGATACTTGCATTTGGAGGGCAGGGTTGATGCGGTCAGGCTGCTCCTAAAGGCTGGAGCGTCACCAGAGCTGCGTGGATGGGGGCTGCGACGCGCGCTGCATCTTGCAGCGGCGGCCGGGCAGGTCCAGTGCGTCACAGCGCTCCTCGTGGGCGGCGCGCGCCCCGAGGCGCAAGACGCGCTGGGAGACACCGCGCTGGACCTCGCCCGCGTTGTAGGCAACGTCCGCTGCGGCAGGGTGCTTTCCCCGCCCTGAACAGCGCGGTATCGACTCTTCGTCAGATCCCTGCCTTCTGCGCGGCTGAAGCGTGCGCCTCGATCTTTGGGCATCGTCCGCAGTTGCTGAAACATGCGCTGGTGGCGCGCGCACACCCGGACTCTGGCGACCTCCCAACTGAAGACGTCTTCGGGGGCATCGCCTACAGGTCCGTCTCCCTGCTCGCACTGCATGCGCCTCATCTTTCTTTCTCCAAGTTTCTCTGCATTCCTTCGAACCCCGCCCTCACCCTCCCCTCTCTCTCGGCTCTGAGGGGCGCTGGTGAGGTTGCAGGCCCGAACTTCACCCAGACACGCCGCTGGCCCGCACGGAGAGGGAGGAGCTGGAGGAGGAGGAGCGCGAGGGCTGGCCACCACGGCCGAGCCCCGAAGAGGTGGCGAGCGCAACGCTATCGGAGCAGGGCCTTGCGTGGGCCAAGCGAGACTTGGACAACGATGCTCTCGAGATGCAGAGGGAGCTCCTGAGGCACGCCTCATCCCTGAATGATGGTGCTGTCTTCTTCGTAGCGAGACTGAGTGCTGGGGCGTGCAGGGACGCGGGCGTTGATGAGCGGTATGCTGAGGATCTGGAGGACGGGAAGTGGGAGCGAATCACCAAGGACGGGCTGAAGAGGCTGAGAGACAAAGAAGCAAACATCGAGCGGATACACCAGCAAATGCAGGTTTCGTGTCCAGCTATCCCCGCTTCCCATTTTCGGCCGTGCATCACGCTGTGCAAATCGAGCCGAGCAGCACGCAACGAATTGATGGCTCTTGGCGAATCCACAGTTGAAGGAAGAACGTCAGGCGACACGGAAAGCCAAGGCGAAGCAAGCGGAGGCGGAGCGAAGGCAGGCGCAGAGGGCAGGCCTTAGCAACCGCGGAGCGAAGGCCGTCCTGGGCCCGGCGCGTAGCGGAAGCAAGAGTGGGCGGGAGGATCGCGCGGAGGCGCCGCGTCTCACGCGGGCGCAGCGGCAGCGGCGGCTGGCGCACAACCCGCGCGAGCTGCCCTCGCTGTACACGGACGAAGGGGAAGATGCGGTGCCGATGCTCAACATCCCCCCCGAGTTCATGGAAGCTGCGCACAAAGGGGAGACCGGGGAGTTCTGGACAGACCCGAACTACAAGTGCCCGCCCGCCCGCCTGCCCCCTCCCTGCGCGGCGCGTTGCGCGCAATGAGAACGAACGCGAAATGGAAACTCAAACTCTTGAGTTTCTATCAGCGCCCAGAAGAGTAGGCCTCATCTTTGGACGATATATTGCCCCGCAGCTGGCCGGTCCAACCGCAAATCTTCCGCGGCCCTGCGCGCGCCCAGCGGCGATGGGCTCTCAACTGCGGCGGAGGTTGGCAGGGAGTTCTGGCACGCGGACCAGCAGTGGGACTGCACGCGCGGGGCGCAGGCAGCTGACGGCACGTTTCCGCACAAGCGCCCGGCGAGCTGGGGCAGTGCGGACCCGGCAGATTTCGAGTCCTTGTCTTGTGAAGAGTCCTCGGGGCCAGACTCTTGCCCTGAGTCAGACTGGCCCGAAGAGGCCGAGCCGTAGCACGGCGCGCTCGCACGGAAACGTGCGCCTTGAAATGAAGGGCTCCAAGGTTTTGAACTTTCTGATGCTCTCGGCCCCAAGGCCCCGTGCCCGCGCTCTGGCGCACAGCCAGTCCTTCAAGCCCCCGCAACACACGCGGGGGCGGACGCTCTCTTTCACCCCTGCGACCGATTCTACAGAGGACATCAGCCCTGCGGTTTCTACTGGCGGTATCAGCCCAACGCCTCTATCAGCAACATCAGCTCACCGGCTCTAGTGGTGATATCATCTACTTGCGCCTCGTCTTCTTCCCGCCGACCGTCGCATCCGCCTCTGCCGCGGTTGCCTCGCGGGCCGTGGCGCCCCGCCCGCGCTTCCCCGCCTGGCCCTTGCCGTTCGGCGAAGCCGCGAACGCTCCGCGCTTCCCCGCGTTTCCGTTCTTCCGAGCCGGCCCAGGCGCCCCCGCCTCCCTCCCCGCCGCCGTTCCGCGAGTCGCCGCGGGCTCCGCGCGCTTCCCAGCGCGCGGGGCGGCGTCGGTGCCCGCCTCCATTGTTCGCAAAACCCGCAAGCGCTCTTCCCGGTCCGCGGGCAGGGCGCTGCGCGGCGGGCGCTGCTCGAGCAGCGGTGGGAGCTTGGCGTAGCGTTTGCGGGAGAAGTTATCGCGGTCGGCCCACGCCTTGGTGCCGTACGTGATGTACATCATCGGGCGCGCGTGCGTCCCGCGGTTGCCGAGCCCGCGGTGTTTGACGCGGTAGTCGAACAGCAGGCACTCGCCCGCCGGCGTCGGGATGGTCACGGAGGGCACCGGGAGGGCGGGGTCGTAGTTGAAGAGCAGATGCGTGGTGGGGACGAACTCAGTGGGCCCGAGAGAGGCGTCGACGTCGACGAGCGGCACGAAGACGTTGACGGCGTACGGCGGGAGGTGCTCGTGCTCCGACAGGTGGTCGCCGTCCGAGTGCCACTGCTGGGTCTGCGAGCCCGGCTGCGAGAGCATGCAGCCCATCACCGTCAGGCGGCACTCTTCGCCGAGGATCGCACGAACCGCCTCCATCCACGGCGCGTCCCCCCGCAAAAAGTCGAAGTCGGGGCTGTCGAGCGCCGGCACCTGCATGTCGTAGCGCCCCGGGCAGCGCAGCTTGAACTCGGACCACCCCTTGCCCTCGAGCTCATCGTGCAGCTGGAGCGTCTGGATCGTGTACCGCACGCGGTTGTAGTAGGACGTGACCGCGTCGCGGCACATCTCCACCTGCCCGGGCGTCAGCGAGATCCCGGGGCGGCACAGCCCCTCCTGGTAGAAGCGCGTCACAACCTCCTCGTACTTCTGGTAGCGCGGTAGCAGCCCCGGCACAGCAGGCGCCGCCACCGCCGCCTCCGCCGCCTCCGCGGAGCGGTGCTCCCCTGCTCCCCTGGCGCCCCCCGCAACTTGCGCAGCGTAGCTTGCAGCGCCTGATACACCCAAGGCAGCAGGCACACCGCCGTCCGGACACACATTTCCCTCGCGCCGCGCTTGCAGGTCGAGCAGCATGGCGTTGAGTTTCTGCGCGGCCTCCTCCGGCGTCGAAACCTGGTGCATCCCGTTCAGGCTGATGCCCTCGTCGCGCGCCGCCTGTGCCAGCGCACGCACACGCGCGAGATCGACCGATAACGCCCCAAGGAAATGCGTCATCGGAAACTGCTCGCAGAGCCGCTGGATCTGCAAGAGCAGAGGGCCAGACCCAACTCCGCCGCCCGTCGCCACCATTCGCGTCGCATTGGCACATGGCTTGCAGCACCAGCGCCCCTTGGGAAAACGGTCCATTCGCACGCAATCCAGACAGTAGCTTCGCGGGCAGGTATCGCAGCAAAGCAACTCACCGCCAGCGCCGCACTCCACGCAGCAATCCGACCAACCGTCATCGCATCCCGTGGCAGCCAGCGTTGCCACTCGTTCGGAAAAGCGCGCCCGATTGCTTGCCTCTTTCTTGGACGCACGCTCGACGCGCTGTGCAGCCGGGCCCTTGTCTTTTTTCGGTTTCAAACTCTGCTTGTGCCACATCGGCAACTGCCGGCGGAGCTCCAGCACGTTGGCGTTGAGCGCTGCAATGCGCGCCTTTGCCTCCTGTTCCTCATCCGACCCGGAGGCGCCTCTGCTCACTCCCGCCAATTCTTCGCGCAGCCCCACGATTTTCCCCTCGATTTCCTCCGCAAGCGCGCGCTCCGCCTGAGCGTCCTCCTCTCGCTTCGACCGCGCCACGCGCTCCTCCTCCTCCTTGGGTGTGAGTAGCCTCGAGCGCACTGCTCTGTCGAGAACCTCTTGCGGCGGAAGGTCCCTGCGCCCAGGACAACAAGCACCTGATTTACGGAAAGCGTCCCCAACAGTCGATCGGATGCACCATGCTGGTTGTATGAACAGGCTTTTGAGGCCAGGGGGCGTTTGCACCTGAGCAAGTTGCGCGGGATGTCAAGGTCATGCCGCTTGTGCCAGCCATTAAAATGCATCCGTGCCGTCCCACCATCAATCTTGATGATTTTGCCAACCCAACGAATGTCAGCACTGTACTCCAAAACGCATTGATCGCCAACCTGTCCCAAGAGTACAACTTGGACTGAGTGGACATGCACGGAACGCGAATTAGGCGATTCATTCGCTCCACCGGGCATGGATGCCCTTGACACCGACCTGGAACTTGGCCCAGTGCGGCGGATTCCTGGAGCACTCTGCACACACCCAGTCGCCATCGGGGATCCCTTTTAATTTCGGTGTAAGACAGTCGAAGTGATACCTGCAAACTCCAGCGAGAGCTTACGAGCGCGCTGTATGATGGCCTTGTAAGGAAACAGGGAAGATTTCTGCTGCTTTCCCAAGCAAGTTTTGCTGCTGCGGAGAATCACCCCGAATCGCAGATATCGCAGAGTAGCATCCGTTCATCCCCGTCTGGATCTTTACAGACCTTACAAACTGCCTGGTCCCCAACCTGTCGCAGACCAGAGAAAAATATCAGGCTGCGGCATGATTTCTCTGTACCTAAACCCTTGTTCAATCCCAGGTATGATTCTCACATGCACTCTGGATAAAACTAGGTGCGGCAAAGACCGGGATAAATTCGGGCGGCATGTCGTTGTAATTCGGATCCTCCGGCTTGTTACTCCCCGGGTCCATGCTTGCATCGCCGTCCATGCTGTCGAGATGATTCTTCTTCATCGTGGTATCGTTCAGCGCTTGGCCAACGATACTTGTTTGCCTGGTACCGCCCATGCAGCGTCTGCTCACAGAGCCTCTGTTATTTTTCGAAGCCACGGAACGGGCAATCCGGCCGGCTCTGCCTTGCTGCAGAACCTTCGTCGGGAATTTGGCGCGAAGCGGATCGTGCCGAGATCTCTTTTGCAGCCGCAAAAGCGGGGTAGATCTACTTCCGAGTGTGTGACTCAACACTCTCGCTTGCCAGGGGGGGCCTGGCGGAGCAGCACTGACAAGACTTCGATGGCTGGTGACGCAGAGCCGAAAGTCGTTCAGAACTTTAAGCGGTAAGCTTTGACACCCTTATTTGTTGTTCCGCGCCAGCGGCACAACAGATTGTACCTGCTTTTCTTGCGGCGTGGCCTGGCACGACGCATGTCGTGCTCATGGTGACCAGAATCACCATTGCGGTGATGCTGACAGACTGGCATGCTTTACAGGTGGCTTGAGACCCATGAAAAAGCGGCGGTGGCAACTGCTGCTATCCATGCGCTCACTGAGGTAGAAACCTACGGACCCATGCGTGCCAAGGCCACTAAGCGGGGGGCTGACTGGCTGCCTTTGTCGTAGATGATCCGGGAGAGTGGTGCCTCGACCATCATGGAGCTTGAAATCCTAATGAAAGCGGCACAGGAGCAACTCCAGACGGTATGCCTAGGCCCGTGTAGCCCCGCGCTGTCCGACTGATGAGCTACATCCAACGCTGAATGCTCGGAACTGAACCTGCTGTTGGGGTGAGCACAGGTCAAATTCGAAGGCCAACGGTCGAAAGCGATCCAGCTGACTGCGGCTTGCGAGCTCTTCGCGCGCCACGTTACTCGCACGGCCAACGTAGACATCGGTCGCGCCCCCGCAGCCGTTAGCATTCTCAGCTCCCCAATCGTATCCACAATACCTTTCTTGCCAGCTGGGCCGTGGCTCGGGCGGATGCAGCAGGCATGATTTGACCTCCGTGCTCAGCGGACTTTGACGAGTGTAAGAAGCGGCTGATCGAGCGAGGGCTCAAGTTCGCTGAGACAGCTGAGGTGTCGCGCACGGTTATCGCGGAACATATCCAGGCTTTCATTCGCGACGGTACCGTGATTCTCGTGCATGGGTACTCCAACGTTGTGATCCACGCGCTCGGGTCTGTGGCAAAGACGGGGGTGCGCTTCAAGGTGGTTGTGACGGAGGGGCAGCCAGAGCGCGACGGGCTCAAGTCGTGCGACGAGCTACGGCACATGGGGGTGCCGGCCGAGATGTGCCTCGACACGGCGGTCGGCTTCATGATGCACGAGGTCGACATGGTGCTCGTCGGCGCCGCCGGGGTCTGCGAGTCGGGGGGGATCATCAACAAGATTGGTACGTACCAGGTCTCGGCGCTCGCGCACTGCACCAAGACCCCGTTCTACGTCCTCGCCGAGAGCTACAAATTCTGCCGCCTCTACCCGCTTTCCCCTACGGACTTGCCGGAGGCCGAGCGCGAGCCAAAGGCGCAGCCGTCCTCCGCTGGGAGCAAAGCAGGCGAGTTGCGCGTGCGCCTCCCGCCGTCCGACTTCACGCCGCCTGCCAACATCACCCTCCTGATTACCGACATCGGGGTGCTAACCCCCTCTGCAGTGTCCGACGAGCTCATCAAGCTGTACTACTGATTGCTGTGTGTGTGTGTGTGTGTGTGTGTGTGTGTGTGTGTGTGTGTGTGTGTGTGTGTGTGTGTGTGTGAGAGAGAGAGAGAGAGAGAGAGAGAGAGAGAGAGAGAGAGAGAGAGAGATGCTTGCGCGTGTGTTAGTGTGATGTGTGGGAGTGCAACGGGGCGCTTCGTTTCTAGGGTGTCGCCGCGATCCGAGTCCCGAGTGCGCGGCACGCACAGAAAAATCATATTTACAGGTTGCAGTCCAGCGGCGCTCACGCACAGGGCTACCTCGGGATGGCATGCGTTATCACGAGAGCTCCATTCACACAACCGTAACGTGGATGGCATAAAATTATTCGTGACGCATCAGCAACAGATCGCGTAGCTCATGATGAAACGCGACTCCCACGATTTCATCGATTGAAGACTATGAATTGTGCTCTTATGTGGCATGGATGCAACACATTTCGGAGGAGGTCTCATCCTTGGCCGCTGTAGCGCGCGAAGATGATGCAGCAAAAATCCGTGCCTTTCTCCTCCGCTGCAGGTGAAAAAGAACAAGACGAAGCTGATGACTTTTCAGAAAATAGACAACAAATGTTGCCGCGTGGCTTTTCACGACTTACACAGCTTCCACCAATGGCGCAGCAGCGGCTCGCCCAATGGCGGCTGCTCGCCAGCGGCGTGGCGCTGGCGGCAGCATGCCTGCTGGTGGTTGCTGCTCTAACATTCCGTGGTGTCCGGCAAGGGACATCGCTCGCGGAGAGCGAGGTTGAGTATCACGAGGGCGCTGTCTCTCACAAGCTCAGCCACCACGCTGCTCAAGGCAACAGCCAGTTGGCCGACCTTGTCAGCTCGCCGCTTGAGCTCGTCAAGAGCAAGGTGAACGACTTTCTCTCGCAAGACGATCCGGAGCACGCACTCGCGGCACGGGAGCGCCTTCACGTTCCTGGCGAGAAGGGCAAGGCTCCCTGCACCGGGCTCAGGTGCACCGGCGGAGCGTGGTCGAACGACTACCTGTCAGTTGGGGAGAAGCGCATGGAGGACGCGCTCAACGGGAAGCCAACTGAGGATGATCAATTTAATCCAGCGAAGACGCCGTTCGAAGGCGACTGGTACGGTGAGAAGGAGGCCCCTGTGCCCATTGGAACGGTCGTCAAGGAACTGCAGGCGAACCTCTCCAAGATGAAGGAGCGCTTTCGCGAGATCAAGGCGCGTTTCGCGAGCGGCGCTCCACGCGTTATGCGCATCAAAGTACGTCCGAGGGGATCGACGGGTATCATGGGCGGACGGGGTGACGTGGGAGACAAGGGCGACCGTGGCGTCGAGGGCGAGTACGGCCCGCCAGGCGACAAGGGAAACAAGGGACCCCGCGGCCCAAAAGGCCCTGCGGGCGACCAGGGGAAGAAGGGGCCTCCCGGTGTCATCGGAAAGCCCGGGGGCAAAGGGCGAGTCGGGGAACAGGGCAACCAGGGTCCGCAGGGCTTCCAGGGCGCTCAGGGCGCGCGCGGGCCGCCTGGCTCGCCTGGAGTCGCTGGCGCCAACGGGAGGGACGGACCCCCCGGGCCGCCCGGCTTCAACTCGGTCGCGGGTCCTCCAGGCCCCGCGGGCCCCCCAGGCCCCCCTGGAGAGGTCGGACAGCCCGGCTTGCCTGGCAAGGACGGCCCCACAGGCTTCAAGGGCGAGACTGGCACGACTGGCGCTCCCGGAGAGAAGGGGTTTCCTGGTGAACCCGGGGCGCCTGGCGTGGGCCCCGCCAAGCCCACTCAGGTCTTGTCGGGCGGAGAGTGGCCATTTGGCAGGAGCTATGCGAAGGGGCTGCAGTGCCGCACGCTCGGCATCGCTGACAACTTGGCGGGCAAGTGCGAGCCTGTATGTGGAACGGACCGTTGCCTCGACAAGGAGGTCGGTTTTTTGCTAAAGAACCCGTTCGGCCTTCGTTTCGGGGAGCTATCCTTTGACACGGCGAGGATGTCGGCGGGCCAGAACTATCCGCGGAATCTGTGCGCGCTGGCGCGATACGGCAACAAGGGCACTGTTGCGCAGCAAGCATCGTCGTCGTCTTTCATGTCGACAAGCGACGCCGACGAGGCCGCCCAGCCCCAGAATTTCTGGTACGGTGCATGCAACACGGATGATGAGGATGAGAAACAGTGCTGTGCGAACGCGAAGCTGCTCCAGTCCGGATTTGACTGGAAAAACTTCGCGATGGGCACCCGTTGCGACGGGTCGAGGGTATCGAGCAAGAAGTCGGTTGTGACCTCGGTCACATGCATCTATGATGACGCCAAATACGCGCAAGCGAGTTCGCCCAAGTGAGTATTTCCTTCCTCAAGTCTCTCTGCAGCGACACTCGCAAGTTGGATTGGCTCTGCTTGCAATAACAAAAAGCCACAGAGCCTCACGCATGCCACCTTGCGCAGGAAAATCGGAAGCACGATGGAGAAGGGGGTTTACATGAAAGCCGGTCGCACGGGCGTGGCGGACGAGACCATGACGAACGACAACTGCGTACTCAAATTCTCTGCATGCTCATCAAGCCCGAAAGAACTCTGCCTCCAGTCTGGGTCGAAATACTTCACAGCCTGGGAATCCTCGCCCGTTGGCCCCGCGGGCCAACGCTACGGTACGTCCGCCCCATCCCACCTTTTGAACTCCAAGGCGCCTTGTGCACCCCCGGCCAACACGCTGCCAATTGCCAGTCGTACCAGGCTGTCTCAAGATGCTCACGTGCGCCCCTACACGAGTCTGATGCTGGGTGGGAGTGTGTGCAGACTTTGGGCTTGATCCGAGCGGGGAACTTGCGGCCGTGGTGTCCGATGGTAAAGTCGTTTCGTCAATCTACAGCGACAGTGGCAAGAAGAGGGGCGCTTCTATTAAATTGCTCGGCAACTGCGGAGTCACTGTCGCCCAGGCCGACGGCAGCGAGCTCTGGAAGTCCCCAGAGCGCCCAATGGAGAAGAAGGAACAGCGTGAGGAACCCGTGAGGGAGGCAAAGGGTGAGTCGTGCCCACCTGACGCGCCCGGCCCATGCGGCGCGGTGGAGGGAGGGGTCCGCCTCGCGGACTGCCAGAAGCATATGAGCTACGAGGGTGTGGATTGCTGCCGCGTCGAGGTGTACCACGACAAGGAGTGGGGCACCGTCTGCGACGACGGCGTGAGCAAAAAGTTTGTCAAGACCGTGTGCAAGCAGCTGGGGAAACCCTTCGACCGCGCCCTTGAAGCGGCTGGGCAGGGCAACGGAGACTCGGGCATGATTCCTGGGAAGGGACGGATCTGGCTGACCGAGGTGCAGTGCAAAAACATTGAGGACCGCATTGCTGATTGCGATCTTGGCCCAGAATCGCTATCTTGGGGTGGCCTGAACAAATGGTGACAATGCCCACCCGCAGCCCTGCACCTGGCTCGTTGCGTGTGCCTTGCCCTTGGTGGCTGCGGTGGCACATGCTTACGTCTTTCGTGCGTCTTGTGGTGACAGCACGCACAGCGAGGACCTCGGCGCTTGCTGCCGCGAGTGGAAGAAGAAGTAACTCGCAGAGCGGATGATCTTGGAACAATTCTGACCGTTGCAGGGTCCTGCGCGGGTGGGGTGATGTTGGCCTGGAGGTGGAGCCCTCGGGTCGGAACATGCGCCCCACGCCGAGGCTGGCGGCGTTGCTGGTGTTGTTGAGTGCCACACATCGTTGCCAACTGGAAGTGAGGGCGGCTTTTCTGTTTGTCTGAAAGGATCGCTTTTGAGTGCGCCACCGGCTGTGTGCAGACCTTCATGCGCAACAACATGCGAGCGCCCTGCTTGGCGACTGAGCTCACGCACCGAGCGAGCCGTTCAGACGCTCGTCTTGGACCACCTCCGTGCGTGTCCCGGCGAGATTGCATGTGCGGCTGGGCAAAATTTGCGTCGGTTGTCGCCCTGGCACGCACAAGTAACGATCCACATCGTCCGACTTCACGCCACCTGCCAACATCACCCTCCTGATTACCGACATCGGGGTGCTAACCCCCTCTGTAGTGTCCGACAAGCTCAGCAAGCTGCACTACTTCCTGTTCAGTGTATTGTCGCGGTGTGGAAGTGCAACGGGGCGCTTCGTTTCTAGGGTGTCGTCGCGAGCCGAGCCGAGTCCCGAGTACGCGGCACGCACAGAGAAATCATATTTACAGGTTCACGCACACGGCTGCCTCGGGGTAGCATGCGTCACCACACGCCACGGTGAGATGCATGTCATAAACAGGAAGCCCCAGACGCCTGGGTGACTTCAGAAGGCGGCCAGCGCAGTCAGGTTGGCGGCGACGGCCTGGTGGCGCGCCTCGTGCATCTCGGTAAGACGCGAGAGGCCCCAGTACAGGAAGAGGTTTCCGACATTTCCCCACAAGTGCAGCGAGGCATGCCAGTTCGTGGCACGCGAGTAGTCAGCCTTGTGTCCGTGGTGGCGCGCGAGGGCGTAGGAGAGCGACCCGGCCCCCATGCCCGAAGCGTACAGCATAAACGCCGCCCATCGAGGCTGCGACGCGAGCAGCAGCTTAGGCGCATGCGCCAGCATCTGCGCAACCGTCCGCCCCGGTCAGACACTGGTGAGCAGCGGCACCCCGTGACCCTCGCCGAGAAAGGCGTCTACGAGAGCCCCTCGCGCGCACGCGGCAGCTCAAGGCAGCGCTGGAGTGCCGTTGTGCAAGCGCTGGCGGCTGCGCTCGCGCCACATACTGTCTGTGCAGGCATGGGCCGCCGGAGTAGGCAGAGGCGCGGACGCGGGCGATTGCCTGGTATAAAAGACCACCGAACGCGAGCGTCATGTCCACGTTGCGGCGGAGCCCCTTGCGAGGGTTCTTCCAGTACACAACCGAAGCAAGAAGCACCAGCAAGGAGAGCGTCGCGCAGTCAAATTGCCCAAAGTACAGCGCCGCAGCGACCGACAAAGAAGTGGTCAGGCAGCTCTTCTGCAGCTTGGCGTGGTGCGGGCTCGGGACCATGATCTCGCCGTCCTCCTGCGCAATAAGCTGCATCTGCGCCACCACGTGCGTTGCAAGTGCCCTGCCGCGAAAAGAAGTGACGGAAGCACCGCGCGACAATTTTTGGAGCGCCCTAGACCGGCATGCGGAAGAGATGCCCTTTGCACCTCGCACAAACGCACTGAGACCCACGGAGCGCCCCGACGCTACGTTGTCTCCGTCTTGGTCGCCCACGATGCTGCACGGGTCGAATGCGAGCATCCCATGACGTGCGGTGCCCGAACACGCGCCATGACGCCACAGAGATATTCCAAGGACCATAGCTCCGATTCACCACCGTCCGGTCGAGGGCCAGACACGGAGCTCGGAAGCAGAACCCTTCCCGCCTTCGCCAGAGGCGGCTCCGCAGCCGGAGGCCCTGAGGCGGAGGAGGGCGGCGCGCTGTACCCGCGCGGGGCGCGCTCAACCCGCAAGGGTAACGACGAAAACTGCCTGGCGTACGGCGCGCTGTGCTGGCGGCGCCCGGGAGGCGCAGGCGTGGGGGCGCGCACACGAGGTGTAGGCTCGGAGATTGCAGCTACGACCCACACGATTGGTCGCAGCTAACTTTATAAGAGTGTTCCCCCAAAAACCCGGAGCGCGCTCGGGAGCGCTCTGCTCGCCCGGTACAAAGCGGACACGCCTCCTCCTCAGCCCCGTACAAACCGGAGCAGAAAATCTTGTTTTAAATGTCTACGAAATCCAAGGCGCGGGAGATTCTTGAGCCCGCCTCTGGACGGCCTGCGCGAGGGTCCGTTTTCTCGCATCTGATTGCCCTCTTAGAGGAGGTCCGGGGGCGTGCATCCCCGCGCCGACCGGACCGGGCGGGTATCTCTCCAGGGTCTCGGGTGGCAGCGCTTCCCCGCCTGACCTGGCGCTGCTCCTCGACCCGACTCTCGGTCTGTTTTTGCTGCGTCGTCGGCACGGCCGAGTGATTAGACGCTCAACATGCCAGCGACCCCCATGGCCGGCAGGAAGCTGGTGCCGACGCGGGACAAGGCCGAGACCGAACCCGCGCCGCAGCAGGGGCCTGTCTCGATCAACTTTGCGCGACAGGCATCCTTCGCACGCGCAGACACCAAGAAGACGCGCGAGTCGGAGATTGCAGATTTCCAGGTTCGGGAGGTCGACAGCATCGCAGCGATGCCGCCCGCGACGCCAACCATGCAGCTTCTCATGGGCAACGACTATTTGCGTCTCACGGTGCCGTCGCCAAGTCACAGGGTGCGCGCACGTGCCGCGGCAGGGGCGTCTGTGCGCCGCAGTTGCATGCCAGCGCTGCGCACCGCGCAGGCAGCAGTACCGCATGCGAGCTGCTGAAGGCGGGCCGGGTGTGCAGGGGCATCTCGGGAACTTTTCGGTCCCGACCCCCCTCGGCACTCGTGGGGCAAAGACCTCCAGGTACCGCCCTCGCGACCGCTCGCACGCGCCTGCGCGCCCCTCCCATCCGCCCCACGCGACCGCCCCTGAGCGCCGCCGCCGCCCGCGCCACC
>Ga0115567_10002938_pt1 | contig 16958 bp, 14 predicted proteins | sample COGITO_mtgs_1204_2_FD_88679 | JGI IMG/M metagenome (GOLD analysis project Ga0115567, IMG submission 88679) | Pelagic marine microbial communities from North Sea - COGITO_mtgs_120412 | ecosystem: Environmental > Aquatic > Marine > Epipelagic | place: Germany:Helgoland, sampling site Kabeltonne... | reverse complement strand
TCGCACCGTATTTAAAGCGCATCGCCGTCGCCCAGATGCGCCGTGCGACCCGTCCCATCACGGTGTATTCCGGGTCCATTCCGTTCGAGAAAAAGAAACTGAGGTTGGGCGCGAAATCATCGATATTCATGCCGCGCGCCAGATACGCCTCAACAAACGTGAAACCGTTGGCCAGCGTGAACGCCAGTTGACTGATCGGGTTCGCGCCTGCTTCGGCGATGTGATAGCCCGAGATCGAGACCGAATAAAAATTCCGCACCTTGTGCTGAACAAAATATTCCTGAATATCGGCCATCATTTTAAGCGCAAATTCGGTTGAAAAGATGCAGGTGTTCTGACCCTGGTCTTCTTTTAAAATGTCCGCCTGCACGGTGCCGCGCACGGATGCCAGCGTCCACGCGTGGATTTTTTCAATCTCATCATCTGTCGGTGCGCGATCGTTGTCGGCTTCGAATTTTTCGATTTGTTTATCAATGGCGGTGTTCAGGAACATCGCCAGGATCGTCGGTGCGGGACCGTTGATGGTCATCGATACAGACGTGGTCGGGTTACACAGATCAAACCCGTCGTACAGTACCTTCATATCGTCCAGCGTTGCGATAGAGACGCCCGAGTTCCCGACCTTGCCGTAAATGTCCGGGCGCTCGTCTGGGTCAAACCCATACAGCGTGACGCTATCGAACGCGGTCGACAGGCGCTTGGCATCTGAGTCTTCGGACAGGAACTTAAACCGGGTGTTGGTGCGAAACGGATCGCCCTCGCCCGCGAACATGCGGGTCGGGTCCTCACCTTCGCGTTTGAAAGCGAACACGCCAGATGTGTAGGGGAAGCTGCCGGGCAAGTTATCCTTCAACAAGAATTTCAGGATTTCGCCTTCGTCCTCGTACGTCGGTAGCGCGACGCGCGACATCACGTTGCCGCTGAGCGTTTTGCGCTTCAGACCGTAATTGATTTCCTTGTCGCGGATTTTCACTGTGTAGGTATCGCCGGAATAACTTTTGACCACGTCAGGCCACATGTCGACCAGCTTCTTGGCGCGCGGGTCCATGGCCTCTTCGCGCACACTCAATAATTCATCCAGATCGCCCGCGTCTTTGCCGCTGTCGGCCAGCATGCGTTTGGTTTCGCGCAGCTGCTGACGCTCTCGGGCCAGCTTCACTTGTTCAGTGATGGTGTCGTGATAGCCGCGTACGGTTTCGGATATTTCGGATAAATAGCGATTGCGCTCTGGCGGCACGATGGCCTGACCAGGCTCGGAAATCTTGGTCTCCATCGGTGGGATGGAGCAGCCCAAGTCTTTGAAGCCTTTTTCTGTGAACGCGCTCAGCAATTCATGGTACAGCGCGGTCACACCGGGGTCGGCGAACTTGGACGCCATGCAGCCGAACACGGGCATGTCCTCGGGCGATGTGCCAAATGCTTCGCGATTGCGCTGAACTTGTTTGCGGACATCGCGGACGGCATCGAGCGCGCCCTTGCGGTCCATCTTGTTGATGGCAACACAATCGGCAAAATCCAGCATATCGATTTTCTCAAGCTGACTTTGCGCGCCAAATTCCGGTGTCATGACGTACAGCGACGTGTCGACCACATCGACAATCGCGCCATCGCCCTGCCCGATCCCAGGCGTCTCGACGATGATCAAATCAAAGCCCGCGGCCTTGGTCGCCGCGATGATGTCGCCCAAGTATTCAGGGACTTCGGTTGTCGCACCGCGCGTCGCCACCGAGCGGAAATAGATGTTGGGCGCAGAAATCGCATTCATGCGGATACGGTCCCCCAGCAACGCGCCGTTGGTTTTGCGGCGCGTTGGGTCAATCGCAATGACGGCAATTTTGGGCTCATCCGAATACAATCTGAAACGACGGATCAGCTCGTCAGTCAGCGACGACTTACCTGCACCGCCTGTGCCCGTGATGCCGAGGATGGGTGTATCGGTATTCGCCTCGGCTGCATCGTGCAGTGATTTCTGTGAATCAGCGCTTAGTTTACCGCGTTCAATCCCCGTGATGATCCGGGCTAAATCCTGGGTGTCGCCATCGGTCAGTTTGCCAAGACCATTGGGTAAGTCTTCGGACGGATCAAAGTCACACGTCTCAACCATCCAATGGATCATGCCCTGCAGGCCCATTTGCTGACCATCTTCGGGTGAGAAAATGCGCGTCACACCGTAATCATGAAGTTCCTGGATTTCCGCACCGACGATCACACCGCCGCCGCCACCAAAAATTTTGATATCGCTGCGCCCGGCTTCTTTCAGCAGATCGACCATGTATTTGAAGTATTCGACGTGGCCGCCCTGATACTATGACAGCGCGATGCCCTGCACGTCCTCTTGGATGGCGGCATCAACGACGTCTTGGACGGATCGGTTGTGACCCAAATGAATGACCTCGGCACCCGCACCCTGCAAAATTCGGCGCATGATGTTGATCGACGCATCATGGCCGTCGAACAAACTGGCCGCCGTGACAAACCGCACTGGGTTTTTCGGGGTATATGGCTTCAGTGTCGCCGACTGCCCGCCTTTGCCATTCGATTTAGGCGTCGCCTGCTTTCCGTCATCTGGCATGATATTCCTCCCGACCGTGCACATCGCAGTATAGCGCTTTCCGAAAGCGACTGCGACGCTCAATCATCGGAAGATTTATAGTTTACGTTAACGTTAACGTCAATTTTACCCCCACACCTGTCCTCTCCCCCACTATGTGAAGGAGAGAGACCCTCTGACATAGATCGCTTTTACCCCTCTCCTCCTTTGAGGAGGAGAGGTTGGGTGAGGAGGTCAAGACGATGTGATGTTATTTGACAAAAACCCTCGAAAATCACACTTTCCGGCTCACAATTCATACTTTTTTTGACCAACCGGAGAATTCCCGTGGACGAGAGCAAAATGCATCCTGAAACCCTGGCCCTGCACGCCGGATACCGCAAAGACGAAACCAACGCAGTCGCGGTGCCGATACATCAGACCACGGCCTATGAATTCGATAGCACCGAGCACGCGGAAAATCTGTTTGCGCTCAAGGAATTCGGCAACATCTATTCGCGGATCATGAACCCGACCTGTGATGTGCTGGAAAAACGCATTGCGGCGATGGAAGGCGGCGTCGCTGGTTTGGCCGTCGCATCCGGTCAGACCGCATCGACGTTTTCGATCCTGAACCTGTGCCGTGCTGGTGATAACTTCGTATCATCCACCGACATTTATGGCGGCACATGGAACTTGTTCGCGAACACGCTGAAGGACATGGGTATCGAATGCCGTTTCGTTGATCCAGCCGATCCCGAAGCGTTCCGCACAGCCGTTGATGACAAAACCCGGTGTTTTTATGCTGAGACCCTGCCGAACCCGAAATTGAACGTCTTCCCTATCAAAGAAGTCGCAGACATCGGTCGTGAATTGGGCCTGCCGCTGATCATGGATAACACCGCGTGTCCCCTGCTCTGCCGTCCATTTGATCATGGCGCCGCGATTGTTGTTTATTCGACCACCAAGTACTTGGGCGGTCATGGCACATCCATCGGCGGCTTGATCATCGATGGTGGGAATTTCGATTGGGAAGCTGGCGGTGATCGGTTCCCAACCCTGAACCACCCAGATGCCAGCTATCATGGTGCTGTATGGACCGAGGCTGTAAAGCCGCTCGGCCCAATTGCCTACATCATTCGTGCGCGAGTCATCTTGCTGCGCGATATCGGTGCCTCCATGAGCCCGATGAACGCATTTAACTTTATCCAAGGTGTTGAAACAGTGACGTTGCGTATGGAACGGCATTGCGAAAATGCGGCCAAGGTTGCTGCGTTTTTGAATGGCCATGACAAGGTCGAAAGCGTGATCCATCCTTCGCTACAAACCGGAGAGTTGGCGCGTCGTCGCGATGCGTATCTGTCTGGCGGTCACGGCGGATTGTGCGGATTTGAGCTTAAGGGCGGTAAAGACGCCGGGCGCAAGTTCATCGACGCGTTGGAATTACTCTACCACGTCGCAAACCTGGGCGATGCCCGCTCGTTGGCGATCCATCCGGCATCGACCACGCATTCACAGTTGTCAGTTGAGGATCAGGCCATGTCCGGTGTGACACCGGGCTATGTGCGGCTATCGATTGGCATTGAGCACATTGACGATATCCTGGCCGACATTGGTCAGGCGCTGGATAAGGCTTAAGTCATACTTCGTCCCGGACTAGATCCGGGGCGAAGATGAGTTTTGGAAAAGTCGTCATTCCCGCGAAGGCGGGAATCCATGTCTGAAATGGACCCCCGCTTTCGCGGGGGTGACGAGAATGTAAATTTATTTAACAGCGTTATTAAGCGTTAAAATCCAAGCCCCAGTCGCGGTAGCGTTCGGGGTCGTCGACCCATGAATCGCGGACTTTGACGAATAAGAACAGGTGCACACGACCTTCGAATAAATATTCAAGTTCTTTACGAGAAGCGCTTCCTAATTCTTTGATACGAGACCCTTTTTTGCCCAGAACGATGGCTTTTTGGCTGTCGCGCTGCACATAGATAACCTGTTCGATGCGGATTGATCCGTCATCTTCTTGGGTCCAGGTTTCGGTCTCCACTGTCGCTGCATAGGGCAATTCCTGATGCAGTTGTAAGAACAGTTTTTCCCGGGTGATTTCAGCGGCCAACAGGCGCGATGGCATGTCGCTCATCTGGTCTTCGGGGTACAGCCATGGGCCTGGCGTCATGCGTTCGGCAAAGATATCCAATACATCGCTGACGCCATCGCCTGTCAGGGCCGAGATCATGAAGGTATCGGAAAACAGGTCGCGTTCGGCCAGTTCATGGACAATCACCAACAGCCGTTCTTTGGCGACGCTATCGATTTTATTAATGCACAGGATGGGTGCTGGCGATTTTGGGCGCTCTTTTTTACGTTTTTCCAAGCCATCCAGGATGCGTTTGGTATCAGGATCAACGCCCCGCTCGGCATCGACCATCAGCATGGTGATATCGGCGTCGGCTGCACTGCCCCACGCACTGGCAACCATGGCACGGTCCAAGCGGCGTTTCGGCTCAAAGATACCGGGCGTGTCCATAAAGATGATCTGGGCCTGATCGCGGATCAAAATACCCAGCACACGGGTTCGCGTGGTTTGCACTTTTGGCGAAACGATAGACACTTTGGCGCCCACCGCCTGATTGACGAAGGTCGACTTGCCCGCGTTGGGGGCGCCTAGGACGGCGACGAAGCCTGCTTTTGTGTCAGTCATTTGGGTTTCGCATCAGGTATTCTGCTCCAATTTCTGTAATAATGCCACAGCGGCGGCTTGTTCGGCAGCGCGTTTGCTTTGTCCTTCGCCGACTTCTTTGCCAGCGCCTGTCAATTCGACAGAGACATTAAATATTGGTTGGTGATCAGGGCCAGATTGCCCGGTCACAGTATAATTTGGCAATCCAAGGCCCCGCCCCTGCGCCCACTCTTGCAGCGTGGTTTTCGGATCTTTGGGCGGGCGCTTGTCTTCACGCATCATCGTCGTCCAATGCGTATGAACGAATGCCCGTGCTGCGTCTAATCCGCCGTCAATATAGATGGCGGCCAAAACAGCCTCGACGCCATCAGCAAGGACGCCGGGATTTTCTCGGCCGCCCATCATGTGTTCGCCAGTTGATAGCGTTAATTGATCGGCCAAGCCGATATCACCTGCGACCCGTGCCAGTGCATCACGTTGCGCCAAAGCGGTGAAGCGATAACCGATCCCGCCCTCGTCTTCGTCCTGATAGGCTTCGAGCAGCATTTCCGCTAGCAAGAGGCCTAACACACGATCGCCTAAAAATTCCATCCGCTCGTTGGATTTGAGGCGTTTCGATGCGGCGCTTGAATGGGTCAGCGCTTGTTTCAGCAAAGATGAGTCGTTGAACGTATAGCCGATGGCCGCCTGTAATGTGTCTAGGTTGGCGCTCATTCGATACTCGTAAAGAAGCGAGCAGGACGTAGCTTGTCGAGCCATGTCCATATCTGCCACGCCGATCCATCGATTGAGAAGAACAGGAACTCTGCACGCCCGACTAAGTTTTCACGCGGTACGAAACCGACGCCATCAAAACGTGAGTCGTTCGAATTATCGCGATTGTCACCCATCATGAAGTAATGCTTTTCGGGCACTTTGAATTCGGGCGTGTTGTCAGATCCCAATTGATTGTCGCTTTGTTCGACAATCAGGTGTTCGCGACCATTTGGCAGCACTTCGAGATACTGCGACATCCGCGAGAATTGGCCTGGGTTCTGCTCGTAGATGAAATCGTCGATTTTCTTGCGTTCAACGGCAGTCCCGTTGATATGTAAGATGCCATTAATGACTTGAACCGTATCGCCCGGAAGCCCGATGATCCGCTTGATGAAGTCTGTGGAATTGTCCGATGGCAGTTTAAAGACCGCGACGTCACCACGTTCAGGCTCTGTAAAGAAAACCCGATCTGGCGGCAGCAACGGCAAGCCGAATGGCAACGAATAGCGGCTATAGCCATAAGCGAATTTGGACACGAACAGATAATCACCAACCAGCAACGTCGACACCATGGACCCCGATGGGATCGAGAACGGCTCATAAGCTGAAACGCGAATGGAAAGCGCGATGAGGACCGCATACACAACGGTGCGGATAGTATCCTTCATCTTGGGCTCCTGGGTGGTCAGTTAAAATAGACGTAATTTGCGCCGGATAGAGCCAGCGAAGACCTTATCTGTCAAGGGTTTCGGCGCACAACAGTATCTTTGAACAGCGCGCCGTCCCTTAAATCAGATCAATAATCAGGCAGGTTTCCCAGAAAGCCAGCCTTCTATTGCGGGTTCCATCGCATCCCAAGGCCGAAAACCCATGGTCAGTGCGACGGGCTGCGTCTCACCATCGACGCCGACTACGGTTGGAAACCCTTGGATTCCTGATCGCTGCGCGTATTGGAATTCGCCCAAGGTTTCTTGTTTGGTCTGCTCGTCGGCGAAAATAATTTCAAAGTCACCGCGAGGCACGCCGACTTCATTGGCCAAATCAGCCAACACCTCGGGGTCGGTGGTGTCCTTTCCTTCGCTATAAAACGCCTTGTGCAGGCGGTTTAGCATATCGATGGCAAGCTTGGGTTCGATCTTGCGCACGGCGACAATGGCGCGGCATGCGGGCTCTGTATCGTAGGTGAAATCCTCGCGATCAAAGAACGTGAAATCAAAATCCTGGCCCGACGCCTCGGCCACGTGAGTCCAATGATTGCGAACGTAAGATTTATCTTTGTCGGTCATGGCGTGTTCCGTGAAGGGGCGGAGACCGCCGACGAATACTTGAATTTCAGCCTTGTCGCCGATTTGCGCGCGCACTTTTTCCATCACTGGTGCGAAGCCCCAGCACCACGAACACATGGGATCAACGAAGTATAGAATGGTTTTTGACATTAATTTTTCTCCCTTTCCCCTAATCTAAGCAGTCAAAACGTATAATCAAACCCTTGCCTTTTTAGTCCGCCATCGCGAAACTACGGTTAAAGGTTTTTCTGAGGGGCACATCCATGAATACCGTGACACCATCGTTTCCGTCTATTCGTATGCGCCGAAATCGACGCACGCCATGGCTTAGACGTCTTGTCCAAGAAACCAAGCTGACACCGTCTGATTTCATCTGGCCGGTGTTTGTTGTTGATGGTGAAGGTCAAAAAACCCCAGTTAGTGCCATGCCCGGCGTATTTCGGTATTCCACGGATATGTTGATAGAAGCTGTCAAAGACGCCAAGGACTTGGGCATCCCCATGGTTGCGATCTTTCCGTTCATTGATCCTGCGTTAAAAACCCCTGATGGTGCCGAAGCTTGGAACAGCGATAATTTGGTTTGCCGCGCTGTCCGTGCGATCAAAGACAATGTCCACGATATTGGCGTGATGTGCGATGTGGCCTTGGATCCGTTTAATTCAGACGGTCATGATGGCATTGTGCAGGATGGCATTATTTTAAATGATGAATCCGTTGAATGTTTGGTGAAACAAAGCATCAATCAGGCCGAAGCGGGCTGCGATGTGATCGCACCTTCGGACATGATGGATGGTCGGGTTGCGGCTATTCGCGCCGGATTGGATGGCGCTGGGCACCAAGACGTTGCGATTATGTCTTATGCGGCCAAGTATTCGTCCGGTTTTTATGATCCGTTCCGTGATGCCATTGGCTCTGGCGCGATGCTAAAGGGCGATAAAAAGACCTATCAGATGAGTCCCGCAAATTCTGACGAAGCGCTCCGTGAAGTGGCGTTGGATATTTCCGAAGGTGCAGACATGGTGATGGTGAAACCAGGGCTGCCGTATTTGGACATCGTGCGGCGGGTAAAGGATACCTTTGCGATGCCGACGTTTGTCTACAACGTGTCTGGCGAATACGCGATGTTGCGCAGTGCCTGCGACAACGGCTTTTTAGAATATAACCGGGTCATGATGGAAACCATGCAGTCGTTCAAACGCGCAGGGTCAGACGGTATTCTGACCTATCATGCGATAGATGCGGCGACGATCCTCAACGACTAGGCAGAAACCTTAAACGCCAAGCCAATCCGCGATGGTTTTGATCTGATCGTCTGCCATCAGCGCAGGTGCGTGGCCGCACCCTTGGACGGTGACGACTTTGGCCGCCGGGCCGCGCTTGGCCATTTCAGCAGCAGTTTCAGCGGATAGCAAATCTGACTCAGCACCGCGAAGTACTAACGTTGGGCAGGCAATTCGGTCCCAAACGGACCACAGATCAACGTCTTCAACGGGGCCAGAATTAAACGCATCGGCAATCGCAGGGTCATAATGCAACCGAAGCGCCCCTTCGCCATTGCGTTCAGAACTGGTTTCGGCCAAATGCCGCCATTCAGCGTCCGATAAATCACCAAACGGTGCGTGTACATCGCGCAAATAGGCTTCGATTCCTTCGATATCTGGGAACGACGGTGCCGCCCCGACATAGTTGCCGATGCGCATCAGCGCTTCTTTTTGGATAAACGGGCCAATGTCGTTGATGATCAGCTTGCGGATTGGGCTACCCGGCATTGCTGCAAGCATCATTCCGATCAATCCGCCCATCGATGTGCCGATCCAGGTCACACGCTCTGCGCCGACATGGCTGATCAATCCGGCCATATCGCCCAGATACGTCGGGTAGATATATTCCTTGGGATTTTCCAGCCAATCGGATGCGCCGCGGCCGGGCACGTCCGGGCACAGCACATGCGTCGTTTTAGAAAGCTCGGCAGCCAGAACATCAAAGTCCCTGCCCGTTCGCGTCAGGCCATGAACACAAATGGTGGCCTTACGGCCATCGGGCTCGCCCCAGTCTGTATATGCAACCCGATGAAACCCACTAGGCCCCAGCGACAAATAGCTACCCGCCTTTGGTGGTGTCGGGATGGACATCAAATGATGCCCTGTTCACGAAGTCCGGCGATCTCGGCATCATCCATATCCAAAAGATCACCGAGCACGGTATCGGTATGCTCGCCCAGCGTGGGCGGTGCCAAGCGTGGCTCGGGCGGTGTGCCGGACATTTTAATCGGGCTGTTCATCATTGGAATTTTTGCGCCGGTTTTTGGCTGTTCCATCTCGATTTGCATGTTGCGCGCCTGCACGTGTTCGTTCGCAAACACCTGATCCATTTTGTAGATCGGGCCGCAACTGACAGAGTTCTTTTCCAGTTCTACCAACCAGAAATCCATCGGCTTTTGAATGACGATGTCTTTCAGAACAGGGATCAATGACTCCCGGTTTTTCAGACGCAATCCGTTGGTTGTATAACGCTCGTCCTTGGCCAATTCTGGGCAACCGGCGACGGCACAAAAACGCTGGAACTGTCCGTCGTTACCGACCGCCAAGATAATCGCGCCATCGGATGTCTCAAAACCTTGATAAGGCACGATATTCGGGTGTGCATTACCCAGGCGTTTCGGATTTTCGCCGGTCGCCAAATAGTTCATGCCCATGATGGTTGAAAACGCGACCATGACATCCAGCATACCAATATCAATATGCTGGCCTTCGCCTGTGACTTCACGGTGGCGAAGTGCGGCGTTAATTGATGTGGCGGCGTACATGCCAGCCATCAAATCGGCGACAGGGACGGCGGTTTTGACAGGCTCACCCTCGGGCTCGCCATTCAGGCTCATCAGCCCACTCATTCCCTGGATCAGCACGTCATAACCTGGGCGATTGGCATAGGGACCCGTCTGTCCAAAGCCGGTGATGGAGCAATAGACTAAACTTGGAAACTCGTCCTTGAGATCGTCATAGGACAGTCCGTATTTCTTAAGGCCGCCGGTCTTGAAGTTTTCAACGAGGACTTGGGATTTACCGATCAGTTTTCTTGCCAAGGCTTGGCCTTCGGGTTTCGAAATATCCAACGTGACTGATTTTTTGTTGCGGTTGGCAGCGCAGAAATAGGCACTTTCCGACGTGTCTTCGCCATCGTCGCCCTTGATGTAAGGTGGTGCGAAATAGCGTGTGTCATCGCCAGCGCCAGAGCGTTCGATCTTGATCACCTCTGCCCCTAAATCACCAAGTATCTGTGTGCAGCTTGGCCCTGCCAAAATACGAGTCATGTCAAAAACGCGAATGCCATCAAGAGCGCCCGGCATAGAAAACCTCCAAAAATCTCAAAAACGACTGTCGATAAACCTAAATTCTGAACGTCGTACATAGCGACGTGGGCCATCACAATCAAGCAACTGAGGTCATTGTCAACTTGCCAGAGCGCTCTGGCTTTGCTCAAACACTGTCATGCAACGCATCTGGTTTAAATACGTCATCATTCCCCTTGCCATCTGCGGGATTATTGGAATCAGTACCTATTTTTGGCTTCGTTCATCGTTGCCACAAATAGAGGGAGAATTGCGCCTGCCCGGGGTCACTGTCCCGATAGAGATTTCTCGTAGCGAGCATGGATTGGTTTCCATCGAAGCCAACAGTATGGACGACGTTTGGTTTGGCTTAGGGGTTGCCCATGCCCAGGATCGCCTGTGGCAAATGATGAGTATGCGCCGATTTGCCCTGGGCCGAATGTCAGAAGTGATTGGCGAAGACACACTGCAATTGGATATGCGACAGCGTCGATTGGGTTTTGGGCGTTTGGCCAAAGCGCAATTCGACACATTGGACGCGGCAACGAAGACCGCACTAACCCGTTATGCCGATGGTGTGAATGCATATTTGGCGGGAGATGACGGTGCGTTGCCGCTTGAATTTCAATTGCTTGGGTTTGATCCGGTCCCGTGGGAGCCTTGGCACGGTTTGTTATGGGGCCGTCTGATGGGCCATCAATTGACGGCGCGTTGGCGCGAAGATTTAGCGCGCGCCACAGTGCTGCCAATTGCAGGCGCCGCCAAGATGAAAGAGCTGTGGCCAGAAATCTCGGATGATGCCAAATCCGCAGCACTCGATGTAACTCTGCCGCCTTTGTTTCATCCCGATCCCAAGGGCGCATCGAACGCCTGGGCTATAGCACCTCACAAAAGTAAATCGGGGGCTGCATTACTGGCGGGCGATCCGCATTTAGGATTATCCATTCCGGGCATTTGGTATGTCGCCCGATTGAAGGCTGGAAAACGTGTGATTGAGGGGGGCACCACCCCTGGCGTGCCGTTTGTCATAATCGGACGCAACGCAAGTTTGGCCTGGAGCATCACCAGCAATGAGGCCGATTTGCAGGATGTCGTGACAGTTGAACGCGCAGACATCACGTCGCGCATCACGGAAACCATCAACATCGATGGTGAATACGATGAGAACCTTACGGTTTCATTCTTTAATGATGCCCCCGTCATTAGCGGTGAATTGGCAGAAAGTGGCGATGGTGAAGGCCACGCATTATTATCGACGGCATTGAGCAGCAATGATCGATCTCCGGACGCATTGATGCGACTGAACATGGCGGCAACAGTCGACGAAGGTATCGATGCGTTAAAGCTGTTCGTTGCGCCTTTTTTAAATGTGCAGTTGGCTGATCTCAGCGGCGACATTGCGCAAGTGCATGCGGGTGTTGTTCCCGTTCGTGGAACCGTCAGTGGTCGTTTACCCATTGCGCCGATTGATGCATGGGCAGAAACGGACGTAACGCGGATCGAAACCATCATGCGAAATCCAGTGGACGGCTTTGTTGCGAATGCCAATGAAATGACCTTGGGCTTGGATGATACCGTTCATGGTGACTGGCCAAAACCAGCGCGGGCAGAACGTCTTCAGTCCCTGTTATCGCAACCCAAGTCTTTTTCCCTAGACGATATGGGGACGTTCCAAACAGATATCCGTGATGTGACGTGGGAGCTTTGGCGACGCGTGTTGGACGGTAAGAATTTCATTGGCGAGGAAGCCCAAGCGATCATCGCGCTACGTGATTGGAATGGTGACATGCGCCGGGACCTGGCAGCCCCACTGATTTATTCGGCATGGATCGCACACATCCGATATCAAATATTTGCGGATGAATTGGGGGAACGCACACCAACAATTCCCCTTCCCGGTCCAATGCAATTGGCGGATATGATCCGAAATCAAAGCCTGTGGTGCGATGATGTCAAAAGTTCCATCGTAGAGAATTGCGACAAGATTGCTGAAAACGCGTTCACAGCAACTATTGAAACGCTCACCGGAGTTCTGGGATCAGATATTGATGATTGGCACTGGGGCGATACCCACGTTGCACAATTCCGCCATGCGTTACTAGGGCGTATTCCATTCTTTGCAGATTACTATGATCGACGGATCGAAACGGATGGCGGGAATCGGACGCTTAATCGTGGCGCAACACCGCGACAATCCTCGGCCAAGCGTGGTTTCCCACATGTTCATGGGGCGGGTCTGCGTACGTTGCACGATCTAGGCGGCGCACCGTCGCGCTACATGGTCGGGCCTGGGCAATCTGGAAATCCATTTTCAGATCATTACGATGATCTGCTGGAACCTTGGCGAGATGGAGAATACGTCGGTTTTGATGCACCGCGTGCGGGATTGCTGCGTTTGTTACCTCGTGGAAACTAAGACTGCTACATCCTCCAGATTAGCAACTGTGTTTCCCGCGTATCATTAACAGATACAATTTCATCCGGTTCCGCACCGGGAATAGCGAATGAATTTGAGATAAACCGGCTTGCGGGCTTCATCTCTGTTCGTAACTTGTCGTTCAATCGTGTCATGGGCGCTGGTGATAGAAACGCATAGACCACGTCGGCATTCGACACATCCGTTGACCATATGCTTTGAAATCGCACTTCGGCGTTGCTGTTAGCTAAAACCTTGGCTCTGAGCCACGCGATCAAAAATGATAAGGGGGCTGTTTCAACCCCAATGACGCGTGCTTGTGGTCGTGCATTAGCAACATGGGTGACGATATCCCCTAACCCACATCCAAGATCGATAAACGTCAAATTCGTGTCTGGGGGCAATAGATCTGCCAGAGTCTTTTGCGTTTTTCGGTTTGATAAATACAGCGGCACTTGTTCACGTACGCCGTTAATATAAAAACCAGCCAAGCCTATAAAAATAATCGGAAATATCCATGTCGGCGGCTGATAAATAGGGACCAGTACCATGGACGGCGTTGCGATGGCTATCAGGACACACCATGCCCGTCCCAATGAAATCAAACGCCCTAATGCAAATGCCAACACCGCTACGCCGAGAGTGATGACAATGATAATGACGTTGGATACATCGCCGCCGGCTCGCAACTTACCAAACAGTAACAGTGCTGCCCCGGCAGCAAAGACGGCAATGATCAGCGATTTAAGGATTGGTAGGGAGGCTTCTCGCCTCACCCAAGGTCTCCGATCCCGCGATATTCACCACTGTGATAAACCAGAGGCGTTGCTTCTTTGCGCCAACTCACCCGTTCAACAAGACCAACAACGATCTGATGGTCACCGCCGGGATACACGGCGTGAAGCCCGCATTCCATACTTGCAGCGGCCTCATTTAAGGCTGCTGCACCGTATAAGGCCTTGCGGTGTGGCGTTGTGTCGAACGGACTGTGCGGTCCTGGGAATGCGAATCCATTTGATGCATCGGTTTGATTGCTCGCCAGGATGTTCACGCAGAACCCCGAACCTTGCGTATAAGATGAAAGATGAGCGGTCGCGTTATCTAGGCAAACAAGGATTAATGGTGGCGCCAAGGATAATGATCTAAAGGCGCTCACCGTCAGACCGACAGGGGTGTCATCAGGACCATTGGCGGTTACAACGGTCACCCCACTTGGAAAACGGGCTAAAGTTTGACGGAAGTCATCAGGCGAAATGCTCATCTTTGCTCTTTAGCATGCAAATGGTAGCGATCAAACCTGAATGTGTTTATGAAAAGCTGCTGTTTGATGCACCATAAGGTTGCTCTAAATACTTGAGTTTCAAACAAAACCGCTCTATCACGGTTAATAAGGGTCCGGTGCTCAGCCGTCGGGGGAATTGGGCAACGTCTGAAGCAACTTGAGAGCTAAATATAGATGTTTCTCATTATCGGTCTCGTACTCGTCTTAGCGTCTGTTTTCGGCGGATATTCAATACACGGTGATCTTCGGGTTCTTTGGCAACCCATTGAATACGTTATTATTGGGGGGCAGCGCTGGGTGCGTTCCTTGCTGGCAACCCCAAGACTGTTTGGATGGGCGCCTTTAAGTCTGTCGGTACGTTCCTTAAAGGGCCAAAATACAAAAAAGCTGAATATACTGAACTTCTAACATGCCTTTATCAGACATTCCGCCTCGCCAAGTCCAAAGGTGACTTAGCGCTTGAGGCGCATGTTGAAAAACCCCACGAAAGCTCGCTTTTTTCAGCTTTTCCGACATTTCAAAAAGATCATCATGCGTCTGATTTCTTTTGTGATTATCTTCGATTGCTGACACTTGGTGCGAGTAACCCGCACGAGATCGAAGCCATCATGGATCAAGAACTAGATGTGCATCACCATGACAAATTGGCGGTATCGGGTGCGATCCGGGTGATCGGCGAAGCGGTCCCGGCGCTTGGGATTGTGGCTGCTGTGTTGGGCGTGATCGTGACCATGAGTTCGATCACAGAACCGCCTGAAGTCTTGGGTGGCTTGATCGCAGCCGCGCTCGTTGGAACATTTTCCGGGATTTTTGCGGCATACGGGTTCTTGGCACCGATGGCATCTAATCTGGAATCGACCTACAACTCCGAGCATCATTACTTTGTCTGCATGAAAATGGGCCTGATTGGTCATATGCAAGGTTATGCACCCCAGGTTTCCGTTGAATTTGCGCGTAAGATTCTTCCAGACGAATACAAGCCATCGTTCGCAGAGCTCGAAGAAATTTGCTCTAACTTGCCGCCAGCGGGTTAATGGGCAAGGGGCATGGCTGAAGAAAGCGCTGCAAAAAGCCCCATAATTATCAAAAAGGTCAATAAGGGTCATGGTGGCCACCATGGTGGTGCCTGGAAGATCGCTTACGCTGACTTTGTGACCGCCATGATGGCGTTCTTTCTGTTGTTGTGGTTGTTGAACTCTGTCACGCAGGAACAACTCGAAGGTATTTCAAACTACTTCGCACCCGTTTCTGTATCGCAGTCCACCAGTGGTGCTGGTGGCCTTTTAGGCGGGCAAGTCATGGCAGAAGATGGTGCTGCGCTGAGTACGACGTCGCGTGATAGTGTCACTGTTGATTTGCCGCCACCCAAGGCGGGTACTGGCGGCGAAGATAATGCTGAAACCCAGGCAGGAGCTGCCGACGAAGAGTCCGTCGAAGAAGCGATGAAGCAGCGCGAGCAACAACAGCTCGAAGGTGCCAAGGATGAGCTTGAAGCGACGATCGCGAGTATCCCGCAGCTCAAGCAATTCAAAGACAGCTTGTTGGTTGATAACACGCCCGATGGTCTTCGCATCCAGTTGGTCGATAAGGACGGGCTGTCGATGTTCCCGAGTGGTGGGTCTGAGCTGCGCCTGCACACCAAGCGTTTGCTTGAGGTGGCGGCCGAAATTATCAAGGCCCTGCCCCAGAATATCTCGATTTCCGGTCATACGGATTCGACGCGCTTTGGTGATGGCAGTGGTTACTCTAACTGGGAGTTGTCGGCGGATCGCGCCAATGCAGCGCGTCGCTGGCTGTCCGAGATTGATGTACCTGAAAGCCGAATAGATCGTGTCGTTGGCAAAGCAGCTACGGAACCGCTGGTGTTGGACAATCCGACGCATCCATCAAACCGTCGCCTATCAATCATCATGTTACGGGGAACGGGGGCTGGTAATCCGACCGCGAATATCGGCAAACCCAAAAAGGAAGAGCCCGAGTCGTTACCTGGTCTGAACGAAATTCGCCGCCAACAGATTAAAAATGTGCCGACTAACGTTCCGAGTGCTCCCCCTGCTGCCCCGCAAGGATTGCCTCCGCCTCCTGCTGCGCCTCAGGGGTCTGGGGGTTCTGTAAGTTCTGGTGCTTTGCCTTTACCTAGCTTGGAACTTCAGCCCGGCAACTAGTCCGGTTCCTAAGAAATGGCACATTTTCCACGAGATACTATGTGGCGAAATTGTTCAGGGAATTGCTTTGAAACCTGGAATCAGAATAATCTAATGATGATGACTTGGTTCACAACAGCACGGTCCACATGAAACATCAGGCCCTACCCGGTGCACGGTTTTTCTTTTCCACGGCACCTTTGCCGTGTCCGTACCTGCCTGACCGTACCGAACGCCGTGTGGTGACGGAATTGGTTGGGCGTGATGCCAACGAATTCCATGATCAGTTATCGATGGCAGGATTTCGTCGCTCGCATGGTATTTGCTATGTGCCCGCGTGCCCCGGATGCAACGCCTGCGTTGCTGTACGCGTTGTCGTCGACGAATTTAAACCGGGTAAATCCTTTAAGCGGATTTTGAATAAGAATAATGACCTCACGGCTGAAACCGTTGAGCCGATTGCGACCAACGAACAATTCGCGATGTTTACCGATTATCAGCGCTCGCGCCATGGTGGTGGTGATATGTCGCGCATGGATTAC
>Ga0115567_10002935_pt1 | contig 16963 bp, 14 predicted proteins | sample COGITO_mtgs_1204_2_FD_88679 | JGI IMG/M metagenome (GOLD analysis project Ga0115567, IMG submission 88679) | Pelagic marine microbial communities from North Sea - COGITO_mtgs_120412 | ecosystem: Environmental > Aquatic > Marine > Epipelagic | place: Germany:Helgoland, sampling site Kabeltonne... | reverse complement strand
GATCACGTCGAACGCAATATGCTCGCTGCCGCCGACTTCCGGCCCGACAACCTTGCTCAGGATCGCAACTTCCTCGGCACAGTCCAGCCCATTGACGCGAAAGCTGCGTCCGGCGGACGGGGGAGGTGCCGCCACTTGCGCAGTGCCTTCGGCCGTCTGGCCACAGCAAGGTTTCGAGTGGGCGTCATGGGCTGCATCATGGGGCATTTCAGAATCCTTTCACCGGATGAGTTCCCGTTCTAGGAGCTTCAGCAACTAGAGGTTCAAGAACTTTCTTTTCTGCACTGTATAACTGCACCAAAACGGTGAAGATGTTTGGAACTGAAAAATGGCCTTTACAATGATTTTGCAATGGCTGTGCAAAAAGGACCCTTTTTGCGGCAGTTTTTCGTCTTTCGCTAAGTGATTGATCCAATTGAAGCTAGACTGCCGCAGAAACCTCGTGCAAAATGATCCCATGAAAATCGGCTACGCACGGGTGTCCACCGAAGAGCAGAACCTTGATCTGCAGATCGACGCTCTGACCGAGGCCGGCTGCGACCGGATCATCACGGACCAAGCGCAGAGCGGGTCAACGTCGGCCGAGAGCCGCGCCGGGTTTTCCGAGGCGATAGAGCTACTGGGCGAAAGCGACCAGCTAGTGGTCTGGAAGTTGGACAGGGTAGGGCGGTCGATTGCGGATCTAATCCACCTTCTTAAACTCTTCGGAGATCGCGGGATCGAGTTTCGCAGCCTGACGGACGGAATCGACACGACCACCGCAGGCGGGCGCTTAGTGTTTCACATCATGGGGGCCTTGGCCGAGTTCGAGCGTGACTTGATCAAGGAAAGGACAAAGGCAGGTTTACGTGCCGCGAAGAAGCGCGGCAAGCAGCTTGGCCGACCACCTGTTCTTTCCCTCACGCAAATCGCCCACGCGAAGACTGCCATAGATGCAAAACGGGAGACTGTATCTGGGATGGCCGAGATATTGGGCGTGAACCGTAGCACACTACAACGCGCCATGAACCGTGAAGCAGGAGCCAGCGGCTAGTGGCGGTTATTCACTGCAACACGAAAAGTTGCCTCCTACAGGTACTAACACGCCGTAACACTTCAAGTTATTCGAAATTTGACCTTTCGGTTTCGGAATTCAGGCTCCATAAACTTGTGGTTGTATGTAGCAAGACCGAACTGGAAAAATGATGGCCGACAAAAAGGTAATTTTCGTAGCTTTCTCTATGGACGACGTTAAGTCTCGTGACTTTCTTAAGGCGCAATCGCTCAACACAAAATCGCCGTTTGAATACGTGGATATGTCGGTCAAGGAACCTTATGACACTGGATGGAAAGAACGTGTCCGCACTCGCATCAAGCGTTCTGACGGAGTTCTAATTTTTGTGAGCAAGAACTCAACGACCTCTACTGGTCAGAAATGGGAAATCCAGTGCGCGAAAGAGGAGAGGAAGCCCATTAGAGGCATTTGGTGCTACAAAGACGACCGGACTAATATTGAGGGTGTAAATACCAAAGTTTGGACCTGGGACAACATCGCAGCATTTGTTGATAGTCTTTGATAAGTAGGAATTATCCGAATGAGAAAAGCGCTAGTTGTTGGTGTTAATCACTACGATCATATCGGTCCACTTCACGGGTGTGTAAGAGATGCCTATGGGGTTGAATCCATGTTAAAACGTGACTCTGATGGATCAGTGAATTTTTCCGTCAAACTTATGACTTCTACAGCTCCCGGTACCGACGTTCCAAGGGACGAGCTAAGGGCCGCGATACAGGAGCTTTTTGAGGGCGATAGCGAAGTGGCCCTGCTATATTTTGCGGGACACGGTTACATTGAAGCGGCAGGGGGATACCTGTGCCCTTCTGATACGAAATCCGGCGATGATGGCATTAGCCTATCTGATGTGATGATTTGGGCCAACCAATCCGCGGCCAAAAATAAGATTATCATTTTGGATAGCTGCCATAGTGGGGCTGCGGGCAAGAACGCTATGACACCCATGACTGAATTGGCTGACGGGGTGACCATCCTTACTGCATCGACCGCGGAGCAGTATGCTGATGAAGTGAACGGAGAGGGCGTATTTACTTCACTGTTAATTGATGCCCTCAGCGGCTCTGCCGCGAATCTTGTAGGCGACGTAACGCCTGGGAGTATCTACGCACACATCGACCAATCGCTGGGGCCATGGGGGCAACGGCCAGTCTTTAAGACGAACGTGAAGCGCTTTGTCTCCCTCAGAAAAGTCGAGCCGCCGCTGGAACTAAGTGACTTGCGCCGAATTGCCGAGTTGTTTCCGGTTCCAGGACATGAATACCAATTGGACCCGTCGTACGAACCACGTCGTACTTCTGAGGAAATTGCCTCACTGGACTACATTGCCCCAGACCCCGGACACAACGCGATTTTCGCAATACTGCAGAAATACAATCGAGTGAACTTGGTTGTCCCTGTTGACGCGCCGCATATGTGGGATGCCGCCGTTGAAAGCAAAACTTGTACGCTAACTGCGTTGGGTGAGCACTACCGCCGATTAGTTGCTGGAGATATGATCTAGTGACGGGTGATGATAGGATAAGGGCGAAGCTGAATGCTGCCATCGATACGTTGGCCGATATTGAGCATGAGCGATGGGCGCACTGGCAAAAGTACATGCACAATAAAGGAGTGCGCCAGCCAGACGGTTCGCTACTCATCCCAGCCAAACTCGTTTCCCAGTGGGACCGTCAACTTGAGACCCCTTTTGCAGCATTGTCTGACGATGAAAAGGACAGTGATAGGGAGCAGGTTCGAAAGTATCTGCCCGCTGTTGTGGACGCGTTGTCGAATGATGACTAACCAGTCCGGCGTCGTGAACTGTGTCTAAGTCTGGTTAGATAAAGCATCTTACGTGCGCAACGCTCTATCTAAACCAAACGGTCAACATGTATAGAAGCCGTTAGAAAGTTAGTGAATGTTTGAACACCTTCAACGCAAACTGCGTGAATTGTCTGAGACCACTGAAATTTCTGTGCCGCTTGAGCCAGATGCCGAAGGTTTCCTTGATAAGGAATGTCCATCTGAAACATGCCTGTTCCAGTTTAAAGTAGCTGAAGAAGATTGGAAAAATATTGTTCGAGATGAAGAGGTGTTTTGTCCTTCTTGCGGTCATGCTGCTCACGCCAAATCGTGGTTTACTAAGGAACAAATTGAAGGGGCAAAAGAGTACGCGCTAGGCCAGATAACCAATGGTATCAATGCTGCAATGCGAGCAGATGCAGCAGCCTCTAAGCGCCGCACTAAGCGAAATTCGTTTATCAGTATCACCTTGGAAGCTAAAGGCGGTCGCGATGCGGTTTTGTTACCTGTAGCCGCAGCTGACCCCATGAGGCTACGCACTACTTGCGAAGAATGCGGATGCCGATATTCCTATGTAGGAGCTGCATATTTCTGTCCAAGCTGTGGGAATAACTCTGCCAGCCACACTTTTTCACAAACGCTTGAAACAATCCGTATAGCCGCAGGGCTTGGCGCTAAACTTCGAGAGGCTTTAGGGCGAGATCAGGCGGAGATGATGGCGCAATCGCTGCTTGAAAAAGCCATCCAAGACGCCGTGATGTCCTTTCAAAGGGTGTCCGAGCAGTTCTATGAGCGAAGGACTGGCCGTGCCCCAAAGCGGAACGCGTTTCAGAGGCTCGATATAGGATCGAACCTGTGGAAAGCTGAACTAGGCGTGACCTATACAGATATCGTTGGGACAGAGGCGATGGAACGATTGGCTATCTATTATCAGCAAAGACACCTTCTAGCACACCAGCAAGGCATTGTTGATGATGATTACATAACGCGCAGCCAGGACACCAAATATTCTGTGGGTCAGCGTCTTATCATACGGGAAGCCGCCGTTTTGGATTTTGCCAGTTTGATCGAAACGTTGGGTATTGAAATCATGGAGCGCTGTGCGCCCGAGTAACTGAGGCAGGTTGCGCTCCGTATCTATGATTAAGCGACTAATCGGCCAAATCTCAAGTCATTGATTTGAGGGGATACTGAGTCTCATTAATTCAGTCTCACTATTTGGGGATTCCGACAGGAAATTTCGCCGCCTGATAAAAATCGCATAAGAACTGTTATGTTAAATAAGTCAGTATTGCTGACTTAAAATAATCACGATTCAACCCTCCCGACAGCCCACATCATTCATAAATGACGTTCTGACAGGCACCATCCTTCCACATTGGGACAAGTGCACCCGTGTTCCATTTATAGAGCCACCCGACAACATCTCGCGTGTCCCGATCAAGGATGAATTTGATTGGTTCTGCGTGCCGTCGTTGTTTTACTTCCTGGCGCGCGGTCTTCGTAGTGGCTGATACGTTAGGTTCGGTCGATTTTGTCGATGCATTGATAGCAGTTGTCACGATGAAGCCCCCTGAATTTGCGGCGAAGAAATGCCTAAAAATATGGTTTTTGACTTCTGCATTTGGCAGCAGGAAGTACACGTACTAGTTGTGAATAGAATTTCTGCATAAGCACGACAAAGAACGTGAAGTAATGAAAATTAACGAAAAATAGGACCATTAACGGTTTGAAAAAAAACGGTAAATTTTTTGTCGCGCCGCAAAAAAGTGATGGCGACTTCAAGGAACTATTTTCACGCATAGCGGCCGAGGGCGCGGGCCGCCCCGCCGACAACAGAGGCTTTGCTGACGGTCCTTGGACCGCAGAAACTCTCACCCAAGCGATTTGCGAATTGGACGGCAACGTCAAAGGTATTGAGCTGCGGACAGTGCAGGTTTGGTTTCAGGCGAATGACAATGGGATTGGGACTGACAACATACGTTGGTTAGCTCGCATATTTGGTTGTGATGATCCCGAACAAACAAGCAAGTGGCAGGCCGAACTTAAAGCATCCAAAGAGCGGTTGACCGCCTTCCGACGCGCAAAACGAAATTCCACTAACGACACATCTATAGTTGAGTACAGCGAACCCACTGTTGGCAATCTTGCCGTGGAAGAGCCCTTTGGTCACGGCTTCATCCACTCCCAACCGCCAATGGAGCCCGATACGAAACCGACGGTTACGGGTATCAGTTTAGCCTTGCGATGCGAAAAGATGTTTAGCGGCCCAAACCACCTGTTTATGCCCATCTCGATCTGGGGTGGTCTTGCAGTCCTGTGGTTCTTAGCGATCATCCTCGGGGTCCACAGCGTCACCTATTCTCCAATTGAAGGCATCGAAAAGCAAATTGGGTTCATTTGGTCGCCCGGATGGAACCTTGGAGAACCCATCTTCTTGCCAATCATGCTCATACTCTGCGCGTCTCTGATCAACGTGTGGAAGGAATCTGACCGATCCAAGCTTCTAAGCTATGGAGGTGTCAGCGCAGTTGACACTTGGTATGGAAAAGTCCGTTCGTTCACATCCTCATTCTGGGCAATTTTTCTGATCTGTTTTATACTGATTTTCGTTGTCCAGTGGGTTGGCGTATACCTTTTGCCTCTACTGGCCAACAAACAAGACGTCCCTATGATCGACTGGATGCTGATTGCTCTGGTCAGGCCCGATGTGTTGTCCACTGACGCAGCGATTTTTGTCTCTTTCTTGGGTTTCCTGTATTCTGGCTTGATTTACTGGTTTCTTTTCACCGCATCGCTTTTCCTGTTCACGGTATCTGGTGATTTTGCCGAAATATGTAGAGCGAAAGACGACCGCCACATTGCAGTCTACAATAGTCATGCCTTCAAAACCGGGCTGAAAATTATGAAAACCGCGTTCCGTTGCACGATCCTTGGGATAATGGTTGCCCTCTGCATCAAATTAAACGCTGCCTATCTAGTCTCGGACGCTGAGAGCATCACCGGTTGGCTGTGGAACGATGCCCTGATTCTGTTGGGGTACACTGAGGAAGAATGGACATGGATTAACGGAAGCCCATCACCCTTCTTTACGAGCTTTCTACTCCTTTTTCTCCTGTGCTTCGTTTTCGGGGCCTGTCTTCTTCAAGTAAAATCTGGGATCGACAAAACGCCACTATTTGCGCAAGAAGAAAAACGTGCGGTTCGAACGTGGTTACGCATGTGCGCCGTAGTCGGTATCCTTTCCATTGGATACATCATGATTGGTCAGTTTTACGGGTTCTCCCTCCTGCTTGGACTGAGCGTTACGATTGCGTTATCCAGCCTTCTATGGGGGGTTGAACCGCGAAAAAGCGTACCCGAGGGGAAGGAAACATAATGGAAACGGCACCAATTCACTCAGAAATTTCTGCCGCGCCGACCACAGCCAAAGGTTATATGGCAAGAGCATCGGACGGTGTACCACTCCGCGTGGGTGTCTGGGAAACCGCCAAACCGTGCCACGGTACCGTATTGTTCTTTCCAGGGCGAGGCGACTACATTGAGCTCTACGGTCATCCTGTGACAGCACTAACCGAAGCTGGGTTTAACGCTGTCGTGATCGACTGGCGAGGTCACGGATTGTCTGGAAGAATTTCCAGAAACCCAAAGATGGGCCACGTCAACTCCTTTGCCGATTATCAACATGACGTAGATGCAATGATAAAGTGCATAGACGAGCTACAAATGGCAAAACCGCTATACTTAGTCGGCCATTCAATGGGTGCGTGTATTGGTTTGCGATCACTACTTAGCGGGCTATCAGTCAAGGCCGCGGCATTTTCCGCTCCAATGTTTGGTATCTACATGGCACCATACGAACGTGCGGCGGCGTGGCCGTTGACGTGGGCGCTACGATCAATTGGCAAGGGCCAAATATATGCACCGGGCTTCAACGATGACAGCTACGTTTTTCGCCACGAATTTTCATCCAACACGTTGACCAACAGCCAAACAGAATATGAGCGTTGGGTTATGCAGGGGACCAAATGCCTCGAACTTCATACGGGCGGTCCGAGCATGGGCTGGCTTTATGCAGCCCTCAAAGAATGTTCAGACCTTGCCAAACTCCCCTCCCCGGACGTCCCTTGCTTGACACTTTGTGGGACACAAGAAGAAACGGTCAGCGTAAGTTCGATTAGAGACCGTATGGCGAACTGGCCCAAAGGTCATCTTGAACAAGTGCACAATGCAAAGCATGAGTTGTTCCTTGAACTACCTGAAGTACGCGATGCCGTGCTTAAGAAAATCATCAGTTTCTTTTATAACTCGCGGTAAACTGCGGTATCATCATTCAGTCCAGACCACAGAAAGCTACTCACGAAGAAATACAACCGAAGACACGTTTGGCTTCTCAATGAACACTCCATTGGGTTGAAGCACTAAAATATGATCGAGCAAATTTTGTAATAGCTCTTTGATGTTACGCCTGTAGGGTGCGGGGTCATCGTACACATCTGTGTGTAGTTCCTTCGAAAGCCAGCCAAATGAAGCCGAACCGCCATTTTTTTCCACGGAACGTATTAGCCATAAATATGCAGGACTTAATTTGAATTCTTCAATGTCTTTCCACCTAAGACTGACAGCCGTTGAGTTTTGAGGGAAGTCAGAACAGTATAAATCCCTTTCTTCAACAAAAATCGTGTCGGGCCAGCCAGTGAGTGAATCTGTTGAAACAATATCCAGCTGCTCAATATAATCCTGCATTGCATCGAGCCGAGCATGGGTGATCTCTGTTCCTTGGGACCACAGATGCTCGGCAATTTCTGCATCGCGGGTCGTGGGTTCACTTTCTGTGCTAAGCTCATCGTTACAATACCCAACTAGGGCCAAACCTCTGCCGGTGAGGTTGGCGCTTCCTACAAACAGTTTTTCGTCAAAAAAGTACAATTTCACATGTAATGCAGAGGACAACCTAACTTCAAAACCGGCATTAAGTGCGCTTTTTAACGCTGTGAGTGAACATGCACCAGCAATTACGTCTCTAAGATCACAGCGCACTAGTAAGCGATCCGAGCTGAACTCACGACGATGGCCAAGTACAAAATCAATACCGGACTTAGACACGAAGGCGCTATAAATCCAGCATCTCTGTGAGCTCGCAAACTGTAGCTTTAGTCTACATTTTAACTCTGCCGTCGGTAGAAGCATCCTATGAGTTATTTAATTGCGTAAGCAGTTTCTTAATCCATCCACCCCACTTTTCTCTGAACTCTTCAAGAGTCTCTTGTGATTTATCATCCCAGAGCTCGTCTTCAGCTCGGGCAGCGGCCAATAAAAACAGGTTCATAGCCACCGCCTCCTGCGTATCTGTGCCCTTGCAAATCTTGTCGTATAACTCTGCTTGGAAAGGATGGCGGGCATTTAGAGCGATTGTCAAAATGTCGCCGGGACGTTCAATCGTATAGAATTGATTGCCCGGCCAAGACTTCTCAATAATTGTCACGCCGGTTACTTTAATCTCTTCAACGATCTTATTTAACTCATCATCTGAGAGATCATTCCCATGTTCTTGGATCAGCATGTCTTTGAGTTTTGCGTCCTGTTCATCATCAGGAACTGTGTCTTTCTCAATTTTGGTTTTTGTCTTAGTTGGGTCATTTTTGAAGTTCTGGCCTGCCAGTTCCGCACTCTGGGTAGCTGGATCAGTTTTTCGGCCAGCAAGAGTACTTCCGTTTTCAGGTTTAAGATTAGACAGGCGTGCCATCATCCCTTTACGAGCATTCCTGAAATTTTTTCCTAGCTCTCCTCTGAGAGCGATTTTGTGATCAAAATCTTCATCGTCTTCAGTTAAACCATCATGAAGCTGCTCTACTTCTTCTCGCTCTATGTAATCAATATCCCGAACTGCCTGCTTGTTGTTGGTCACACCAAATAGTTCATCGAGCTCTGGCTCGAAGCGGATTTCACACCCCCAGTAACGCTCAGGCAGTTCTTGCGGGTTAAAGTATCCAAAAGATCCGAAATCTATCTCTCGCCCCGCTCGAACAAAAGAAATACCAGTATTCGTCTTATAGTGATCCACAACGGACGCTGTGTCAGCATTCCTTGTCCACCTAGCAATATCAGGCCGGATGATCGAATATCTAATCTCGACGACTGATTTTTTACCTTTGTTTCCAAACCTCACTGGAATTTTTTGCACCTCCCCGTAGGATTCGTTTGTAGCTTCATTTTCAAAGCCAGGCAGGTTGTTTGGCGTCATCAGGTAGAGAGGGTCATTGGGAAGTAAATTGATATTTGTAACTTGATCAGCGTCTGGCTTAACGATCAAAATTCGGATATCTCTCTGCCTTCCATATGTATTGTCGTCATCGAGAAAGTGACGATAGATCCGGCAGAAACTGGCCTCCATTCGTCTAACTAGAGTCTGAGTTCTTTTGAGGTCCAACCTATCACAGTCTTCCCACAAAATCAGCGATCCGTGTTCCTTGATCGGAATATCAAGATGCCGCAGGATGTCTCCTGGGATTTCACATTTTTCTACATCATTGGTTGTTTGCTGTTTCGACTTTTTGACTTCGTCAATATCGAGATAAGTAGTAAAGCATTTGCCTTCCTGCCATGAGTAAACTGTAACTCGCTTACACTGGCTGATAGAGGCGAGAGGAAGTCCAACACCGAAGCGACCTATCCCTGAACGGGTATTCAGTCTCGTACCTTGAGCAAACGCTAGGCAGATCTCCAACACATCAGGAGCCATTCCATGACCATCGTCATAAACTGCCAAAGAACTGACGTTGGTAACAGTCCTTTGGACACTAACGTTTTCTTCGATGGCAAGGATACGAACGTTATCAGCTTCAGCTTGAATGGAGTTATCAACAAGTTCTGCCAAGGCCATAGAAGTGTCACGATAGCCGGCATCTCGGAATGATTCAATTGCGGTAGATGCGGGAAAAATGAACGTTGTCATTGTTGTGTACTCCAGACATTATTAAAATAGTTGTAGGCCATGTTCTCGGATGGCATGCCATGCAAATTGTCCACCACATCAATCACGCGCGCTCGTTCGTTTCCACCATTCTTTGGTCCCCTGATGGCTCTGCCGATCATTTGAGAATAAAGAACTACAGAGGCTGTCGGCCTAGTAATAAACACCGTATCGGTATTTGGGGCGTCAAACCCGGTTGTTAAAACCCCATAGTTGATCAGCAACTGTACTTTGCCATCTTTATATTCAGCGATGTATCTTGCTCGATCTTTCGGATCTGTTTGCCCAGTAACCAAGCGGGCGGCGATGTTCCGTGCGACGCAGAGGTCACTTAGCAACTCTGCATGAGCAATAGAGCAAGCAAACAAAATGACTTGCCGTTTGGCATCTGACAATTCCATTATGCGATTGAAGATCAACAGGTTCCGCTCGTGTTGACCCCCGAGACGTCTTAAGAAACTCTCTGGAAGTTCCATGAGCTCGGAGAGCTTGACCATTTCACTCTCGCTCAGATCGATAGAGACGTCTGTTTCAATTTTTTCGCGATCAAGACGGGCCAAGACACCCATGTCTTGCAGGTATCCGATACCGTCTTCCAGCTCCCTCCCATCGTCATCACACAAGCCAATTTTGGTATTGTCGAAAAACTCCGACAAAGCCTTATTTTCTTCCGGGTTATCGCTTCGACCTGGTGTTGCAGATAGACCAACCAGTTTTGGCGGCGTACTCGCCATTGAGAGCGAGTTGATGGCTATTTCATAGGTTGGTGCAATAGCTTTATGTGCTTCGTCGATGACGATCATTCTGGTGGCGGCTGCTATGTTTCTTAGCAGGCTTAAGTCTTTTGACGCCGATGTTAAAAGTGCGTGGATTGACTGAAAGCTGGCCACTACGAACCCTCTTTCCGGTGAATTCGAAGGTCGTTCAAAATTTCCCCAAATTCTTGTAACAGTTGCTCCATGGTCACCTTTTGATGACCAGCTCCGTTCGATTGCCTCAACAGCTTGTGTGCAGAGTTCTTCCGAGTGAGCGAGCCACACAATCAAAGCGGGTCCAGGAGGCTCTGCTCTCAAGGCGTCTACCATCAGTTCACAGGCTGTTCTCGTCTTACCCGCGCCGGTTGGCATGTGTAATAGTATACGAGAGCTTGGAAGTTTCAGCGCAGCAATGGCTCTAGCTTTAACATTAAACTGATACTCATGCAGCGGTGCCGAGACGGGAATAGAATTGCTTGCTGGAGGGCTCGCCTCTGCGACAGGCGGGAGGAATTCCGCACCCAATTCAAGAGTTTGCACCAAGCGTTGAGCGCCGCTGGAGCTGCTTGACCAAATTACTTTAGTACTCGTCCCTAAGATGTACTTTCGGTCGAAGTCATCAACATGGTTCAGCACCATTTTTCTTATCTGGGCGTTACCAAGTATTGATGAACCGTATCTTTGAAGAAGAATATCAATCAGTTTAGGTGCGGTAACACGAACACGGAACCACTTTTCCATGTTCTCAAGCGTTTCCATTCCTACAAGCTCTGATAACTTTGCCACACCAAACCTACTAAGCACAGATTTCAGCTTTCCCGTTCCCAATTAATTGGTCCTCCAAGGTTTTTTCGTTCCTGATCGTGTTAGATTTTTCTTTAAGAAACCAGCCCTAGTTGCTTGGTTTTGGCCAAAATTTCACCGTTTCCAGATCTGAACCACACAATCCATCAGTACCGGTCTCTCTAATTTTTGGAAGCAGGTCATTTATGGCAGGCCAAACACACCTTTTGCTGGCCATAGATATCATCAAGATCAACAGCGCCTTGTTCTGGCCGAAGAGGATCAATCTTCCTCTTCGCCTTAGCTCTTTCGACGCGATTCTCATGATCTGCGCGGATTTGGGCAATGCGTTCTGGCTTCTCTAGCTCCAAAAGCGTCTCCCCTTCACTCCACGAAAACGGCGATCCGTGATCGAGAGAGGTTTTCTCCATTTGCTTGGCCCTCTCGAAGGCTTCGGGGTGACGCTCCTTTAGACCAACCCACTCAATTTTTTGCTGAAAGAAACAAAACGTGCAGCCACTCCTGGAACGCCAATCATAGTAAGTTGGAAGGCCTAGCCCTGAGTTCTCAAGAATTTCGAAAACGCCGGCCTTGTCGATCCCATCATCTTTAAAGGGCAGTTTAGTAATCAGACTGCCATTTTTCGAGTTCAGGCCTTGGCGAAAATCTTCATCGGCCCGAATCGCGACATAACTGTAAACAGTATATCCCTGCTCGGTAAATTCAGATTTGACCCACTTTTCAAAAGGCTTGATCTTTAGGTCCTTCGTACACCAACGCGTCTGAGCTGACGGAAGGAATTGATTATACTGGGCAAGGTAGAACTTAAAATCTCGCCCAGGGTCCAAGTATCGGATCTTCTTGCCGAGAAAACCCTCGAGCATTGCTAGGTACTCATAAACTTCGTCCAATTCTTCGCCTGTATCAGTGAAGAAATACTCAATATCGAGTTCGGGGTGAGCATGGCTCATATAGATCGCGAGGGCTGAACTATCTTTGCCGCCCGACAAGCCCAGGACATGTTTAATTTTGTCAGCCATCTACTTCCTCACTCGAGTTTAATTGGTTGATCCTCGCAGCTCCAACTTTGGCCAAAGCTGCAAGAATTACGTTTCTAGCGGTGCCTGCCGCAGCTTGCTGCAACACCTCTTCAATCTTTGTACTGAGGTCGTTCACCTGCTCGCTGTCGGAGTCCAGAATATCAAATTCTTCCATCACAGGGGTTGGCCGACCATCAACGCTGACAATCATGGCCATTGCAGAGCGCTTATCCTTCCGCCCAACCACACGAGCAACAGACTCGTGTTGGTTGAACTGCTGCGCAAGCAAGGTGAGTTGCACAATTGCTCGGTCTATATCGCTGTCAATCCAAGCTTTGGCAGGTTTGTTGATACCCAGCCCCGCGAGTGCCTCCATCGATTGCAGGTCATCTCCGAAGCTGGTGAGCTGAGTGATGAATGATCGCAGCCGCAAGTCACCTGCAACATCACGGATATTATTCGCGCGCTCGTTCAGCTCTCGGTACGCTTTCTTAGTGCGCCCATGAACTTGCAGCTCATTCAGAATGTGTTCGCGCATTCTGGTAAGCATCCCAGGGTAAGCCGCACGGATTTCAATCAGCCCTTCTTTGATGTTTTGAGCGATCTCAGAGATCCCTTGATCTGTTAGAATGTCGATGTCCTTTCCGTAGAGACCGGGAATGTCATCAAAGGCGAACTTTTGCGGGTCATTGGAACGCTTGAAGAGCGCTCTCACTTTTTTTGCGTGCTCAGGCAGACGTGCGGTTCGTTGAACCCAAGGGGCTGATGTCTCATATGCTGCGATGAGTGCGCGTCCAACTTCCAGCGGACTTAACGTTGAGATTGGCTTGTCCACAACTTCACCGACAGCGTTTGCCAACTCAGTAAGGAGCCTCTTGGTCGTTCGGTTCATTTCGATCCAGCGTAGTTGGACCATTTGCGGCGCTCTCAGAACATAGTCCACATCAACATCCGAAATAGTCGATAGAAAAATACCCTCCCGGTAGTGTGACAGGTTCCGGCGTTCAGCTAGCATGAACAGCACAGCAAGGAATGGCATCAAGCCGTCCTTCAACCCAAAGGGAGGTGCCCGCCATAGGTCATAAACATCGGTAAGCTGTACATTGCGGTTGCCCCGCTTCCTCAAGAACTCTTTCGTTGCTTTCCAAATAGGTATCAGATTTGCGGCGTCATCAGCTGACGGTGGCACAAACTTCCATTGGTTGCCTTCTTCTGTGTACAGTCCGTTAGCTTCAACGAGCGAAACGAACAAAGCTTTTTCAGCAGGAAATTTCTCGAATCCAAGCCCCCGAGTACCTTCCTTAAGGACGGCGGCATGCAGTAGCAGCTTGAGCGCTGAATTAGCAGATGCCGATGGCTTGGTACGGTTCAGTAGTTCGTTGTTTAGCTTTGGCGACATCGGAAAACGACGGTCTGCCATCTCTGAGGCTAAGACCGACAGGTTCTGGCGCGCGGGAACTGGGAGATCGTCAATTCCAGTTTGCCATTCTGCGCTTGCGATCAATTGCCAGACCTCGTGCTCAATCCGGCTTCCAATCGCCTCGATACGATCGTTAAGCTCTCTGCGCGCAATTTTGTCTCGGTGAATCTCAGCGTTCGATGCTAAGATGTCCTTTAAGGCAGAGTGCTCTCGTGCAAGTGCCACAAGGTTCTTCGATTTTGCAGACCTTACAACCGCAAAGTCAGCCCCCCACTCATACTCTCCAAAATCCTCGACAATGCTTGGTGTCGCATCTTCAAGGGAAATGATGAATGCGCCAAAGCATCCATTTGTAGGTGCAAAGCTGGTAACATAGTTTTCTACCTGACTTTCGAGCATTACCTTGAGTTCGCACCAGCGCAGAGCACCAGTTTCACGGTAATGCCGTTTCGCCACGATATTTGGTGAAGACAAAGCGTTTGAGATTGAGCTGAGATCGAAGTCCGATCTTTCTCTCAAGGCCTCACCCAGCGCCACTTCAATGTCAAAGTCGCTCCCATCAAAGAGCGAGTAAGTACCTCTGAACTTTCGGAAAACAACAATCGACGCCGTCTCAAGTTCTGACAAAATCTCCTCTACCGCAGCACTTGTTTGGTTTGTTGACAGGCAAAGTGCGCTCAATGTCGCGCCTACTCCGGTTTGCTTTTGCGTCAGCTCCAAAATAGCTAGCGACTTTAGCAGTTGCACACCGAGTTCGCCGCCATCTTTCGCCTCCCACCGCGCAATTGCATCCCGCGCATTTGCGAAGTGATGGCTATCCAAAGATACGGCGATTGCGGCTTGCAGATTGAAATCGAGATAATCCCAAAAATCAGCCAATCCGTAGTCTTTCGGATCTTCTATGCTCGTTTTCTCAAGGTAATCCTGAAAGCCGAACAGCTCGGATGACCCTAAGAAACTGAAGATGCTACGCTGGTTTTGCCCATAACTCCGTCGAGATGCAGGCCCAAGCACCAATGTAACAAGCGGATTGAGGGGCCAAGCGCTAGTAAGCAACTCTTTCGAAACGGCAGACGCGCCGCGTCGAGCGTCGGCAAGAAGTTCCACAGCAGCTACTGCGTTCTGGCTAGCGCTATCCGGCTGAGATGCAGCAATAATCGCCTTGCTCACTAGTTCAATCTGCTCATCACCAGACACGTTAACTGGAATGTCGATGAAGCGACCTTGAATCTTTCCCCACTCGTCTTTGATATCGCGTGCCAAGCGGTTCGCATATTCTTGGAATGACTGATGAAGGATACCAACAACGATGAGACGGCCATTACTTCTTGAAGCGGCTTCACCAAGCAGTTGGAAGAAATATGCATCTCCTGATGAGGCTGCCGCATGCTCTAGAAGCTTACCCAATTCATCCAAGAAGAGGATCAGTCCTCCAGAACGTTCACTGTCCTCGGAGGCCAAATCCTGTAAGTATCCGATGACTTTTTCAGGCGCATCAAACTTCCTTTGGCGCGCTGCAAGTCCTGCATCCTTGATACCATCGCCGATCAGCTGGAAAGGTTCTATGCTGCGTCCTACGACCGACACACACTTCCAGCCATCTCGCTTCGGAGGGAGCAACTTCCATAGTTCTTTTGCAAACTCTGGATCAGTCTTGCTCGCGGCCGTCGCCCGTTCTTGCTTACTCCCGCTCAACAACGCGGAGAGGGCCAGCGCGAGGCTCGACTTCCCGCTTCCATACGGACCGGTCCACGTGAAGGCACCTTGCCCGCTCTCAAATTGTTGGTGTGAAAAATTACTGAGGATTTCCCGTACTGATGATGAGAAAACAAAGCCTTCGAGGGCTTCATTGCGGTCATCTTGATCAATTCGAACCGATCGCAAGAAGCGTCCGTTCACCGAGACAATTTCGTTAAGCGGCATATGAACCTCTCAAGACGGAAATGTCGGAGGACCACAGGTTATCTGCAAAATCTTGGGGAAACTTCCCAAGTCTAAGGAGTTGCTTCAATCCAGCAGTCTCAGACCAGGAAATCAAATCGTCGGTCATGTCAGCGACATCGGCCAACCTATCAATAAGCTCCCACTCCTCAAGCACGAACACCCTTCCGGGAGACCCAGGCTCTAGTAGCAGCGACTGAACGCTAAGAGTGTTTGCGGAAGTCGTTCGCTCCCAAAAATCACAAACTGCATAGAGAAAAACACCGTTAGACAGGCTCGGCTTCCGCCCCAAGTTCATACCGAATTTTCCGTTGGAGCGCCTTCGGATCAAACCTAGCTCGGTCAGCGGAGAATTGAATGCCTCTTCGCTTGGACCCCGCTTTGGAACGCTAGGGACGTAGTTGGCTAACAAGACGCTTAAATCGTTTGTTAACGTCTTCTCTGTTGGCTCCTTCCAGCCACGCTGAATAATAAACTCTCTTAATCTTCGTAAAACTGTCTCGCGATCAAAGTTTGGCTCATTGAAAATATTGAACAACCAATAGGTGGCGGTGTGCTTGGGATTAGATGCAATATCCCAATGGATTTTCCAAAGAGACGAAGCATTTTCGAGGTATGGATCGCGACCATTGGGCCCAAGCAACTGCTGGCCAAACTCGGTCGTTCTTACATCCTTCCCATCTGTTGCAAGAATACCTGCGACTTGCGCCCAAAACCGAATTGCGGCTACCATATTTTTGCCGACGCCAAAATGCGCGATTGCCGTGCTGTCTGAAAAAATCTTGTTGTTATTTAGGCCGCTAGCATCAACAGCTTCAAAAGCCTTTTCCAACCACCCATAACGCAAGGGAAAGGTTTCGTGCCCCGAGAATTGCGGCTTGTAATCCTGCGTGAATGTTGTTTGCTTTTTCATGTAGCTGTTACCCCGCTTTGGGGTCGTTATAGCGATCTTCCAAGGAGATGGTCAACGACGTCCTGGTGCTTGACCCCAGGATGAAGCTTGGTCTACAGCTAAGCTCCTATTTAGTAGGAAAAACCCTTTGACCGTATACCTTGATCATCAAGCGAGCACCCCGATCCTGCCCACAGTTCGGGCCGCAATGCAGCCGTTTTGGGCTGACTTCCATGGCAACCCACACTCATCCGAACATTCCACAGGGTGGACTGCGAACAAGGCTACTGAGGCATCGAGGACCAAAGTGGCCAACTATATTG
>Ga0115567_10002934_pt1 | contig 16965 bp, 12 predicted proteins | sample COGITO_mtgs_1204_2_FD_88679 | JGI IMG/M metagenome (GOLD analysis project Ga0115567, IMG submission 88679) | Pelagic marine microbial communities from North Sea - COGITO_mtgs_120412 | ecosystem: Environmental > Aquatic > Marine > Epipelagic | place: Germany:Helgoland, sampling site Kabeltonne... | reverse complement strand
TGTGAGGTTCCGGGCAGAGAGGTCCAGCGTGTTGGACTGCCGCGAGAGATGCATCGTCTTCATGCCCCACAACAGCGTTGCAATGTCTCCATGGAACTGCGTGCATGGCTCCGTCACCGTCGCGGAGTCAAAGTCGATGCGGGCGAGGCGTGAAAGAATGCCCAGTCCGAGTGGGAGAGCGGTGAGGTCCGAGTTGTGATCCACCGCGAGGTGCTCCAAAGCGTGGAGAAACTCCATCTGTGGTGGGAGGGTGCGCAGACGGTTGTGGGAGAGAGAGAGAACACGCAGCGTGCCGAGAGCTGGAACGCAGGTGGGAAGCGCCTCCAGGGCGTTGTTGTCCAAGTACAGCTCCTCCAGCCGCGTGAGCGCCGACAGGGTCTCAGGGAGGTCGACGAGAAGGTTGTCGCGCATCGAGACCAAGGAGAGGCGGACGAGGTGGCCCATCTTGCGCGGGAGGTGCCGCAGCTGGTTGCGGTCGAGGTTCATCCACGAGACGCCCCACGCGGGAGGAACGTCGTCGGGGTAGAAGCGCATGCCCTGCCCTTGCATGTCCAGCTTGCCTGTCTGGGAGGCTCGCAGAAGGGCAGCAAGATACGACCACAATGCGGGCAGCCCGCGCTGCACGACGTCGGCAACGTGTGGGCGAAGAGGATTTCCGTCAAGATTTAGCGCAGTCACCGACGAGAGCAGCGCAAGTTCAGCAGGAAGCCGCGAAATGCGGTTGTTGGCCAGGTTGAGCGACTTGATGCCTGCGGCAGCTGTAATCTCAGCAGGAACCTCCTGCATGTTGGTGCCACTCATATCTAGTGCCCCCATCAGGGAAGCCTGTTTGATCTTGCGGAGGTAGGCGATGATTGTCTGTGTGCCCCCCTCGCAGACCTCCGCGGGTGGAAACACCATTTCGCCGACCTCGAGGCGAAGGTCCTTGAGATCCACAAGGTCTGGAAGCGTCACAGGCAGTGAGATGATGCGAGTACCGTCCAGCGCAAGTGTCTTGAGGAGCTCCAGCTGCATAATCGACGCCGGGAGATGCGTGACAGGGTTGTTAGAGAGAAGAAGGTGTTCGAGCGCAGCGATTCGCATGACTGACGCAGGAACAGCCTTGAGACCCATTCCGCATAGATCCAGACGCGCTGAAGAGTCCGCAAAGCCCATGCGACGCATAAAGTCAAGGACCCGAGAGCCTCCCTGGGAAACCAGTTCCGCCGGAACGGAGTCGAAGTTGTGCCCGTCGAGATGCAGCAGCTCGAGAGCGGTCAGGCACGAGAGCTCGGGCGGTAGCCTCTGGATCATGTTTCCCGCAATTGAGAGTTCCCGCAGCTCAAACAGCTCGAGCACGGACGGGGGCAGGTCGAGAAGCTTGTTGTTGGAGAGACGGAGAATGCGCATCTCCGACATCCCACCAAGCTGAGGTAAGCTTTCGATCGCGTTGTCAGTCAGACGCAGATCGCGCAGATTGACTAGCAGCGTGATAGCGTCAGGTAAGGCCGCCACGCCACAAGCACGCATCGAAAGCTCTTCGAGCGTGGAGAGCGCTAACACAGAGTTGGGAACGATGCCCAGTTGATTGCCGTCGAGACAGAGTTTCCGCAAATGCATCAAGCCGTGCAGCTTGGTGGGAAAGATTGAGAGATCGTTGTGCGCAACTGAAAGGTTCAGAAGAGAGGAGAGAAGATTAAGCGCCGCTGGGAGCTCCTTGATCATATTATCGTCAAGGACGAGAGACTGAAGAACGGAAACATGACAGACGGGGACGGGGAGTCTCATCAACTTATTGTTGGCGAGCGAGAGAGAGAGCAAGTTGGTGAGGAGAGGCATCTCTGAAGGCACATCACGAAGGTCGTTGCAGTTAAGCAACAACTTGGTGGTAGCTGTGAATGCGAACACATCCGCAGGGATCTCTGACATTTCCATCGAGATGAGCTGCATCGCGCCAGTCTGCCTGCAGTGGTGAGAAGCACGCATGTAGCCAAGCAGCCACTCCAACGAACGTTTTCGAACAACCATCTCAGGCGGCGACACCAGTGGGTTGCCAGCGACTGCCAGCTTGCGAAGGCGCGAGCAAAGCCCCAGTGAGGGTGGCAGCATGCTGAGCAAATTCGCTTCCAGCGAGACGGACACGAGAGCGGTGCACTGTCCAATGGCCGGATCAAGGAACTCGATGCGATTGCGGTCTGCTCGCAGGCGTTCGAGTTGGGCAAGTTCGCCCACCACCGCAGGGATGCGAGCCAGCGCATTGTCCTTGAGGTCCAGCACCTTGAGGGAGGAAAGGCGCGCAAGGTCTACCCGCAGCTCTCGGAGACCATTGAAATTTAGGATGAGCTGAGTGATCGGGTACGATGCGAGGTAGTTCGGGCACGAGAAAGCTGTCATTGGTGCCCTCACCAGGTCCACAACCCCAGTTGCAGGCGCTGAACGTAGTCGTCCAAGGTATACCTTAATTGCGTCGAGACCACCCTCAAGGACGGTAGGCGGCGGGAAATTCAGGTCGTTGTCTTCATATTTGAGATCTTGAAGACGACGCAGGTCAGCCAACTCGAATGGCAGTGCCTGAAGCTGGTTCGCAATCACATTGAGCGTCCGTAGATTCGCCATCCCCGATATCCAGGCCGGTAGCTCCTCGAGCTGATTCCCCCGCATCTGGAGGTTTGCAAGCATAGAGCAGGCCTGCAGCGCCTGTGGAAGCACAGAAAATGCATTTCCTGCCAAAGTATCGACATGTAAGTGACAGTCAGCGGCATTGAAAGAACAAACCAAAACGCAACTTACTTGCAATATCGAGTGTAGCCAGGAGTGGAAGTGCTGCAATGCTCGGAGGAAGCGTTCCCAGACGGTTGCCAGCAAGACGAAGCTCCGAGAGGGCAGTACAGTACATGATTTCAGCCGGGAGTTCATCCAGAAGATTGTTTTCCAGCTGTGCAAAAGCGGCATGTTTCAATGCATGCAAATGTAGTAAAGACACAAGTACGCCATACGGCACATTCTGAACAGGGTAAGCGAATTCTAAACGGTCTGATGGTACGGGAGCGCAACCGTGAGACGAGTCATTGACGTCAGGGCTGCGATATCTGTCGAGATGCTCTCGATACGATTTTTGGCGAGATTGACCTCCACGACGTGGTGCACCCGTAGGATCTCGATTGGAAAAGCGACTGCCTGCACACCTGTAAGCACGAGTCGCCCCGTTTTGATCGCACGCGCCTCCTCACGGAGGAACTCGACCAGCTCATCCCCCTGAGTCTCATCGGCCGTGAGCAGCGGCGGCGGCGAAAGTAGTGACGGATTGTCATTGAGGGTGATTGTCTCGATCAATTTGTGCTGAAACAGCTCAAACGGCGGTGTTAGCAGCTGATTCCCCGCGAGGTGTAGCGCCGTAAGAGCCGGAAGGGCTTGCAGGGCGGCAATCGGCACGTCCGTGAGCTTGTTGTAGCTGACATCCAAGGTTTTGAGGAGCTGCAGAGAGGATATCGAGGCAGGAATCTCCGCGAGCAGGTTGCGGCGCGCAGAAAAGAATGTAAGCGACTTCAATGGCGCTAGAGCCCCAGGAAGGTGCTCGACCTGGTTCCCATCGATCGACAGCGAGGCGAGCGAGTGAATCGCCATCACCTCTGTCGGGATCGACGTCAGCTCACAGTCCGCGAGCGCCAGTTTGCGCGTGCGCCCTGCGTTGTCCACTGAGCGAAAGTAGCCCATGACCGCCGCACGACCCTTGCGTACAAACGCAAGCGGCGGCGACGTGATCGGATTACCCTCGACTTCAATCAGCTTCAGCTTTGACATGAGCCAGATCGGCCCCTTGACCTCCCGAATCTGATTCGATTTACAATCCAATGAAGCGAGTGCTTGCAGCGGTGCAAGGAGCGCGACTGGGATCTGCTCTATGCGATTGGCCGCGATTCGGAGCTCTTTGAGATTTGTCCAGAACTGGATGCAGCTGGGCAAACAGTCGAGGCGATTGGTGCTGAGCGCGACGCCAGTGAGCCGAACGAGAACAGAGAGCGTATCCGGCAGGGCAGTGATCTGGTTGCCCGTGAGATCAAGTTTCTCGAGCGATAGGCAGTGCGCTAGAATGTTCACCTGCGTCAGCGAATTCTGCGCTGCGTCCAGATACGCCAGCCCTGGCATGAGCGCCCATATATCGAGCCCCCCATAGTCTTTCGGTAACCGCGAGACTCCGAGACCCTTGACTGAAAATTGCCCTGTCCGCCCTGCATCAAGTACTCGACGCAGGTAGCCGCGGACGTGGCGCGTCGACGAGAGATACAGCGCCGCCGCTGCTGCCTCCCATACGCCCTGGTCGAGCTCGAGCGTCTCCAGCGTCGTGGTTCCGCCGATCTCAACCGGAATCAGGTCCAACGGATTCTCCTTGCAGCGAAGGGCTGTCAGGGACGAGAGAAGATGGATACACGGCGAGAGATCCTTGATACTGTTGTTGTTGAGGCAAAGCTCTCGAAGTCCTCCGATCGCTTGAACAAAGTGTGGCACGTGCGGCAGATGAAAGCCCGAGATGTCAAGAGTAGGCGCCTTGATCGTCGAGTGCACAACTGTCAGAAATGCCTGGATCGCAACGATGCCCTGTTCGACCACCTTGACCGGCGGAAGGTCCATGCCGGGATTGTCGCGCGCGTCAAACTTGGTGAGAGTGGTGAGATTGCGCACATTTAGAGGAAGCCGAACGAGGCTGTTTGAGCTGAACGTCAGCGTCTGCAGGGCGATAAGCCGCCCGATTCCAAGTGGCAGCTGCGAGATGTTGTTGTTATCTAGTGTAAGGTGGACCAGCCCTTTGACCATACATAGAGATTGCGGAACTTGGGTTAGAGCATTGTTCTTGAGGTCGAGCTCCGTAAGCATTAACATATCTGAAAGCGTATCTGGGACCGCAAGCAGCCTGTTGCCGCTTGCACGAATGCGGGTTAGAGCGGTAAGAAGCCCAATGGAGTCCGGTAGAGCTTGCAGGAGGTTGTTTCGGATGTCAAGCAAGCCGAGCTGGGCGAGATTGCCGATTTCGAAAGGAAGGCGAACAAGCTGGTTGTGGGCACAACGCAACTCGACAAGTTGCGAGCAGTCCGTGACCCGGTGCGGAAGCTTTGAGACATAGTTGCGATCGAGGTTCAAGACCGTCAATGCTTCCCAAAGGTCTTCAGGCACTACCAGGTCGTGAAAACCGACACCCGAAAGGTCGAGCCGCCGGGTGTAGCGCCCGCGCTCGGTCATTCGCTGGAAGCTCAGCAGGGACTTGACGCCCTTGGCGACCACGTCTTGCGGGGGAAATTTGATGTCACAGCCCTTGACTGTGAGGTTCGTCAGGTTTGTGAGAGACCACAGCCCATCAGGTAGGTGCTGCAGCGGGTTGTCGTCAAGCGCAAGTCGGGAGAGGCGCGTCATCGAGCGCACAACTGAAACGAGAGATGCGATTCTGTTGCAGGACAGGTCAAGGTGCTCAAGATTGGTGAGATTCTTGAGGTCTGCCTCAACTTCCAGCAGAGCATTCTGCGCTGCGTTGAGATATGTGAGCGTCGTCAGAACATTCAGAGGGCGCAGTCCAGTGAGATGATTGCGTGAAATGTCGACAGAGGTGGTCTGCGTGAACTCAGAGAGCTCCTGCGGGATCTGTGGAAGCTCCAAACCCTGCAGTTTGATCTCGCCCGATGACTGCGCCTCGCATAGCTGCACTAGGTACATCATCACCGAGGATGTGCCCATTTTGAGGATGAGTGGTGGTGGTGAAGAGATGGAGTTACCCTCGAGGACAAGCTCTGCCAGAACAGGACAGTGGCCGAGGCCGCGTGGAAGCTCTTTGATGTTGTTGTGCGACACGTCGAGGAGCTTGAGGCGCTCAAGCGCGGTGAGAAAGACAGGCACCTCCTCTACCTTGTTGTGCGCGAGTGAAAGGTCCTCGAGGCGCGAAAGCATCAGGATCTCTGGAGGGATGATCAGAATCTCGTTGCGTGGTAACGCGAGCGATATGATGTTGACAACCTACCAAAGATACAGTTCATCCACAGCACGAGCGTGTTGCGCAATACATTGAAGTTTTGGGGGCAGGCAGAATACCTCGCAAACTTCCAGAGGCACCGCGTCGAGGCCATACCCGGTAAGCTCAAGTCGGCCCTGGGTCTCAGCGGTGCGCAGCAGGCGCAGGTAGTGCATCGTGTATTCAGTGCCTTTCGAGGCAATGACGAGCGGTGGCGACTGCAGATTGGCGATGTCAAATGTGAACTGTCCCAGCGCCATTGTGGCCACCGTGGCAGGTATGCGAATCAGGGGGTTCTTATCGAGAAAAAGGTCCTCGAGTGACTCCAATTTGGCCAGCTCTGCAGGAATGGTCCGCAACACATTGCCTTGTGCTTTGAGCACCCGCATGGATTTGCAGCCGCCAATCTCCGGAGGTATCAATGTTAGTTGGTTAAAGGACACGTCCAGCTGCTCCAGCGCCGTGCAGCGCCCAAGACTCGGTGCAATTGCCTGCAACGCGTTGTCCGAACACCGCAGCTCCCGCAGCCGCTGCAGGCTATCCATCTTACTCCCCAGGCTGTCGATCTCATTGCTCTGTGACAAGGAAACGCGCGAAGGGGGTGAGCGGTGAGAATGTGATTGCAGGCGAGCTGCAGGGCGCGGAAGTGTAGGGTTCGGGGCTCTCCTGAACTGAGAGGACTGTGAGGGAAGAAATCGTGAAGATTTCATCTGGCATGGGCCCTCGCAGCATGTTGGAGTCGAGGATCAACGTCTCAAGCTTATGAAGCCCGGCTACTCGTTCGTCAAGGCGGTCGATCTGGTTATGCGCAAGGCGAAGCGTAGTCAGTGCCGAGCGCTCCCAGATCTCGTGAGGCATCGAACGGAGTCCTTGGCCTGAAATGTCTAGGATCGGGTCCAGCGCCGTCTTCAGCCGCTCGGACCTGGACAAATTGTAACGAGTTTCAAAGCAGGCTTGTGAACTCAATAGGAGGCGTGACGGCGTGCAACAGCTGTGACCGCAGCGGGAGAGCAGACCGAGAAGGTGGGTTACCTGGGGCGGCGCGAGGCCGCCTCCGACGGAGCCGCTTCCCCGCCAGCATTATTTCCATCCTCCATGTGTCCGTTGGAGGTCGACTTTCCTGTCATGGTTGAACACAGCAAACCCGAGAATTGTGATTTGAAGAAGCGTCTATAGCGGCACGGTTCCAGTGCGGCGCTTTGTAAGCCCCCTCCCTTCGCGCTCCGCCCAGCGGTTTACAGGCAGGATCCCAGCGGCACTTTCGCGCCTACAAAATCGAACCTGTACCGCTGCAAGTGCCGCACAGCAACAGCACTGTACCAGATGTTTATGTCAGGCGCTACTGGCTGCGAGCTCTCCCCCCCCGCGGTCGCGAGGGGGGGGGGGCTCCCCTTCGAGAGCGGGCGGGCGTTGTTCAAGGAGAGCGGGCCCGATCCCACGTAAATGTGCGAAATTCAATAATGCGAAATTGCAATATCTACCCTCGGGCCCGTAACCTGTATAACGGATGTTTCTCTTCTCTCTTCTCTCACCTGTGGACCCATGTGCTCGCGTCCCGTTAGTGGTGTGTTTCTGTTATGAGAAGCATCCGTTTATTGACAAACAGTCGCAGATCGCAGATCGAAAACCAGTTTAAATATAGCAGGGGACTTTACCGCGGTCTCCCCTGCTCTAAACTGGTTTTCGATCTGCGATCTGCGACTGTTTGTCAATAAACGGATGCTTCTCTCTGTTGCTGAGAGGCTTCCTTGCCGTGGTCTCCCGGCCCCTGCTCGCCCACTGTTTTTCGATCTGCGATCTGCGACTGTTTGTCATGAAATGGATTCTTCTCTCAAAAGCTTTTAACAACGTGCTCGCGTCCCGTTAGTGGTGTGGGCCTGGGACTTTTTTGTTCTGCGGCTTCCTTGCCGTGGTCTCCCGGCCCCTGCTCGCCCACTGTTCTTCGCTCTGCGATCTGCGACTGTTTGTCATTAAACGGATGCTTCTCTCTCTAATGTATTAGTGCGGCTGGGTCACGCGAGCTCTACACCAGATTATGAGCGTCTTCGTGGTCCCACATGTGCCTCTTCACTTGGCGCGTGGGTTCATCCATCTCTTTTGTGACTCAATACAAGCACACGCTTGTGGTCGCCCAGCCTCTTGGCTGTATCTGAGTTGCTCTCTTATTGTTCTTCGCTCTGCGATTTGTGACTGTCGTCAGTGAACGGATGTTTCTCCCAATGGTCTCTCGCGCCCTGCTACCCTGATATTCTTCGCTCTGCGATCTGTGACTGTTGTCAGTAGTGAACGGATATTTTTTCTGTAAACTCATGATTCAGTCTCAGCAGCTTCCTTTCTGACAAGGCTGTCAACGAGCTCGTGCCAAATCTTTTTTGAGTCGTTCTGGAGTTTTCAGACCGTTATCAAGCGTGCATCTATCCGTCGCTAACAACACACTATATGCCAGTTAATCACACTTGAGAAGCTCAAATCTACGTTTCATTGAGCCACGATCGAAGCCCGTCTACCTGACTTCGCAAGGCAGCTGCGCCAGATTCCTTCTTTGACAACCAGTGCTCTGCGATGCCAGGCGTGTCATCCGCGACCCAATTCCAGCCCCGCGTCCACCATGCGCCGCTCACCATGCTCTCCTCTGCCCCCAAGTGGACCTCGCTGGGAGAAGAAGCTCGACGCGCCTGCTGAGAACTGTCCATTTCCGCAGGCTCTTCCCGGGCGACGCTGGCAGAAAAAGAGACGTTTTGCCGGACCGGAGAAGGGTCTCTCCACATCGAAGAGACAAGCCCACGTGAAGCGGGAGGCAGCACGTCGTCTCCGCCGCTGCTGCGGCGGGGGCCGCCGCCGACAGCGAGCTCAGCTGCTCTATTGACACCGCGGTGTCGATGTGAAGCAGGTCGCGATGGCTCCCGCAGACGCGAAACTTCCGACGGCTCGGAGTCGGGATGCATGCGGCGACTGCGATCGTAGTGCTGGACGTGGTGCAAGCGGCGGACCCGCACGCTGTCAACGCTTCCGCCCGGCCGTCTTACGGTGAGAACGAGGTCGCTGCCTGGAGGACCTTGCGTGAGGTGCGCAACTTGCGCCCCACACAAGCCAGACACTGCGTTGCCGTCGACGGCTAGCAGCACGCTCCCTTGCTCAATACTGCCAGATTCGGAAGATTTAGAGTACACAATCTGGTGATCAGCCACTCTCGAATGATGAAAAAAACGCAAGGCACAACAAGGTGAGGGAATAGCACCCCGCGTTGTGGCATGGCGAGGTGATCTCAATGTTTGACAGAGCTAGCTCCCCAGAACCGAGCCGCCGGAGGGCACATCCAATCCCACTTTTTGCGCCGTCAGACGAACTTCGATCGTTTGCACTCAAGCCGATGGCGTGGGCGGCACTCTGCACTGCTTCCTTGGCAGCAGTGGGCAGGGTAGAAGACCCGCGGTGCGCCGGGAGATGCGCAACGTTGCAAGAGCTTGCCGGCAGTGGTGTCTTGCTCAAAGCCTTTTTGACTTCATACAGCGTTGCCTGGGTTGCTCCGGATCTACCGGCATCAATAACAAACAGGCTTAGAAATTTCTGCATCGTGATGGGCGGTAGCCTTCCAGCAGACAGCGCAGGACATGGCAAGTACCGCTCAAGTATCTGAAGAATGCTCTCTGCATCAGCTGCATCGTTCGTTTTCTCTTCAGCGCCATTCGGTGTCCAATCGTGTGCACCCTTGTCCTCAGTTCGGAATGTGTATGGCGCCACCCTACGCGATTTTTCACAAGCTGATGCAGCATCATTTTCGGGCTTGCCGCCGGAGGAAGATCGGAACCAGTCTTCCACTGCACGATCCAGTGCTTTAAGGATACCTGACCAGTTTGCCACCCATCAACAGTGTCATTCCACGAACAAGAATCAGTGCAGGTTATCCTGCGCATTTGACCAATTCTTGCCCGGAGGGAGCTTACCGATCCTCGGCAAAACGCCGTTCCCTGAATGGACGCCATCATCATCCGGGAGCCGACGGTACATGATACGTTCAAACACTTCGCCATCCCGCGTGCGGATGGTCACCATCGACTTGCTCCCTTCGAACCCGCACGTCAAATCCGCTACCTCAGCCGCAGGATGCCCCCGCACCTCAACCCCGTCTACAGACTCAATCTCGTCCCTGCTCGCGACAAGGTTGCTCAAAAACGACATTCAACCCCCCCAGGTGCTGATTCTATTAACTTTTCGGTTCGGGCGGAAATGCACCCCGGATGCACCCCAGTGCTCTCGGCAGGGCTGTGCTTCTGAACAGCGGTGACGACGAGTGCACCATCTGATCGCTGCGTCACACCCATTCCAAGTCCGCATCGACCCCTCGGTGGAGCGAGTTGGACACTGAGAACCCGCAAGAGAGTCAGACCCGACAAAACGCTGCGGCGTCCCGTGCGAACCCTGCACTCCCTCATAGTTTGTTCGAGCGGGGGTTGGGAGGCCACTCACTCATCGGATTGCCTGCGCTTCCACGACAATCTGAAAGATGACGACTGATCTTTGCTGTGCCAATTCGCATTCATCTTTTCAGCCCAGTGATTCTTTCAGTCCAGAGTATCCTGACAAGTCAAGTTGGCAACGCATGCCCTCAAGACCCCCGCGCCCCACCGCCTGACCACAAGCAGCGTGGGTCAGAAATGCAAATGTTCAACAAGTTCAACGCCAATTTTCCTGAAATGTGTCGTGCGGGCAAAGTTGCGGGCTGATTGCGCGATGGCTGGGCCCAAAAATTGTGTGCCGGCAGTGGTGAAGGGCTCAACGACAGACGACCCACAGACCCCCATTCCACTCAGAGGCATTGACACAGTGACGCGCTGGAAAAACGCAGGAGCAACCAAGGGTACAGCAGGACCGTTCAGACCAATCATTGGGTGTGAGGGCCGACGCATTGCCAAGACCGGGCGGGCGGTGGTCCGCTCACCTTTCCCGGCGTCCGGCGGACGTTGAGGACGTGATGAAAAATCCCTGTTCGCATAAATGGCTGTGTACAACCCCTGTTCGTGTACACGGAACTGTCAAATTGTTCACCAACTGAATCCTTTTCATAATTACATATTGCAGTAAAAGTCCACATGCGAGTCTAGCTAAAAAGTGGGTAAGTACCCCGTGTTTTGGCGACAATTGCTGTTTTGTCCTTTTCTCGAGGCATCCGGTCAGAACGGGGAGCTGGGACCTTGTTCTTGCGGCGCCGCGGCAAACCGTCGGTGCCAAGTCCGCCTGAAGCTTCCGGCCAAGTTACCTGCGCAGCACTCTTGCACGGGCCCGCTGTTGCTGAGTCTGCTGGGTGAGGAAAGGAGGGGGGGGGCCTTGCATAGACCCAGCGCCCCACGGCAAGGTTTCCGGGTGTGTCCTGTGAAATCTGTGATGAGCCAGCCATTGAGAGGCGACGCTGCGTTGAAGGCGGCGGTTGAAAAACGAGAGGAGGCTTTTACCCGCGTCAAGGCCAAGATCCATGCGGCCGGTGCTCGCCAAAGTCTCGATTAGCTGCGTGCCTGTGGTAAATGCGAAACGCCAGGAAACGCCTGGTTCTCGGACTGCAGGATAGCGTAGATTTCCAGCAATTTAATCTAGTGTCCGATTTTGCCCTGAAAATGGTAGAGAAACATCAATCGCTGTTGCTGCAAGTTTTCTCGAACCCCATGTGTACCTCATCGTCAAAAAGGCCGCCGCGCGCGTTGCAACTTTGATCCCCAAGGTCCATCGTGTAGTGCTTTCTGATTGAATTGTGAATGCTGAAGTATCTTTCACCCGGCAGACGCGTCAGCGGAGGTGTCATCAACCATGGACGAGATGCTGAAGGACGGTGCTTTGCGACTTTCGACTACTCCCCCGCGTGGGACAGCTATTTCTTCCGGACGCATTGGCAGCGCGTCGGGAGTTGTATCCCCTGCAAGCCCCGCAGGCAGTGAATTGGTCGGAATCGGGTGCAGCCTGTCAAAGATCAGCTCGGGAGAGCAGATGATTGTGTCGGTCAAGCCCGGCGGGGTCGCGGACGTGGCAGGCATTTCTCGCGGCAGCATTATCACAAAAGTGAATGGAATCGAGGTGCGCGGGAAAAGCGCGCGTGAAATTGGTCGGCTCACGATGGGCCCGCCAGGTTCTTCTGTAACTGTGGAGGTCCGAGTCCGCGCTGGCGACAAGGTTTGTCCCTCCATTCAGCCGTCCCACGCGCTTCCGATCATTTCCTTTGCATTATCATAGAGAAAGCTACTTGTGTGCCTGTACAGGCTGCAAACCCGGAAATCTTCAAGCCAGCGCCGTCTTCTCACCTCGCTTCTCGTGTATTTGCAGTGTGCCGAGTACACCTTGGTGCGGCGCGCGACGATTGATTCGCCCATGTCATTTGCGGGCGATAGGGGACACTGGGACGAGGACGTTTCTGGCAGTGAACACAGGGGCCTACAGATGCACGACCCAGAGGCATCTCCTCATCATCGCCCTGCGGAGGCGCTTTTAGTCAAATCGCCGATTGTCGCAAGCAGCGTAGCAACAAGCCGACCGGCTTCATGGATATCGCGGGTTGCTGAAGGTGTTGTAGGCGCCTGTACAAGTGGGCGTGGTCCGATGTTGGCTCCAATCAGCGGGCTCAGATTCAGCGGTCCTCCCGACAACGAATTGGAGGGGGAACATGAGACAGTGCCTTCAGCACAGTACGGCGAGCGTCGCAGCTGGCTTGACTCATCTTCGGAGCTGGCAGAAAAGGAGAGCGCGGTTCAGCATGCATCTGCAGCGAGGCGCGGGGGTAGTGGCGCGATGAACGGTGGGTCTGGAGGCTTGACGGATCTCCGAGCGAGCCTTGATGCTGAGAAGGGCGGTCTCCGTCAGCGCGTCTGGCAGCTCAAGGCGTTGCTCCAGCGGCTGGACGAAGATCTGCTGCAAGAAGGTTCGACGGTGACGGCTTCTGCCAGCTTAAGCCACAAGCTAGGAGATGAAGATGAGCGCGTACGGCTGCTGCAGGAGCAGGAGGTCGTCAGGAAGGCGTTGTCGGAGACAGAGTCAGCGCTCGCGGAGGCGAAGCGCATGCAGGCTGAACGCGAGGCGCAGAAGCGCGAAGAGGAGGCCGCGAAAAGCGAGATGGCTCGGCTCCAAGCGGCTCAGGAAGCACAAGCACTGCGCCGCATCCTTGCAGAGGAGGCCGCGCGTAATGAGCGCGTGCGTCTCTGGGCCGAGCAGGGCGCGGCTGCGTCTCCGCAGGGGATTCACGGCAACCTCGGAGAAAGCATGTCTGGAAAAGAAGACAGGGCACGCCTCGGGGAGAGCGATGATGAGGAAGGGCAAACGCCAGGCCACGCATGGTGATGGCCTACTTGACTCATTAGATGCGGTATCCGAAGTTTTCGCGCACGCGTCGAATTATGTAGATCCCTGACTGCGGTGAGGACAGGTCCGAGAATGTTGTTACGGTCGATCAAGATACTGCACAAGAAGAGTGGAAACGGGTCGTGTCAGGTGCTGGACATGTAATGACGCAGCGGGAGCGCGCACAGCATCTGGCGAAACGCGACTATGTGGAGTCCCTGAGCGAGGATGAAGGACCCGATGTGGTGCTCGGGAGCCACGCTTGGAAAGAAGAAGTGGTGGCTGTTGAAAATGCCACCGAAATGCGCTCGCCTGAGTATTCAGCCCAGCAGATCCTGGCAGCATCGCGCCCTGTAGACGCGCCACGAGCGACATCGGACGACCCCGAGAGCGATTCGGAGGGCGAGGAGCAGGCTGGAGTTGGGCATGCGTGGCAGGAGCAGCAGGTTGCACTTGACACCCCTGAATCGAATCGCGAGTGGGCTCTTACCATGTCAGGCTCGGGCAAGACACCGGTGCCCAAGCTCCCAATTGGGCAGCTTGGCCAGCCAGTCAATCTGGTCCCAGGAAAAGTAGATAGCGACGACGAAGATGATGAGGCAGGGGAAAACGGGCACTTCTGGCAGCAAGAGTCGATCCGCTCGGGTCCGCAAACGCGCGGCCCTGTGGTAGGACCCGAACGTGCATCACTGTCTTTCCCGCCACAGCCCGCCGGCACAAAGGCCCCTGCTGCCAAGGTCAACGGACGCTCGGCCGGCCAGCCAGGACCTCGTGCAGAAACCGCGTCTGACGCTCGACAGCAACTTGCGGTACACCTCCGCACAGACACTGCCGCTTGCCATGTGCAGCGGATGCGCTGTGGTTGAGTAGGTGCTGATTCCTTGGCGTTTGCACAGGTATTGAACAAGATGGGTAGTGACGATGAGGCAGATGAGGGACAGGGACATGCGACGTGGGCACTCGAGCATGTGGGTGGAGGAGCTGGTTCACGCGGCAATGGTGATGCGCACGGGCAAAACGGTGCTGGTGCTGTGACTGATGAGGACTGGCAGCGCACACTCGGAAAGCAGCGCGAGGTCGAGGCTGAACGGCGGGCGTTGATGGATCGGCTCGGCAGCGACGAAGAAGACGAGGGACCTGGATGCCATTCGTACGTGCTTTCGGGGCCTGTTATTGGAAACCCTGGCACGCCAGCTAACGGTGGATCGTCGAATGGTGGTGTGAACACTCAGCAGCCCGCCATCCCTGCCACTCCTCCCACGCCGGCTTTGTCGCTGGCGACTGTTGCGCCCCAGAATGAGGCGAAGAGCGCGGGAGTCACAAGCAGCAGTCAGTCGGATGGTGGGGTCAAAGGCAAGCGCGGTGCCACTCGTCCTCCGGCAGCGACGACGGCAGTGATGGAGTCAGGAGATGATGGGGCGATGGAAAGCAGAGGTAGCGACCTTCCCGAAGGTTGGAAGGAAATGTGGTCGCGAAGCAAGTCTCGGCCCTACTACAAGAATCGAAATACAGGTGACATGGCCCCTACCCACTTCGCGTTCCCCAATGAAAATCAGTCCCGATCCTGAAACGATCCTGTCATACAGCAAGGAGCGTGACCTTGACCTGTCATCACGCGAAGAGCTCTGTCTCGGTCTCATACCTTCGCCCCAGTCTCACAGTGGTTGCTGAGAAATCGTGGCATTTCCAGGTGAGGTGACCTGGTATCACCCGCGTGGGAAATCCGGGGGAGAGGCCCGCCCGCCAGCTTGATTCGCAGCAGCTGCAGGGTTTTCGTGCTTGCGAAGTAGCGGGATCAAAGTGTGTGCAACTCGTTTGAGCTTTTCGGTGAGAAATTATCTGGTGGAGAAACGTGTGTTGACAGACACAAATCACTGCAGCACCCCAAAACCCCAAGGAGAGAAAACAAACATTTACTTAAAAACACTCACCAACAGAAAAGAAGACTAGAGTAACGGGGTCCGGGAGACAGCGCCAGAAGGCCGCAAAAGGGACAAGTCCCAACTAACGTTACGCGGGCACTTGGGCGGCCGGAGCCGGGGCGAGAGCCCCAACCCTGCGCCGGGCCCGTGCCCGGGATCCCGTAAGCAGTGACGAGGCATAGGGCATTGCAAAGCGCTTCCCAGTGAGGCGTGTAGCAGAAGTGTGGGCGTCTATGGGTCAAGTGGAAAGATAATGAGAGACAGGTACGTTTAATGACAAACAGTCGCAAAGCGCAGAGCGAAAAACTGGCGACGGGCGGTGGCCGGGAGACCACAGCAGTGAAGCCGGATAACAAACTAGGTCCCAGGCCCACACCACTAACGGGACGCGCGCACGAGGGCGGCGATGGTTCCAGTGGAAAGATAATGGTTCCAGTTCCAGTGGAAAGATATATTCCTTTTCTTTTATTAATTAAAAATTAACGCTTCTTCGATTTGATCGTTTCTGTCCCGAGTTCGTCTGTAAGGGGCACGTACCAAACTCTCTCGCACGCAGGGCATGCCAACTTGTACTTCCTGCCGAAGCCAAAATAAGCCGGGTGCTGGATTTTGCACCAGCTGTGGCAGCAAGATGCCAACGGGAGTTCCCTGCATCAAATGCAACACTCCTCTTGCACCTGGTACGTCACCGCGCCCATTTGCGTTGGTTCAACAGATGTCAATTGCGCTCACATCAGTATAGTTTGAATAGGAGGGTCCACTGGTCCAGGGCAAGCTAGTGATGAATGCTCGATTTTGTAGGATATTGCCTTGAGTATCATGGTACTGAGGCGTTGTGCATAAGTCGCCGTTCCTGACTTCTCCGCTGCATCCGCTGAACGCTGATGCAGAGTAATGGACAATGATGTAGTTGCAAGCTGCGCATCTTGTTGGCCTAGTGCACCGTGTGTAAGTGTGCTGGCTCTTCACCTTTCGGCTCTGCGAGCTCTTGCTGACGGGCAGTCTTCGCAACAGGCTCCAAGTTCTGTACTTCGTGTGGAACGAAGGCGAGTTCCAAGCAATGCTCGTGCGGCGCTGGACTTGAAGATGACGCCAAGTTCTGTACGTTCCCTGACTTAATGGAGCAGCTCCATGGATAGAGGGCGCCCACTTGAGACCCTGACTGCGTGAACAAGCCCGAGCATGTGTAACACATTTTCACTCTTGCGAAATCCTGTGGAGTCAGGCACATCGTGTGGAAAGAAGGCTGCGTCGTCATCAGGGCCCAAGTGTACGGGTTGCGGCGCCGGACTCGCGCCCGGTGTAAAGTTCTGTAAGCTCGCCTTTGCCCACCGAACCGGAGGTGTTGCTTGGATGCGCGCTGATGCGCGGACCCGGGTCACCGTCACCGCTCCGACTCTTCTGAGTTGCTTTGGTTGGCGGGCGCGCCCTGAATCCTAACTCGTTGGCAGGCACGTCGTGCGGCTCCCCAGCACCTTCTGTTCCATCTCCCTCAGCAGCTGGCAGCGCGGCGCTCGCCTATGAGCGCCCTCCCGCCACCAACCCCAACGTCGCCCCGCCGCCTCCTGCATACACCCCACCTTCTGGTGGGGCGCCGCCCCCGCCTTACCAACCGCCTTCGGGAGGAAGCGGGGCGCCACCGCCCTACCAGCCACCAGCCGGCAACGCGCCGCCGCCCTACCAGCCCCCAGCCGGCAACGCGCCGCCGCCCTACCAGCCCCCAGCCGGCAACGCGCCGCCGCCCTACCAGCC
>Ga0115567_10002929_pt1 | contig 16978 bp, 18 predicted proteins | sample COGITO_mtgs_1204_2_FD_88679 | JGI IMG/M metagenome (GOLD analysis project Ga0115567, IMG submission 88679) | Pelagic marine microbial communities from North Sea - COGITO_mtgs_120412 | ecosystem: Environmental > Aquatic > Marine > Epipelagic | place: Germany:Helgoland, sampling site Kabeltonne... | reverse complement strand
GGCGGATAATCTGGAAGCTACCATGGAAGCCAACCCCGGCAGTGCCGAAGCCGACAAATTTAGCGCTTTCCGCGCCGCGGGCATCAATCGTTTGTCGCTGGGGGTACAGTCGTTTGATGATGCCCAGTTGCAGGCGCTGGGGCGCGTGCACTCTTCCGCACAGGCCCACGCCGCAATTGAAATGACGCAGCGCGCACAATTCGACAGCTTCAACATTGACCTGATGCACGGGCTTCCCGGCCAGGACTGCCAGCGCGGCCTCAGCGACATTCGCACAGCCCTGACCTACCAGCCCCCGCATCTGTCGTGGTACCAGCTGACCATCGAACCGAACACGGTGTTCCACAAACGACCACCGACTCTGCCTGTCGAAGACATGCTGGCCGACATTCAGGCGGGCGGAGAACAACTGTTGCATACCGGTGGGTTGGCTGCCTATGAGGTCTCTGCCTGGTCACAGCCCGGACGGGAGTGCCGCCACAACCTGAACTATTGGTCCTTCGGTGACTATCTGGCCATTGGCGCCGGCGCTCACGGCAAGATCACCTGGCGCGATGGCGGTATCGAGCGCTACGCCAAGCGCAAACAGCCCGGTGAATTTTTACAGGCCAGCGCAGGCGGCTACCAGGGCAGCCAGCGCTGGCTGTCTGCTGACGAGCTGCCGGGGGAGTACATGCTCAACGCCTTGCGCCTTGCCGGCGGCACTGAACTCAGCGCATTTGAGTTGCGCACCGGGCTCGGTTTGGAGCGCATCCAGGCGCCGCTGGATTCTCTGCGCCAGCGGGGTCTGGTGGAAATCGTCGCTGGCCGATTGCGCTGTACGGCACTCGGGTGGCGCTTTCTGGATAGCGTGGTGGGGGAGTTTTTCTAGCGGTTGAATACCTGGAAGGCCCTTTCCCGCATCCTCCATTTACAGGGCGAACCTGGAAAAAGCAGGTTGGGGCGGCCTGTGAATAGCATGGTGGCGCCTGGGTCGCGTAGTGGCGCCGTCCGGGGAGAGCTCGCGGTTTCTTCCAGTGTGTACGATGTCGAGCTCAAGCCTTTAACGTGAAGGAAGGGAAAACCTCAGGCCCTTTTCAGACCGTCAACGGCCAGGACGGCCGTTGCCGAGCCTCCACGGATGGATTCACGGCGTGTCAGAAAAGGGCCTGAAGTTTTCCCTGCCACCCCCAACCCGTAGCGTAACTAAGAACAAACCTCAAACAGCAGATCCCAGACCCCGTGCCCCAAGCGCTCACCCCGCTTCTCAAACTTGGTCAGCGGACGATGCTCGGGGCGCTGCGCATACTGGCCTGAGCCAGCGGTATTTTGCAGCGAGTCATTGGCCGACAGCACCGCCATCATCTGCTCGGCATAATTCTCCCAATCCGTGGCCAGGTGCAAAATACCGCCGGGTTTCAGGCGCGACACCAGCAGCTGCACAAACTGCGACTGGATCAGGCGGCGCTTGTGATGGCGCTTCTTGTGCCAGGGATCGGGGAAAAACACCTGCACCGCGTCCAGCGAACGGGCCGGAATGCAGTGTTCCAGCACCTCTACCGCATCGTGCCGGTAGAGACGCAGATTGGTGAGCTGGCGTTCATCGATATCATGCAACAGACGGCCCACACCGGGGGTGTGGACTTCGATCCCGATGTAGTCCTGCCCGGGTTCGGCCGCCGCCATCTCGGCCAGAGAGTGGCCCATACCGAAGCCAATCTCCAGCACCCGGGGTGCGGTGCGCCCGAACACCGTGTCCAAATGGAGGGGCCGCGGGGAGTAATCCAGTCCCCAACGTTCCCAGCCGACATCATAGGCGCGTTTTTGAGCTTCAGTCATACGCCCGGTGCGCAGTACATAACTGCGGATCCGGCGGCGCTTTAGAGGGTCTTGTGGTGATTCCGGTGAGGGCTGGTCAGCGTTCACAGCGCCATTTTCCATCCCACAATGGCCAGGCAAGCCCAACCCGCGATGAACGCGAGACCGCCGACCGGCGTTACCGCACCCAGCCATCGGGTGCCGGTAAACGCGAGCAAATAAAGGCTACCAGAGAACAGGATCAAACCTGTGAAAAACAACCAGCCGCTGCTGCGCAGCAAAATGGTCTGGGGTTGATGCAGGGCGAGCACGCCCACCGCAATGAGCGCCAGAGCGTGGTAGAAGTGGTACTGCACCGCAGTCTCGAACACGCCCATGGCGTAGTCATCGAGGCGGTTGCGCAAGGCGTGGGCGCCAAAAGCGCCAAAAGTGACTGCCAGCAAACCGGCCAGAGCACCCAGAGGAAGAAAAATATTGGTCATGGTGTCAGTGTATCGCAAGCCGGAGCGGAGAACCCGCCCCGACTTGGAATCAATCAGGCCGCGATGGCGACCCGCAGCTTTTTCATGGCGTTCTGTTCCAGCTGCCGGATACGTTCAGCGGACACGCCATAGTGCGCGGCAAGTTCATGCAGGGTGGCTTTCTCTTCCGCCAACCAGCGCTGGGCGAGAATATCGCGGCTGCGCTCGTCGAGATCCGCCAGAGCCATGTGCAGCTGTTGCTCGCTGTTGGCGCGCCAATCGCTGGACTCCACAGCTTCTGCGGGATCGGAGCGCTGATCTTCCAGATAGTATTGGGGAGCGTGCCAGGCATCGTCATCATCGCTATCCAGCGGCGAATCGAACGCGACATCCCGACTGCTCAGCCGGCCTTCCATACGCTGCACTTCGCTGACGTCCACGCCCAGATCATCCGCCACTGCGCGGGTTTCTTCCGCACTGAGCCAAGCCAGATTTTTCTTGGCACTGCGCAGGTTGAAGAACAGTTTGCGCTGTGCCTTGGTGGTGGCGACTTTCACAATGCGCCAGTTGCGCAGGATGAATTCGTGCATCTCGGCTTTGATCCAGTGCACGGCAAACGACACCAGGCGCACACCTTTTTCGGGGTTGAAACGCTTTACGGCTTTCATCAGGCCGACGTTGCCCTCCTGGATCAGATCGGCTTCCGCCAGACCATAACCAGTGTAACTGCGTGCAATGTGCACTACAAAGCGCAGGTGCGACATCACCAGTTCCCGGGCCGCGTCAACGTTGTCGTTGTAGTACAGGTCCTCGGCCAATTCCCGCTCTCGCTCCGGAGTCAGCAGTGGAATGCTGCTCACGGCCTGGACGTAGGCCCCGAGATTCGCTCCCGGCACCATCTGGTCTACAGGCTGTAGGGTCTTGTTCATTTGAGGGTCTCCATGTAAGGGTGCAGAGTTTAGCACTCCTGATATTAGAGTGCTAATATCGGAAAAGTTCCAGACGAGGCAGGGATATATGTAAATATTTGTTAATTATCAGAAGCTTATAAGTCAGGCACTTAACGGGGCTCAATGGCGCCAAGGTGGCGTGAAACTGCCAGCCAGGCACCGAGCAAGCCCAGCAGGCCACCCAGAAGGACCAACTGCAGGCTGCCAATCAAACCTATGCCGCTCAGCTCAAAGCTGCTCTGGTACAGGCGCGCCAGGTTGCGCACTGGTTCGTCGAGAAAGAACAGGGCCGCCAACACCAGCAGCGCCGCAAACAAGCCGCCGCCGACCCCGTACCACAGGCCGGTGTAGAGAAACGGCCGGCGCACAAACGCATTGCTACCGCCCACGAGCTTGACGATAACGATCTCCTCGCGACGATTTTCAATCGCCAGTCGGATCGTATTGCCCAGAATCAACACCACGCCAAGGACCAGAATGCCGGCCAGACCCAGCACCAGGCGACGACTCAAATCCATCAGGTTGTTCAAGCGCTGTACCCAGGCCATATCGAGCACAGCCTGTTCGACGGCGTCCAGAACGACCAGTTCGGACTGCAGATCCGAGGGCTCGACACCCGTCGCCGGAGTCACCAGCACGAGGTTGGGCAGTGGATTCTCATCCAGGCTGGCCACCACATCGGCAAACCCCGACAGCTCGGCAAACTCTGCCAAAGCTGCGGTTTTATCAACCAGTCTGGCACTCGCCACATCTCCGCGCCCGACCAGCTCCGACTGCAGGGATTGCGCCATTTCACGAGTTGCGGACTGATTCAGAAACAGGGATATCTGGGCCGGACTGTCCCAGTTGCCGCTGATTTCACGGGCGTTTTCCAGGGCGACATTCAGGGCTGCGGGCAGTGCCAGGGCAATTCCGATCACCAGCCAAGTGAGCAAACTGGAACCGGGATGTTCCAGCACACGGCGCAAGCTGTCGGCGGCGGACAGGCTGTGGTGATCACGCCAGCTGCGATAGCGGTCGAGAAGTCGGGCCCGGCTGGCGCTGGCGCCTTCGCGTCGCGGCCCAGCTCCAGGGGAAGGCGTCGCCCTCACGCGGCCGCTCCCAGCAGACGACCGTCACGCAGGGTAATGATGCGATGCTGCAGGCGGGAAATCAGGGCCAGGTCATGGCTGGCGATCAATACCGTCACACCCACCTGATTGAAAGCCTCAAACAACTGCATGATTTCGGCCGACAACGCCGGATCGAGGTTGCCCGTGGGCTCGTCCGCCAGCAAAATGCGCGGTCGGCCCACGACAGCCCGGGCAATACCCACCCGCTGTTGCTCACCGCCAGACAGGGTAATGGGCAGGGCCCGCTCTCGTTCCAGCAATCCCACTTTATCCAGCGCCGCCCGTGCACGACGGGCAACTTCCCGGTGATCGTAACCGGCGATAATGAGGGGCAATGCCACGTTGTCAAACACCGAGCGGTCGTGGAGCAACTGGTGATTCTGGAATACCACCCCGATGTTGCGGCGATGCCGGGGAATGGCGCGGGAGGCTATCTTTGCCAGGTCCTGACCGTCTACGGTCACCTTGCCGCGGGTGGGCCGATCCATCAGCATAATGAGGCGCAGCAGCGTACTTTTACCGGCACCTGAGTGACCGGTGAGAAATACCAGTTCGTCCCGGGTTATTTCAACGCTGATTTCCCGCAGGGCGTCGTGGCCCTCTTCGTAGCGCTTGCTGACCCGGTCAAAGCTGATCATTCAGCGTCATCATCCCGCGCGAACAGAGCGCGGATGAAGGGCTCTGCCTCAAAAGGCCGCAAATCCTCCACCGCTTCGCCGACCCCGATAAAACGAATGGGAAGACCCAGCTTCTTGGCAATGGCGAAGATCACTCCGCCCTTGGCAGTACCGTCGAGTTTGGTCAGGCTTACACCGGTCACCCCGACGACCTGCTGGAACTGGCTGGCCTGGGACAGGGCGTTTTGGCCGGTGCCGGCATCCAGCACCAACATTACTTCGTGGGGGGCGTCGGGATCAAGCTTGCCCATTACCCGCACGACTTTTCTCAATTCTTCCATCAGGTGGTCTTTGTTGTGCAAGCGTCCCGCCGTATCGGCGATGAGCACATCGGTACCCCGCGCCTGCGCGGCCTGCAGCGCATCAAATAGCACCGAAGCGCTATCCGCGCCAGTATGTTGGGCGATCACCGGCACATCATTGCGCTCGCCCCACACTTGCAACTGCTCCACCGCGGCAGCGCGAAAGGTATCGCCAGCGGCCAGCATCACCGAGCGGCCTTCGCCGAGATAACGCCGGGCCATCTTGCCGATGGTGGTGGTCTTGCCGACACCGTTAACCCCCACCACAAGGATGACAAAGGGTTTGTGGCCGGTGACGTCCAAAGGCCTTTCACAGGGATACAACAAATCCTGCAGTTCCTGTTTGAGCGCGCCTTCCAAAGCCTCGGGGTGGGTGAGTTCCCGGCGCGACACCCGCAGGGTCAGGCGCTCGATAATCTCCACTGTGGCGTCCACTCCCACATCGGCCAGCAGCAAGCGGGATTCCAGCTCCTCCAGCAGGTCATCGTCGATTTCCTTGCGACCCAGGAACATGGATCCCAGACCCTGCACCAGATTGTCGCTGGTGCGGCCCAGGCCCCGGCGCAGGCGACGAAAGAAGCCGTCGTCCGGGGCGCCCTTGTGGTTCACCGATGCCGGTCGAACCGGCGCGAGCTCCCGTTCGGATTCCGGCTCAACCTCGACCGTCTCGGGCTCTGGGGGAGGCTGGGGCACCTGGGCATCGGCCGCAGGCACCGGCGTCTGTTCCACCTTGTCCGCCGCCGAGTCTTGCGGCTGACCCGGCGCCGGCGTTTGGGCGTGATCGCCGCCCGCGGCATCGTCTCCCGCAACTTTCGGGCCGGACTCGGGTGTTGCCGACGGCTTGTCCGCGGCTTTCTTACGTCTGAAAAACTTCATAATCTGTCGTGCTAGAGTGCGCAGACGGGACGTCTGCAGAAGCGCGTATCCTAACATTCTTGCGCGGGACGGAGAAATGGTACACAAAAGAAACAAGCGCGGGGCCACATCCACGGCCGTATCACAGTTGCGCATCATTGGTGGCAAATGGCGCGGACGCAAACTCAGCTTTACTCCCGCGGAGGGCCTGCGGCCCACTGCGGACCGCGTGCGCGAGACCCTGTTCAACTGGCTCGCACCAGACCTTCGGGGCGCCCGCTGCCTGGATTTATATTGCGGCAGCGGCGCCCTGGGTCTGGAAGCTCTGTCGCGGGGCGCTGTCCACTGCGACTTCGTCGATACCAATACCGCCAATGTGCGACAAATAACGGCCCACCTGAATGTCCTGCAGGGCCTTGATAGGGCTAACTGTCACGCTGTAGACGCGGATACCTTCCTCGCCACAGCCCAGCGACCCTGGGATATTGTGTTCATCGACCCCCCTTTTGGCCGGGGACTGGCAGGCGGCGTGTGCAATACCCTGCAAGATCGCGGCCTGCTGCGCAGCGCTGCGCTGCTCTATCTGGAAACCGGCCTTCAGGAGGCCCCCCCGCTGTTGCCTGCCAGCTGGGTGTTACACCGCGACAAAACGGCGGGCGGCGTCAGCTACCGGCTCTATCACTGCCCCTCGAACTGAGAAGCATCGGCTCAATTGCGCCGGCGCGGGCAACTGTTTACCATCCGCCTTCAGCCACAGAAGCGAGTGTCACGCATGAATAACCAGACCATCATCTACCCAGGTAGTTTTGACCCGATCACCAACGGGCACGTGGATCTGGTAGAGCGCGCGTCGCGTTTGTTCGACAAGGTGCTTGTGTCGATAGCTCACAGCGAGAAGAAAAACCCGCTGTTCAACCTCGACCAGCGGGTATCTCTTGCACAGCAGTGTCTGTCACATCTGGACAATGTTGAAGTCGTGGGGTTTGGCATACTGTTGACCCACTTTGTGGAAAGTCAGGGTGCGCGCTGCGTGCTGCGAGGCTTGCGTGCCGTGGCAGATTTTGAATACGAGTTCCAGCTGGCCAATATGAACCGCGCGATGAACCCGGAGTTTGAAAGCATCTTCCTCACGCCCTCAGAACATCTCTCTTATATTTCGTCATCGCTGGTGCGGGAAATCGCCTCACTCGGTGGCGATATAACCCCCTTCGTACCACCGCCTGTCGCAGCGGCCCTACAGGAACGCTTTGCATCAGCTTAATTGCCAGCGGCGCCAGCAGGCACCGCCGGCCGATATTGGCTCAGGTGTCGCCTGAGCCGTCCGATATTTCGCGCGCGCGTTCGATGTCCTTGTTGGTGTAGCCCACTTCTGTGCAACCCAGACAGCGCATAAAAGTGGTTTTCGCCGGCCCGACCATCAAAGTGTCTGCGGCTTCACTGGCGTGCCCCGCCAGCAGTGTAAACGGCAAGCTGACGATGAACGCCGCGGTTCCACCGACCGTCATGACCAGACCCATTGGCCGCGCCACCAAAAGGTCGCCCACCATGGCGCCAGCGCTGGGACTTTCGTCCACTGCAGCCTGAGCCCACAGCACCTGTGGCGCTGCAAGCGTGATGATCATTGAAACTGTGGCCAGACGGCGCGAAAAACCTGTTATTTTCATTGTCTATCCCCCGGGATAATCCCGTTCCCCTAAGCGTTAACACTCCGCCATTTAGTGTAGCCTGATCAACGTTGACAGGTCACGCAATACACCGTAGAGCGCTGGCCCAACCGCTGTTCTCTCAATACAGCCCCGCAGGTCTTGCAGGGCTGTCCTTTCCGGCCGTAGACGTAGAGTTGCTGGGCGAAGTAACCCGGCTTGCCGTCCCCGCCGACAAAATCGCGCAAAGTGGTACCTCCCTGCTCTATCGCCGAAGTAAGTACTTGCTTCACGCAGTCAGCCAGAATCTGGTAACGCGCCACCGAAATGCGTCCAGCACGGCGATCAGGCCGGATGCCAGCCTGGTGCAGGGCCTCGTTGGCGTAAATATTACCAACTCCCACCACAATACGGCCGTCCATAATAAAATTCTTTACCGGTCCCCGCCGGCCCCGCGACAGGCGGTAGAGCAGGTGCCCATCAAAGTCTGCCGACAGTGGCTCCGGCCCCAGGTGACTGAGCAAGGGGTGTTGCTCACCCGGCTGCAGCCACAGGAAGCAGCCGAAACGACGGGGGTCATTAAAGCGCAGGCAATCTCCGCCTGTCAGCTGCAGGTCGATATGATCGTGTCGCATCGGCACGGGTGCGGGACCGCGTATCACCCTCAGGGAGCCCGACATACCCAGATGGACCAGTAAGGTACCGCCCCCGGTATCGAACAACAAGTACTTGGCACGCCGCGTCACCCGGTCAATCTGCTGGCCGCGGAGCAGGGCCGGCAGATTGGCCGGCACCGGCCAGCGCAAGCGCGGCTCGCGCACTATGACGTCCTCCACCGTAGCGCCCTCGGCAAAAGGCGCCACACCCCGACGAGTGGTTTCAACCTCTGGTAACTCCGGCACTGCGGGTTGTACCTCCAGGCTCTGTGGAAAGCGCTTAGCGTAAACCAAAAAAAACCCCGGCAGATACCGGGGCTTTTCGACACTACAACTTTGACCACCGCACTGCGACTGTGATCAGGCCATCAATTACTTGATTTTGCCTTCCTTGTAGAGCACGTGTTTGCGCACTACCGGGTCAAATTTTTTCATTTCCAGCTTGTCCGGAGTGGTGCGCTTGTTTTTGTCAGTGGTATAGAAGTGCCCTGTACCCGCTGACGAAATCATTCTGATCTTTTCTCTCATCGGTATTCTCCCTTGGCTAAAAGCCGTTTAGACCTTGTCACCACGAGCACGGATATCACCGAGAACAGTCTCGATACCCTTTTTGTCGATGATGCGCATACCCTTGCTCGAAACACGCAGGGTAATAAAGCGCTTCTCGGACTCAACCCAAAAACGGTGGTGGTGCAGATTGGGCAAAAAACGGCGACGGGTGCGGTTTTTTGCGTGTGATACGTTGTTTCCGGTGACCGGACGCTTGCCGGTGACCTGACATACTCTTGCCATGATTGCCTCTCCCACAAAACACGAGGTAATTTAAAACTGGTGTGGCTTTGTGGGTCAAAAAAGGGACCCAGCCGCGCGAAGCGCGACTTTATACCAGAACAGAGGGGGTATAACAAGGAAAATGCCGGAAAATTAACCAGCCCTCGGGACGCTGCGATACCGGGATCTGCCCGTCTCACAGCAGACCCTGCTCTGCGAAGGAGCAGCTCTGGCCGCGGCCGACAATGATATGGTCCAGCACCCGAATGTCAAGCAATCCCAACGCCTGACACAATCGCTCGGTGATGCGGCGGTCGGCCGCACTGGGCTCGGCGACACCCGAGGGGTGGTTGTGCGCCAGGATCACCGCGGCCGCACGGTATTGCAGCGCGCGCACCGCCACTTCGCGGGGATACACGGCGGCACCATCCAGGGTGCCGAAAAACAGATCCTCGCAACACAGCACCCGGTGTTGGTTATCGAGAAACAGACAGGTAAATACCTCCCGGGGCTGGCTGCCCAGATGGTGGCGCAGGAACAGCTGCGTCTGCTGGGGGCTGTTCAGAGCATCGCCATCGCGAAGCCCCTCCAGCACACTGCGCCGGGCCAATTCCATCGCAGCCTGAAGCTGGGCGTATTTGCTCGGACCCATACCGCGACAGGCGAGCATCTGTTCCGGCCCGGCCGCCAGAACCCCGTGCAAGCCCCCAAAACAATTGAGCAGATCGCTCGCCAACTGCAGGGCACTGCTGCCGCAACTCCCGCTGCGCAGCAACACTGCCAACAACTCTGCATCCGACACTGCGTGGCTGCCCCGCTGCAACAACTTGTCACGCGGCCCCTCTCCAACGCGCCAATCCGATATCGCCATCGCGCCTCTCCTGCCTCAGGTGCTGGTCCCCCACTGTTAAGGCACCGCTCGGCTGCGGCGGTGACAAGCGGCGAACCGGGGTGGTATCTTGCCGAATTCAATGCCCTAGTGTCCCAACTCGGAAGCCCCAATGGCACATCTATTTAATCGCAATGTTCTGCTCGGCATCAGCGGCGGTATCGCCGCCTACAAGGCCGCCGAAGTGGTGCGTCAGCTGAAAGCCATGGGGGCCAACGTGCGAGTCATCATGACGCGGGGATCCCAGGAGTTTATCACCCCACTCACGCTGCAGGCTCTGTCGGGTAACCCGGTGCACACCGAGCTGTTGGACGCCCAGGCAGAACTGGGCATGGGCCATATCGAGCTGGCTCGCTGGGCCGATCTGCTACTGATCGCACCGGCCACCGCCGATGTACTGGCCAGGCTGGCCAGCGGCCGGGCCGATGACCTGTTAAGTACCGTGGCGCTGGCTACTGCCGCCCCACTGCTGGTCGCCCCGGCGATGAACCAGCAAATGTGGCGCGACCAGGCTACCGGTGAAAACATGACGCAACTGCTCGGACGTGGCGTCAAAGTGGTGGGGCCAGCAGCGGGAGAACAGGCCTGTGGTGATGTCGGGCCCGGCCGGATGGAAGAGCCCTCTCTGATCGCCGAGCGCGCCGCAGCCCTGTTCGACAGTGGAGTGCTGGCGGGGAAACGGGTGGTCATCACAGCGGGCCCCACTCGCGAGGCATTGGATCCGGTGCGCTATCTGTCTAACCACAGCTCCGGGAAAATGGGCTACGCGCTGGCCCGGGCCGCCGTTGAAGCTGGCGCCATCACCACTCTGGTGTCGGGACCGGTGAGCCTCGATACCCCTGCCCATGTCACCCGAATCGATGTGGAGAGTGCGCGCGACATGCTCGCAGCCTGTCAGGGTCTGATCGGGGAGTGCGATATTTTCATTGCCTGTGCTGCAGTGGCCGACTACCGCCCGGCAAGCACCGAGCAGCACAAGATCAAGAAAGGCGCTGAGCACAGTGTGCTGGAACTGGTGCGCAACCCGGACATCGTCGCCACGGTGGCGGCCGATAAGCCACACTTGTTTACCGTCGGCTTTGCTGCCGAAACGCAAGACGTCCTCAATTACGCCCGGGGCAAATTACAACGCAAGCATCTCGACATGATTGTGGCCAACGATGTTGCCGCCGAAGGGGTGGGGTTCGCCAGCGATGAAAATGAAGCCACGGCTATCTGGAGCGACGGCAAACAACATCTCCCGCGAGCCACCAAACACGCTCTGGCCCGGGATCTGATAGCACTGATAGCGAGCCGGGAGAGAATCCGCGAAGAGACGTAACTGCCGGCTATTCATCATAAATGGTAGTAACCAACTTTAATCCCGGTGTCAGCTCGTAATATGATGATCGCACACAAATACTAAGTTCGGGGCCAATGGCAAAATCAGACAATAAAAAGGCGGACACCAAAGCACCGCAAAACATTGCCGCGCCCGGCGGTGCCCTCCCAGTGTTTCTGGCCATTGGATTGTCACTGACTGTGTTGACGGCTGGCCTGGGCTTCGGCTACCTGGCCCGGGTGCAGATACCCGGGCAGGAAACGCGTCAGATTGAACAGATGACACAAACCTACGCGTTACAGGAAGCGAGCGGCGTACACCATCTACTGTCCCGTTTGCGCGCCCGCATCGCTGGCGCCGCGCTGTCACCCTTGGCACTGCAGTCTATCGCCAGCCGCAGTGACACCGACATCCATCTGGTTGAAAAGGCCATGCTGGACTATTTTCCCGAAGCCATCAGCCTGCGGATATTGCCGCTTGGTACGCTGGGCACAGCGACTTTTGCCGATGGCAACCAGGGGCTGCGCAATCACATCGAAGTGGATTTGGTGCGCCGTGCCAGCGAAGGCGAAAAAACCGAACCAGAGTCCTTTCAGTTTGAGGGCATATGGCTGACCTCGCTGGCGCAGGTAGTCAGCCATCCACGCATACGCGATCGCCGCGCGGTCATTATTATGACCATCGACAACACCCAGCTGAACAGACAACTGGCCCTGCTTGAACCCTCCGGCCATGCCGTACTGCAGCAGCTCTACACCAGTAACAGCGGCAACCAGAGCAGCCAGGACATCGCCAATACCGGCAGTGCGAGCAGCCGGGGAGAGCAGCATACGGCACTCGCTCCACTGCCGGAAACCAGTTGGCGCGTGGCCTTCACGCCATCGGATGAGTTGCTCGACTCCCTCACCATTGATCGCACACCGCTGTATGCGGCAGCGGCACTGGCTCTTGCCGGTGGCATCGGCGGGGTTTTGACCACAGCGCTACTGCTCCGGCGCCGGGTGCGCAACGAGACTGAACGACTGATCTCTGCTGCGGAGTCCAGAACCCCAGTCTCACTCAGCCTGCCTGAACTGGCCTCCATCGGCCGGCAGTTGCGCCGCGCTACGCGCCAGAGCCTCAACCGCGACACCCAGCCTTCCCACCCCATCCCCGGCGCGGAGGTAGAGGAACTTGTAGACCAGCAGCGGCGGGAATCCGACGAGCCCAGCGGGCTGCTCTACCAAAGCACCAGTATGATCGACACGCCGCAGCGCAGCGCGGGCGAAGAAGTACTGGAACTGGATCTCGACCAGGCGGCGGAACCGGTCAGCGAGCCCGGATTCCCGGAGCATGTGTTCCGGGCCTACGACATCCGCGGAGCCGCCGAAACCGAGCTGACCGACAGCCTGGTATACCGTATCGGCCGAGCTGTGGGGGAGCTGGGGTTGGAACAGGGCGAGAAGCAATTCATCGTGGCCTGTGACGGGCGTCTTTCGAGTCCCCGTATCCGGGATCAGATCATCAGTGGACTACTGGAAGCCGGGCTGGATGTGATCGACATCGGCCTGGTACCCACACCAGTACTGTATTTCGCCACCCATCACCTGAATTGCCGTTCTGGGGTCATGATCACCGGCAGCCACAACCCCGCCGGCGACAACGGCATGAAGATCGTATTGAATCGCCAGACCATGGCGGCCGGGGCCATCCAGGATATCCGCTGGCGCATGGCCGGTACACAAAATCAGCCGCCGGGCAGCAAGGGCGGCAGAGTCATCAGTCAGGACGTGGTCCCGGCCTACATTGAACAGGTGGCGGGCGATATCGCCATCGCGGTACCACTGAAGATCGTTATCGATGCCGGCAACGGTGCCACAGGCGATGTGGCACCGCAGCTGTTCCAGGAACTGGGTTGCGACATCGTCCCGCTATACTGCGACATTGACGGGAATTTCCCCAATCATCCACCCGACAGCAGTGACGAGGACAACCTGCGGCAACTGGTTGCTGTCGTACAGTCGGAAAACGCCGACTTCGGGGTTGCTTTCGACGGCGATGGTGACCGTCTGGCGGTAGTCACCGGCAGTGGTCGCATCGTGCGATCCGACACCCTGCTCATGCTGTTCGCCCAGGACGTGGTATCGCGCAACCCCGGGGCCGATGTTGTGTTTGATGTGAAGTGCACCCGTCACCTGGCCCGCCTCATTACCGAGCACGGCGGTCGCCCGGTGATGTGGAAAACCGGTCACGCCTTCATGAAACAGAAAATCACAGAAACCGGCGCCCTGTTGGGCGGAGAATTCAGCGGCCATATGTTCTTTGGCGAGCGCTGGTTCGGTCACGACGACGGCATGTACGCCGCCGGCCGCCTGGCGGAAATTTTAAGCACCCACGACCAGAGTCTGGATGAGGCGCTGAGCGTATTCCCGGCAACCTTCAGCACTCCCGAACTGCTGGTCGCGGTCCCGGAACAACGCAAATTTGCGCTGATGCAGACAATCATCCGCGATGCCGACTTTGGCGAAGGCAAAACCAGTACTCTGGATGGGATCCGGGTAGACTTCGGCTCCAGCTGGGGTCTGTTGCGGGCCTCCAATACCAGCGCTGCGCTCACCGCTCGCTTCGAGGCTGACTCGCAGCAACAACTGGATGGTGTGCAACAGATTTTCCGCGAGCAGGTCGCCGCCATAGAACCCGAACTCAAACTGCCGTTCTGATCCGCCTGTCGAGCGGCATCGGCAACTGCCAGATGGAAACACTATGTCTCTGAATCGTGAATCAGCTCTCAATATCGCCCAGGTGCTGACCGAAGCGCTGCCCTATATCCAGAATTTCAGCGGCCGCACTGTGGTGGTCAAATTCGGTGGGAACGCCATGGTCGATCCCCAGCTGCACGAGAGTTTTGCTCGCGATGTCGTCCTGATGAAACTGGTGGGAATGAACCCGGTGGTGGTACACGGCGGCGGCCCGCAAATCGGCAACCTGCTGAAAAAACTCAATATTCACACTGAGTTTGTCAACGGCATGCGTGTTACCGACGCACAGACCATGGACGTGGTTGAAATGGTGTTGGGAGGCAGCGTCAATAAGGAAATCGTGGCTTCTATCAGTCGCAATGGCGGCAAGGCCATTGGTGTCACCGGCAAAGATGGCGGTCTGATCAGGGCCCGGAAACTCAAGGTCAATCGCTACAGTCCGGAGCTCGGCGCCTCGGAAATCGTGGATATCGGGCACGTCGGTGAAGTGGACAGGATCGATATCGCGGTTCTGAACGTTATTCTGGGCAGTGATTTTATTCCGGTGATTGCACCGATCGGCGTCGACCAGGAGGGGAACACCTACAATATCAACGCCGACCTTGTCGCCGGAAAGATCGCCCAGGTGATGCGGGCCGAAAAATTGATGTTGCTCACCAACGTGTCCGGTTTGCTGGACAAGCAGGGAAACATTCTCACTGGCTTGAGTACGCCCCAGGTTGATGCCCTGATCGAAGATGGCACCATCAGCGGCGGCATGCTGCCGAAAATCGGCTGCGCGCTGGATGCGGTAAAAGCCGGTGTTTCCAGCGCCCATATCATTGACGGCCGCGTCCCCCACGCGGTGCTGCTTGAGATATTCACCGATGTAGGCATCGGTACGCTCATCTCCAATCGCGCGGATTAATCAGCCCCGATGGCACGCGGTGGGAAAAAACCTTGGCGATATGCACGGACTCTTATTGCAGGGTCACCAGGTTACCGCTAGCATTACTTGCAACGCGATGCGACTGTGAGCGAAATGTCCCCGAAAAAATCACAACGCCGGCAGCAGATTCTGGAAGCTTTGGCCCAGATGCTTGAGGCCAACCCGGGCAACAGGATCACCACAGCGGGGCTGGCTCGCCAGGTGGGCGTTTCCGAAGCCGCGTTGTACCGCCACTTCCCCAGCAAATCCAAGATGTTCGAAGGCCTGATTGAGTTCATTGAAGACACGCTGTTTAGTCGCGTCAATATCATCCTCAATGAGGAACCCGGTGCGGCGCTGCGCTGCGAAAAAATGCTCACGTTGTTGCTCGCGTTTACCGAACGCAATCCGGGCATTACCCGCATCCTCACCGGTGATGCGCTGGCGGGGGAAACCGAGCGCTTGCATCAACGGGTAGCGCAGTTGTTTGATCGCTACGAAACCCAGTTAAAACAAGTCATACGCGAGGCTGAAATGCGCGAAGGACTGCGCCCGACCATTCCCCTGCCCGACGCCGCAAACCTGCTCATGGCTGCCGCCGAGGGGCGCATTTCACAGTTTGTACGCAGCGGCTTCAGCCGCTCACCCACCGAGGGTTGGCAGGACCAGTGGCATTTATTGATGGGGGGGTTCTTCCGGGAAGCTGTCAGCCAGCCCCTACCGGGACAAGCCAGTTCCTACGCAGGCTGAGCTGGCTCAGGGCACTTCACCGCGTTCTTTGCGGCGCCGCAGTTCGACCAGGTCCAACAATTCATTGAAGCGAGCAATATCGCTGTCAAAGTCAGATGCAACCCGATTGACCTCGCCCTGCCGCGAAGCAATACTCTGCTCCGTGCTGACCAGTTCCTGGCGCAGATCTTCCATCGCCTTGAGCCGCTCTATATCAACCGATTCGCCCTGGCGTTCAAGATCAGCGGCTTGAGCCTGGAACACTTCCATCTTGTGCTTGAGCCCGGTCTGATTACTTTTGAGAATGCTGATTCGAATGCGCAGATCGCGCAGGGCCCGTTGCTTGGCGGCCTCAATATCCTCGACACTACTGTAGCGCAGCAACAGGTTGGAATCCCGCTCCTGGGCGCGTTGCCGGGCAGCTTTGGCCTCCTCGGCCTGGTGAATTTCTGAGGCTCGGGCGGCGCGCTCTTCTGCCGACAAACGGCGCGGCACCACTTCAAGCACGACCCCCTTACTGTTCAGGACTTCGTAGCCGTGTCCGGCATAATCCGTCGGCACCCGGTGATCGATCACGACATTGCCGTCGAGATTGATGTAGCGGTAATATTTTTTGTCTGCCGCCACTGAAGCGGGGGAAACCAGCGCGAAGGCCAGCACCAGGAGAGAGAGTATTGCGCGGTAGTCGATCATTTCGTCAATATATGACGAGACCGGAACGGACACAAGTCACCCCGGCCAAGTAACGGTATCAAGCGACGCCGTAGCGTTCACGATAGCTCTTCATACCTGCCAGCGCCGCATCCGAATCACCCTCTTGCTCCAGAAACTCGATAATATGGCTCATGTCGATAATACTCAGCACCGGTATTTTGTAAGCCCGCTCAATTTCCTGGATCGCCGACAACTCAGCAGCACCTTTCTCCTGTCGGTTGAGACCAATCGCCACTCCCGCCAGTGTTGCGTTCGCCCCTTCGATCATGTCGATCACCTCGCGAACCGCAGTGCCCGCCGTTATCACGTCGTCGATGACCAGCACCCGGCCGACAAGGGGCGCACCGACCAGCACCCCGCCCTCACCGTGGGTTTTGGCTTCCTTGCGATTGTAGGCAAAGGGCACGTCTCGGCCGTGCTGGTCGGCCAGCGCCACAGCGGTCACTGCGGCCAGCG
>Ga0115567_10002928_pt1 | contig 16980 bp, 9 predicted proteins | sample COGITO_mtgs_1204_2_FD_88679 | JGI IMG/M metagenome (GOLD analysis project Ga0115567, IMG submission 88679) | Pelagic marine microbial communities from North Sea - COGITO_mtgs_120412 | ecosystem: Environmental > Aquatic > Marine > Epipelagic | place: Germany:Helgoland, sampling site Kabeltonne... | reverse complement strand
TTAGTGCGCATTCCACCGGTACCTTGTGAACTGGTTGCCCCACCTGCCATTGCGAAAATACTTTCGTCTATTTCTTCAACTAAAGACAACTTTTGAGCATCGTCGTTTGTTTGGGGATTTTTATCGTACAAACCGTCTACATCAGTGAACATGATAAACGCATCAGCGTCGACTGAGGTTGCCACCATTGCGGCTAAATTATCGTTATCACCGACCTTGCGGTCATCAGAAGTAACGGTGTCGTTTTCATTTACGATCGGCAACACGTTATGTTCGAGTAAAGCTTCAATTGTGTCGCGGATGCTATCGAAACGGTCTTTGTTACACAAATCATCATTAGTTAACAGCAACTGTGCTGATGGAAAATCGAAAAGTTTATCCCACACTTCCATCATATCAGTTTGCCCTGCTGCAGCCATGGCGCGTTTGAGAGCGACAGAAGTAGCTTCAGTATCAAACCATTTCCGCCCTGCTGCAACCGACCCTGAGGATACAAGCACGACTTGCTTGCCCTGTTCTCTGCATTGAATAATAAACTGCGCGATAGATAATAAATTGTGTGAACTACAACCATTATTTTTAGGCGCTATTAGTGCACTTCCAACTTTAAGTACCACTCTTTTTTTGTCACGGATTGACATATTGCCTCTTTAAATAATGTTACAAAAATACTAATCAAAATATTTTAATTAGTGTTCTACCTATTATTGTGAGGGTTATCGGCCATTTAATCAAGTTTTGAAGCTATTTATTTGGTATAAGTGTAGACATATTAGTATATAGGGCGCTTCTTATAAGCGGCTCGTCTTCTTGCAATCTATTATTAGGGGTATATCAAAATCGCTCCGCCCTGCCGTAATCGTTGCCAGAATCGTTGCCAGCGTCTTGAAGTAAGTCTTCGCTCAAGAAAAATGCAATATCGCTTGCTTTCAGGTATCATCCGCGAAAATTGACTGATTGTTAACGCACACGCATTAAACTACACCGTGGTGTCACGTAAATGGCTTATTAAAATGACTGTAAAAACCTACGACCCTAAACAAACAACGACTATGGATATTCCCGTTAAAACGCTCCATCATCAAAGTATGTCAAATGATAGTGGCAACGGTCGAATTGGCTTTATTAGCCTAGGTTGTCCCAAAAACCTTGTAGACTCTGAGCGTATCCTCACCCAGTTGCGCACCGAGGGTTACGATGTAGTACCAAGCTACAGCAATGCCGATTTAGTCATAGTAAATACCTGCGGCTTTATTGATTCTGCGGTCGAAGAATCACTCGATACCATTGGCGAAGCGCTAGCAGAAAATGGAAAAGTAATAGTCACTGGGTGCTTAGGTATTAAAGAAGATGAGATAAGAGAAGTACATCCCAATGTCTTAGCCGTCACGGGTCCACACGCATATGAAAGCGTAGTTGAGCAAGTTCATCAATTTTTACCTAAACCTCAGCACAATCCATTTTTGCACTTGGTACCCGACCACGGCATTAAACTTACGCCAAGACATTTTGCTTATTTGAAAATATCCGAAGGGTGTAATCATCGCTGCACGTTCTGCATTATCCCGTCAATGCGCGGCGACTTAGTATCTAGACCAGTAGGTGAAGTACTAGGCGAAGCCCAGCGCCTTAAAAAAGCTGGGGTGAATGAGCTACTCGTTATTTCACAAGATACTAGTGCTTACGGGATAGACGTAAAATACAAAACCGACTTTTGGGACGGTATGCCAGTAAAAACTCACATGCAGCAGTTGTGTGAAAAGCTAGGTGAGATGGGTATCTGGGTGCGTTTACACTATGTGTATCCGTATCCTCATGTCGACAATTTAATTCCTTTAATGGCAGAAGGTAAAATCTTGCCTTACTTGGACATTCCGTTTCAACATGCCAATAAGCGCATATTACGACTCATGAAACGACCTGGAAGTGCAGATAGAACGGTTGAGCGTATCAGAAAATGGCGTGAAATATGCCCTGACTTAGTCATTCGCTCAACATTTATTGTTGGTTTTCCCGGTGAAACAGAGGAAGAGTTTGAGGAATTACTGACCTTTCTTAAAGACGCGCAGTTAGACCGCGTGGGCTGTTTTAAGTATTCTCCGGTTGACGGCGCCACCGCCAATAAGTTGCCCGATCCCGTTGATGAAACAATAAAAGAAGATCGTTTGCAGCGCTTTATGCAAGTTCAATCAGTCATTAGTGCGCAGCGTTTACAGGCCCGTATAGGCAATGAATATTTTGTTACGGTAGATGAGGTTACTAGCGAAGGTGCTGTAGCGCGTAGTTTTGGTGAAGCGCCTGAGGTGGATGGCGTAATCCATATTAACAATGTGCACGATTTAGAACCGGGCTCGCGTTTATGGGTCGAAATTATTCATGCGGGTGAGCACGACCTATGGGCGGTACCTAGCGAAGAGCAAGACGAGCTTGACGCATAATAGCAATAGAGAGTAAAAGTAGGCATAGATTTATTTTGAAGCTCAGTAGTTAACTGCTAACGTCAGCTTTAATTATGAAGCACCGCTGTTTTATTCACATGCGATTGAGCTTTTCCAAATCCTCTGGTGTGTCTACTCCGTGAGGCGGCGCTTCTTCGGCCACATCAACGTGTATATCAAAGCCGTGGTACAGCACTCTAAGCTGCTCTAAAGATTCTATTTTTTCATAGTGACTAGCCTCTAGCTCTATATATTGATGGATAAATGACGCTTTATAGGCGTAAATGCCTACGTGGCGATAATAAGAATGTTGGTGCATCGATTGCGTGTCTTGAACCCAATTGCGATCGTAAGGTATGGGCGCTCTTGAAAAATAAAGTGCTTTGCCGTTTTTAGAGAATATTACCTTCACCACGTTCGTATTATCTACTTCGGACTTGGCTTTAATAGGAAAACATAAGGTTGCCATTTGAACGTTTGGCGACGCTGCAGCGCTTTGTAAATTGTAAGCGACTTGAGCTATGTTTTCTGGTGGGATAAACGGTTCATCACCTTGCACGTTAACGATTATTGCGCTGTTGCTAATGTTCTCTTTAGTTAATACTTCTGCGATGCGTTCAGTACCTGATTGATGATGATTTCCTGTGTAGCAAACTTTTCCAGAAAATCGTTCTACTACTTCGCCTATACGTTTATCGTCGGTGGCCACTATTACGTCACTGGCACCCGCCTGCATACTGCGTTCATACACATGTTGAATCATAGGTTTGCCATTTATTAAGGCAAGTGGTTTTCCTGGGAATCGAGTAGAGCCAAATCGAGCCGGGATCACAACAATAAATGACATAATATTTACCTATTTGCTAGCTAACCTAACTCGGGTTATGTAAATTAAAAACTACTTTGAATGAAAATACGCGGCATTGTTAAACAACGCAGTATTGGTATGTAACGCAGTCTCGATGAGCAGCGCATTCTTGCTAAGTAACCAGTCTTGCTAAATAAGTTTATGCCCTTCGAGTAATGCAGTTCGGTTAAGGATTTTATTAAGATTGTGCACCCCATCGTCATCTTCGCGAAGGCGAAGTTCTCCCAAAACAACCACTGTGCTAGTTCACAATGAGGATGTTTTTGGAGATTACAGCCTCCACTGTAAATACAGTGTGTGAGTTATTATCTTAACCGAACAGCATTAGCCCTTCAAGCGCAACTACGCTTGCTTTACTCTAACGAATACTGTCTACTTCATCTACTGACAATTCTCGCGCTTTATCTTCCAACAAAACCGGAATATTGTCTTTAATCTCGTACGCCAAACGGTCAAATTTGCATACTAGTTCTTGCGCCTCTTTGCCAGGCAAAGTCACTAAAACCAGCTCTCCTTTACAAGCTGGACACGCAATTATTGCCATTAGCTTTTTATCAAACGCCATTTTTGTTAATCCTTTCGAGTCATTAATAATGTATGTGCTAATTATGCACCAGATCGCATTAAGTGTTTAGCTTTTGTCTCTATACCCTTCTCAACCAGCGTAAAAAATGCATCAGATAGATGCGCACTTATTTCTAAGTACCAACAATTTTCATCAGAAAACTCAGCGCATTTAACGGCGTCTTTTTCTGTCATCAAAACAACACTTTGAGTAGGTACATCACTTTTTACAAATTGATGATGATCTTCAAAAGCGATTTGCCGATCAGTCAAAATCTCCATTTCATCCAAAGTGTCGAAAAACCGTTTGGGATCGCCTATGCCCGCTAATGCAATAAGGTGTAGGCCATTTTGAGACTTTTCATCTAAAAGGACTTTGAAACCGTCTAACGACAAAGGCTGCTTTGACTTAAGGTTTATCCAACGCATTGGTTGTAGCGTCATCTCAAACCTGTTTGACGACGTCTTTACGCTATCATCTGAGTTTGCTTTTGTTTTGGTAAACCCTATATTTTTGACCACAGCATCGACCTTGGCTAAACGCCATAGTCCTTCACGCAATGGTCCCATTGGCAATAAGTAGCCATTACCTACCCCTCGCTTGTCAAGCACGCATAGCTCAAGGTCGCGTTTCATTGCGTAATGTTGCAATCCATCGTCGCAAATAATCACGTTTGCGCTGGTGTTATCTTGAATAAATTCAACGCCCCTAGTACGCAATGGATCAATTACCGTCAGTGTGTTTTCTCTTCGAACAATAAGTGCAGGCTCATCGCCAACTAATACCGCTGAATCTTCTTGAGTAACTCGGTGTGGAAACTGTGTTTGACGGCCGCCATAACCCCTTGATAAAACAGCAGGTGAAAAACCTTTTGCACGCAAATCATTCACCAATGCCAGCACTAAGGGGGTTTTGCCGTTTCCGCCAAGCCCTATATTACCCACCACAATTACTGGAATAGTTGCGCCTTTGGATGAAAATATTCCGAGTGAAAACAACAAACGCCTCAGCGAAGTCAACGCCCAAAAAATAGCGCTTAAAGGCGCCAAACACCACACCCATTTTGCCTTTGAATACCATGCAATTTGTAGTGTTTTAAGCATAAAATAAAAAACCTTAAGCGATTTCTTGTCCCGAGTTGTGCTTACTTACAGTAAGCACAATTAACAGTGACAATAATTAAATTACTGCGTCGAAAACTGCAATGAATGAAGCTGAGCATACATGCCATTTTTAGCAATCAAGGTTTTGTGATCCCCTTGTTCTAATATTTCGCCATTTTCAACCACTAGAATTAAATCAGCATTCTCGATAGTCGAAAGCCTGTGGGCTACCACAATGCTAGTGCGACTGCGCTGCAATTCATCTAGTTGTTGCTGAATAAATTTTTCTGACTCAGAATCGAGTGAAGATGTTGCTTCGTCGAGCAATAGTATAGGGGAATCGGCTAAAATGGCACGGGCAATAGCGATACGTTGACGCTGACCGCCCGACAAGGAGTAGCCGTTTTCACCAACTAAAGTATCGAAGCCGTCACTTTGTTTTTTAACAAAGTCAGTAACATGCGCCATATCGGCAGCTTTAATTATTTGTTCACGGGTGACTTCACCCTCTTTACCGTATGCGATATTATTTGCGATGGTGTCGTTAAAGAGCACAACTTGCTGCGAAACAAGAGCAAATTGCTTACGCAAGCTTCGTAAAGTGGCCTTGTTTATATTCTTGCCGTCTAAGGTAATTTGACCTGAATCTGGCGCATAAAAACGCGTAAGTAAATTCGACAAGGTAGATTTACCACTTCCAGAACGACCTACCAAAGCAACCGTTTGACCAGGTCTAACATCGAAACTCACATTCTTAATTGCGGGCTCTTTTTTGGTAGGGTATGTAAAAGTGACATTTTGAAGGCTAAGCTCACCCTTCGAACGGCCAAGAACAGCGCTTCCTGAATCGATTTCATTTTCTGTGTCGAGCACCTCAAAAATACTCGCACAAGCCGCCATGCCTTTTTGAAACTCAGTATTAACCGTGGTGAGCTGCTTAAGTGGTTTAAGCAGCATAATCATACATATAATCACATTTAAGAAAATTCCTACGGTGAGCTCTTCAACCATCGTGGGTAAACTTGCTGAATAAAGCACAAAGGCAAGTGCAATAGATGCGATAATTTGAATAGTTGACACGCTCAAAATTTGCGAGGTTACGAGTTTCATATTCTGCAAACGATTTTGGTTATTGCGCATGGCGAAACGCTCAGATTCTAGTTGTTGGCCGTCGTGCATCAGTACCACTTTATGACCTTTTACCGCTTGCTCTACGCTAGTGGTTAAGGTGCCCATGGCTTGTTGGATAGCTTTACTGACTTTACGGAATCGCTTGCTAACTATGGCAACAATTACGCCCACGACCGGGCCAATTAGTAAGAAAATTAACGACAACTTCCACGAGTTGTAAAACATCACAACTAATAAACCCACTACAAACATACCGTCGCGAACTAGGGTAAGCATAGCTTTCCCAGCGGCCCAGCGTACTTGTTCTGTGTCGTAAATAACTTTAGATATTAATGTGCCTGACGAATTATGGTCATGATATTCAACAGGTAAGTGGATGAATTTATCGAACAATTCTTGGCGCATTTTTAGGACCACTTGCGTACCAATATATTCAAGCGTATAGGTACCCATAAAATTGAATATGCCCCGTAAAATAAACAAGGGCACGATGAAGAATGCGGCGGTTTTCAAGTAATCGTAGTTGCCAACCTGCAGACTCGTGTCTATTAAGGGTCGTACTTGGGCGAACACAAATGTGTCTACCCCTGCATAACCAATCATGCCTAATATCGCAAGTCCAAATAGTAATTTGAAGGGTTTGACGTAGGACAAAAAACGTTTGACAACGATTCTAGTTTGCTGATTGTCGAGCGTCGACTCGATGGAATGTGGTGACATTACGTTATTGGCCTATTCTGCTACAGAAGGATGATGCTGTTCTTATTCGATAATAAAAATCAGCAATACTAGTTTACCTTGTTTATGGATAAGGCGTAAACTTATTGAGTCTTAGTATATATGACACAATAATAGAAAATTCAAGTAGTTGCACATTTACATTTACGCTGTGATTAAGCAATAGACTAGCGAGCATTGTAATACCAACGTTTATGTTCATCTATTCTATAACTAGACGCCAAGATGGCGTCGTCATTAATCTCTAACTTTATTCGTCCTTGCTTGCCTGTTGTTAGTATTCTTGCGTTTATCGATTGATATCGGTTGAGCACTATTTGTGCAGGAAAGTTCCATCGGTTGTGGTTCCCACTCGTAAAAATAACATATTTAGGGCCTACTGCTTGCACAAACTCTAGACTTGATGAGGTTTTACTACCGTGGTGTGGAGCAATAAGAATATCAGCCTTTAATTTATTTGTGTGTTTATATAATGCAACTATTCGCGCTTCAGCTTGCTTTTCGATGTCTCCAGTCAATAGTACTGAGTGCTTTCCTTTCTCTAGCTTAATAACACAGCTTTGGTTATTTTCGTCTCCATCATTTGCTGCAACTGGCCATAACACTTGTGCAGAAAATGTCATAAACCTGCCTTTTCCCGAAGGATTATCGCGCAAAAAATCTTCTCGATTGCAGCCGTTTTTTGGGCTTAGCAGGTATTTAACCTTAAGTTTGCCTGCAATTTCATGTATTCCGCCTGCATGATCATTATCAAAATGACTAATTAACAAATATTCTAGCTCTTTAATTCGTTTGGCTTCAAAAAAAGGCATCAGCACAGCGTTAGCCATGCTAAAACCAGCAAAAGAACCACCAGTGTCATTCAGTATTGTGCCTGAGGTGTCGCGTATTACGATTGCTGTGCCCTGCCCTACATCCATTGCATAAATGGTCCAAGCTGAATCTGACAAGTCAACATGTGATTGGTTAAGTTTGTGGAAAATGCTTAGGCATATTAAGCTGACAAGTATTGTTTGTTTGCGGGGCCACGCGGGCAGTATCGATAGTACTGCCGCACTAAGAAGCAAGGGATGGGTTAGCCATGATATTAGCTGACCAACAAATGCTTTTTGTTGCCAATTGCAGCCAAGGTATTCATTGCTTAAATCATCTAGTCCCCGCAATAGCCAAAACGTAAATTTGAAGCACTCATTAATCAAACTGTATAAGGCACTAAGCTCAAACCCTAAGCTAAGTAGAATAGCGCCTAGCAAACAAAGTGGTACTAGAACAAAGGTAACTATGGGGATCATAAATAAATTCGCCGCAAATGCGATGATAGGCAAAGATGAAAAGGTGTAAGCAATCATTGGTAAAGTGACAACGCTAATAAAAAGCTGAAGCTTAAGTCCGTACACAACTTTTTTCATAATCGAACTATTAGAAGCAAGTGGGAATCGCCACAGATAAAAGATGATAATCAATACGCTAAAAAAACTAAACCAAAAACTGACCCCTAAAATAGCAAAGGGAAAAAATATGAAGAAGCCAGCGAGTAATACTAGTAGCACGTTAGGAGTGCGCCAGTATCGAGTAAATATGATCAATGAGGTCCACAGCAATGCCGTAAAAAGCGCTCGCAGTACGGGAACTTCAAAGCCTGCAATTAGCGCGTAGCCAATACACACCATGATGGGTGTTAATAGCATAATCGATTTTATATTCATGCTTAAAGACTTACCCATAGTGATAACAATCCCCAACGACAGTCCTCTACTTAGCAGTAATATGCAGCCAAATACGATACCAAGATGCATGCCTGAGATAGCGAACAGATGGGCCGTGCCTGTCCTTTGCATCAAGGCCCAATCATCCTTTTCTAATAAACGCCTATCGCCGAAGCTGAGCGCCAGTATCCATTTGATATGAGATACGTTTTGACCTAGCAAGCGATTTACCCAACGCTGACGAAGAGATGGCTGGCGAACCAGAAATTGATTAGAAGGACTTGCTTTGACATAACCCGTACCGACAATATTTTTACTTGTCAGCCACGTTTGGTAGTCAAAACCATCGGGGTTCGCTAATCCAGTCGCTGGTTTTAATTTTACAAAGAGTTTTAATTTATCACCTTGCTGAATAGCTAAGTTTGCACCAAACCATGAAAGCCTAACTCTCGGAGAAAAACTCAAACGCTCGGTGCCAGCTTTAAGAACAGAAAAATTGAACTTAAGGTGGCGGCGCCTTGGCAAAACGTGTTCTTGCGCTTTAAGGTTAATCGCCTCGTTTATTGGCTTGGCAGAATTTATTAAATGATTCTCGATCGGTTCACTAGATACATTCGTAGTTATTGGTGACATTAAACTAATAACTTCACCCTCTAGAATCAGATTTTGTTGATAAAAAGAGGGGTCGAGTTGCCAATACAAATAGTAATGGCCGCACAAACTGGCCCAAATAAGACCTGTTAACATACCGATTAACAGCGGATATGCTTTGTATAAAATGAAAATAATGAGCACAAACACCGCAAAAGCAATAAGTGATATTTGCGGCAAACTAGGCCATAATATGCTGCTTAAAAATATCGATATAAAACCACATATGATTTTTTCACTCTTTGTCACAGCAGTTACTCGAGAATTTAGCGCTTAGTATGTTAAAAAAATTTATAAGCCGATTTTTACCTGATCATCAAAAGGTAAAAGACAACAAATCATTGAAGATATTTGGTGATATGTTGCACGATCCTAATTTATGGCTTTTAAATAGACGTTCAGCAAAAGGCGCGTTTGGTATAGGGTTGTTTTTCGCCTTTTGGCCGGTCCCTTTTCAAATGTTTTTAGCGGCGGCAGCAGCCATACCCTTAAGGGTGAATCTGCCTTTATCTATTGCCACTGTGTGGATTACCAACCCTATCACTATGCCGCCTATATTCTATCTTGCTTATTTAGTAGGTAGTACTGTACTTGGGACTAGTATGACGGCGTTTGAATTTGAATTGAGTTGGGCTTGGCTAATGCAGTCGCTAACGACAATTGGCCCTGCGTTTTTACTAGGCTGCGCGATATGTTCAGTAGTTGCTGGATTAGTAGGGTATTTTTCATTGGACTTAGTGTGGAGATGGTCCGTGATAAGAGCTTGGGAAGAACGCGGCAATATAAAGCGTCAATCTAAGTAAGCCCAATACGGGATGAGTAGTCTGGACTTTAGACAAGTAAAATTGCGCTTCTTATAAATTAGTTAAGCGACCCCAAGTACGCTACAAAGGCATTTTCATCCCATGTTTCAATATTTAACGATTGAGCCTTAGCTAGCTTAGAACCCGCTTTTTCCCCTGCCACTAGCAAATCAGTTTTTGCCGAAATACTTCCTGACACTTTGGCACCAAGCTCTTGTAGTTTACTCTTTGCCTCGGCGCGGCCCATTTGTGTCAAGGTACCTGTTAAAACCACGGTTTTACCTAACAAAGGTTGAGCATCTTGTGAGGGCGGTTCAATTTTAGGCCATGTTACGCCCGCTTCAATTAACTTGTTTATTACCGCGATGTTTAGAGGCTCGCGCAAAAACTCATATAAATGCTTGGCCACTATTTCGCCCACATCTTGCACTTCTTTTAGCGACTCGACATCGGCTTTTAGCAGTGCTTCTAGCGAAAGAAAATGAAGCGCCAAGCTGCGCGCTGTGGATTCGCCTACTTCACGGATACCTAAAGAGTATAAAAATTTTGCTAAGCTTGTTTGTTTGGCGTCGTCTATTGCGCGTAATAAGTTGACCGCAGATTTGTCGGCGAAGCGATCCAATGAGATTAATTTAGACAATTGTAGTGAAAATATATCGGCGGGATCTCCAATCAAACTTTCATCTACTAATTGGTCAACAATTTTGTCGCCTAAACCATCAATATCGAAGGCCTTGCGCGAAGCGAAGTGTTTTATCGCTTGTTTTCGCTGAGCACCGCATACGAGTCCTGCGGTGCATCTCGTTACCGCTTCAGTATCGATACGCTCAAGATGTGAATCACATACAGGACAAGTGCTTGGGAAGTTAATTTCTTTAGCGTTACTGGGTCGTTTATCAAGCACTACAGAAACGACTTGGGGTATAACGTCTCCTGCACGCCTGATAATGACGGTATCACCTATTCGCACACCTAAACGGTTTATCTCGTCTTGGTTGTGTAAGGTAGCGTTAGACACAGTAACTCCACCAACAAATACCGGCGCTAATCTGGCGACTGGCGTAATTGCACCCGTTCGACCCACTTGAAACTCAACATCTTGTAAAATGGTAATTTCTTCTTGCGCTGGAAATTTTTGTGCCATTGCCCAGCGCGGGGCTTTAGAGACAAATCCTAGCCTCTCTTGCAGTGCAATATCATTGACTTTGAACACTACACCGTCGATATCGTAAGTTAAGCTATTGCGCATACTGCCAATTTTACGAAAATAAGTTAGACAGGCGTCAAAACCTTTTACCAACTCACTATCTTTGCAAAGCGGCACGCCTAAATCATCTAAACAGGCAAGGCGTTCGCTATGACTCTTAGCGTCACTAATTTCGCCGCCCAAAATGGCACCAACAGAATATGCATATAATCTTAATGGCCGAGCAGCGGTAATCTTCGAATCGAGCTGGCGTAACGAGCCTGCAGCGGCGTTTCGAGGATTGACAAATAACTTCGCACCGACATTTTTTTGATACTCATTCAAATCCTCAAACCCTTGTTTAGGCATAAAGATTTCACCCCTAACTTCGAGGCGTTGCGGTATATTTTGACCGCGTAGTTTAAGTGGTACGTTTGCAATCGTTTTTACATTCGCGGTAATATTTTCGCCCACTTGCCCATCACCACGTGTTGCGGCTTGCTTTAAAATTCCATCTTCATATAAGATACTCACGGCTAAACCGTCTAGTTTAGGTTCACATGCAAACTCAATCACCTTGTCAGTGTTTAGTCTCTCTTTAACGCGCTGTTCAAACGCTTTTAAATCTTCGTCGGCAAAGCCATTGTCAAGCGACAACATAGGAATTTCATGCTGGATTTGTTCAAATTTCGAGAGCGCTGCACCGCCTACTTTTTGGCTAGGTGAATCGGCTGTCTTCAAACTGGTAAATTGCGTTTCAATGGCGATGATTTCGCGCATTAGTCGGTCGTATTCAATATCAGGAACACTTGGGTCGTCTTGCACGTAATATTGATAATTATAGTTTTCTACAATAGTTTTGATCGAATCTAAGTACGCTTTTGCTTTAGCTTGCGTATCGAAATTGTGGCTCATTTACTTTCCAAAAAATTGAATAAAACCTAATAATATTGGTGTACTTAAAGAATGTTGACAAGGTAATCTAATTATCACGATTTCAGGCTATTTATTAATTCGCCTACGCTCAAACTCACGAATTCGTTCGACGTATTGTTGCAAACTTTGCTTACTCAAGCCGACTTTATTGCCATCAAGTATGCGACATCCGAATTCATCTGACAGCTTACGCGCGGCATTATGCATCATATTGAAAACCTGCTGCGCATCACCTTCTATGGGCAGCATCATAAATAGAGATAAACCAAAAGTACTGAAGTTTTCAATATTATCAATATCGAACACGCCGGGCTTAAACATACTGGTGAGAGAAAATAAAACTGGGCCTTTGCCATTTGTGCTCACATGACGATGGAATATATCGTGTTCGCCAAATTTAAAGCCCAAAGTAAGCAGCATCGGTAATAGACTAGCGCCTTGAATAGGGAGTTGGTCACTTGCCCGAACATTTAAGACCAGAACGTCGGTTTCACCACTATCTCTTCTTGCGGAGTCAGATTGCGCTGATTTTTCACTAACACGGGGTGATGCTGCAATGCCGTCTTGTGCTTTTACTGAGTCAGCTTCGTCAAAGTCGATACGCATTTGATCTTCGCCAGCTTTGTCTTTTATTACGGGCTCTTTACGTATTTTCTCAGCGACCGTTCTTTTGTTTCGTCGAACGAAGCGTTTGGCCTGTTCAGCGAAACTGAGTTCCTTCTCTACGCCTGCAGGTGGATCAGGTTCGTCACTCTTATACTTAATTTGGGGACCATCTTGAATATTCAAAGAAAAATCAGGGTCAAGCGGCTTAGCTTCTTTTGTTGCTTCTTCAGACTTAGAATTCGACGATTTCGTTTCGCTCAAATGAGCGTTATCATTCTCACTCCTGCGAAGACCTGCTTTTTGAGAATTATCTTGACGTTCCCCGCCTAATTTTCTCATTAAAAAGTCTGGGGGCTGCCCAAAGTTATCATCATTGCTGCTGTTTTCGTGTGCTGGCCTTGTAAACTCTGGCTTCGGCTGCGTTACAACATTCGAGTACACCGGAGATGTAGAGTGGGCTTTTACCTCTTCAGCGTTAATGCTAACGCTACTGTGTTGAGGATCACCACTTGTTTGTTCTGCACTGATATCTTCAGTCGAGGGTATATCGACCTCGAAGCTTTCGTCATTTGCAGTGGTAACACCGGAATCTAATGATTCGTGCTCTGCATAATTGTTAGTGATTACTTCATCAATGTCGTTATCGTTAATAGTTTCTTTGTGAGTTATTGGTCCATCGTTTTGGTCGATATTCGCATTCTTGTTCACACTATCTGTAAATTGGCTTTCAATTATTTCATCATGCATACCAAGCGACACGTCCTTGAAATCATCAAGATTTTCCTCATCACTCTCATCAACGTTATTTATAATTACCCGCGCTTTACCAACCCCAACATCATCATAAATAGGTGGTTCCCCTGACGCAGAGCCTTCGCGGTCAAATCCCGGCTCCCAGTTACGAGATTCTAATCGCGCTTTTTTTTGTTTCTTAGCGTTTGTACGAATAGTCCACATACCGTGCAGCAGCACACCACCTATTACTAAGATACCGATAATGGATAACGTAACCTGTAATTCTGTTTGCATTATTGCCCTTGATAATTATGCTTTTGGTAGTATAGCCTGACCTAGTGCTTATTGTTTATTCTGCGATTGCCAATGCTTGTTGCATATCAACTGCAACCATCCGCGAAACACCCGGTTCGGCCATTGTAACACCTGTCAAGTGAGTCGCCATTTCCATTGCGACTTTATTATGTGTAATAAAAATAAATTGCACTGACGCCGACATTTCAGAGACTAATCTGCAAAAACGGCCCACGTTCGCGTCATCTAATGGCGCATCTACTTCGTCTAACAAGCAAAAAGGTGCTGGGTTAAGTCTGAATATCGCGAATACTAATGATAATGCCGTTAATGCTTTTTCTCCACCAGATAATAAATGAATTGTACTATTTTTTTTGCCCGGCGGCCTAGCCATTATTGTAACGCCTGTGTCTAGCAGCTCGTCGTCGGTTAAATCTAAATATGCCATACCGCCCCCAAACACCTTTGGAAACAGCGTTTTCAGGTCCCGATTAACCTGATCAAAAGTATTTCTGAAGCGCATTCTCGTTTCTTTATCTATTTTACGCATGGCGTTTTCTAAAGTCTCTAACGCTTGTGTTAAGTCTAAATTTTGCGCATCAAGATGCTCTTTGCGCTTCGCTTGCTCTTCGTATTCATCAACCGCCGCTAAATTAACGGCACCTAACCTGCTAATACTTGATGAGACCATGTCTAATTCACGTTGCCATGATTTTTCATCCGCATCTTCAGTTAAAGAATTAAGTACATCTTTAAGCGATTGCTGAAGCTCAGATAATTGCTCAACATACGATTGTGCACGCACATTAGCACTCTCTACTCGTATTCTTTTAGAGGCCATTTCGCTTTTTATAATATCTATTTTAGCCACAATGCCGTGCTGTCCTTTTTCCAAATCGGACATATCGCTTTCAATTACCGTGAGTTGTTCTTGCTTTTCGCGTAAAGATTCACGCAACAACTCCTGCTTTTCAAGCAGAAGCTGAAGTTTATCTTGCTGCTCAGCTTGCGGCATCACTAAGTCTTCGCCTTCTTGCGACAACATATCTAGTTTTTCTTGATTGCTATAAAACAACTGCTGTTTACTACTTTGCTGTTCTTGCAAAATTTGTAGGCTGTTACGAATTTGCTGCACTAACATCGACTGTTGATGCAGACTATTTTGAAATTGACTATGCTGCGCCTGCCACTGTTGCTGCTGAGCACGTAATTGTTCAGTTTCTTCATGAGCCTTATCTTTAGCGTCTGCTAATTGCATAAGGTCAACACTCAACTCTTCCACTTCATCGTTGAGTATCTCAAGCGTCATTTTTTCTTGGGCCAAGCGTTCTTTGTGTTCGCTGATATCAAGTGTAAGTTTTTCTGTTCGCTGTGAGAATTGCTGCTTTTTAAACTGCATATTTTGGAATGAAATTTCTGCGCCTTGTTGATCGTGTTTAAGTGTTGCGAGTTGTTCTGATTTATCACTTTGTGCTTGCTGTTTTTGCTGAACTAACAATTTTGCGTCTTTTAATAAGGCTTGCATTGATACGGTAGATTTCTCGCTTAAGAGTAACTCTGCTTGAAGAGTCTCAATTTGCGCCGCTCTTAGTATTTTATTATCTCCACGCTTGACGCTGATCAAGGCATCGGTAGCAAACATTTCACCATTTGGGGTAATGATTCGTTCAAAGTTCTCTATTGTGTCAATTTTACTAAGCGCATCTTCGTAATTATCCGCCAAGTGGAAATAATTTAAAGCCCCAGGCACTTTCTCATTGTGAAGAAGACTCGCTAGCGAGCCAGGTACCTTGTTGGCAGTGAAATTGTGTGCAAATAAGACACTTTGTTGACCATTTTGCCATATATTTTCCTTGAAATCTGCGTTCTCAATAAGCGCAATTCCAGTGTCCATCACCCATGCTGACTCAAGCTCTTTCAAGGCGCTATGAAGCATTTTTTCCGCACCTTTTTCAACCTTGAAATATTCCCATATGCTTTCTCGTTGAGTATTTTCGAAAACGTTTAGCTGCTTATCCTGGCCATCTTTATTTTCGGATTCTGAAATACCGTCTGTTTGTAATGCTATTAGCGCATCTAATTTTGCGCTAATGCCGGTGTAAGTATGTCTAGACTGTTCATATTTGTCAGCAGCATCTGTGTGTTTCTTTAATGCCTCATCAAGCTCTGTACGGCCGCTAGTAAAACGTTCGTTTTGCTGTTCCAACAATAATTCAATAGCCTCTTTATTGACCTTTAATGTAATAAGTTCATCATCTATCGAAGCGTCTGACAAACTCTTAAATTCATCTTTTAATTCATTAAGCCTCGATTCGCTGCGCCCTTGGAGGCTTAGAGTTTGCTGAATTTGACTATGTTTTTGCTGTAAACTTTGGGTTTTGCTGTAGTAAGCATCGTCTTTTTGCTTAGCTAAAATAAGGTGCTCATGTAAACGCGTATCGGCAGTCAGCTTTTTATCTTCTAATTCATATAACTTCTCTTGCGCAATCTCTTTATCAGGTTCAGCCTGCAATAACTTTTCTTCGCTTTGCGCAATTTCTAACGATAAACCCTCAAGCGCAACGTTCAAACTTACATCACTTTGTTTTATCTGCTCTATTTCAGTTTGAATTTGACCGGCTCGTTTCTTAGCAAACAGCTGAGATTGTTCTAGCTTTGTGACCTCGGTACCTACAGAGAATATTTGTTGCTGCAAATCGTCTACTGCTTGCTTAGCTATAGACTGCTGATTTTTTAAAGACTGAAGTCCCGATTCATCGCCTTGCTGACTCGTTAGTAAATTATCTAAGGCTTGTTGTTGTTCATTAATTTTAGTTTGTTCCACGGCCATAATTTGACTTTGCGCTAACCACTTAATGGTGGCAAGTTCAGCCTTTAACTGACGTTCTCGTTGTTTGAGTTCTTTGTATTTTGTAGCGGCGCTAGCTTGGCGTTTTAGCTTAGCAATTTGCTCGCCTAGTTCTTGGCGAACGTCTTCGAGTCTTTCTAAGTTTTCTTTAGTGTGCTTAATACGCGTATGGGTTTCTTTGCGACGCTCTTTATATTTAGAAATGCCGGCCGCCTCTTCAATAAACACGCGCAATTCTTGCGGTTTCGATTCTATCAGTTTAGAAATCATGCCTTGTTCAATTATGGCATAGCTTCTAGGGCCAAGCCCTGTGCCTAAAAATAAATCAGTAATATCTCGGCGACGACACTTTGCACTGTTTAAAAAGTAACT
>Ga0115567_10002927_pt1 | contig 16983 bp, 28 predicted proteins | sample COGITO_mtgs_1204_2_FD_88679 | JGI IMG/M metagenome (GOLD analysis project Ga0115567, IMG submission 88679) | Pelagic marine microbial communities from North Sea - COGITO_mtgs_120412 | ecosystem: Environmental > Aquatic > Marine > Epipelagic | place: Germany:Helgoland, sampling site Kabeltonne... | reverse complement strand
TGAAGATGCGAAAAAAGTTGTTGACAAAAATTAATTCTTTTGTTATGATATAAACATGATGAACGAAGGGGTGAATGACATGACTACTTTTGACTTTGGCAGCGGTCCAGTTCCCGCCCACCAACATCCTAATGGCGGCGGTTGGGTTGCTGATACCGCCACTGTTTCAGACACTGCTTGTGTTGGGCGCGCCGCTAGAGTGTCTGATTACGCTGTGGTGTCTGATAACGTTAGGGTGACTGATAACGCTAGGGTGTATGGTAACGTTAGGTTGACTGGTAACGCTAGGGTGTCTGGTGATGTTTGGGTGACTGGTAACGCTAGGGTGTCTGGTGACGCTTGGGTGGATGGTAACGTTTGGGTGTATGGTAACGCTGTGGTGTCTGATAACGCTGTGGTGTCTGATAACGCTAGGTTGACTGGTAACGCTAGGGTAACTGGTTACGCTAAGGTGTCTGGTAAGGCTGAGGTGTCTGGTGACGCTTGGGTGGATGGTAACGCTGAGGTGTCTGGTGACGCTTGGGTGGATGGTAACGCTTGGGTGTATGGTGACGCTAGGGTGTCTGGTTACGCTGAGGTGTTTGGTAACGCTAGGGTATTTGATAACGCTATGGTGTCTGGTGGTAACGCTAGGGTATTTGATAACGCTATGGTGTCTGGTAACACTCAGGTGTTCGGCGACAAGTGCTGGTAACGCTAAAGGATAATTTCATTTCTCATGATGAACGAAGGAGAATGATGATGTTGAATGTTCTGAAGATGTTGGTTGAGTTTACTGCTTTCTCTTGTCTGATGGCAGTTATCCTAATGTACATGGTAGCGTTCTCTTAATGAGTATGCATCTTGTGGGACCGTGGATGACAACAACATCCACTCGTAAACAAAAATCTAAAAAGTCTAAGCGTCAATTACAAGCCGATATCGAACATGATAAGTGGCTTCGTAAGATGGGCGTTCATCCTTCTCAACGGAGTGTAGCACAGCCTGGTAGTGTATCTGGTTTGGGACCAGAGGGTCGTAGGTTCGAATCCTACCACTCCGACCAAATTCCTCTCAGTAACAGAATTGTACCGATTCAAACGAATAAATCAGTTGACAGAGAGACAAAACTGATGTATAGTTCTCAATATGTTGTCGGTCAAGCGTATAACAAAGGTGGTCTACAGGTACTATCTAAAGAAGACGCTAATGATCCAACCACTGGAAAGAGGCGAGGATGAATACCATCGATTTTATTAATAATGCAGAATACCTTATTCGTCAGTGTCTAAATCAAACGTGGAACATGCAGATTGATCCACTGATGAAAGCATGGTTGCAGGACGCATGTCTTGATCTTGCAAAAGCAAGAGAAACGGAAATTCGAAAGACTGATTATAACTCATTTGATGATTGGACTGAAGATTATTATGAAGAAGTACTACTCCTTCGCAAGAAGGTTGAGAAGTACGAGACCATTCTAAGACATGCAATGTCTGAAAAGACTGGTGTGTTTTTTATCTGCGGTGAAGCAGGTGAGAAGGATAACATGGGTTTGCCTGAGAAGATCATGGTCTGTCCCGCATATGGTCTTGATGGTTTTGCATCATATAGGAAGGACAGAGACTACACTGCTCCTGGCTGGTGACTATACGTGAGTTACCCCCAACGCCTTCTGGCATATGTCGGATTACAATGCCGATCTGTAAGTCCAAGCGCACCATGGCAACTGAATTGACAGTTCAGCGTCTACTGACGAGTAGAAAAGGGGTTGACTTTTTTATCAAAATAAGTTAGGATGTATATGATAAATGAGGCGAGGATGATATCATACTCTACAAACTGGATGGGACCAATCTCCATGCAATGGTTTCGTGATCGTGGGTTGACTCGTAAGAACGAACCACGTTGGAGTGAGATATTACAGCAGACTATTGAGCCTGAAGAAGTCACTCAGCAATGGTCAGGTGGTCGTATTGACATTTACGGAACTGAAAGCGCATATCCAGAAGAGATTGGATTGCCTATTATGCTTGGAGAAGATTGGAATCGTTTCTCAAAATGGTTAGATTCATACAAGACAGAGACGGTAGAAACACTTGACAAAATACTAGAATCATATTATAATGATGGTAATCCAAAAATTACTTGGGATAAGTGAGGTAAAGACGAGAATGACTAATTATAATCCTGACAACTGGGTTGTTATTAAAATAAACGGTGATGATCCTCATTATCGTGTTCTTGCTGGTTGGAGCGGTGGATACCTTGACGGCGACAGTTGGCGTATGAACAGTGGCATTACTCGTGTAGAGGATGCTGGTGATAGATTTAACTTCTATGGATCAACTGGCAGTTGCTATAGTTGCGGTAAGGAGAGTTATACACTACGCAATAACAATGTTCATATATGGAATCAACTTAAAGAACTACACGGTGATAAAGTTGAAATGATGCCAGAAGAAACAGACTGGTTAAATCTAGATTATATCATAAAATAACAAATCGCTATGGGATTGAAATGATGATTAAACACGAACCACTATTTGATACTGACAAGATTAGTGAACACTATACTAAGAAAGATGGTGTTCCTGTTACCTATGTGTGTACAAGTGCTCTGGGCTATGAGGCATGGGCAATGGATATCTTTTACAGAGAGACTCCACATCCTGAGTTTGGTAACCATTACTTTGGATTATATTACAATATGGTTGATACACGAGTAACACAAAAGCCACAAATTATGATTACCAATGCAGATCGAATTGAATCTGTAGAGTTTGGGCTTGTTGAAGATGATGATGGCAATCTACAGTACAGCGCACATCGCCATGATTATAAACGGTTTGAGAACGGCAATATGATCGACGGAGGTCGTGCTTATATTAAGTCAAGTATGTGTGAAGTTAAACACTACGTTGTTCGTAACGGTGAAATGGTGGAGAAGAAAGATGTTGAAATGATGCCAGAAGAAACAGACTAGTTAGGAATGGATTATTAAATGAGTAAAGATTATGTTGTCGTAACCTGTATTTCATCTCATCGTATGCGTTATGTGATGCATAAAGATGATTTGCAGAAATTGAATCCTGATGAACCTTGTTGGCCGGAAGAATGGGCAAAAGATACAGTGAGTATGGAAGAATGTGAAGAGTTTTCTCAAAAACATATGGGCGAATATATTGTAGACAGCACTCTTGTCACTGAAGAAGAAATGTTGGATCTGTTCGACAAAGACAATGCTTATCTTAGCGAGTGGTCCACTGACTATAAGATTAACTGGGTTAGAGAAAAACTAAATGATAAAGAAATATAGGATCACCACAACTCTTCGTCCCGGTATCAAAGATATGCAAGGTGATGCAGTAGCAAATGCTTTACGATCTATGGGATATGATATGGTTGAAAATGTTCGAATCGGTAAGACTATCCATATTGAATGTGATGAAAATTTAGTTGACGACATTGCCAAGTCAGTATATAATGAAGTAATGGAAAATTATGTGATTGAGGAACTATGAAAAAGGTAATCATTATCAGTCTCAGTCTTTTGCTTTCAGCATGTGCTGTAACACCATTGACACCTATTGGTATTGCTTACGATGTCGTAACTCTACCATTTGAGATGGCGCATGTAGTCGTAAAGAGAGTATTACCTTGATTGGTTGGTATATGGTAATATTTGTTCTACTATCATTTTTGCCTTTTGCATACGCAATTTCGAAATTGTGTTGGAACTGTTAATTGGTATAGTTTAATAAAGCCCCGTTAGCTCAGTAGGATTTAGAGCAACGGTCTTCTAAACCGTAGGTCGCTGGTTCGAGTCCAGCACGGGGCGCCATTAAACTAAATATTGCAGGTTCGAGTCCTGCCGAGATCGAGAAATATGCGCCCATAGTTTAACGGTAGAACACCCGGCTTATAACCGGCATATGGTCCCCAGATTAGGGAGCGGTCCAGGTTCGAATCCTGGTGGGCGTACCAAATATAAATAACACCGTGCTGCTGAGGCTCGTTTCAGAGAGGTACCAGTAGGGATGGCAGATGGAGTACTGAAAGAGGGGAAAAATCGTGGCCATCATTTTTTTATAGAAAGGATGTTCTAGTTGATGAGACAAATTCTTCAACTTTTTCGTTGACATTAATTCATTTTGGTACTATACTGTAAGAACACTAACACATAACAGAAGGAACACAAGATGTCCAAAATCCATCGTTTTAAGACACCCGTAGATCTTTCTAAAGAATCCATCGGCAACTACTACGCCAACCTCTACAATGCCGAAACCGGAAAGTTCGTTGAAGGTCGGCACTACGAGTGTTTTAGCGGTAACGATATGATGGAGGTAGTCAGTTACCTTAAGCGTCAAGGCTACCGTGTAGAATGGTAAGATGAATGAGGGAGTGAATGTGATGTTTGAACTTATTGAGTTGTATGAAGAAGCGTTTCGATATCCTAAGATTCGTGAGGAATACGAAGAATATCTGGACCGGCTTGCAGATGAATTTGATTATGTCAAGAGTCTAGAGATGAATAATATAAATATTAAATCTACCGTCTGAGAGGAGATAGAATAAACGTTCAGGACACGGGGGCAGTACCCGTCACCTCCACCATAAGCATATCACCGTCTCTAGTAATGAGACCTTGCTAGACACGAAAGAGTTTGTTGTGGTATGCTTATGCGGGGGGTGATATTAGGTTCGACTGACGTAGTAAAGATCAAACCGAGGTAGACGCCATGGTACCAGCGTATCGGACCAAAACTATAAATGCTAACTTTAATGTTGCAAATGACAACCACTTCGAGGATATCCGCCTAGCGGCTTAATCGACTTGTAGTCACGGGGTATGGGTTCCACCCTGTCATATAACGGGCCCAATCACTTATAACAATTAAAGGATATAACATTGTTTAAATTCTCCGAAGAGGGAATCGCAAAGTTTATCATTTTTTGTTTTTTCTACTTAATTCTTATTTTTGTATCTATGGCAACATTGCCGGGTAATGCAGACAGTCACGAAGTAGATAAAGATAGTCTGAACTGTTTAGCTAAAAACATATACTTTGAAGCTAGAGGAGAAGAAATTATTGGTCAATATGCTATTGGTCTCGTAACTCTAAATCGTGTAAAAGACAAAGATTTCCCTAATAACATCTGCGACGTTGTATATCAGGCAATAAAGATAAACAACAAAATAGTAAAATATAAGTGTCAATTTTCTTGGTATTGTGACGGTAAATCAGATACACCAAAAGATTTACAAACTTGGTATAAAGCTATTAATATAGCAGATACATTACTACACTTTAATGTAGAAGACTTCACAAGAGGTTCTAGATTTTATCATGCGGATTATGTCGTACCTAAATGGAGCAAAAATAAAAAGGTATTAATTAGAATAGGAAAGCATATTTTTTATGAATAATTTTTATAATAGTCTCGCTAACGATAAGAAACTATCGATTATTGCTGGACCGTGCGTTTTTGAAAATCAAGAGTTGGCAGTGGAAATCGCAGAGACTCTAAAAGAGATTTGTGACGATTTATCTGTCAACTTTTGTTTTAAAATGAGTTTTGATAAAGCAAATAGAACATCATCCTCTTCATACAGAGGAGACTTTGATGGTGCGTATTATGCATTTGATTCAATAAGAAATAGAGGTATACCTACATTAACAGATGTACATGAATCTTGGCAATGTGCCGTAACTAATGCTGATATTCTTCAAATACCAGCATTTCTCTGTAGGCAAACCGATCTTCTAAAATCAGCTGCCGAAACTGGTAAACCTGTGAATGTAAAAAAAGGACAATTTTTATCTCCATGGGAAACGAAAAATATAGTTGACAAGATAAAATCCTTTGGTTATAATGAAGTAATGTTAACTGAACGAGGTACAACATTTGGATATAACAATCTCGTTGTTGATATGCGTTCATTAGAAGTGATGAAAGAATATGCACCTGTCATTATGGATTGCACACATGCCGTACAATATCCAGGAGGTCAGGGAGGTTCAAGTGGGGGTGATAGACGTTTTGCTTCTGTTATTGCTTATGCAGCTACCGCTGTATCAATAGCAGGACTCTTTATGGAAGTCCATCCAGATCCTGATAATGCACCGAGTGATGGTCATAATATGATTAAATTAAAAGATTTTCCAAAAATAATAGAACAAATTTTAGAAATTGATGGAGTGGTTAAAAAATGATTTATGGTAAAGTTTGGGGTCAGACAGAATCTCTTTTAGTGACTCCCATGATTGAAGTTCACAGAATCATTACAAAGTCTGGTTATAAATGTTCAGAACATTTACATAAACACAAGTGGAACGGATTCTATTGTATTAGCGGTAAAATGAATATTTTTGTACGTAAGAATGATTATGATCATACAGATAAGACAGAACTAAGACCAGGAAATTTCACTACAGTGAAGCCGGGTGAATATCATTGGTTTGAATGTGTAGAAGATGCTGAGGTACTAGAAATCTATTACGCTGAAGCAATCTCAGAAGATATTGTAAGAAAGAATACTGGAGGAATTATTTCGAAATGATTGATAAGAATAAGTTCAATCAAGAAATTGAAGATTTTGTGTATGAAACTGGTGAATCTTATATTGACGCAATTATCAATTTTTGTGAAAAGAATAATGTAGAGATTGAATCTGTTGCTAAAATGATTAATAAAGTTATCAAGGCGAAGCTTGAATCAGAGGCTAGTGATTTAAATTTACTAACAGAGAAATTATGCAGATTGCCCATGTGATGTCGTTTCCTGGTTTCAATGCGTATAAAACTTATCTTGCGTTGAGAAGTCATTTTACGACTGATTATGATTACTTTAAATATAATGGTAAACTGAGAGTAAAGGAGGAATCTTTTTTAAGACGTAAAGACAAGTTTTTCTTTGAGAAGATAGAAAGGAGGCATAAGAAGGAACTTGTTCCATTCTTCGTTTCAAATCTAATCAAGGAGGATAATAATTGGAGTGGAGGTCTTGTTTCTGACAAGGCTGAACAAGTCTTTAACGAATGGAAGAGAAAGTTCCAGTCACTTAAATATTCATTCCGTGAAGATATGAGTAAACTTCGTGATTATATGGATCGGAATGATCTTCAGTTTGATGAGGTGTTTCAGTGTGATGATGGACAACATCCAATAATTCTGAAACTCCTCATCTCTGAAGATATATCAATCGAGTCTTTTATTATACTAGACAAAGTGCTAGGATTCGTGAAAAAGATCAATAAATACGTTGACGATTTCATTTGGATCGAGTATAATAAGAAGATAGTAAAGTATTCGTCATTTATTGAAATTGATCCAAAGGAGTATCGTCATGTCGTAAAATCTATATTTGTTTAAGTCGTATAAAGTCGTATTAAGTAGTTTTAAGGAGAATCAAAAATGGCAGCAACATCTTTTGCCGCACTCAAGAAGTCAAGTAAGTCATCACTTCGTGACCTAGTAACAGCAGCCGAAAAGGTCACGGCACGAGACGAACTCAACACAAACGAAAATATCTGGAAGCCTGAAGTAGACAAGGCAGGAAACGGATACTCAGTCATTCGATTCCTACCATCAGCCCCTGGTGAAGAACTTCCATGGGTCAAGGTATACAATCATGGATTCCAGGGTCCTGGTGGTTGGTGGATTGACGAATGTCGAACCACAATTGGCGAAAAGTGTCCAGTTTGCGAACACAACTCTATGCTTTGGAACTCAGGTGTAGAGTCCAACAAGGATATTGTTCGTAAGCAGAAGCGTCGATTAAACTATTATTCCAATGTTCTAGTCGTATCAGATAAGGCAAATCCTCAGAATGAGGGTCAAGTGTTTCTTTATCGGTATGGCGCAAAGATCTTCGAAAAGATGCAGAATGCAATGCAACCTCAATTTGAAGATGAAGATCCAATGAATCCTTTCGATTTCTGGGAGGGTGCTAACTTCAAGTTGAAGATTCGTCGATATGAAGGTTATCAGAACTATGACCTATCAGAGTTTGATAAGAGTTCTGTTGTATCTGACGATGATGCAAGGATTGAAGAGATTTGGAACTCTCAACATCCACTATCTAAGTTTCTTGATGTATCTGAGTTCAAGTCATATGAAGAACAAAAGACTCGACTCAATCGTGTTCTTGGTCTTGATGGTGGTCCTGAACTAAATGAAGTTGCTCCAGCACCTCAACCTCGTGTTGCGGCAGCTAAGGAAGAAGATAGTGTTCCTTGGAGTAATGATGATGAAGAAGATGACGATAGTCTATCATTCTTCAAGAAATTGGCAGAGGAGGATTGATAAAATATCAGAGGGGACTTCGGTCCCCTCTTTTTTTTATGTAAAAGCTACAGAAAATCGAGACGCAGCAGATCTTGTTGGCGATTGTGTATATTGAGAAAGACCACCAGAAATAGTAGTTTTACGATTACTATTATTGATAATAGTCTGTGATTGATCTACACTAGTTGGTGAAGAGGAACTAGGTGACGCTATAACTATAGGAGCTTGTGATTTCATTGCGTTATTTATTGAAACCATCTCCGCTTCTAAACCACTCATTCTAAGAGATCCAGCTTTATATGTTGGTGCCATCATTGCAGTAGGCTCTCCGCCCTTATAATCGAAATCGTCCATATCGTCGATCATATTAGTCTTGAAGGACGTCGGGTCGACATTGGAAGGGTTCGGGACATTTGCTAGCCAATTACCTAATTGCTGGATCCATCCTACAGTCTTTCTAGATTTCATCAATTCCTTGTTGGCATTTTTATTGGTATTGTCTTTGTTCAGATATTTAGCCACGCCCTCAGGAGTTTCTAACGTATCACCCATTACATTATCGTTGTAAGGAACAGGAGTAGGTGCCGTGGATGATTTAGATTCTTTACTCGCTTCTTCTAGTCTATATCTGGCATCTTTTCTATTTGGACCTATTTTAACTGATCCAAACGAACCAGCCTTTAACCTTTCCGTATAATAAGAAACTGGCCGCACGCCGTTCGCTAAAGTTTTAATCCAATCCATTATTGTTTTAAAATCGCCTTCGGTTAAAGATGCACCAGTACTTGTAGATTGAGTAGCAAAGCGCTCAAGAAATTTTTTACCTTCCTTCCAATCTAGATTTTTCAGTCCTTCTAATTGTTTTGATATTCTTTCATTTTGAGTCTTTCCAGCGGCTTCACCACCAACGTCTTCATCCTGTGCAATATTTTTAGCCAGTCCCATGGACATTTTTATTAATTCTGAATCCTTCCTTCTTTTTCCAGGGGTCGTCGACACCACTGATGGGTTATAGTCCATAGTATCGTTCTCATCGTCGGGGCCCCACGCCGTAGTTCCAGGAGATTTTTCAAACTTTGGAGTACCAAATGCTTGGCCAATAGTTTTTCCTTGTGCTTCAAATTCAGCAGCTTTCTTTTTATACTCTTCCATTTCTTCAGAAGCTTTTTCAATAATAAAACTAGTAAATTCGTAAGCTGCATATACAGCACCAGCAATAGCAAATCCTCTTATGGCAGTTCTAAATAAATTTTTAAATGAAGTTTTCAATCTTCCTCTTGTCTTATTAGCTGAATTCTTTAGATCTGTCTTATCTTTTGGATCTATTAGTTTGTCTGCGGCAGCGTCAGCCGCTTCTACTGTTAATTCTCCAACACCAAACCCAAAAGCTTTTCTTATAGTTCTACTTAAAACTCTACCAACGCCTAGTGTAAGAATACCTAATCCTTTGAAGAAAGGTATAGGAAATAATGAAGCAAATAAACCTACACCACCAAATACAGCCGGTAAATTTTTTGCTAGATAATCTTCTATTTTACTTCCAAGAGTAACCTCACCATTACCATCTTGTTCTTTTAAACCTAGTGATTCTACGACTTTTCTACCCAACCAAGTAAACGCTGCTGTTATAGCACCAGCTCTCCAACCAAATAAAGCAGTAACAAATAAATTAGGTAAGTTTAAGTTTTCTTTAAAGATTTCCCAAGCAGCGTTACCAACGCCTTTAAAAAAATCAGAGGTAAAGAAATTGCTCGCGGATTTTTTAATGGTATTAAGAAGCTCATCAGTCTTTTCTGGTGCTAGAAATGCACCTAGTAAAGCACCACCGATAAGTGTACTTAAAACACCACCAAGAGATATACCCTTTCCTACTTCTATAGCTTTATCTTTTACGCCCGTCGCCGCGCTTTTTAAAGTAGTACCAAATTTAGACTCTCTTTTTTCTTCAGCGGCCGTCGATCTTTCTCTAACACGATTAATTTTCTCAGTGTTTAAATTTTCAGTGTTTACCTTCAAAAAAGATGCGAATAATTTTCTAAGACCTCTGATATTCTCATCTATGCTTTGAACAGCATACATGGTGCTTTCTTGAAATGATAACGCCATCATATCAGATGTAACTGTACCAGAAGGATTAGGGTTAGGAAGCATTTTGTCTGTTCTTCTCTTCTTGTTCTCTCAGATGTTCTAGCAACATCTGAATGTATATTTCTCTCTCAAACGGTATCATATCATCTAATTCAGTCAAAGAATATTTATGATATTGCATCAACGAAAAGTTAAGTCTATAATAACTAGCTAGACTCGTATGACAGAGACTTATCCAAAAAAATCTTCAAAACCAGATACATCTGTTTCAACCTCTTCATCACATTTTTCACATTTATACTTTGCTCTTAAACGACTGCCAGGCATAGTTTGAAAGAATCTTGTAATTTTATCAAATTGCTCTTTAGAAAGACTTTCTAAAAATTCTAAAACATCTTTTTGTGTAAAATCGTTGTAAACCGTTTCTTGATCGTAAACATATTCTATACTAGTAGAAAAAATATCAAGAACATTTGTAGGATCAATATCCATAAAGTCAGTCAAAGAATTTATATTAGGATACTTCATCTTCACACCAATATTATCGTTCAATAAAAATGTATCAGTATGATCTTCATTTGTATTATAAACAATATTATCTAACTTGACTTCTACATCGTTCATGTGGCCACAATTTTCCACATCATGTTTTAGTTTAAACTGTGCCGTTTCTCCTACACTTTTAGATCTTATATGAAGAAATATATGTTCAAAATCAAAATAAGCTAAACTATAAGGATCAATATCCTCCGGCTCAATAACACAATTTTTTAACATTTGACAGATAGCGTCTATCATGTCTTTTCTCTCACCACTTTCAGCAGCTATGAGAAGCAACTTTTCCTCTTTTACAAGAAAAGGTCTAAATTTAACATCAACTCCATTTGACGGTAGTTTAGTCGTAAAGTGTGGGGCTACTATTGATGGTAAAGCCATTTTATTCTCTCCAAATCAGTCATTTTTATTAAGTAGATAAATTAGCAGTACTTGTTGATCCTGCTGCGTTTTGTTCATAATATCTATAAGTGAACGTTACATTAATTCTAGGTATAGCATCAGAAGCCCAAGATAAACTTACTGGAGCGACTTGTATAGGATATGCTTCTATCAATTTTGTATTATATCCTTTGACACCAGTTCTTCGTAGATTGTGAATATCTATCGTTCCAATATAATCATCATAATAACCAGAACGAAATCTCGAACCATCTGATACGGTACGATTAATTCGATGTGTTCCTACAACCTTATCTAACCATCTATCAAAATACTCTTTAACACGATAATCGTCTGATTCTATGAAAGTTATAGAAGTCTCTAGATAAAGTGCTGCATACGCTACTTTTCTTTGAGGTCCAATATAAACCTGTTCTGTTGTAGCAATACTTCTTCCAGGCAATTGTACAGAGTCTGCTCTATATGTTAAATCTGGATCACCAATTCCAGCTGGACCACTTATTATAATTTCGTAGTCGCTTTCTCTCGCTGGAGGAACATTATTAAAGATAGAAGTAAATCTATTTAAATCTATAGGCATTATATCATCCTTCTTGAGTCTGCCCAGACTTTAGTCTTCGACGCTTTCGCAAATCTTTCCAGTGGTAGGAATAGGGCAATATCCCATTCACTAGACGATATTTCAATAAATCTAGATCTAACATGATTTGATAGATATCTTTTGAAAGTTGGTTTAAATGGAGCAAAACGAGAAGCCGCTTTTAATATCTGATAACCAATCTTCAATTTAGTCTTTTCATCGTATCTTCTGTCCGTAGACAGTTCGTATAATTTATCCATTAACTTTGCTCTAAGAGTTAGTGGTAAATAATGCATGTTGATACCATAGAAACCACCTGGAGCTCCTTCTACTGGAAAGATCAAAGGATATCTATCATAATATGGTAACGTATCTTTTGTTTTAGGATCATAATTGAAAAGATACATTTTTCCTAATGTGGTCCTATTTTTATATTTCGCTCTCTCACCCCTAACAACAGCTTCCGGCGTAACACTAGTCGTTCTCGCTGTGTTGCGAAACCAATCTCTAGACGTTTGTGTCCTAGCTGGTAATTGTCCAGACCTCACTCCCTGAGCCAGAATTTCGTCAAAAGTTTTTGATGCCATGTTCGTTTTTCTGTTGACAAAAAATAAGATACGTTATATACTATTTATATGATGAAAACAGGAGATAAGAACATGATTGCTAAGTTTCGTTCCATTCCTTCGCTCGACCGTTGGGTTTCCATGAACTGTGCAGACCACGAGATCGTCATTCGGAAGCATCCTGATGGCGGTTTTATCGCTAAGGTAAGTGGTGCTAAGTTCTCAAACTTCCCTCGGTCGTGGGATGAGTTGATTCGTGAACTGGAAGCAAATTTCGCTTGGCGTGTAGATTTTGGTAAAAAAGTTGTTGACAAAAATTAATTCTTTTGTTATAATATAAACATGATGAAACAAGGAGTGAATGAAATGACTGCTTACACCTACGAAGAAAACATCTTCTCCGATTTCCACAAGGACGCCTATGGTTTCCGCCCACGTGGTCATGAGTTCTACACCGCCACTCCTGCCCGCAAGCAGGAGATTTGGGATTCCGTTGGTCGTGCTTTCGATATTCGGGAAGCAGAGGAGGCGGAGGAAGAGGCTCGCGCTCTTCGTAAGTTCGAGGCTGAGATTGCCTCAGTTATCGAAGCAGGTGCGGGTGACCGTACCACTGCTCTTCGGTGGATGACTGAAGAGGATACCTTCTATAATTCCCAAGACATTGAGCATTGGGTATATCTTCAGGGTATTCTATTTACCGATGCGGGTCGGGCTCTTGTCGAAGAGTTGAAGTCCATCGTCACGATTTCCGATTGGAGGGAGTAAACGAGATGACCACTTTTGATTTTGGCAACGGTCGGGTTCCCGCCCACCAGCATTCTAATGGTGGTGGATGGGTTGCTGATACCGCTACTGTTTCTGAGAGCGTTTTTGTTGGACGCGAAGCTATGGTGTATGGTAACGCTGTGGTGTCTGGTTCTGATTACGCTCAGGTGAAGGGTAACGCTTTGGTGTCTGGTAACGCCAGGGTGTATGGTAACGCTGTGGTGACTGATAACGCTAAGGTGACTGGTAACGCTAAGGTGTATGGTAACGCTAGGGTGTCTGATTACGCTTGGGTGTCCAGTAACGCTTGGGTGTCCGGTAACGCTAGGGTGTCTGATAACGCTGTGGTGTCTGGTAACGCTTGGGTGTCTGGTTACGCTGAGGTGTCTGGTAACGCTGAGGTGACTGGTAACGCTGAGGTGACTGGTAACGCTGAGGTGTATGATAACGCTAGGGTGTCTGGTAAGGTGTCTGGTAACGATGTGGTGTCTGGTGATGCCGTGGTGCTGTGGTGACTGGTGAATTGATTAACAAGTAATTAAATTTACCACTTCATCGGAATAAAGAATTTCATAATGGTTATAGGGTAGTTCTAGATAGTTTATATCGTTTCTACAAGTCATAGAACTGATAGGAACGATACCGTCATTTCTCTCAAGGTACCATGGTAAAGATCCTCTTGTTGTGATGATCTGAGTCCATGGTACCTTTATTTTTATGTTTCTAGATTTTGTTATGAATCGACTATACTTTCCGATATCCTTCAATAGATGAGAGCCAGGAAAAATCATCTTCATAAAGTCTGCCACGGCGACACCGGCATATGGAGTAGCAAGTGTCAATCCTTTCGTGACATTATGTGTTTGTGTTAGATATAGTCCATAGATACCACCAAGACTATGACCAACAATCTGTATAGGTTCATCTGTTGGAATCTGACTTCGTATTGAGATTAGATTTCTTCTGAATCCTAATGAACTGTCATAGTCAACGGAAATGTTTCTCACGTTTATCTTTGATAGGATATATGACCAGGACTTTGATGTAGCATTAGCACCGTGTATAAAGACAATCATAGAGATTCCTAATATTTCATTTTCATATGAATTAATTCTAATTTAGCGTCTTCCGGAGAGATATCAAACCATTCTCCTTTTAGTCTTCTGTGAGATAATGTGTGATGTAATATACGTTCTGCTTCCATCATATCTTTTTTACTATCAAATTGTTCTGAATAAAAAACTTCAATTTTTTCTGAATTACCAGTTTGTATAGCTTTTAATCTTTTTTTTAAGTTATTGGTAAAACCAATTTTTACAGGACCGTTTTCTGGTCCGATGGCGTATACAAAAAAACTCATTGGTTTATATCCAAATCTTTTTCTGTTAACACATAAAACTCCCAGAGTCTATCTTTACAAAAACTAGACGCCGCTTTCCATTTTGCTTGATTTACAGCATAGGTAAAGACTTCGTTTATATATTTCTTTGTTTTTCTTTTTTGAACTTTTGGTTCTTTTTTTTGATACTCTGGTTTTATCTCTATCATAATCGTCTTAATACCTCCATCTTTTTGTTTTACTTTAATAATAAAGTCTGGATAGTATCTATGAACTTTACCATCGACAGGGCTTCGATAAGGTACTATTATTTCTTCTGAAGACCACCAAATTACATTTTCATTTTTATCAAAATAAGACATACATCTTGCTTCCCAACTTGAACGGTATACTATATTCGATAGGTTGCCTTTATACTTCTTTGGGTTTTTTGGTTGAAACTTTCCTGAATATGCCATATAAATAATAAAAAGTGTTATAATAAGGATTATTTATATGGCAGATCTTAGATTACCATTAGACGTATCTGAGTACGACCAATTTATGATGTTTCGTATTTTTAAAAGTTACAAATACAAAAGAGAAGATTTTGATAAAAAGTTGGTTTATTGTACTGTCACCTTACCTTTGCCTCAAAATCTAAGTACAAGTTGGCAATCGACCTGGAATGGTCAATCACTTGGACCAGTAGGAGCGGCGGCTGCTAGAAATGCACCAGAATTAATAGGTGCGGTTCAACAAGCCGCGCAAGGAGATGGGTCTGGTGCTATTGATAGACTTAAAAGTGTATTAGGAAATGAAAAACTAAGTTTAGATTCGGAAAGTCTAAAAGAAGTTGCTGGTAATCTTGCCTTATATTATGGTTCTGAATTAACAGCGAGTGCTGGAGGATTGCTTGCATCCCAAGCTGGAGCGGCCGGTGCTGTATTGGGTGCTGGTTTAGGACAAGCAGTACAAGGAATTACTGTTGGTGCTGGTATAGCTAGAAATCCATATCTAGCCGCTGCATTTGAAGGTGTAAACTTTAAAACACACAACTTTTCTTGGAATATAGTTCCAAAGAATGAAAAAGAAAGTGATATATTAAGAAGTATTATTAGCGCGTTTAGGAATGCTATGTTACCAGGAGAAAATAAATTGAAACATTTTTATGATTATCCTAAACAATTTGGTATCACTTTATCTGATAATAAGTATCTTTTTGATATTAAGACTTCTGTTTTGACAAGTTTTGATGTTAATTTTCATGGTAAAGGGGCACAATATCATTATCCAACAAACGCTCCTGTAGAAGTTACACTAAACGCTTCATTCTTAGAAACAGTTGTTCGTTTGTCTAACGACGAAGATTATGGTGGTGATGGGTATATTAAATCTCCAAAAGAGGGTAAATTTTCAATACGACCCGCCGAACCTACTCAAGAACAAGCTCCGGAAGAATAATGTCTTTTTATTTTAATAACTTTCCAAAAATCTCATACGATTTAAAGTTTAAAAACAAATCTCAAATCGTAACAAATATCATGTTACGATATAAAATAGTAGAAACGATAAAAAAGAATCGTGGTTTTTATTATACTTATACTGTTCAAGAAGCGCAAAGACCGGATAATGTAGCGTTTGAATTATATGGACAATCTGATTTGAGTTGGTTTCTTTTACTTATTAATAATATGCATGATCCTATCTATGACTGGCCTTTAGGATATAGAGATTTCATATCTTATATTGAAAGTAGATATGGTAGTGTTCCTGCTGCTCAAAGTACAGTTCATGAATATAGAAAGATACTTAATCAACAAAAGGTTCTATTTGATGGAACAATTATACCAAAAAGAACATTGAAAGTTGATTTAACGACTTATAATACTTTATCTACCACAGTTAAAGAATCTATTAGTAAATATGATTATGAAGTAGAATTAAATGATAATAAAAGAAATATAATTTATGTTGATACAAATACTTTAGGAAGCGTACTTTCAGAATTATCGGATGTTTTTAGATAATGGCGGCACAACCAGAATTTTTAAATGAAAATATTGAAATAGAATTGGCTAGTCTATTAGGTTCAAACGGAACATCTATAGATGTTCGTTATAGTATCACAGATTTAGTTATACAAGAAAATATATTTTCTTATTGTATGAATGGTAGTGTTTCCATAATGGATGGTCTTGGTCTAATAGATAAATTACCTATTATTGGAGATGAATTATTTACGATTAGTTTTAGATCTCCTGAATCTGGAAACATTTTTGTAAAGAAAACGTTTTTTGTTTATTCTGTTTATAATAGAACTAAAGTTGATAATAAATTAGAACATTATACGCTTGGTTTAATATCTATTGAAGGTATGATTGATAGCTTAACAAATATAGACATTAATTTTGTAGGCAAGACTTATTCAGAAAT
>Ga0115567_10002924_pt1 | contig 16986 bp, 20 predicted proteins | sample COGITO_mtgs_1204_2_FD_88679 | JGI IMG/M metagenome (GOLD analysis project Ga0115567, IMG submission 88679) | Pelagic marine microbial communities from North Sea - COGITO_mtgs_120412 | ecosystem: Environmental > Aquatic > Marine > Epipelagic | place: Germany:Helgoland, sampling site Kabeltonne... | reverse complement strand
TGCTTACAGGTGGAAGCGTGTGACGTTTGGACTCATGGTATTTATCATGGAATTCTCATGGAATTTATCATGGAATTTGGGGGGATTTATCGCAATTGGGGGGATTTATCGCATATTTCATTCATGGTTTGACCAGGGAGGGGTGGATGGGACGTCTGCGCTTGATTCGCAGATCCAGACCCTCCTTGTCCATCCCCTGTGTGCTTGTTCTAATTGGAGGACACTGGTTCCCCAGTACCATCGCTCGCATAACTGCAGTCCGCCTTGTCGCAGCGCAGCCCTGCCGACCCACGCAGCCCCAGGCGCAGTGCCTGATTTTGCGCGGTGGAGATGGCTGGGGACCAGAGGGACTCAACTACTCTCGATTCGATAAGTTGGAGTGCAGCGAGACAGAATCGACATCCTCTGATGCGTCTTCCGTGCGGACCCCTGCGGCAGATTCACCCCAGCCACTGCCGCTGCAGAATTCCTCGTTCACTTTGGAGCCAAAAAACGTTATCATCGGGCAGGCCAACGGTACCTCGTTTCCTGCAGCGGATCGGAAAGAAGCCCCTTGTGAACATCAAAGTTGTCACTCTACCGAAACAGCCGCCGGGGAGTCTCTCGATCAACAGCCTATCCTGAAAAAGAGAGTCGGAACATCGCACAACCAGGAAGAGGGGTCAACTGCGACAAAGCGGTTTCGCTTGGATTCTGGTAGTACCGACGATAGTCCATCGCTGGTGCACAGTACACAAAATCGTTTGATAGGCGGACGTGCCGACAAATTCGTCCATCCGGAAGGCAGTTGTGCAGGGTCCGGCGATCGATCGCGGTCAGTACCAAATGTGAGTTCACCACATATCGCAGACTCTCATCGGTGTCATGTTCTCGTAGCAACTGCAGCGACGTCTTTAAGTATGCCGCGAAGCTAATTGCATTGACACGCAGGTGACTCTCGCCAGCGCTCCTCTTGAGCATGCTACAAAGCGCCGCAACCACGTCAAGTCCCTCTCTAATGCATGAAGTCACCACGTGATGTGCTGACGATGTCTTCAACCATGCAATTGCCACACGGGCTCCTAAGCAGTATCTATTTGTTGTTGCAGATCAATAGCGCTGGGGAGGTAATACTTGAGTGGGAGCAGAGCCGCGAGGATGTAATCTTATGGGTGCCCGTGGCTCCCGACGTGACCAAGCAAGATGTTGCTCTTGTCTTGAACCCGTTGAGTATTCTTCTCTCGATCAGGTCAGCTTCGTCTCTTGCTGCAACCCATTCACCCATTCATCGGTAGTTCGGCGCAACACGTCGCGGACGCACTGAAGAAACCTTGAGCGCAGGAACAAAACTGTCATCGAGGGTAAATTGTCGAAAGTCGCAAGACGGTCTCCGGAGAGTTTCTGGTTGCTGCACAACGGCGAGGAATGTTCCCAATCCATTCCAAAGCGCGCGTTCGAACTCGAACGCAATCCCTGTTGGAGCGCAATTTATGCAGTGGTTCAAGAGTTGATGATTGTTTTTGTCCATGACAGTCCGTCATGGTTGAGCAGGTGCAAGTTGTACTTGGAAAGGCAAAGGTTGGAGAGGTGTGGCCATCACTGCTTTCCCAAACGAGACCCCTTTCTGACATCGAGCTGGCAAAAATTGAATCCGACCTAGAGCTGGAGCGACTTCGCGAAGCGCAGCCCAGCCTCTTCATTAACCACGACGAGGACTTGAACGGGGTTGAGCATGCCCTGTCCCAGAAGCCCCTCGACTGACAAAGCGACAAGACTCGCTCATCTAACAAACGTAGGGTCTTTGTTTCCATCAAACTTCTTGCGGGCTTTGCATTAAGATGTACCTCGGGTGCAGAAGTGGCGGTATGCAGACGCTTTGCGTGGGGTCGGATGTAAAGAGGGTGATGCGGATGTCGTGTCCGCTATGCGCTCTCTCAAAGATGGAACGGAATAGGAGCCGGTGTTTGTGAGATCCGAACCCCTGAAACAAGTGCAAAGCCACTTGACTGTGCAAAATAAAGGGAGAGCCGACTCATTGCGCGCCCGTAGAATAACAAGCATGCAATGAAAGTTCTTCAAGCGCACCACAGTCAATTTCTTGCAGACGATGGCCGAAGCCGCGTGCGAAGCCTTCTAGATTGCTGTTGCTCCAAATCACCGCTTTTGTCAGAGCTCCAAATCATCTTGCGGTCTGTTTCACTGCCGTCCAGGTTGGACACAGAATGAGCAAAGTCTACCACGGGCTTGTCAGGAGTCAAGTAGACCGAAGGAGACGAAGCAGGCGTCACCTGCAACCTCAATACAGCACATGTAAGTCGCAGTCATCTTCCGCTTCCTGTTCTGCAACATTGAGTGCTCGGCTTCGGTAAGTGTCTTTCCCGAGACTCGATCATACGATAATGACGATTAAATTGGTTTCCGTCAGTCAAATTGGAGCAGGAGATATCGATCGGGCACGACCGGCAGGGTCTGATCGTCCTGGTCAAGACCGCGCCGGTTCATGAACTTGTCGCCAGAGAGACCACCACGCGACGGCGGAGCGCGGCGGGGGAAATTGGCGGGCGGGGCGGGCGGTCTGGGCAAGGTAAGACGTGGGTTCTGCAATTTGTGGCGAGAGGCCTCGTAGACCGACATGCTCCGTTGCGGTTGAACCTGCGTCAGCGCGCAGAGAGAGGGGCCAAGTACGCCACGCTGATTCTTCTGCGCCTCCATGGCCGCCCCCAGAGTCTCGCCAAGACTATGCAGCACCTCCCCGTGCAGCCCCGACATCCCCTGTAGACCTTCCATGCGCTCGAGTACCTATTAAAAAACAAACACCCTTGCCCTTGTGAGTTGCAAGCTCCATGATGCTACAGGCACTGTGAGGCAGCCGGTGTGGAACCAGCCTGGTCTGTCGTCCTAGTGGACTCTAGAGACGACATGCCACGGCGCTTGGACTACAGGGTCCCGATTCTACCTCGTCGAATCGCACATCCTGGCCCGAGTTTTGGGCGTGCTAGATGGTACAGGTGCAGTGTCGATGGCGGAGGCCTAAGATGGCGGAGGCCTAAGAGACTCTACCTTCTGCGCAAATGTTTTGAACTTGTCCTGATCAACCTTTAGATCCAGCCTGGAACAACACCATTCAGTCAGCCAGCGATGCTGCAGTAGGCTAAACGGAAGCATTAAAACCAGGCGCAAAGCTTGGATGATGTCGGCTGTCACCTTGTCAGCACAAATCTGTAGGCAGCGTCTGGCGAAAGTGCCTGCACAACACGAATTGCATGATTCTTTCGGTCTGGATCCGCCAATGCCTCTGAGAGCTTGCCATCGACGTGAGCTTGCACGCTCTCACGGATGCGCTCGTCAAGTATGTGGTGAAATATCTCCCATTGCTTGATCATCTCATCCATAGTACTCATTCCAGCGATCTTTTCCATTACGTCGTGAAGCACCAAGCCAAGATCGCAAATCTGTGAGACCCAACATTGTTAGTGCGAAACGGAAGTTAGCGGCATCTTAGACCCTGAGTCACGGGTATGTTCGAACACGGGATCCATTACCTCGAACTTCTGGCCCTGATCCCACACGGGCCGCTGATCATCATCTGCCTGTTCGGGCAAGGAAGATCACCGGAAACTGCAGATTGCATGCACGCATCAAGGGCAAATATTTGACCAGGACTGTGCAGGACAGAGGGTGAAACATGCCATTGAGGCAATGCTGCTCCTGCGGGAGGTAACGCTGCCATGCCGTTGCGCATCCGTTCCATGTTCACGGTGTTCAGATGCCTGTCCAGAGCTCTCCCACGAACCTGTCGCGCCAGTCGCCTTGGCAAGGGCCTCACAACCTGTCGTCCAAGAAGAAACCTTACGATCAAGAGAACCAGATGTTCGCTCCAGGGCTTGGATGCGTTGCTCCATCTCAACCAGGACCTGACAAACATAGGCTGCTCAGTCCTAGTCCTGCGCAAGATCGTCAATCAGAGGTGAAGGGACTCTATCCAGAGGACAGGGGCAAGTACCGGGCTTGTTAAAGCATCGCCAGCCATCGGAACCTTTTGCCCTCGTACCTCAAGAATCGCGTTCAAGATGGACAGATCGTGATGAATCCGAGAAATCGCCCCCGCGTGATCCTCAGACAAACGGTTGTGCCGGTCGTCCAGCGCATGTATCGCGGACACGTTTTCACTGAGATCAGCATGAATTTGCGCTGACTCTGCCTGGAATTTGACAATGCCGTTTTCCGCTGCGCTTATTTGATCCTGCAGTGCTTTCATTCGTTTGCGTGCCCGAGCTGATTCCGCTTGCAGCTCGTCGATCTCCGACCCAATCTCCGTCAGGCGTGTCGCAAGAGCTTCTTCTTCTGCCTCCTTCTTTGTGCGCTGGTCGCTCTTTTCCGCGTTGTTTAGGAGGTCATACTGCGAAGCGTTGTGTTCAATTCGCTGCGCGCTTCTGGGGAACCCTGATTGCGCAGCGGTCAAACCCTCAGCAGCAATTCCAACGGCACGGTGTCTGGGACCTGATTGTTTGCAGCTTTGTGAGATACTTGCTGCCCAATGCTGTGGGTAGTGTCGTCGATCTTTTCGAATCTCGTGCGGAGACTGTCCACCAGAGAGACCATAGAAGTCTGAACTAGCTTAAGTGCCTTGCGCACCTGGTTGACCTCGCTGTCTTCTGGAAGCTTTTCATCGGGATCCATGCTAAGCATTAGAATCTGAAGGTTCGCAAGGTCGTGAGGTGCCTCAAACACGTCTGTAAAGTGCTCCGGCGACGGTGAAATTTCCGCCATGCTGCCCTCAAGGTCCAGTCGCTCCCACAGGCCGTTGGAAGACCCACCGGTGGTTCTCTCAAATTCTACGAGTCCATTGTTTTCGGACGGGACCGAGTTGATAGAGAGATCTCGCACTTGACCACTGAGAAGCCCACCGGGTCAAAGAGGTCAATTTCAGGCCCATCGCTGCGCGAGAACAAGAGAACGGTCGTTTTCAAGACCGCCCCTCTGCACTGCACGCTCACAGCAGCCACTAGTCAGGCTCTTCCGCAGCCCGGCTCATGTACGCAAACACTGCAGAAAGTGACATGGCTACCGTTCCTGTGTCCATCCACGGCAAATCCTGCGACGGAGTAACGTTGCCGGCCTCTCCAGACAAGATTTCTGTGAAGCCGGTTTGCGACGATGCGACACGTCCAAGGATAATATTTCCTCGCCGAAAGGGCGGCGATACCCGTCATCATACCCGTCCTGTCCGCGTCACGCGACAGATGCTACAGGCGCTCTTCCATCTTCCGCTTCCTAGCGCTTGCAAGCACCTCGGGCTCTGCGCAACCACATTTAAGAAAGCATGTCGTCGGGAAGGCATAATGCAATGGCCGTACAAGCGTGGCTGCTGCTCTGTGGATACCTACGTGTGCGAACCGTCAAAGGCAAATTCAAGCTCGAGTGACGACAACATCAGCGCCCCGGAATCGCCGTACAACACTGACTGCGAGAGTCAAGTCACCGCATCCCCAAAGGCAATCTCGGATACTCCATTCAGCCCTTGCAAAAGTCCCATCAGCGCTGTATGCGTTGAGGTCTTCTCCGGCGAGGACTTGTTCCTCCCAGAACTCTCCTACCTGCAGAGTGAAGAGGATTCTCGCCGTATTGGCATCCCCTATGAAGACGTCGCGCCGCTCAGTTTGGACCTTCTCTCCTGGAGTGAGCCAGAGGCCTGAACCCTCCGTCACGTTGCGCCGTCGCTCTGAGCTCAATGCAATGTGCCCACGATGTCGTCCATCCGACTGAGGCTACCGGGATGTTTTGTTCTTCTCATCAAGTGTTTTTGTCTGTGCCGCGATCATGGATAATCGCGCCGGAAGCAGGTTCTCCGTCCATGTGTTTATACAGTACTAGAGTAACTGCTCCAGTCCCAATGATGCTTCCTTCACCATGATCATGCGGCGCAGTCGCTCTGGGCAGTCGTGACCAGGCATGAGAGAATGAGGGATTAAGTGAGGAACAGTGAGTGGAGAGTGATGGTTAGAGTGAGAGTTGGAGTGAGAGTAAGAGAGTGAGACAGCAGAACGTACGCTTTACGAGCGCGCAGAGCCTGGCAGTGTCTGAGAGACGGGGAGAGAGGGTGTATTGAACAACCTCGTAAAGACCGGGTACCAAAAACCGAGCCAAACCAGATAGGCACGCGAAAACCCCGGAGGGGAGAGAACACAACCCAGATCGCGAAAAAGCCACGGCTGGGAGCCTCCTCACGCGCAACCGCCCAGCACGCCCGCATACGACCCAGCACCCGCCGAGACCGCCACCGCCTGCACCACTGGGGCCGAGGGCGCCGCCGGAGGCGGGAAAGCCTGCGCCGCGCCCACGCCCGGGGGAACCGCGGCCGGAGACGGGGGCACCGCAGCCCCTGCCCCGCCCTGGAGGGCCTCAAACGCACGCAAACACCCGGCCATCATCGCGACGAGGGAGAACTCCGCCTTGAGGCGCCCGAGGACCGCAACCCGCATTTGCGGGAGGCTCGCCCCGATGACGGCGCCCCCGCGTCGTCGACGTTCACACCCGCCCGTTGATCCGTGATCGCCTGCAACGTCTGCTCCGCGAGAAGCTCCAGGAAGCGGAGGGAGTCAGCGTGCGGCACGCCTGACGTGGAGACCACGAGGGGCGCGAACGCCCAGCCTTGGCGGGCACACCAGGGCCCGTGCTTGGAGAGAGAGCTCGCACCTCACTCGACGAATCCGCCTTTTGATTCAGTTCTGGCGGGGTTGCTGCAGGGTGTCAGGCACGAGCGATACGCATGACAACCTGCCCTCCTCGAGGATTCCGACGTGGCACATAGCACAAATTCATACATGTCCATCGAGTGCTGGCGATCTCCACCCTGCGCCACAAAAGACAGTTACAATGCGCGACAGATGCTGGGCAGTGGACAAAGTCGGGTGCGAACTGGGATATGCCTGCAGGTCAGAATGTCCTTGCACCACACAGAAGCGCTCGAAGAGCTCTTGATCACGCACAAGGCGTCTGAAATTCTTTGACCTCCGCTTGTTTTTGACCTCACTGCTCTCAGTTGTTGAGATCTATCGCAGCTGCTGCCCGCACCCGACGTGATCCAGTCATCACGCCCTGCACGAGCCGGGCACAGGTTCGGTGGAGCGGTGTGAACAAATGAGATAGTGTAGATAGGGGACGTATCGCGTTGTCTGGTGTCCTCAGTGCGAGGAGCGGCATTCTACCGCACCCGCGTTAGCGAATCAGTCTAAAGGAGCTGCGTCCCCCGTTATCAAAACCGAAAGAGAAGTGACTAGAGTGTACTCACGACAGCACAACGTCTCTGCAACCTCCCGCGTGGGGCAGTTTGTACCCCGCAGATAGTTCGTGACAGGCCCGCCTCCGTTCTTTTGGCTACCCGTTCACCAAAGACACTGAACAACGCGATCTCTTTCGTTCTCCTTAGTTCGTGGGCGTCCTCTCTTCCGGCATTTTGCAGACTCAGGGGCGTGATCTAAACGGTGAGATTGAATTCAGCACTCGAGCAGCTAAGCAGTAGCATGAGGCTGGCTTCTCTGCTGGAAATAACGTCCTAAATGCTGCAAGACAGGTCTCGTGCTCTTGGACGGGCCCCGGCTGACAGCAGAGGTGCCATGGTTGACAAATGGACGCCGAAGCCCGTGGAGTTCAGGAATCTCGAGGTTAGTCCTGAAAATCTGCAGCGCTAATTTGCGCGCGGTCACGAGGCCTGTAATGGGACGAAGGTGCGATTAAGGGTGCGGTGGCGTTCCACGAACAGGAAGGGCGGGCAGCACTCCAGAATGAGCGCCTCCTCGACGACTTTTTCGACAGATGGTCCGATATTCTTGACGCTGTAGATGCGGCGGGACAGATAAAGTGCTCAACGGATTTCGCGCGAAGACTGCCCGAGCAAGGAATAAATGTCCTGCTGGTGGGTGAAACCGGTGCAGGGAAGTCTATGCTCGTCAAGGTGGTGACAGGGGACGAGTCAATCCTCACGTCGGCGACACAAGCTGAAACATCTGAAGACAAGCGCTACAGCTCTCCGTGTCGTATCCACTGGATCGACACTCCCGGGTGCGACTCTTCCGCAGGGCACATCTGCAGAAAGTTGCGATGCCCAGATGCGCTGCCCTGACAGTGTCAGGCTGACACAGAATGCGGTCAGGTTCAAGCTTCCCCTGTCGCTGGAGGAGGCGCACAAGGAGCAACAGAACATTTTTCAGAAGCTGAGAGACAAGTGGTGGTGGCGCGCATGGAAGAACAAGATCACCTCCCGGCTGTCTTCAAAAGACTTGACGGTCACCCTACTCCACCATCTCCTGGCCTTGCAACGCACCACCCCACTCGCACGCGAAGCCCATCTCTGATTTCTTTTTGCCGCCGTGAGCAGTTGCGGCCACTCATAATGGTCTATTGCCACCGCGCATCTTCGCGCATCATCCCCGGGCCGATGGACGAGATCTTTGGACTCGCGCACGCGCAGCAAGTACCGCTGATCGTCGCGTTGACAGATGTGTGCTCAATCGACGATTCTGATCTGCGGAAGGTCCGTGACGAACTTTGCGTGCTTGCCGGTGATTGCGCACGGGTTGTGGAGATCAATTCTGAGCAGAAGACAGTACGTGGCCACCAGCACAAGGTATTTCCCCCTACTCTCGTGCCCGCATTGCGACGTGGTTGCCTTGGCAGAGTGGGCGAGAGGTGTACGCCTGTCGTTACGCGACGGAAAAACGGCTGACACGCAGTACACGGGCTTGGTACAACTGATGATGCACCTGCGTGGGTAGGTGACCGGTGTGAAGCAGCTGCTCGAGAGCATCCTGGACGCGCTGCGGCCGATCGACGCGCTCCATCTGCTTGAGCCTGCGTGGTATTTACCATCCGATGCAAGGACCAAGACGACGTTGCGAAGGCATCCTTCAGCGCCGCTCGGCGCGGAGAGGGGGCATTCGAACACCGACGCCAGCGGCGGGCAATGTGGCAAGGGGCGTGTTCGTGCGTCGAGCGGCGCGGGCATCGCGGGCAGCCCAAGCAAGAAAAGGCGGACAAGCAGCGTTAGGTGATGGTCGATGAATATGAGGGGACGCAGAAGGGGGAAAGAGAAGAATCTTTGTTGTACTGCTGATTCGATTACGGACAGAAAGATGCTCGCGATTGGCACTCGGAGAGCGCCTCTCGCATCTTGATTGGCACTCAGAGAGCGCCTCTCACATCGATGCCGTATCTGAGCGCAGGAGAGCTTGTGGCACGATGGTTGCGGAACACTTTTGCATGCAGTAGACGTTGGTATGAATTTTAAAGTCAAGATACTGTCGAGCGTCAAGTCTGCGATGTAAATTTCCTAAGCTCTCGGATACGCGTGCACCAAAAGGTTTCAGGCCGCCGTTCATGTGGCGAACTCTGGGCGGCCCTGCATGAAAGAAGCACGAAGCTTGGCGATTTCTGCCTCTTGCGCCTTTATGACCTGATCGCGCTCCGACGTCTCTCGGACGTCCAAATTGTGAATTTCCGAGTACCTGCGTCCCGTGCAAAACACCGGCAATCAGTGTCCAGCCGCAAGGTCCACGTTCCAACTCAGGACACACATGGCGAGCGGGAAGCAGCACTTTACGATGCGGTCACGCGCGATGTTGAGCTCGTCAAGCAGCCGGCGCTTCTCGTCCTCCATGCCCTGTGCAAAGTAGAGCACAGATGACGTCAGGGCCAGGGGCGAGACAGAGGCGCTTGGCAGCAAATCGCGACACAGCATGAGCAGGATGCCAGGAGGGGACCTTGATGAGATCGCGGAGGCGCTGGGCGTCAAGTCTGAGCAGCGAGGCCTCCGCTTGTGCTTTCTCCTGCTGCTCCTCCACTGTCCGCTTCTGCAACTGAAGGTTGTGCGCCTCAGCCTGGAGCTGTCGGATCTGCCCCTCCGTTCGTGCCTTGTACCCTTGGTGCTCTGCGTACTGCTCACGCAGCGATTGCTCAAGCGCGTCGCTCTTGGTGCGCAGTTGCACGATAAGCTGTTCAAGTTGCGTCTTTTCTTCCTCGAGACGCTGGATGACGAGCTGAGCGCGGTCGAAGTCCGTCACTGCCTGGCGGTGTTTCTGGGCGAGCAGGTCCATCTCCTCCTTCAGCTGCTGGCACATGGACTCAGCCTGCAGGCGCTGCTGGCTCTCCGACCGCACCTGGAACTCGAGGCCAGCAATCTTGGCCGCGAGCTCGTCTTTCTCGCGCTGCAAGCGGATGAGATGTTCCTTGAGCCGAGGGTCCTCTGGCACAATCGACGCGAGCTGGGCGCGCAGCGACTGGAGTTCCGCCTCGAGCCGCTGGTTCTTGACGGACAGAGCATTGATGGTGTCCTTGAGCGCGTCGCCCTCAACGCGCAGCTGATTAGTGTCGCGCTCGTAGTCGTGCCTGAGTCGGATGTTGTCTTGTTGCACATCCGCCAGCGAGCGCGCAAGTTTTCGGTTTTCCTCCTCGACGAGGGGGAGCCGCGCCAGCTGGTCGCGCAGCTTGCGCATCTCTGCCTCGTACGGCTCGAAACGACGGAGCGTCTGCTCGAGATCGATCCGTAGCTTGTCGCGCTCGCTAGTCAGAACAGCACGCTCCTGCAAAAGGCTTGCCGCCTCTGCACGCGCGCTTTGCAGATCCTGCGTCAGGATTGCAGCCTGCTTGTCGAGATCTGCGATTCTTTGCTGCAGGGTCTTGATCGTCTGCTCAAGCGCGCGGAGTCGTTCAAGCTCCCGCTCAAGGTCCTGCTGACGCGCTGCTGAGTTGTCAAGCAATGAGCGCAGCCGGGAAACCTCCGCGTCAAGCTGGCGGCGGTCCTCGAGGAGCGACGCAATTCGCTGCCCAACTTCCTTGAGCTCCACTTGCATCCGATCCGCGCGCACGCGCTCGTCCATCAGGTCCGTCTCCAAACGCAGCGCCTTCTCTCGCTCCGCGATTGCCTCCTGGTTCAGCGCAAAGACTTTGCCGTTGAGATCCTCAATCGTGCGGTCGCGGTAGGCCATCTCCGACTGGAGCTGAGTGACATTCTGCTGAACTGCCACAAGCTCAACAGAGAAATCGTTGCGCTCTGTGGTCATACGTCGATCGTGCGCCTGAAGTGAGTCCAGGTCCTCCTGCAGAAGCTGCACAGTCCGCTTGAGCATCCTCACAAACTCCACCTCCTCGCGAGTCTTGACCGACATGAGCCGCATCCCCGTCGCAGTTCCTCGCATCACGCTTGACGGTTGTTCCCCCTGCGCAACAAGCTCAGCGACGAGCTGTCGCGCGGTACCGGAGCTCTGCCCCTTTCGCGGGTCGGCGAGAATGTGCATGTCAACATACACTCCGCTGCCGCGGTGCTCGTCCTCCGCGTTGTGCATTCCAACGACTTCAAGGCGCGTCGTCTCGACCGAGAGACAGTGCGCCACGTCCTGCACCGTCTCCTCTTGCAGGCGTTTTCGTGCTGCTGCATCAGTCACCATCCGCTGCTCATGATTGAGCAGCAGTGTAACAGGACACACCTGTCGTTGCCACTCTGCGTGAGCTGCCCGTGGAACGCGAGTGTAGCCAGCCCCCGCAAAGCAACGCAACCACACCAGGCGCCCGGCAACCGACACCCTAGACCATGTTTCCCGAGGCTACACGCGGTATAACTGCAGCGCAGGGGCTGGGAATCCTGGGCGCAGAGCTTTGGGGTGCAGGCGGGCGCGGGGCAGAACCTCCTGCGCTTCGCGGGCACGCATCTCGTTGCGCAGGCGGTTGGCTACCTCCTCGGCTGTGCGCACCTCGTGCTGCAACCGAGCAAGCTGCGAGTTGTCCACGGAGCCGTGCGAGCCCTTGGCCCCTGCACGCAGCGCCTGGCACATTTCGACGTACAGCCGCCCGTCGACCGAGTTTGGCGCGCGCCACGACGCCTGGATCGTGCGGTCGTAGATGTTGCCGGGCCCATCCGGAGAGCCCTGGTCCGCAATCATGGCAAGGGTGTCTTCGAAGATTGCCACCTGAGGACGCGTGGATCGAGCCGTCTTACCGCCCGCCGCGCAGATAGCGCCTGGCAAGCGTGGCGCGCACGCAAGGGCGCGAGGGGGCACCTGGATGTCCTGCAGCTCTGTGGTTGTACGCGTGACGGTCGTGACAAACGTATCGAATTCCCGCGAGCCGGCCACTTGCCGCGCAAAGCCCAGCGAAACCTGGCTCCCCTCGATGCCGGAGACCAGCTGCCGCACCTCCGAAAGAGTTTTCTGGTCTGTTGACGACCCGTCGACGGTGATGAGCTGGTCGGACGGCTTGACCGTGCGGGAGAGCTGACCACCGCGAAGGAGCGACTTGACATACATTGCGCCATCATCCTCTTGGGCCAGCACACAGTGCACGCCGGCGCCTGTGGGCCCATTGCGCGCTGTCAGTCCACCGCGCGCAGTGCCAAACGCGGCGGTCCCGCTGCCGGCGACCTCCTAGGTAAACGTCCGGCAAACCGTGGCGAGGGGGACTGGCGCTGGCTGGAGAGGGAACGAGGCTTGTACCGCCTGCCTGCGGCATACTTTGGGTGTTGCCGTTCGAAACCGGCTTCGCGAAAGGGAGCAACGACATCGTCCACCGCTGTCGCGCTGCGCACTCCTACGATGCCCTGCTGGGGAGCCCACATGCACGTCAGATCCCGAAAAACACAGCGAACAGGCCAAGGGTCACCCTCTTCCTGAAGTGTTGTCACCGTCATAGGGATCGGAGGGTCCCAACCTGGCGCGGAGAGGCACTCAAGGGGTGGTGCCTGTTCCTTCGCCTGCTCGCAATCACGGCAGCTTCCTCTGCAGTTGGTCACGTAACGCTCCGCCGTCATGCAAAAGTGGACCACTTTGAAGATGGATTTGGGATCCACAACGACACGCCATTTCAAAATTGGATCTGTTGCCGGCTCTGGGCCCCTGGGTAGGCCGACGGCAGCAGCGGCATGAACATGAACGCAAACTCGTCCTTCATGAGTAACCTTCGTGGAAATCGTCCTGCGACGGCAGGTGGCTCGCGAAAGCGTGGCCTTGCGGCAGCGGACGACAAGGAGAACCTTGGACCAAACGTGGACAACTCTCTCGTTGGGAGGGTAACCAAAACGTCGAAGTTGACGCGGCCGCGCACGGCCGCCTCGATCCAGCAGAGCAAGAACAAGGATGATGTGAGGGCGCCTGAGCCTGCCCCTGCGCCCCCAGCTGAGCCTGAGGAGCCTGCAGAGCCCGAGCACCCGCTTGCAGTCGAGCTCAAGCAGAGCGAAATCGACTACAAGGCGGCGCTTGCGATCAAGATTAAATCGACCGGCCGTAGCCGTAAGGACGAGGAGGCAAAGATGCAGCAGCAGAAAGATCTCATCATCCATCTACGCAAGGCGCTTAGCGACCTTGTGGACAAGCGCGACGCGATCGTGTCACGCTTTGTCGATCAGCACGAAGCCTCGTCGGCTGCAAAGGAAGAGGCCAATGCCCGCATTGCTGAGCTGGAGGCTGACGTTGCACGCGTGAGTGCTGAGATGGCCACGGGACAAGAGGCGTTTGCAGCACTTCAGGCTCAGTTCGACACGCTGGAGGCAAACCATAAGGAGACCGTGGAGCTCAACGCGCAAAGCGAGGCGGCTCTCGTATCAGAGAAGGCAGCACGCGCGGCAGAACAAAAGGAAGCGGCTCAAGTCCGAGCTGAGCGAGAGTCTGTGACGGCGGAGCGCGATACTGCCAAGTCTCTTGCGGTTGAGCGCCAGGAGAAGCTTGACAGTCAGCAGGTGAAGCACGAATCCGAGCTGGAGGCGCTCCGCACGCAGCTAGGGCAGGAGATGGTTGCAGCACATGAAAACAAGACGAAGTTCAACAACCTATCAGAGGAGTTTGCAGAGCTAAAGACAAAGTTTGCGGTGATGGAAGAGGCATGGAAGGCATCCAAGGCAGAGGTGGAACGTCTGCAGGCTGTTGAGGCCTCACACAAGGAGTCGGCGACCAAGCTTCAGGAAGAGAAGGATGCGCTCTCGAAGAACTTAATCGAGATGCAGGCTCGCATGGATGCCAAAGAGCAAGGTCATGCGGATGCAGTGAAGGGTATGGTGATGGGCCAGGAGCTGCAGGCAACGCGTATCAAGGAGCTCGAGGCAGCGCGCGGAGAGGCGCAAGAAGAAGTGCGCGCAGCCAAGGCGGAGGTGGACGAAGTGCAAACCGCGCTGGCTCAGGAGCGTTCCGCTGCGCAGCAGGCAGGCATTGAACTGCGCCTTGCCGAGACACAGCTCCAGCAGATGACGCAGAACCTCGAGGCCAAGGCCGCTGAGGCTGAGGCGATGCGAGTTGAGATGGCGGCTATTGTGCAGGACAAACAGAAAATGTCGGAGGCAATGGCTGTGCTGCAGACCGAGTACGAAATGTACAAGAAGCAGGTTGGCCTCCAGGAGACGCAAATGGACCAGATCGAGAAGCTGTGCAAGGCGCAGGCGGAAAGCATGCAAGTTCAGGCTGCCAAAAACGCTACCGAGGCGGACCTGCTGCGGGAACGTGCGCTGGTCGACCAGCTCAAGGCACAGCTCGATGAGGCAAAGATGAAGCTTCACAAAGCAGAGACTGCACGACGTAAAGTTTTCAATGAGCTACAAGAGGTCAAGGGCAACATTCGCACTTTTTGTCGCCTTCGCCCAGCGAGCCGCCGCGAGAGTGGCGGCGAAGGTGCATGCCCGATTACGATGGACGACGACAACGGACAGGTGCTGCTGCCTTACAACAACGTCACCAACGACTTCAAGTTCGATCGCTGCTTCGACCAGAACTCGACGCAGGCCGACGTTTTTGAGGAAGTCAAGAATTTTGTGCAATCCGCTCTTGACGGTCCGAATCCCGAAGCCGAACCCCTTCCGGAATGTGTTGGCGGCCCAGGCGGTGGCGGTGGCAATTCTTGTGCTCGGTGCTCATAAAACCCCTATCGTGGCAGGATACAACGTGTCGTTGTTGGCGTACGGGCAGACCGGTGCGGGCAAGACGCACACTATGCTCGGCGCTGAGGGTGAGCACCGTGGGATCATCCCCCGCTCGATCGAGCAGATTCTCCAGACGGTCAAGGAGACCAAGGAGAACGGCTGGCAGTACACTCTCCAGGCATCGTTCCTTGAGATCTACAACGAGACGATCCGCGACCTGCTCGTTCCTCCCAAGGAGCTCGAGGGCAAAGACTACACGATTCGCCAGGGTGAGAATGGCATGCAGTCGGTCGCTGATCTCAAGCTGTTCCCAGTGGAGACCAAGGAGGACGTCGGAGCCCTGATGGCAACAGCCGAAAAGCACAAGACTGTCAAGGGAACTGACATGAACGAGCGCTCGTCCCGCTCGCACACGGTCTTTCAGCTGCGCATCACTGCGACGCGACAGCTGAGGGGTGACGGACCCAAGCAGACGCTGCACGGCTCTCTGAACCTCGTCGACTTGGCGGGCTCTGAGCGCCTGGCGAAATCCTGCGCAACTGGCGATCGCCTCAAGGAGACGCAGGCCATCAACAAGTCGCTCTCCGCACTCGGCGACGTGTTCACGGCGATTTCCAAGAAACAGTCACACATCCCATACCGCAACTCGAAGCTCACCTTTCTGTTGCAGCCGTGCCTTTCGGGCGACGGCAAGGCGCTTGTTCTCATGGCACTCTCCCCTGCTGAGGGATCAGCCCACGAGTCCCTCTGCACGCTCCGCTTCTCCTCTCTCATCTCGCAGTGCGAGCTGGGCAAGGCGACCAAGCACGTGGCCAACGAGGGAAGCGAGGACAAGGCGCTTCCTGCCAGCGGCCTCAAACGCCCGACCACGGCACCATCTGCGGGTCTGGCAAAAAAGGGTCGCGCGTGAGCACCGCCCCGGGATGCGGAATGACCGCGGAATGGAATTGTGTCACGGTTCGGTTGGACTCACACGTGGTTAACTAACAGCAAGTATGCCGGCCGTTTGCAAGGCGGCAACAGGCGCGAGATCAGCGCGTCGAGATTTTGCGGAACGATTTCGGAGAATAAACGAGATTACTGGTGGTCTTGGCTGTGCATGCGTGTGCCAATTGTCACTTCATTTACATGTCCCGTGAGAGACTCTCAGGCCGGAACAGCCTCAGGAAAGAGATACATCTGGAGCAGCAGCACCACCTTGAGCTTGGACGCGTCGGTGAAGACTTCGCGGATTTCCTCAGGAGAGGTGGCTTTCAGCAGCCGCTGCTCGCGGAAGGAGAGAATCGCAGCTGCCAGCACTGGGAGCAGCACCAGCGAGTCGTACGCGAGAATTCGATCCCACAGCACCAGGACCTGCGCCGCGCCGGAGCACGAGTTGCTGAGCGCCGGGCCTCATGATAACGCGAGCAGTTGCATCAGCCCCGGAGGTCAAATGATCTCGTGCATTCTGGATGGTCTAGGGCCTTATGTACCGACCTGGTCGACTTCAAGGTACCCCGCGAAGCCGAATACAATCCAGTTGAAGGCTATACGGAGCGGGGGAAGGCCCTGTACATGGGAGGTGCAAGTGGGTCAGGCACATGCGTGGCTGGCAGAGTGAGCTGCAGATGGTGGTGGTCGATAAGGTGCACCTTGTCGAGTAAGTGAAAGACGAGCTGCGGGTTTGTCTCCTGCAAGAGCACTTCAAATTGCCTGGACAGCTGCAGAATGTCGCCGTTGTTGGACGATACTGTGTGCAGCCTGTTCAGACGGCACCAGGGTATGATTTTCGTTCCCACGTTTTCCACCTTTACGAAGGGTGTGCATTGCAGGGTGTGCATTGCAAAAATAGCAACTCGCCCCGGGGCGCTTCTGGCATACCGGCAACAGTAGTTGGCGTAGCAAGCGCGGAATGAAAAGTAGAGCTCCACAGGATCTACATCGGGCGCCAGAAATTCACAAATCCAGACCGTGGTTGGTGATCAGCACAGCCGGGCCACGACTGCGCGGGAACAGCACGGCATTTGCCCCGCTAGATCAAGTCAGCTCCGGAGAGGCCCAACCTGAAAAGAGGTAACAGAATGGCGTGGCGTACCTGGTCCGGGTTCGCCCACCCCACGCATCCATCTCAGGGGGGA
>Ga0115567_10002923_pt1 | contig 16990 bp, 12 predicted proteins | sample COGITO_mtgs_1204_2_FD_88679 | JGI IMG/M metagenome (GOLD analysis project Ga0115567, IMG submission 88679) | Pelagic marine microbial communities from North Sea - COGITO_mtgs_120412 | ecosystem: Environmental > Aquatic > Marine > Epipelagic | place: Germany:Helgoland, sampling site Kabeltonne... | reverse complement strand
TCCCCTTACAATTTTGCCTCGGCAACGCCAATAAAACCTTTGACGATAGCGGCAATTACACAGGTGATAACCCTATGTTTAAAGCAACAGTCAAACAATTCGTTGAAACCGCGCAAACACTCGGCTAAAACGTTCGGATGAACGTACTCCGCCTCCATTGCGACGATAAGCCCGGCATAGTTGCCGCCGTCGCCACTTGCCTCGCCAATAACGAATGCAACATCGAAGAATCAGCACAATTTAACGATCCGCTATCGGGGCAATTCTTTATGCGCGTCGTCTTCAGCGCTTTACAAGAAGGCTCGCTTGAGCGCTTCAACGAACATTTCACAAAAATCGCCGACCAACTTTCAATGACATGGGAAGTCTGTGATCTTACAAAACCACTCAAAACCCTCGTCATGGTCTCAAAAGATGATCATTGTTTAAATGATTTGCTTTATCGTCAAAAAAGCAAACTAACCCCCGTCGAAATTACGGCCATCGTATCCAACCATGAAACCTGCCGCGAAATCGCCCAACGGCACGATATCCCCTTCCACTATTTACCTGTCACAAAAGAAACAAAAGCGCATCAGGAAGCCGCTCTCGTAAATATCATCGAAGAAACACACTCCGAACTCATCACTCTTGCCCGCTACATGCAAATCCTGAGCAATAAACTGTCCAATCAATATGAAGGGCGTATCATTAATATCCACCATTCCTTCCTTCCGGGCTTTAAAGGCGCAAGACCCTATCATCAGGCATATGAACGCGGCGTAAAAATCATCGGCGCAACCGCTCACTTCGCTTCGCCCGACCTCGACGAAGGTCCGATTATCGAACAAGAGATCATGCGCATTACCCATTCATTCACACCCCAAAAAATGCAAGCTGCCGGTCGCGACATCGAATCACGCGTCTTTTCCCGCGCTGTTAATTTATATGCAGAGCGCCGCATCTTTTTACATGACGGACGCACCGTGATTTTGTAAGCTCATATCATTGTGAGCAAAACCGTTACCACACCAAATATATCTCCTCTGCAAAAAATTCTCGCGACCTTAACCGGCGAGAAGAAGTTTTTGCGCGAAAAAGCACGCCTGGAAGCCTTCCTCGCGGCCTTCCCCGGTGAGTATTGTGGTTTCGCCCATGACGGCTCTATCGTTTATTCCCAAGGCTTTTGCGATATATTAGGCCTCGAAACCATCAAAACACTCGGTGACATTCAAAGCGTCTTACCGCCAAGCGACTCCGCCGCATTGGAAGGCTATTTTGATCGCCTCGAAGAAAAAGGCACAAACTTCACACTCCTGACAAAACATTTCGATGAATCCCGTAATTATAAATTTTCAGGATCACAAGGCCGCGACCTTGGCGCACAGGAAAAATTTGACATCCTATGGATTGAAGACATCACCGAAGAATCACAAACTTTGAAAAACTTCGAACAAAATCGTCGCGACAGTGAACGTGAACAAAAGAGATATAGAGAAGCACTCGACAGCCTCGTCTTTCCATGCTGGCTTCGCGATGCAGAACAAAAAATCATCTGGATCAACCATGCCTATGCTAGGGCACTCAATGAAAAACACAACGTCATTATCACCGAACAAAAAGAACTCACCGGCGCCCCGCGCAAATCCGCAACAAATAAAAACAAAGCCATCATCGGCGCAGAATTAGCCAAGAAAGCACATGATAGCGGCCTTGAGCAGATATCCGAAGCCCATGTGATTATGGGTGGTAAACGTATTTTCATGCGCCTGCGCGAAACCCCGATCCCGCTCGCCGAAATGACCATCGGCATGGCACAAGACATCAGCAAATTGGAATCGGTCGGCGAAGAATTAAAACGCTTTCAATCCTCAAACCGTGAATTGCTCGAACAACTACAAAGCGCCATCGGTATTTTCGGCAGCGACCAAGCCTTGGAATTCTACAACTCTTCTTTTTCACAACTATGGGGTTTGCAAGAAGGCTGGCTTAATAAAAAACCAAAGCTCGGCGATCTCATGGAAAAACTCCGAGAAACACGCCGCCTCCCCGAACAAGCTGATTTCCGCCGCTTTAAACAAAGTTGGCTGGATATGTTCACGCATCTAATCAAAGCCCACGAAGACATGCTCTACCTACCTGACGGAAGCGCATTACGCATGTTGGTTGTTCCCCACTCTTTAGGCGGAATCATGATGACATTCGAAGACGTAACCAGCCGCCTAGAACTCGAATCCTCTTACAACACCTTGATTGCCGTCCAAAAAGAAACGCTCGATAATCTTGGCGAAGGGGTTGCCGTGTACGGGGGTGACGGCCGATTAAAGCTCTGGAACCCAGCCTTCAGCCGCCTGTGGGGATTCCACCCTGAAGATCTCGATGGAGAACCGCATATCTCCAAACTGGTTGATAAGAAACAAAACTATTTCGAAAAAGATGAATGGCCGGCAAAACGCGAAGAACTCATTGCCAAGGGCTTGGATCGTATCATGCATGAAGGCCGCCTGAAACGCGCCGATAATACCCTCGTTGATTTTTCAACTGTGCCCCTCCCTGATGGCGGAGTGCTCATCACCTATATCGATGTCACCGATTCCATGCGCGTTGAAAACGCTCTTCGCGAAAAAAATGCTGCTCTCGAAGCCGCCGAACAACTCAAACTCGACTTCCTTGCCAATGTATCATATCAACTCCGCACACCGCTCAACGCCATTATGGGCTTCAACGAAATCCTCGATCAGGAATTTTTTGGCAACCTCAACGAGCGTCAAAAAGAATACACTCACGACATTAACGAGGCCAGTACACGCCTCCTCGGACTCATCAATGACATCCTCGACCTCTCAACATTAGAAGCCGGCTACATGACCCTCAACAATGAGGACGTAAAAATCTATAGCCTGATGCACTCCATCGGTGATCTCGTCAGTGATTGGGCACGTAAAAAACAAATCGAAGTCAAAGTCACCTGCGCCAAAAATATCGGTACAATTAATGCCGATGAAAAACGCCTGAAACAAGCCATCATCAATGTCATTCGCAACGCGATAAATTTCACTCCTGAAAAAGGAGAAATCGCCTTAAGTGCAAAACGCAAAAAAGACGGCATGGAAATCACAATCACCGATAACGGCATCGGCATTCCCAAAGAAGACCGCAGCCGCGTTTTCGAACCATTCGAACGCGCTCAAGTCGGCGCCAACGATAAAACCCCGTCTCGCTCTGGCGCGGGACTTGGTCTGGCTCTGGTGAAAAACATCATCGCACTGCACGGCGGCCAAATTAAAATCGAAAGCGAAAATAAAAAAGGCACAACTGTCATAATTTTTTTACCGCTTATCGCGCAAGAAACACCGCTAAAACTCCCGCTTAAAAAAGTCTCATGACAAACATCCTCTCAAAATCCGAAAATGATACGGCAGAGGCCGCAAAAACTTTAGCCAAAACCCTCAAAGCACCGAAAATCATCCTGATCAATGGCACACTCGGCATGGGAAAAACCGTCTTCGCTCGTGCGCTTATACGCGCTCTATGCAATGACTCCGATCTTGAAGTAATCAGCCCCACCTTCACCCTCCTCCAAACCTACGACAGCGAGCGCGGCGCAATAAACCATTATGACCTTTACCGAATCGAAGATCCGAACGAAATTCTGGAACTCGGTTGGGAGGACTCCATCTATGACGCCATCACAATCGTTGAATGGCCGGAACGCCTCGGTGCATACAAACCATCCGAATATCTGGACATCACCCTCTCAAACAGCGACAATTCCGATACGACACGAGAGATTCACATACAGCAGGTTTGATGCCCCAAATATCAAAAACGACCATCCCGTCAAAAGCATTTATCTTAGCCGCAGGTCTAGGCTCCCGTCTGCGCCCCTATACCAAGGAAACACCAAAACCCCTCGTGAAAGTTAATGACCGAACCTTGCTTGATCGCACGCTTGATCACTTACAAAAAGCGGGCATCATGAATATCGCCCTTAATACGCATTACCTTGCCGATCAAATCACCAAATCCGTACAAGCCCGCCCGGAATTTACATCCCATATTACCTTTGAACAAACTCTCCTTGATACAGGGGGCGGCATTAAAAATATGCTGCACAATTTTGACGATGCTTTTTACGTGTTAAGCGGTGATGGCCTCTGGCAAAACGCAACAAACGAAAACACTCTCACAGCGATGGCGGATGCTTGGAATGAAGATACGATGGATATTCTCATCCTCCTCCAACCTGTATCATCGATGACATTGACCACGGGAATAGGTGATTATGACCTTAACAAAGACGGTCTGCCCATCCGCTCTCTCGACCAAAGCGGACAATATATGTTCACCAGCATGCGCATCAATCATCCGCATATCTTTGACGGCGCACCGGACAACGCTTTTTCCTATCTAAAACTCATGGATAAAGCACAAAATGAAGGACGCCTCCACGCGATCATCCATAAAGGCGATTGGCATCACATCAGCACCCCTGACGATTTAGAAAGCGTCGATGCCGCTTATAAACACGAGGGAAAATGAGTAACATTTATACCATCCCCGCAGGAATCCCATTTGCAAAATCCCTAGCCGCAAATTTGCTGCACGAACACAAATCAAATCCGCAATCCCTTGCCGACATTCTTATCTTACTCCCCACCCGCCGCGCATGCCGCACCGTGCGTGAAGCGTTCTTACAACTCAACGATGGTAAACCCATCATGCTCCCCGCCCTTCAAGCACTCGGTGACATTGATGAAGAAGAGCTCTCTCTATCCATAGCGGGACAAAATGCCAGTGACGCGCTCTTGGATTTGCCGCCTGTCCTGCCAAGCATGCAACGCCAAATCTTGCTGTCTAAAGCGATCATGCAGCGCCAAAATTTTCCTGATGGCTTCGACCAAGCCCTCAACCTCACAAAACCACTCGGCCATTTACTCGATCAAATCTACACCGAAAATCTGGACATCAAAGATCTCGCCAATCTCGTCCCCGAAGATTTTGCCACCCACTGGCAAGTCACGCTCGATTTCCTAAAAATCCTCAGCGAAGTCTGGCCACAAATTCTAAGCGATATGAATGTCATCGATGCCGCCGATCGCCGCAACCGCCTCATCAATGCCCTTAGCGCTTTCTGGACAGAGACAAAACCGCAAAAACGCATCATAGCCGCCGGAACAACAGGATCAATCCCGGCTGTCGCAAACTTACTCGAGACAATTCGAAACCTGCCCAATGGTCAAATCATCCTTCCCGGTCTTGATGAAAATATCGACGATAATAGCTGGGATGCATTAAGCGAATCACACCCCCAATATGGCTTTAAACATCTACTCGCCTTCATGAACATCAACCGTGAAGATGTCACATTATGGCCATCAACCATCAAAGATCATGAGATATGCAAGCACCGCCGCCTACTTGCCTCAGAACTTATGCGCCCCGCAGAAACAACAAAACAATGGCAAAATCTAGAGGAAAACACCTTTGAGAAAGCCATTGAAAACCTAAAGCTCTTCGAATGCGACACCCCTCAAAACGAGGCACAAATTATCGCCGCCCTCATGCGCGAAACATTGGAGCACCCCGAAAAAACAGCAGCATTAATTACACCCGATCGTAACCTCGCAAAACGCGTCGCAATGGCATGCCGACGCTGGAACATCGAAATCGACGATTCCGCAGGACAGCCGCTAACACAAACATCCATCGGACGATACTTAAGCTTATCTGTTGAAACTATAACGCAATCGCTCTCCCCCGTTAGCTTGCTCGCTTTACTAAAACATCCGCTTATAAAAAGCGATCTTCAACAAAACCTTAAACTGTTTGAAACATGTTTACTGCGCGGCTTTACCCCACCCAAAGGCATTGATGGCCTTTATAAGCAACTTGAAAACCATACGCAAAAAGCAAATCTAGACGACAAACCCGACCACAGCGATACGCTAAAACCATTTGTAGATAACCTTAAAACCCTGTTTACGCCGCTTTTGGGAATTTTCGAATCCAATCAAAGAATAAATTTTAAAACCCTGCTCCACACACACATCACACTATGCGAAGCCCTGCACAATAATGATCAATTATGGGCAGGAGAAGACGGCAACGCGGCTTCGAACTTATTATCCGAATTAATAAACCAATCGCACAATTTCCCTGAAATTTTCCCGCAAGAATACCCGCAAATTTTGCAACAATTTTTAAACGGTATAACCCTACGCCCAGCCTATGGCACACATCCTCGCCTTCAAATCCTCGGCCAACTCGAAGCCCGTTTGATTGACGCTGATCTCGTTATCCTCGGCGGCCTAAACGAAGGCACATGGCCCCCCGACCCCGGTCATGACCCATGGATGTCAAGGCCAATGCGAGGCGAATTTGGCCTCCCCGGTAGTGAACGTAGCATCGGCCTATCCGCGCACGATTTCATTCAAGGTTTGTGCGCCCCTAATGTTGCTATCACCCGTTCAAACCTCAATGACGGAGCGCCGACTGTTCCCGCCCGCTGGCTTGGTCGTTTGGAAACCGTCCTTCATGCTGCAAAAATGGATACACAACACCTCACCCAAAATGACATCACGCATTGGGTCAAAGAATTGGATCAATCACAAACACTCGAACCCTTCACACGCCCTGCGCCCACACCGCCAATTAACACGCGCCCCGATGCATTATCCATCACTAAGATCGAAACATGGCTGAAAGATCCTTATTCCATATACGCCCATAGCATCTTGAAACTCCGTGTCCTCGACCCCCTTGAAAAACCAGCCGACGCCGCATTACGCGGACAAATCCTGCACGACACACTGGATGATTTCATCACGCATAACCCCGCAACAATTCCACCAAATGCCGCAGAGATCATCATGCAATCGGCAAAAGATTACATCAAAGCCGCAAACCAAAACGAAGACGATTGGCATTTCTACTGGCCCCGCTTTGAAAACATAACGCAGCAATTTTTAACCAAAGAATCCCAATGGCGAGAAACAGCAAAACCTTATAAAACCGAAATTAAAGGCTCCATGACCCTGCCCACTCAAGACAGAGATTTCACCCTTTATGGTCGCGCTGATCGTATCGATATAACGCTCGAAGGCGCAGCAATTATTGATTATAAATCCGCCGGCGCTTATTCCAAAAAATCACTCGAAACCGGTGATAACCCGCAACTCCCGCTTGAAGCCCTAATCGTCGAAAATGGCGGATTCAAAGATGTCCCGCCCACGCCTTGTGCCTATCTGGGCTATTGGGTATTAAACGGTAGCAAACCAACAGAACAATATGATCCGAACGATATTGTGGTCGATACAAAATCCGCACTTATCAATCTCATTGAAACATTCGATAACCCGGATATCCCGTATTTCGCCATTCCGCGCGCCAGCAAATTACCCCGCTTTAACGATTACGAACATTTGGAGCGCATCAAAGAATGGGCCGCACTTGATGATGTCGATGGGGGTGAAGCCGCGTAATGACCAAGAACACGTTACAAGAAAATTTAGAGCAACCGACCCGCCCGCTAGATCCCAACGTTCTCCAGCGCCGCGCATCCGATCCTATGGCATCCGTATGGGTCAGCGCATCCGCAGGAACTGGAAAAACCAAAGTCCTCACCGACCGCGTCCTACGTCTTCTGTTACCCCAAGAAGACGGCGCATCGGGCTGCGCCCCGCACAAAATCCTCGGACTCACTTTCACCAAAGCCGCCGCCAGCGAGATGGCTTTACGCATTAACGAAACATTATCCGAATGGGCAATTTTGCCCGAAGAAAAGCTAACGACAAAACTGCAAAACCTTCTAGGGCGCGCACCAAGCGCACGCGATATTGCCGCCGCGCGCAAATTATTTGCCGATGTGATTGATACCCCCGGCCGCCTTAAAATCATGACCATTCATGCATTTTGCCAATCTGTCCTCTCTCGATTTCCGCTCGAAGCCAACCTCATTCCCGGCTTCGAAGTTGCCGAAGATCGCACCGCCGCTGACTTCCTAAATCAAGCCAAAAATCAGGTTCTATCCAGCGCTATCATAGAAACGTCTAGCCCGTTAAACGCCGCCTTACAAAATCTCTCGCGCACAATTAACGAAGAACAACTCGCCCAATTGATCGCATCCATCGCCTCCGAACGCGGGCAATTACAATCGATCCTCGATAAAAATTTCGACATAGACGGATATTATAACGCCCTATGCCAATCCCTCGACATTCTGCCCAATCAAACGCCTGAACAAATCCTGCAAATCGCATGTATGGACGAACATTTCGAACGCGACACAATAAAAGCCTGCGCCGATGCAATGGCACAAGGCACAAAAACCGATATAGCAAACGCACAAATTATCTACGATTTCCTCGCCGCCAATACTGAAACCCGTATACAAAATTTTGACATATACGCCAATGTTTACCTTAAACAAGACGGTGATATCCGCGTCAAACTCATGGGAAAGAAAATTACAGATGCCGCGCCTCACCTCGGCGAGGCTATGCAAAACGAAGCCCTGCGTATACAGGCCACATTCAACACCATAAAATCAACACAGCTCGCCGCCCTCTCACGCGATCTCATCCTCATCGCTACCAAAACATTGGAGCATTACGCCGCCATAAAAACGCAGCAAAATATGCTCGATTACGAAGACCTTATCTTTAAAACACGTGACCTGATGCAAACACGCGGCGCATGGGTGCACTATAAACTCGATCAGGGAATCGACCACATCCTCATCGACGAAGCCCAAGACACCAATCCCGATCAATGGCAAATCATCCAAGCGCTCTGCACCGAATTCTTCCCAACACATAGCGAGGCAGAAACTAACCGCACAATTTTTACTGTCGGTGATGAAAAACAATCTATCTACAGCTTTCAACGCGCCTCCCCCGAAGAATTCGACCGCATGAGAAACCACTTCGCGGAAAAAATAAACGCAGCCAAGGCCAACTGGTCAAAGGTTGATCTCAACATTTCCTTCCGCTCGACAAAATCTGTTCTAAGCGCGGTAGACGCTGTCTTTGCAGACCCCCAAACCCGTAAAGGTCTGGGCATCGGCGAAATAAATCACGAAGCCTTCCGCCGCGGTCAAGCCGGCCGCGTCGAACTCTGGCCACTTTTTGAAAATGACGAAACCGATGACACCTCCCTCACATGGGAGCCACCGATAAAAATCGAAGATCACAAAAGCGGAAGTACAAAATGTGCGGAAGCTATCGCCGATCAAATCGAAAACTGGCTGGAAACTAAAGAAATTCTCCCCGCCTATAACCGCACAATACAGCCGCGCGATATCATGGTTTTGGTGCGCACAAGAAACGCTTTTATCGGCCAGCTTATGCGCGCTTTAAAATCACGAAACATCCCTGTCGGTGGCTTGGATCGCATCGTTCTCAACGATCAACTCGCCATACAAGATATGCTCGCCGCCGCCGATTTTGCGCTATTGCCAAGCGACGACCTCACCCTCGCCTGCCTTTTGAAATCCCCTCTGATCGGCATTGATGAAGACACGCTTTTTTCCTTAGCTTATAGCCGCGATAAAAAAAGTCTCTGGCAATGCGTAAAAGAAAAAGCAGATACAAAAATCACCGATTATTTACGTGCGCTTACATCAAAGGCAAAAAATCTCACGCCTTATGCTTTCTTCGCTGACCTTCTGCAAACGCAATGTCCCGCTGATGATATAAGCGGCCTACGGGCTTTTCAAAAACGCTTGGGCAGTGACGCAAGCGACTCACTGAATGAGCTTTTAAATGCCTGCCTTAATTTCGAACACAACCACACATCCTCTCTACAAAACTTCACTCAATGGCAACGCGGCGGTGCAGGCGATATCAAACGCCAAAATGATGACCAAACCAATCAAATCCGCATCATGACCGTTCACGGCTCCAAAGGATTACAAGCACCCATCGTCTTCCTACCGGATACAACATCCGTTGCAGGGATCAACGCATCTCAAGCCGGAAGCCGCCTCCTTTGGCCAACACAAACAGGCGATGATCTCCCGGTCTGGGCGCCCCGCAAAGATTTTGAAAACGACACCTACACAAACGCGAAAGAAAAAGTGCTTGATCGCATGAGCGAAGAATATCGCCGCCTGCTATACGTTGCCATGACACGCGCCGAAGACCGCCTCTATGTCACTGGATACAAAAGCAAAAACAATATTAAAGACGATTGCTGGTACGCACTCATCCGCCAAGGCCTTAAAAACCATCCCGACACAAACGAAGATGAAAACGCAATCTTGCGCCTCGACACCCCGCAAACCAAAGATGCCGATAGAAAACCAAAAGCCGATTTAAAACAGCATGTTAGCACAGCAATCCCGAAATGGATGACAAAGAACGCACCCATTGAACCGTATCCACCCGCACCACTTATGCCATCACGCCCAAGCGAAACAGAACCGGCCGCATTATCACCCTTAAGCGCAACAGATAATTACCGCTTCCGACGCGGCAATGTCACACATACATTGCTACAATTTCTTCCCGACATCCCAAAAGATGCTCGTCTCAATGCCATGAACCGTTATCTCGCAACTCATGTAAAAGATCTTCCCGAAACGGTGCGCACCAATATCAGCGAAGAAATACAAAAAATTCTCAATGACCAACAATTTGCTTCTCTTTTTGGTGAAAATTCACGCGCTGAAGTGCCCATCACGGGCTTGCTACCTGATGGCCGTCTGATTAGCGGGCAAATCGACCGGCTACTAATCACCGATAGCGAAATTCTAATCATTGATTTCAAATCCAATCGCCCGCCGCCAACCGAGCCTGCCAATATTCCAAAAATCTATAAAAATCAGCTCAAATCCTACGCTGACACCCTTAAATCCATTTATCCCGACCGCAAAATCCATTGCGCTCTTTTATGGACAGATGGTCCGAATTTAATGCCCATCAAAATCGAATAAGAAATAAAACGTAACCAAACCTTGACCTCACCTAAATATTAACCATAGTTAATTGGTATGAACATGCGAACTGAAAGGACTTTAAAATGAGCAGCATCGCAGTAACAGATTCAGATTTCGAAAACGAAGTGTTAAAGGCAGAAGAGCCCGTACTCGTTGATTTTTGGGCAGAATGGTGTGGACCATGTAAACAACTCACCCCAATCGTGGACGAACTTGCCAATGATATGGCAGGCAAAATCAAAGTGGTGAAAATCAATATTGAAGACGCACCCGAAGCCCCCACGAAATATGGTGTGCGCGGCGTTCCGACATTGATGATTTTCAAAGGCGGAGAATTAGTCGACACCAAAGTTGGCGGCATGCCAAAATCACAACTCACTGAATGGGTTGAAGGTAACGTTTAAAACGCCTCCATATCGATAAATTTTAATAGCCGCGTCAAATCGATGCGGCTTTTTTATTGAAACCCGCCTTATTACTGGCTGATATACCGGTCTGTAAACACTCTTAAATCTATTATTTTATTAAATTAGTAAGAAAAATGGTTTAGAATGAACCATTATGGTTATTGCAACAGCAAGTATCCTTAGCACGGCTCAAAAAAGCCAACTTACAGCAATTCAGTCAACGGCGCGTTTGATTGATAATGTGCAACTGCGTCTGGCTTCCGGCCTTGCCGTCAATAGCGCTTTCGAAGATCCGCAAAACTTCTTCTCCTCCCAAGCATTAAAATTTCGCTCTAGCGATCTCAGTAGGCGTTTGGACGGTATCGGTACAAGCATCAGAACAGTTCAAGAGGCCGATAACGGCGCTAAAGCAATACTCGAGCTATTGGATTTAGCACAGTCCACCCTTGAGGAAGCCTTCGTAGAGCTATACAGCGACAGCGACATAGAAACACTTAAAACAGAATTAGACGGCGGAGACATTGCCCGCATCCTCAACGACAACCCCAATGTTGTTTACAGCGCGCAAACAGAAAGCTTTTATCAACTCGAAACAACCGACGCAAACGCAACAACTGCAAGAGCCAACGCCTTAGCACGCACAATTAACGGCGTCGGCGGACATCTTGTTAACATCACAAGCGCTCAGGAAAATGCATATGTTCAAGGTTTAATCACGCAGGAAAGTTGGATCGGCGCTTCAGATTCTGAAATTGAAGGTCGTTGGATCTGGAGCGATGGCCCAGAAGCCGGATTAAACTTCTATAATGGCGCAGCAGGCGGCTCGGTAGTCGCAGGAGAATACGAAAATTGGTCAAACAACGAACCCAATGATTTCAATGTCGGCGAAGATTACGCGGTTATACGCACAAATGGACAATGGAACGATTTTGGCGGCCCAGCTTTCGCCACCGCAAACCGTGAATACGTCATTGAATGGGATAAAAGTCTTTTCGAAACCGGTGGCAATGAAGAACTGGCACAAAAAGCGCGCGAATACAGCATCCAATATCAAAACACATTGGAACAAATTGATCGGATTGTGATCGATGCAAATTACCGTGGCATCAACTTACTCGCCAACGAAGATTTGGAAACACTTTTTAATGAGGACGGCAGCAGCCGATTAAAAACCGAAGGCACAGATTTCACACATTTGGGGCTTGGCGTTAACGATGAGGATTTCCTAACGCGCACTGGCCTCAACCGCGCCCTGACTGAAATCAAAGACGCTAAAGAAACCGTGCGCGGCTACATTGGCACACTAAGCAATGATCTCAACATCATCAAAGCCCGTGAAACATTTGTAAACAGCACAATCCAAGCACTATTAAGCGGTAGTGATGACTTAACTCTGATTGATCAAAACGAAGTCGGCGCGCAATTGCTCGCGCTCCAAGTGCGTCAGGAAATACAATTCAACACCTTGGCTTTTGGCGCACAAACCGAAGCATCCATCGCAAATTTTATATAGGAAATTAAGGGTTAAGTCTTTTCGATTTCCGAAGACAACACCATGATAATTTGACGACCTTCCATCTTCGGATGAAGATCAACTTTTCCGACATCGGCCAATTCTTCAATCATCCGTTTTAACAAGTTAAACCCAATATCTTGGTGCGCCATTTCACGTCCGCGAAAACGCATCGTCACTTTAACTTTATCACCGTTTTCAAGGAATTTACGCGCATTGCGCATTTTGACCTGATAATCATGGTCTTCAATACCGGGGCGAATTTTAACTTCTTTAACATCAACGGTCTTTTGCTTTTTCTTAGCCTCAGAAGCCTTCTTCTGCTGCTCGTACTTATACTTACCGTAATCGAGAACTTTACAAACCGGTGGGCTCGCATTGGGAGAAACCTCAACCAAATCCAAACCAGCCTCTTCCGCCAACTTCACACCTTCGGCAACGGACATAACACCCGCCATCTCTCCATCGGCGCCGACTACGCGAATTTCATTCGCTGTAATATCTTCATTAATACGTGGGCCTTTACTTTTGCGCGGCGCACGGGGGTCGTTCATTGGTCTGGCGATTGGTTTGTCTCCTTATTTTATTTCAATCGTATAATAGTCTAAATCAATACTATTGTGAAATCATTAACATGACCCCAAATATTGTCAAGATCATTGTCAAGCAAGGGATTCGAAGCTTCATATATTAGGGCAAAGGAATAAATTCATCATCGCCTTTAACCGTGTCGAATTTTCCATCTCTCCAGTCTTCTTTCGCTTGCTCAATACGCTCACGACTCGATGACACAAAATTCCAGAATATATGACGCGGTCCATCCATAGCTTCGCCGCCCATAACCATCATACGCACAGGCCCCTGATTGGTTCCGCAAGCTTTGACAACAACCTGATCACGCGGCCGAAACACCAAAAGCTGATTTGGCGCATGTTTTACACCCGCAATCTCAACCTCACCGTTAAGCACGTAAACGCCGCGCTCCTCGGTCTCGCTCGGCAATTCAAAAACAGCATTAGGCTCAAGCTCAATATCAACATAAAGCGTGTCGGTAAATGTTTCAGCAGGCGCAGATTTGCCCCATAAATTCCCCATAATCACCCGCGCACGCATTCCCTCATATTCCATTTTCGGCAAATCTTTCTTACCCGTATGGTCAAACGAAGCCTGGCCCTCTTCACGGTTTTTCGGCAACGCTAGCCAGCTTTGAATGCCAAATAAATCCGACGGCTGCTGACGCACATCCATACCCGTACGTTCCGAATGCACAATACCGCTTCCCGCCGTCATCACATTCACATCACCCGGCAAAATCCGCTCATCATAGCCAAGCGAATCTTTATGATCCAAAGAGCCTTTAAACAAATACGTAACCGTTGATAAACCGATATGCGGGTGCGGGCGTACATCAACACCTTGATTGGTCAAAAATTCCCCTGGCCCCATCTGATCCCAAAAAATAAACGGCCCGACCATTTGTCTATCTTTACTCGGCAAAGCGCGATGCACCTCAAATCCACCAATATCTGTACTGCGCGGTATGACAATGGTTTCAATCGGATTACTGTCGCTATCGACACAATCGCCTTCAATATGTTGCAAAACGCTCATCTAATTCAAAATCCAGATTGTAAAATTTAAATACGCGGCAAAACTGCCCCATATCACTGTTGGCAATACCAGTAAGGCCGCCACTCGGCTTTGATTCCACGCCGCAATGATAAAACCAAGCATAACCAAATTCAGCGCAACAATCCAAAAAAACCCGAATACCACCAAATGCGCTGCAAAAAACACAAAGCTCCAGCCCCAATTCAACACCATTTGCGCCCAATATAAACGAAAAGCCAAAGTGAAATTATCATCTTTACGCTTTTTCCAAACCAGCCAACCCGCAAGCGCAAGCATCACATACAGGCTCGTCCAAACAATTGGAAACGCGATATCCGGCGGCGTCAGCGATGATTTCTCAAGCGTTTTATACCAAATCATATTGGATGAGGTGGTAAATCCGATCAAAGCTGATATCGCTTGAAAACCCAAAATCCATAGAATCGGAGGGAGTATTGTTTTCATACCTAAAACGGCGCTTTGGCCTCTTCAACAATAGCCGCTAAAGCATTATCAAATGTTTCAACATCCTGCGCCTGCGAACCAAGACGACGAATTGCTACGGTCTTTTCTTCCGCCTCCCGCGCACCCACAACAAAAAGATTGGGCACTTTGGCAAGCGAGTGCTCGCGCACCTTATAATTGATCTTCTCATTACGAACATCTAATTCAACGCGGACACCCGCCGCTTTTAGTTTTTCATACACTTCCTGCGCATAATCATCGGCGCTAGTTGTAATGGTCGCCACAACGCACTGCGTCGGCGCTAACCACAAGGGAAGCTTTCCGGCGTAACTCTCAATCAAAATGCCGATAAACCGCTCCAGCGTCCCTAAAATCGCACGGTGAAGCATTACAGGACGATGTTTAGCCCCATCTTCACCGATATAATGCGCATCAAGACGATCAGGCAGGACAAAATCAAGCTGCAATGTCCCGCATTGCCAGCTACGGCCAATCGCATCCCGAATATGATATTCAATCTTCGGCCCGTAAAACGCACCTTCGCCCGCTTCTTCTTCAAATTCTAAACCAGCTTTAATCAACGCCTGACGCAATCCGTCTTCAGCTTTGTCCCAAACTTCGTCCGACCCCGCGCGGCTATCGGGACGCAATGCCAAAACAATACGCACATCATCAAACCCAAGATCGGAATACACATCCTTAATCAAGCCGCAAAACGCAACCGATTCGTCGGTAATCTGGTCTTCGCTGCAGAAAATATGCGCATCATCTTGCGTCATCTGACGCACACGCATCAATCCATGTAACGCACCATGCGCTTCATTTCTGTGACAACATCCAAATTCCGCCAAACGAATCGGCAAATCACGATACGATGTAATCCCTTGCTTAAATACTTGCACATGCGCCGGACAATTCATGGGTTTTAACGCCATCAATTTTTCAAACGCATGCTCGCTCACCACGGGGGCTTCATCATCCACCGATGGAATTTCATCAGGGACAACAAACATGTTCTCACGATATTTCCCCCAATGCCCAGACGCTTCCCACAATTTATTATCAATCAATTGCGGCGTCTTAATCTCTTTATATCCCGCGTCATTGACGCGCCGGCGAATATACTGCTCCAACGCATTATAAATCACATAGCCTTTGGGATGCCAAAAGACCGATCCTTGTGCTTCAGGTTGGAAATGAAACAAATCCATTTCACCGCCCAATTTACGATGATCGCGTTTTTCCGCTTCATCCAATTGATGAAGATACTCTTTCAATTCATCATCATTGCGCCACGCCGTACCATAAATACGCGTCAGCATCGCTTTCGATGAATCCCCGCGCCAATACGCGCCTGCAACTTTCAACAGCTTAAACGCTGTCCCGACCTGCTTGGTCGATTGCATATGTGGCCCACGGCATAAATCCAGCCATTCACCCTGCTTGTAAATCTTAATAGACTCACTCTCAGGCAAATCCTCAATCAATTCCGCCTTATAATTCTCGCCTTTATCCTTGAAATACTTAATCGCCTCATCACGATCCCAAACCTCGCGCTCGAACTTGGAATTGCGTTCGACAATCTTACGCATTTCTTTCTCTATTTTCTCAAAATCTTCGGTAGAAAACGGCTCATTGCGAGCAAAATCGTAAAAGAACCCATTCTCAATCGTCGGCCCAATGGTCACCTGAGTCCCGGGAAATAAGCTCTGCACCGCTTCGGCCATCACATGGGCGCAATCGTGACGAATCATCTCTAATGCCTCATCATCCTTGCGTGTAACAATCCCAATATCCGCGTCATCCGTAATCGGCAGGGATAAATCGCAAAGCTCGCCGTTAATACGGATCGCAATAGAAATTTTCGCCAGTGAGCTTGAAATATCCTTGGCAATCTCCAACCCCGTCACACCGCTCACGTATTCACGTTGTGCGCCATCGGGAAGAGTCATAGTAATTTGTTGTGCTGCTGCTTGTTCCATGGAAAAGAAATTATCTTTCGGACAAGGCATTGTCTAGCGTTTTAACAAACGGTTTGAGAAGATATTGCATCACGGTCTTCTTGCCTGTCAAAAT
>Ga0115567_10002922_pt1 | contig 17007 bp, 16 predicted proteins | sample COGITO_mtgs_1204_2_FD_88679 | JGI IMG/M metagenome (GOLD analysis project Ga0115567, IMG submission 88679) | Pelagic marine microbial communities from North Sea - COGITO_mtgs_120412 | ecosystem: Environmental > Aquatic > Marine > Epipelagic | place: Germany:Helgoland, sampling site Kabeltonne... | reverse complement strand
TTATTACTAACTTTAGAGTCTTGAAACCAAACCAGATTTGAAAGATACATCAAAACATTTAGGACTTCGTAATCAATTAGCTAGCGTTTTAGAAGCAAAAGGAATCACTGATAAAAATGTGTTGAATGCTGTTCGCAAAATTCCACGTCATTTATTTATAGACTCAAGTTTCGAATCTCATGCTTACCAAGATAAAGCTTTTCCGATTGCAGCAGAGCAAACAATTTCTATGCCTTATACAGTTGCTTTTCAATCGCAAACTCTAGAAATAGAAAGAGGTGATAAAGTGTTAGAAATTGGCACAGGTTCTGGCTATCAAACAGCAGTTTTGTTGGAGTTGAAAGCAGAAGTATATTCCATAGAAAGGCAACATGAGTTGTTTAAGAAAACGTCTTTATTTTTGCCGAAATTAGGTTATAAACCTAAAAAATTTATTTTTGGTGATGGCTATAAAGGCTTACCAGAAAAAGCTCCTTTTGATAAAATTATAGTTACAGCTGGAGCTCCATTTGTTCCAAAACCATTATTAAGTCAGTTAAAAGTAGGAGGAATGTTGTTAATTCCTGTTGGTGATGAATCTCAAATTATGACGTTATTCATCAGAAAATCTCAAAAAGAATTTGAAAAACACGAATTAGGTGATTTTGCTTTTGTACCAATGTTAGAGGAGAGAAATTAGTTTTCTTTTATTACTTTTCCTGTAGAACCCCCTTTAGAAGGTAGAAGTTTGTATTTATAATTAGCCTGTAAAGTATCTACAGATCTATGAGAAACAAAAATAATTGTGGTTTCACTTTCATTTACCAATTTATTAATTAAAGTTACAATTGTTGTTGTACCTTGATTATCTAAATTAATTAAAGGTTCGTCTAAAATTAATAAAGGTGGATGTTTGATAATGGCTCTTGCAATTAAAATAAGTCTCTGTGTTACTGTAGATATATGTTGAAAAAGTGTGTTTTTCTCATTTTCCAAACCTAATAATTTTAGCCAGTCCTCAGCTAGTTTTTCTTGAAGTGAAGATGGCGTTTTATATAGACCAATACTATCAAAAAAACCAGAAATTATCATTTGTTTTAAAGTTATTTTAGTTTTAAATAACTCTAACATTGCAGGACTAAAATACCCTATTTTCTCTTTTATTTCCCATACACTTTCTCCAGAACCTTTTTTATGTCCAAACAAATACACTTCTTGACCATAAGCTTTTATGTTATTACCATAAATCATGGAAAGAATAGTGGTTTTTCCAGAACCATTAGGTCCTATTAATTGCCAAAATTCATTTTTATGAATGGTCCAATTTATATTCTTTAAAATATAATTATCTTCATAATTTACGGATATATTTTCTAATTTAATTAACTGATTAGGTATGTTTGCATACTTTGTAATTGCTTTAGGAACATCACCTTTAAAAGCAATATTTTCTTCTTTAAATATATAGTTTGTGATAGGTATTTGTGAATTAATTTGATCATTTTCTATTTCTAAAACATGAGAAATTATTGGCAGTATTTCTTCTTTTCTGTTAAAAATTTGAATGATTATTATTTGTAAAGACAAGTTAATGAGCCTTTCTTTTAAGGCAGAAACTGCAGAAGTATCTAAACTTTCGAAAGGACAATCTAAAACTAAAAAAGCAGGTTTTTGTTCAATTAAATAATCGAGAACTATTTTTTTTTGTTCACCACTAGAGAAAGAACGTATACTTCTGTTGTCTGGTGTTTTTAAAGTTTTTAGATTATATCGAACTTCTTTTTCTATAATTTTTTCTAAAATAGTATCAGAAAATAAAAGGCCTGTTTTGTTTTTTAAAATAGGGAAGCAATGTTTATCATTTAAAAGATTATGAATCAATTCACTTTTAACAGAAAGTGTTCCTTTTTTAATTGCAAAATGGATATTTCCCATAAATAATTTATTGAATCTATTATAGAGAATAAACTATTTTGCTCTTTCCCAATAAGCAGTTTTACCAAATAAAGCAACACCAATATAACCTCTTAATTTTAGCTTATTTGGTTTTACTAGTTTGATATAACATTTGTACACTTTTCCATTTCTTGGATCTATAATTTCTCCTCCAGACCATTCATCATCATCTTTTTCTAAACCAGAAAGAATATCTAAACCGAGAATTGGTTTATCTTTCTTTTCGCCTTCACAATCTATGCATAAACCATCTCTTCTTTCCTCATTCATAATCTCAACTACTTTAGCGAAGGCTTTTCCGTTTTTTTCATAAATTTCAATAACAGAATCAATATCGCCAGTTTTTTCGTTTTTAGAATTCCATTTTCCAAAAATAGTTTGTGCGTTTATGGAGAATGTAAGTATAAAAAGTGCTAAAGTCAAAAATATTTTTTTCATAATTTTTTAGATTTTAAATAGACTTCTAAACAGTGAAATCCAAAATTTATTATTTTATAATTCGTAAATATAATTATAATGTTGCTTCAAAATAATTATCCCATTTTCCCTGAACTCGCATAACTTGTTCAATAACATCTCTAACACAACCTTCACCTCCTTTTTTATAAGAAATGTATTTAGAAATTTGTTGAACTTCTGGAACTGCATCATTTGGGCAAGAAGCCAAACCAACTTTTTGCATTACAGGAATATCAGGAATGTCATCACCCATATATAAAACGTTTTCTGGTTTTAAATCGTATTTTTCAACCAACTCATTATATTGTTTTATTTTATCATGTGCACCTAAATAAATGTCAGATATACCTAAAGCAGCCAACCTACTTTTTACAGCCTTGTTAGTTCCACCAGAAATAATACAGACTCTAAAACCTTTATTTAGTGCTATTTTCATGGCATAACCATCTTTCACATTCATGTGCCTTACCAATTCACCATCAGGCATTATGGTTAACATTCCGTTTGTTAAAACTCCATCAACATCAAAAATAAAAGTGTTAATTTCTGGCAATAATTGTTTGTAACTAATTTCCATTTTGGATTGATTTTGTCAAGATTTTATAAATTTTCTGTTGATTTTTATCCAACAAATTTAAGTGATTTTTTATCGTTTTTTTATCATTTCTAACTGCTGGACCAGTCTGTGCTTCCTTTGGTGATAATTCTTCAATCTTTAAAAAAGTTTCTTTGATTAAAGGTTGTAAAATTTCAAAAGGAACATTGTTAGTATTGCAAATATCGTTCCCAATTTTAAACAAATGATTTGTAAAGTTATTTACAAAAACAGCAGCAACATGCAATGTTTTACGCTGTTCAGAACTTACTGGATAAATTTTCTTTCCAATTGCGTTTGCCAAAAACTCTAAAAGTTGATAATCTTCTTTATTTTCTGCTTCCAAGCAAAAAGGAACTTCATTAAAATCGACTTTTTTATCTTTTGAGAACGTTTGCAACATGTAGAAAACTCCTTTTCTTTGGCTGTTTTTTAAATCGTTCATGGCAACGCTTCCAGAAGTATGCACTACAAAATCATTTTTAATTTTTGAGGATACTTCAGCAATAGCATCATCAGAAACAGCAATAATTGTAATAGTGGCTTTTGGAATAGTTGTTAACGTTCTAGAACTGATTTGAGTAACAGCAATCTCATCAACATTTAAAAAAGCATTATATAAATGAGTAGCAACATTTCCTTTGCCAACAATTAAAACTGTTTTCATAAGAGCGAAGATATTAAAATTTTATAGAAAGATACATTTGGATTTCTTAATTTAGCAATTAGAAATTTTTATATGAAAGATTCAAAGAAACTAGGAATAAATACAATTTGCACGCATGTTGGCGAAGTAAAAGACGAGCAATTTAAAGGAGCAATTTCTCCTATATATATGTCCACTTCTTATGCTTTTGATGGTGTAGATACAAAACGTTATCCACGTTATTTTAACACACCTAACCAAGAAATGTTGTGTAAAAAAATAGCAGCTTTAGAAAAAACTGAAAATGCGTTAATTTTCGGTTCAGGAATGGCTGCCATTAGTACTACTTTATTGGCTTTTCTGAATAAAGGAGATCATATTATTTTACAACAAACTTTGTATGGAGGAACCTACAATTTTGTGGTAGAAGAGTTTGATAAATTTGGAATAGAATACTCTTTTACAGACAGTTTAGCAATTGAAGATTTTGAGAAGAAAATTCAGGAAAACACGAAAGTTATTTATATTGAAACTCCTTCAAATCCGCTTTTAACAATTACAGATATGAAAGCAGTTTCTAAATTGGCGAAGTCAAAAGAAATTGTTACGATGATTGATAATACTTTTGCATCACCAATAAATCAAACACCTGTAGATTTCGGAATTGATATTATGATACATTCTGCTACAAAATATATGGGAGGTTATTCAGATATTTTAGCTGGAGCCATTGCAGGAAGTAACGAACATATTTTAAAAATTTGGAATGTTGCCAAAAATTTAGGTGGGAGTTTAAGTGATTTTACAGTTTGGATGTTAGAAAGAAGTCTAAAAACATTGAATCTTCGTGTTAAAAAACAAAGTAAAAATGCACTGAAAATGGCCAAATATTTGGCTATAAATCCTGATGTTTATCATGTATATTATCCTGGATTAAAAGGGCATCCTGATTATAAAATAGCAAAAAAACAAATGAAAAATTTTGGTGGTATGTTGTCTTTCGAATTACAAGAAGGTATAGATCCAATGAAATTTCAAAATAATTTAAAATTGATAAAATCATCTATGAGTTTGGCTGGTGTAGAAAGTACTTTATTGAGTCCTGCACTAACATCTCATGCCTTATTAGGTGCTGAAGAAAGAGCAAACCAAGGTATCAAAGATGGGTTAATTCGTTTTTCTGTGGGAATAGAAAATACGAAAGATTTAATTGCGGATATTGAAAAAGCTATTAAAAAAGCAAAAAAATGAAATTAGATATATTAGTATTTGGTGCACATCCTGATGATGCAGAATTAGGTTGTGGAGCAACCATAGCCAAAGAAATTTCATTAGGCAAAAAAGTAGGAATTATAGATTTAACAAGAGGCGAATTAGGAACTCGTGGTTCTGCAGATTTAAGAGATATTGAAGCTGCAAATGCTGCAAAAATATTAGGAGTTTCTGTTCGTGAAAATTTACGTTTTGAAGATGGTTTTTTTACAAATGATAAAAAACACCAATTAGAAGTCATTAAAATGATTCGTAAATATCAACCAGAAATTGTGCTTTGTAATGCTATTGACGATAGACATATAGATCATTCAAAAGGAAGTAGGTTGGTTTCTGACGCTTGTTTTTTAAGTGGATTGCTAAAAATTGAAACTTTAGTAGGAAAGAAGCAGCAAGAAAAATGGCGACCAAAACAAGTGTATCATTATATACAATGGAAAAATATTGAGCCAGATTTTGTTGTTGATGTGACAGGTTTTATTGAAATTAAAGAAAAATCTATAATGGCTTATAGCTCACAATTCTTCAATAGCAATAGTTTGGAGCCAGAAACACCAATAACGAGTAAGAATTTTATTGATAGTGTAAATTATAGAGCAAGAGATTTAGGAAGATTGATTGGAGTTGATTTTGCAGAAGGCTATACCTCAGAACGTTATGTTGCTGTTGAAAATTTTGATAAATTAATTTGATTTTTTCTTTCTAAAAAGAGAAAAAGAATTATATTTGCAATCGAAAATTACATGGTGGTTGTAGCTCAGTTGGTTAGAGCGTCGGTTTGTGGTACCGAAAGTCGTGGGTTCGAGCCCCATCTTCCACCCAAAAATTTTTAATTAAAAAAGCTTACTGAAAAGTAAGCTTTTTTTTATTTTAAAAGTATTTCTAATATTTTTAATTGAAAATATGATTAGGGAACAATATTTTTTAATTTGTTATTTTAAAAATACGATTAAATAGTTATTTAGAATCTTTAACAGAATCTTCAATATTTGATAATTTTTTAATAATGTCAAAAGAAAGTTCATCAAATTGTTTTCTAACAATGTTTAAAATACTTTCTTCAATAGGGGATTGAACTTTAAGGGGAGTATAATCCTTTTTGTTTTTTTCAGTGCCAGTAAATAACCACATTGGATCTATTCCTTTGATATTATCTATGATGGCTAGTAAAATTGTTTCATTAGGTTTTTTGGTAAAATTAACTACAGCACTCACCAACTGTTGTGAAACTCCTATAAGTTCCGAAAACTGTCTTTGGTTTAGTCCAGTATCTTTAAATACCTTTATGACTCTGTTTGCTCTATGTATATCTTCTTCTTTCATTATCTATTAAACAAATGTAATAAATATTTACCACAAACTATGATTAATGAGTTGAAATAATGTATATCACTTAAGATTAATAGATTATATTAAAGTAAAATTATTTATAAATATAAAAGCCCTATACTTAGATAGGACTTTTTAGGGGAGTTCTTAAAGGGGAATTTATGAAGTAAACAAATATTGAAGATTTTTATATAAAAAGTAAGGTTTAGGGAACAATACATTTTATCTTGTTAAATAGGAGCTAACATTAAATGTTGTTAATTCTTCTTTTAACATAATCTTCAATATTTGGTAATTTTGAAGAACGCTTTGAAAAGTTCTTCTAAGTCATGATTACTATGATACTTTAAGCTATATAGGGATTTAGCTTGTAGGGATAATAGCAATCATTAATCTGAATTACAAATTTTAATGATAATAGGGGTATGTTTTATCTTACTTCTTGTTGATTAAAAAACAAATTATTATTTCGTTTTTAATGTAATTAACGTTTAATAAGACAATAGAACTTAATAATTATTAGGGGCACTACAAATGTAGTATATATTTACCACAAACAATGATTATTTTTAAATTATTTTAAATAAAAATCACTACAAATGATTAAACTGTTCAATTTAAAGGTTTTATGTTTGTATATTTTTAAAAAAAAATTTACTAAAATTGGCTTGAAACATGTTATTGAGTTGTTGAAAAAAATAATAACATTAATTATGCTATATATAGTGTATGGTGATCTATTAGACTATAATTAACTCTATTATAAAATACTTAGTCTTCTATATTAAATAAAAAATGTTTATATAAAACTTATAAGATTTTTTAAAGGACATTTAATTTTGAAAATTTTAAGTATTATTGATTTTGACTATTTGTTTTTGATGGATATATTTATATGGACTGTTTGAGTTTAAAGCAATAAAAAAGTCCAATTAAAAATTGAACTTTTTTTTAGAAAGGGGATTTCTAGGGAATTTATTTTATTATTATAACAAATATTGAAGATTATAAACTAAAAAAATAATATTTAGGGAATATTAAATCTTTAATTTGTTAAGTTCTAATAGATCCGATCACTCGTTAATTAGAGTTTTTAACAGAATCCTCAATATTTGATAATTTTTGAAGGATGTCTTGAGACAATTCCTCAAATTCTTTTTTAACTATTTTTTTTATATGAAGCTCTATAGGGGATTCAACTTCTTTGGGGGTATAGTTATTCTTTTGCTCTCCAATACCAGTTAATAACCACATTGGATCTATGTTCTTTATCTTATCTATAATAGCTAGTAATATCGTTTCGTTAGGTTTTTTTGTGTAGTTTACAACTGCACTAACCAACTGTTGAGATATGCCTAAGATTTCAGAAAACTGTCTTTGATTTAATCCAGTTTCCTTGAAAATCTCTATTACTCTATCTGATCTTTCTTTATCTTCTTTTTTCATTCTATTGGGGAACACTACAAATGTAGTAAACATTTACCACAAATGATGATTTTTTTAAGAAAAAATTTTATTTATTTTTTAAAGCTTCTATAATTTCACTCTTTTTCCTTGAAGATACAGGGATATTCGAAGAATCATTTAATATTAAATAGCCTCCATCAGATTTTATAAATTCTTTAATATAGCTTTTATTGACCAAATGACTTTGGTGAACTCTTAAAAAATTGACCTCTTTTAAGATATCAGCATAATATTTTAGCGTTTTTGATACTAAGATTTTGGTATCATCATTTAAAAAGAAAGTTGTGTAGTTATTATCGGCCTTACAACGTATTATATCTTGGATATTTACAACGATTATTTTTTCTGAAGTATGTAGTGATAATCTTTTTGGCTTATTATTAGGTGCTGTAACTATCTGTTTTAAAACGTTTAGTTGTTCTTTCTTTGGTTGAATTTGAACTTTAGCTTTCTCTATTGCATTCGATAAATCCTCAATAGAATAGGGCTTTAAGATATAATCGATTGCAGCAAACTTAAAAGCTTTAATTGCATATTCATCACTTGCAGTCACAAATATTATTTTAGAATTTAAGTGCGGTACAATTTCTAAAATATCAAATCCAGTACCATCTCCTAACATAATGTCTAAAAACAAAATATCTGGTTGTTGCTTTTGTAAAAGCTTAGATGCTTCTACAACACTTGCAGCTTTTCCTATTATTTCTATGGATGGATGATACCTTTCAATGTCATTGCATAACATTTCTAATGCTTCTGGAATATCATCTACCACAAATGATGTTAACTTGTTCATTCTTGATTTTTTTATGTGTGAAATTCTACTAAATTTCTATCTACTTTGTTAATAATCTGTTTTTAAAGGAATTCTAAAACTTACCTTAGTTCCTTTAATTTTGTTGTCTTCAGTAATTTCATCAATTTTAAAATTACTTTTATAAGAGAGTATATGTAATCTTTCTTTAGCAACACTTAATGCTACAGATTTATGTTCTGTTATTGGCTTCCTTTTTTTAGATTGATGAATGCCTATTCCATTATCTATAATAGCACAATGTAAAAAACCATGTTTTACATCAAAATTAATTTGAATTGTACCCAAATCGTTTTTTTGAAAAGCATGTTGCACACAATTTTCTACAAAAGGTTGTAATAACATTGCTGGAATCAAGATTTCATCTGGATCTATATTGTTTAAGTTTGATGTGATTGTATAAGTGAATGTTTTAGAACTCATTCTTTGTTCTAGCTCAATGTAATTCTTTAAAAGTGTAATTTCTTCTTGTAAAGTAATTTCTTCGGTTCTTGAGTTATTTAAAATTCCTCTTAAAAGGATTGAAAATTTAGAAATTGTGGCATTTAGCTCATCAACTTTATTGGCATTACCAAGTGCTTTAATTCCGTTTAAAACATTAAATATAAAATGTGGATTCATTTGCAACTGCAATGCTTTCTGTTCTAAAGACAGTAAACGGTTTTTTAGTTTCAAGGAATCTAATCTCTCTTTGTGTTTTTTATTGATGTTCCTAATATAAAAATCCAAATAAAAATAACCTATTAATAAGAAGGATATAACAACCGCAAAAATAAACCAGGCTTGTTTGTAAAAAGGAGCATCAATTCTAAACGAAAATGATATAATGTCACTTTCATCATTTTCTATTTTAGACTGTACTTCAAAACTATATTTACCAGCATTTAAGTTCGGAAACTGAATGGTATTATTTGTAGACCAAGGAGAAAAATCGTTGATGAGTTTATACCTATAGTTTACTTTTTTAGGATTTGAAATGTGTACAGTTTTAAAGGTAATGGAGATGTTATTTTCTGAATTCGAGAAATTCACCTTTTTGTTTGAGAATAAAGAATCTACATTTTGATGATTTACTTGAAGATTCTCAAAATAAATAGTTGGTTTAAAAAAAGATTGATTTTCTACATCATTTTTTAAAGTATAAATTCCTTTATCTGAAGCTATAAATGTTGATTTTTGGCGATCACTAAAAACGGAGTAAATTGTATTTGTGGCTAAAGCATTGTATTTATTAATTTTCTGTTTAAAAGAAAAGGAGGGAAGCGCAAAAATTTCCAATCCGTTTGTTTTGGAAGTTACCCAAATCTCATTTTTTAATTTTTTGATGGATGAAATATTTTCTAATGTTGGTATTTCTTTTTCAATTGATGTATTGTTTACAAGTAATAATCCATTTTGAGAAGTTGCTGCAACCATTTTGTCTTGAAAAGCTAAAAGAGAAACTATATGATCTGTAGATATTCTAAAAATATTTTTAGGATTTTGTAAATTATCTATTTGCCATAAACCTTTATTAGAAGCAATATACACAGCATTCTGATGAAAAATTATATCATTAATGATCGAAAAATCTACAATTGAATTAATTTTAACAGGTTCTAAAAGAGTATTCTTCAAGTGATAAACACCTTCTTGAGTTCCTAAAAAGAGTTCATCATCTTTCAAGAAAATTTTTAAGATTTTTTTTCCTTTTATAAATTGTTCTTTGCTTTTATTTTTGATGAACAATCCATTTTCTGACCCTGCATACATGATATCATCTTTAACAAATATGGTATGTGTATTTAGTTTGTTGATTTGCGTAAAATCATCGCCATCAAATTGAACCAAACCTTTATTTGTCGCAATTAATAAATAGCCGATTTTATCTTGTTGTACATCAAAAATAGTATTGCTTGGCAAACCATCATCCAACGTTATATTTTTAATATTTTGTTGAGCATAATTGGTAAATGCTGACAAAATCAGCATAAAAAACAAGATATATTTTTGAAGAATCGTCATAAAACAAACTTACTAAATAAAATTTTTTGAATTTTGGAAGTTATTACTTAATTAACTATTGCTGCTTTTTTTTTCATTAATAATAAGTGAAATAAAATTTTATTTTGGATTCCTTTTTTCAAAGGAATGACAAATTTATAGGAACTTCAAGGTAAAACCTTGAATAACACTTTAGAATTAAAACGTCATTATACACAATTTTGTATAATGACGTTTCGAAAACTACTTTCCCTTTTTCAACTATTTCATTGTATATAAACGTTTGTTATTCGTATCTGGAGTTATGTATTCCAATTCTCCATAAGGTTTAATTAAGGGCTTTAAAACTACTAAGCCTGTTGTTTTTCCTGTAATTATTAACGTACTATTTTTTAGTTGATAAGACCATCTGAATTTTTCGATTGGAATGTTTAACTGCTTTACTTCAGCATATAAAACATCTTGAAGTTCTATAAAATCCATCAATTCGTCTTGATTTTCAAAAGTTGGAATTTCATTATCAGAATTATGATAATCTAATTCGAATTTTAAGGGAATTGTAAACTGCTTTGTATACGCTTCACCAACAAATCTTTCCTCATCATTATATAAAACATCCAACCAATCTATATCTTTTTCTTCTGGATATTTTGCTGCAATTTCTTTTGATAAATCTACTTTTCCAGGAGAATAAGCTGTAGGATAAAACACATAATGTGGTTTTGCTAAATAATGTTGAGTAAAATCACCATTAAAAATGGAATAGTAAGGAGAAGCAATTACATTTGGCACTTCGTCTGAACAAAATGCATCTTTAAATGTGTTCATTAATTCTTTATTTTCGCCCAAACCATTGGCATGAAAAATAATTTTGGAGTTCGCATTTACACTTTCTCGTAAAATTGGTAACGTTCCTTTTGTAATATTTTTACGTAACGTTTCTGCAGTAATTTTTTCACCTTTTATAACAGTTTCTAGGCTTAAACCTTTAAAAGGATTGCTGTTATTTACAATATGAATTTCTCCATAAGGCTTTTCAGATTCGTTGTTGTTTAACCAGTTAATAATTTCTTCTAAAGAATATTGGTCTTCTACAATTTCGAATTGTTGTTCCTCAAAATAAGCTCTGGCATTGTTGTAATAGGATTCTGTTCCTTTGTCGAAACCTGTAATAAATACTAAAGGATTTCTAGAAATAACTTCCTCTTTTACATTATAATCTAACGTGTTTTCTGTAGATGCAATAGTGGGCGTATTTTTTTTAATTGCTGATGATTGATCACAATTAATAAACAGACTTGTTGATAAAAAAAGTGCAAATACAAAGATTGATATTTTAAATAAAGTTTTCATAATTTCTAGTTTTAAGTGTTATACACTGTAAAAGTAGTTATGAACTTTAGGTAAATTTTGGCTGTTTTAGAATTTGTGAAGTGTGATTTAGAATTCGTCATTCATTTTTTATGTTGATGAGAATTTGAGGTTTTTTACGAACTAAATTTCAGGCCTCACAGGTTTTTAAAAGTTCAGTTTAAAAATGGTTTAAGTATTAAAATTACAAATAGTTTGCAAAGAAGTTTAGCCCAGATTGAAATGGCATCCTTTTTTCTTTTTCAGAAAAAAGATAGAATGAAAAGCTGGAAATAGCTCCAAAAAAAAGTAATATATTGTAAAAACCTACAAGGTTGGAAAAACCTTGCAGGTTGTATATTGAAGTAAATTTTATAATTTCTCAGCTAAATATTTAGCAGTATAAGATTCTTTATTTTTTGCTAATTCTTCTGGAGTTCCTTGAAAAATAAGGTTTCCACCATTTTTACCTCCTTCTAAACCTAAATCGATAATATAATCTGCACATTTAATGAGTTCTATATTATGTTCAATCACGATGATAGAATGTCCTTTTTTGATGAGTTCATTAAAAGATTTCAATAATTTTTTAATATCGTGAAAATGCAAACCTGTAGTGGGTTCATCAAAAATAAATAAGGCTTTGTCTTTAGTAGTTCCTTTTACTAAAAAGGATGCAAGTTTTATACGTTGAGCTTCACCTCCAGAAAGGGTAGAAGAAGACTGCCCCAAAGTAACATAACCCAAACCAACATCTTGCAAGGGTTTTAATTTTTTTGCGATTTTAGTCACTAAATTTTCAGAGAAAAAAGCGACTGCATCATCAATGGTTAAATTTAAAATATCGTCAATCGATTTTCCATCGAATTTTACTTCTAAAACTTCTTTTTTGAAACGTTTTCCATTACAAACATCGCATTCTAAATGCACATCTGCCATAAATTGCATTTCAATAGTAACTTCTCCTTCACCTTTACACGTTTCACAACGTCCACCTTCCACATTAAAAGAAAAATGTTTGGGTTTGTAATTTCTTACTTGTGATAATTTCTCATTCGAATATAAAGCACGAATATCATCATAAGCTTTTATATAGGTTACAGGATTGGATCGTGAAGAACGTCCAATTGGATTTTGATCTATAAATTCTACGTGTTTTAAATTCTCGAAATTCCCTTTAAATTCTGTATGTTGTCCAATTTTATCTCCAAAACCATGTAGCTTTTTTTGCATTGATGGATATAAAATTTTCTTAACCAATGTACTTTTTCCTGAACCAGAAACTCCAGTAATAACCGTTAAAGAATCTAATGGAAATGTAACATCTACATTTTGTAAATTATGCTCTCTTGCACCAATAATCTGAATATTATTTTTTGATGTTCTACGTTTTGTAGGTACTTCAATCTTTAATTCTTCATTTAAATATTTCGCTGTTAAAGAACCGGACTTTAAGATTTCCTCGAAATTACCTTCAGCAACTACATGACCACCAAAAGTTCCTGCTTCTGGACCAATATCGATGATGTAATCAGCTTCTTTCATAATATCTTCATCATGTTCAACAACTACAACTGTGTTGCCTAAATCACGTAAATCTTTTAAAACACCAATTAAACGTTCTGTGTCTTTTGGATGCAAACCAATACTGGGTTCATCTAAAATATACATAGAACCCACTAATGAACTTCCTAAAGAAGTTGCCAAATTTATACGCTGACTTTCACCTCCAGAAAGTGTGTTTGAAGTTCTGTTGATGGTTAAATAATTTAAACCAACATCCGTTAAAAATTTTAAACGATTGTTAATTTCCATCATCAAACGTTTTGCTATTTTCTCATCATATTTATCTAATTTGATATTCTTGAAGAACACAGCCAATTCATCTAAAGGCAATGAAACCAAATCAGAAATTGTCTTTTCGTTTATTTTTACATAATTGGTTTCTTGTCGCAAACGTTTGCCATGACACGTTGTACATTTCGTTTTTCCTCGATAACGTGATAACATTACTCGATTCTGAATTTTATAACTTTTTTCTTCTAAAGCTGCAAAAAAGTGATTGATTCCATTAAAATTCTTGTTCCCATTCCAAACTAATTCTTTCTGAGTATCTGTAAGTTGAAACCAAGGTTTGTGAATTGGAATATCAAAATTATACGCTACTGAAATTAAATCTTCTTTATAATGAATGTAAGAAGGAGTTCTAAAAGGAAAAATGGCATCATCAAAAATGGATAAACCTGTATTTGGAATGACTAAATCTTCATCAATTCCGATTACATTTCCATAACCTTCGCAAGTTGGGCAAGCTCCATAAGGATTGTTAAAACTAAACAAATGTGTGTTCGGTTCTAAAAAACTCATACCATCTAAATCGAACTTATTGCTAAATTCAGTCACTTTATTATCTGCCAAATTTTCGATAAAACAAATACCTTTTCCTTCAAAAAATGCAGTTTGTATAGCATCTGCTAATCTGTTGTGAAAATCTTCATCGTTTTTGGTAACAACTCGATCTACAACTAAATATAAAGGTTCGTTTTTAAAGTCTTTTTGTGGAAAATCTGCAATTCTGTACACTTGATCATTCCATTTTAATCTTGCATAGCCTTGTTGTTCTAAAACTTGTAAAACTGTTTTAAGTTCTCTGTTTTCATCTATAGTTACTGGTGCAAATAATAAAAGTTTTGTTTTTTCTTCAAATTTCTGAACAAATTTTACCACATCAGAAACCGTATCTTTTTTAACTTCATTTCCAGAAATAGGAGAGAAGGTCTTTCCAATTCTGGCATATAATAATTTTATATAATCGTAAATTTCTGTGGATGTACCTACTGTAGATCTAGGATTTGTAGAATTCACCTTTTGCTCAATAGCAATTGCAGGTGCAATACCTTTTATATAATCTACTTTTGGTTTGTCTAATTTTCCCAAAAACTGACGAGCATAAGAAGATAAACTCTCTACATATCGTCTTTGACCTTCTGCATACAAGGTATCAAAAGCAAGCGAAGATTTACCAGAACCAGAAAGCCCAGTAATTACAACGAGTTTATTTCTTGGAATTACAACATCAATATTTTTTAAATTGTGCAGTTTTGCACCTTTAATAATGATGTTTTCTTTAGGATTTATTGTGGAAATATCAGGCTTCATCTATCTAAAATATAAGGCATAAAAATACTACTATTTTAACGGATAGGAAAAAAAGTTTATGCTTCAATTTGTTAAAAAAGTTTGCGTACTTAAAAAATAATACTATATTTGAATACTTAATAATCACAAAATTAGACGCATATAGCTTAAAACTACTTTTAACATTATTCATATAATAATAGGAAAAAAGAACCACTAGTTCTTTTAAAAAGTAGTTATGGTGCAAAAAAACAAAATTTCAGATAGTACTTTAGTAAGCGAATACATTCAAGGTAGAGAGGCTTCTTTAAGTATATTAATTAACAGACATCAGCAAAGATTATTCAGCTTTATTTATAGTAAAGTGAAGGATAGAGATATTACAGAGGATGTTTTTCAAGACACTTTTATAAAAGTAATTAAAACCTTAAAAAAAGGGAATTATAACGAAGAAGGTAAGTTTTTACCTTGGGTGATGAGAATTGCACACAATTTGGTCATTGATCATTTTAGAAAAACAAAAAGAATGCCCGCTTTTAGAACTACAGATGAATTCGATATATTTTCTGTTTTAGGTGATGGAAACCTAAATGCCGAAAAACAATTGATTCAAGAACAAATATTTTCTGATGTTAGAGAACTTGTAAACGAATTGCCAGAAGAACAAAAAGAAGTTTTGGTAATGCGTATGTACAAAGACATGAGTTTTAAGGAAATTAGCGAAAACACAGGTGTTAGCATTAATACTGCTTTAGGTAGAATGCGTTATGCCTTGATAAATATGCGTAAATTAATAGATAAACATAAAATTATTTTGGTGAATTAACAATAAAGTAAAATATGCGTCGTTAATAGTTTATAACCAACAAATTAAACAGTTTATATGATGCAACTTTACTCAAAAAAGCCTTCTGAATTTCAGATGCAACCCAAAAAAGAAACAGTTCAATTTTTGATTAATTTTTCCAAATCGCTAACTATTGTGAAAACCAAATCAAAAGATTTCATTGAATTGAATTTGAATTAAGAGCGGAAAAAGCTTCAACATAGGTTGAAGCTTTTTCCAATTTTAGACTATTTTGATAGCTATTTTTATTCCAAAAATTATATTTAAATATTTTGGGCGTTTCCTAAAAAGGTCGGGCTTGGAATTTATCTTGAGCGCAGTCGAAAGGTTATTGTGTGAGATCCTTTCAGGATGACAAACTGTATGGAGTTAGTTTGTTATATTAAACTGATTTGTGTAATTAGTGAAGTTCGTGTCTAAACACAAACTCACTTCAATTAATCAAAATCCGTAAAATCCGTGTCAAAACTATTTCCTCTGTGAATCTCAGCGAAAAAACTCTGCGAATTTCTGTGTACAACTTTCCACAACAATCCGTGAAAATCCGTGAAATCTGTGTCATATTATTTTTCAAATGCGCTACTAAAAAAATCAAACGAATTAATACAAAACTAGCTTTCTTCCGAAATTGCTCCCATGGAAAATATATTAGTAGCAGGTGCAAATGGTACCACAGGAAAAAAAATAGTAACGCTTTTAGAATCATCACAATATTTTAATCCAGTTGCTATGGTTCGTAAAAAAGAACAACAAGAACAATTTGAAAAAAGAAACATCAAAACAATTTTAGCGGATTTAGAAGAAGATGTTTCACATACAACAGAAAATATTGATAAAGTTATATTTGCAGCAGGTTCTGGAGGAAAAAAAGTAAAAGAAGTAGATGAGAATGGTGCAAAAAAACTAATTGACGCTTCTAAAAATACAAAGGTTAAAAAGTTTATTATGTTAAGTTCTATGGGTGCAGATAACCCAGAAGAAGCTGAAGATTTAAAAGAATATTTGCAAGCAAAACACAATGCAGATGTTTATTTAAGAGATAGTAATTTGCCATTTTCGATTGTTAGACCAGGTTCTTTAACAGATGATAAAGGAAAAGGAAAAATAGAACTTTCTGAAAAATTAAATAAAAGTGGCGAAATTAGTAGAGATGATGTTGCACAAACTTTAGT
>Ga0115567_10002920_pt1 | contig 17012 bp, 16 predicted proteins | sample COGITO_mtgs_1204_2_FD_88679 | JGI IMG/M metagenome (GOLD analysis project Ga0115567, IMG submission 88679) | Pelagic marine microbial communities from North Sea - COGITO_mtgs_120412 | ecosystem: Environmental > Aquatic > Marine > Epipelagic | place: Germany:Helgoland, sampling site Kabeltonne... | reverse complement strand
CGCATATTAATACCATCATGTATGCTGATGCCCGACTACAGGACATACGACGCCGTGCGATAAAAGATGGCGACACACGTGAATACTATATGTGGGTCATTACGAATACCCAGTTTACTGATGCTGCTATTAATTACTCTGAATATCGTGATATTCAATTGATGGGATGGGATTTTCCAAAATATATTAATATGATGAAAATTGTTTCTGACAAGAAACTCTATCCAGTTACAATTTTGCCATCAATCACACTTAAAACCCTCAAAGGGCTAGCAGCAAAAAATATTGTATTGATTAAATCATTGGCTGGATTTACGGCGGATCAATTGCAAGATGAGTTTGGTCTAAGTCGTACCTTGTCAATAAAACTAGAACAAGAGATTATGGAATTGTTGGGATAGTTATTGACTATTTTTTTATAATGTGATTATATTGAGTTAAATAAAACTACATAATTATGCTTGAAGAACACGATCAACCTATCATTGTAATTGATAAAAATAGTGAAGAAGAAAGAGAAGAATCTTTAGCCTTTTTGAAAATGTATCCTGATCCCTTTTCTGGTTGTTTAATTTAAAAAAATCTGATGAAAAATTATTCTAAGAAATTTTTGAAATACCTCATAAAAATTTGGGGTGATGATTTAACAAGTATGTTACTAAAACCTTCAGCTTTATATCTTGGTAAGTCACTTGAAGAGTTAAACGAAAAAGAATTTAAAATTGAACTAAAGGTACAAGGGCACCCTTGTCTCTGCAACTAAACTACAAGCCCTAATTAAAAAGGGCTTTTTTGTTTTTATTTTTTGCAGGTATATACTTAGATTATGACAAATAATTCACAATCAGCGCAGACCTACAATAATATTCAGGCTGCCATTAGAACATCAGGAGAAGATTTAGGTTTTTCAGAAAAGACCATTATTACAATGACCGAACCGTATAATATTATTAACGAATCAGTAACCGTAGAGGGGATAGATAATCCTGTGGCTATGTATCGCGTGCAATATAATAATGCATTAGGACCATACAAAGGAGGAATTCGTTTCCATCCAGATGTTGATTTAGACGAGGTTAATACTCTGGCCATTACGATGATGTTAAAATGTTCACTTGTAGGTATCCCTATGGGAGGAGCAAAGGGGGGTGCAACCATTAATCCAAAAGAATTAGATGAGACACAAATAGAAGCTGTCGCACGAGCATGGGCACGCAGTATGCATGACCATATCGGTGTAGATCAAGATATTCCAGCGCCAGACGTAAACACGAACGGACAAATAATGTCATATATGTTGGATGAATATGAAAAAACGGTTGGGAGATCAGAACCAGGAATGATTACCGGAAAACCAATTACCTTGGGTGGATCACAGGGTCGAGAACAAGCAACATCACAAGGTGGCGTGTATGTTTTACAAAAATTACTAGAATATCTACCAGAAAAATCAGGAGATAAAAAAGTTATCATTCAAGGTTTTGGAAACGTGGGTTCATTTGCTGCTACTATTTTAGCAAAGCAAGGATTTACTATTGTTGGTTTATCTGATTCACAAGGGGCCGTTTATAATCCACAAGGATTTGACGTAGAAATGGTTGCTGAAAAGAAAAAAGAAGGACGTGTGGCCTTGCAAGATTTATTTAAAAACAACGATGATGTTCAACATATAAGTAACGAAAAATTATTAGTTCAAGATTGTGATATTTTAATTCCAGCTGCACTCGAGCATCAAATTACCAAAGATAATGCTTCTGACATAAAAGCTGGTGTGATTCTGGAGCTAGCAAACAACCCAACAAGTACCGAAGCTGATGAAATTTTGGAAAAAAATGACATTATGGTAATCCCAGACTTCCTGGCTAATGCTGGCGGAGTAACAGTTAGCTATTTAGAGTGGGTCCAAAACAGACAGCAATTCTATTGGTCGGCAAAAGAAATTGATGAAAAATTATTTACTTTTATGACTGATGCTACTGACAAAGTATATGCATTGTCACAAAAAGAATCATTATCATTACGAACCGCAGGATTTAAATTAGCTGTAGAGCGTATTGGTACAGCTGTCGCGTTGCGAGGTAATAAATAATCATGAGACGTATTTTCGTTTTTATTATTGTGCTTGGACTAGTTCTGTGGGTTTCACCAATACTCGGTCTTGTCACTGCAAGTATTTCTTCATTTTTTCAAAGAGACGGAAAATATATTGAATTAATAATAACTGGAATTATAGCTGATGTTGTATATGGGTCACTCGTTCCAATTTTTGCATTTATCCAAATTCCAATATTTACCTTATGCAGTTTTATTATTTTTATTCTGTTGTATCTCTTTAATAAACAAACATCTATCTATGCGTAATAATCTGTTTAAAAGAAAATACCGAGATTTTGAAATTCAGCCTGATCAAATTTTTATTGACGATGCAAACGTATCAGATTTAAATACTCAGCAATTCGAAGGGGTTATTGAAAAACCAATCTCACGTAAAACACTTGTTTTTATAGGTGGATTTTTTGTTATCATTTTTATGGTTTTTTTCGGTAAACTTTTGGTACTACAAGTTGCTGATGGACAAGAATATTTAGATCGTTCAGAAAATAACAGATTAACCCGCGTTCCAATCTTTGCCGAACGAGGTGTTATCTATGATCGAAATGGAGAAGAAATTGCCTGGAATACTGATGCGGGAGAGCAGGCACCGTATTCATATCGTGCGTATACAGAGCGATCGGGCCATGGTCATGTTCTGGGATATGTAAATTATCCACAAACCGATACGTCGGGTAATTATTGGCGTCTTTCAATCGAAGGTCAGGCAGGTCTTGAGAAAAAATACAATGAATTGCTTGGAGGAAAAAATGGCTCAGAATTAATGGAAACCGACGCACTAGGTTCTGTCGTATCAAATAATTTTATTGACGCGCCTGAAGACGGAACAAACTTGACAACTACTATTGATACCTACATCCAAAATTATCTCTACGAAGCTATTAAAGACCAGGCAACAAAAGCAGGGTTCCAAGGTGGTGCTGGCAGCATCATGGATATTGATACAGGAGAATTATTAGCCTTTACTAGTTATCCTGAATTTGATCCGTACACTCTAGCAGAAGGAGATGATGTAGAAGCAATTCAAGGATTCTTTAACGATGAAAATAAACCATTCTTGAATCGTGTTTTATCAGGAGTATATTCTCCTGGTTCAATTGTAAAACCATTTTTGGGATTAGCTGCATTAAACGAAAATTTAATTACCGATACGACAAGTATCATGAGTACTGGTCGTATTGAAATTCCAAATCGCTATAATCCAAGTAATGCATCAATCTTTCGCGATTGGAGACGTACAGGACACGGTCCAACTGATATTTATCATGCTATTAGTGATTCAGTTAATACCTATTTTTATGCCATTGGAGGAGGATATAAAAATCAAAAAGGCCTAGGTATTGCTAATATTGAAAAATACGCACGAATGTTTGGAATTGCTGAACCTACAGGTATTGATTTTGGCAATGAATCAGAGGGAACTATTCCAAATCCCGATTGGAAAAAGAAACTTTTTACTGATGGAACATGGCGTTTAGGAGACACCTATAATACGGCAATTGGTCAGTTTGGTTTTCAGGTTACACCCATTCAAATGACTCGTGCTGTAGCTGCATTGGCAAATAATGGAACATTACTTGAACCATTATTAATAAAAGGCCGAGTACAAAAACAAGCTGTTTCAGAAACAATTGATCCAAATGACTACCTTATTATCAAACGTGCATTACGAGAAACGGTTACCGACGGAACCGCTAGAGTTGTAAATATACCTGAAGTAACCATCGCGGCAAAAACAGGAACCGCACAGGTAGGAGTTGATAATGAATTTTATAACTCATGGATTGTAGGCTTCTTTCCCTACGAAAATCCTAAGTATGCATTTAGTTTAGTCATGGAACGTGGTCCAGATGGTGGAGACGGATCAGCAGGACGAGCAATGCGGACATTTCTTGATAGTGTAACAACAGAATATTCACAGTTTTGGGAAACAATATAAAAACACCAAATAAGGTCTTTTTTGCTATACTATAAACAGTGATGTAATACAAAACTCAGTGATGCGTTATATATCATGTTAGGGAAAAATTATCAGATCAAATTAATTATAAAATATGAAATCAAAATTATTAATAACAGGATTATTGGCAATCGTTATAAGCCTTACAGCTATCAATGTAAATGCTGAAGATCGAGTACAAGTAAAGGCTGAATCAGTAAATACCGTAAAAGCAGCCAAGCTAAAAACAGCACCGGTATCGTTTTCGGCACAGAGCCAAGCAACCTTGCGACCAGGAACACAAGGAGCCGCCGTTTTTTCATTACAAGAAATCTTGCAAAAGAAAGGTTACTATAATCTATCCCTTGATGGTAAATATGGTCCAGGAACGCGAGCTGCGGTAGCACGATTTCAGGCAGCCACGGGACTGTCAGCAGATGGTGTTGCAGGGGCACGAACATTTGCAAAATTTGCTTCAAGTACTGGATTTACCTTGCCGCCAGTCTTTGTTGATCCGAATATCCGTCCAACCGTGTGTACTCTTGAATATGCACCAGTATGTGGACAAGAAACTATTAATTGTGTAACAACGCCATGTACTCAACCAGAACCAAAAACATATGGTAACAGTTGTGGTGCAAAATCAGCAGGAGTAAAAGTTCTCTACGAGGGTGAATGTAAAACAGATATTAGTGAAAACATTGATGACAAAAACATATCAAATAGTGATAAACGTGAGCTTATTGTAAAATACGAAGCTGAAATAAAACGAATGAAAAACTATATTGATGAACTAGAAGCAAAGATCAAACGTATCAAGAGCAGTTTAAAATAAACCTGAAAAATCAGGTTTTTTTGTTGCAGAAAAAAAACTGACCCTTATACTAATTCTATATGAATAACCACGAGTTTCTGACACAAGAAAAAAAAGAATCACTTGAATTAGAATTACAGCGCTTGAAAACAACCGTTCGTAGTGATATTTTAGAGCGTCTTGCTTTTGCAAAATCACTAGGGGATTTATCTGAAAATGCTGAATACCATACTTCAAAGGAATCTCAGGGAAAAAATGAATCACGTATTTCTCAGATTGAGGCAATACTAAAAGATGCTGTTGTAGTTGAAGCTAATACTGATGGAACGATTGGTATAGGCTCAACAATAGTATTAATTAAAAAAGAAACTCAAGAAGAAAAAACTTATCAAGTTGTAGGCAACGAAGAAGCTGATTTTTCAAATGGTAAAATTAGTTTTGAATCCCCAATAGGAAGAGCATTGATGGATAAACAACAAGGAGATATCGTCAAGGTAGAAACCCCAAAAGGTGAAACAGTTTATGAAATAAAAGGCGTAAAATAAACAGGTTATTTGTAATTAAAAACCTGTTTTTATATGTCAGATTGCCCATTAACATAATTCCTTTATACTTTATATATTATGGCATCACTACAGGAACTACGTTCAGTTAGATTAGAAAAAATTGAAAAATTACGCGCGGCCGGAATGAACCCATTTCCAGCTGACATCACTCGAGAATCAACATTGCAACAAATGAATTATGATTTTTCTGAGGGTAAAAAAACAACAGTTGCTGGTCGTGTTATGGCGATTCGTGGCGCAGGAGCAATTATGTTTATTGGCATCAATGACGGAACTGCAGAGTTTCAAGTTGTTTTGAAAAAAGACGATATTGATGAATCAAAAATGGCCTTGTTCAAGGAAACGGTGGACGTTGGTGATTTCCTTTGGTTTGATGGAGAATTATTTGTAACCAAACGCGGAGCAGAAAGTCTCCTTGTCCGTGACTGGAAAATGGCAGGAAAATCATTGTTACCGTTACCTGATAAACACTCAGGTATTCAAGATACTGATGAAATTTATCGTAAACGATATCTTGATACAACGACTAATCCACGTTCATTTGAATTATTTAAAACACGCTCAAAAATAATAAGGGCAATCCGACGGTTTTTTGACGATCGCGATTTTATAGAGGTCGAAACACCAATCTTGCAGAATCAAGCTGGAGGAGCTATGGCGCAGACCTTTGACACACATCACAACGACATGGATATGCCAATGGTAATGCGTATTGCATTGGAATTAGAACATAAAATTATTATGGCTGGAGGATATCCACGTATCTATGAAATAGGCAAAAATTTTCGAAACGAAGGCTCAGACCCAACACATATTCAAGAGTTTACGATGATGGAATGGTATGCAGCCTACGAAACACTTGAACAAAACATGCAGTGGACCGAAGAATTAATCAAACACATAGCACGCGATATTGTTGGAAAATCAGAGTTCAAGGGATGGGATAAAGATGAGAATGAAATTATTATTGATATCTCAAAAGATTGGCAGCGGCTAAGTTTTCCAGAACTGTTAAAAAATAATGCTGGAATTAATATCGAAACAGCCAATCTGGAAGAAATTCAAAGCAAGGCAAAAGAGTGGGGAATGGATAGTTCTGAATTAGCTACGACAGGGCGTGCTAATCTGCTGGATTTTATCTATAAAAAATCATCTCGGAATCAGATTATTGGACCAGCGTTTGTAACTGATTATCCTGGGGACCTAAAACCATTAGCTCAGCAAAATAGCGACGGAACAGCACGTGTAGCGCAGCTTATCATTGCTGGTGCAGAAATAACCAATCAATATGCAGAATTGGTAAATCCACTGCGACAACGAGAACTCCTTGAATCACAATCGCAAGCAAAACAAGGCGGAGATGTTGAAGCCATGGAGGTAGATGAGCAATTTATAACGGCTATGGAGCACGGCATGCCACCAATGACAGGGTTTGGTATGGGTATTGATAGATTAGTTGCATTTATGACCGAGCAAAAAAATCTGCGTGATGTCATTTTCTTTCCAATAGTAAAACCTAAAAAACAAAAAGAATAACAGTTGTATTTACAATATCTTATTAAACATAAAAATAAATTACTAATATGTACATATTGTTGTACTTGTACATGTATGGTATCATAGAGATATATGAAAAAAACTTTTAGTATTAAAACTTTATTCAATGGTGCATGGGCTGATTATAAAAAAACATGGAAGCTATTTATTCTTATTGGAATAATTTTTATGCTTGTTGGTCTTGCTAGTAATTTAGCAATAGGAATTGATCCATATACTGGATTACCTCAAGGTTCTCCTATTATCGGAATTCTAGGATGGGCGCTGCAAATGTTCTTGGGACTAGGGTTTATTCGTTTTCTTTTGCATATTGTAGATGGTAAAAAATATGAACTAGAAGATATCTTTAAAGGGCCACAATCAGTAATGCATCTTGTTTCATTTGCTGTAGTAACAGTATTGTATGGATCAATCGTCGGACTAGGAACACTCTTGTTTGTTGTTCCGGGGCTTATTGCACTGGTTGGTTTAACTTTTGCTCAGTATATTGTTGCAGAGCAAAAAGCAGGTATTTTTGAATCATTTCAGCATAGTTGGTCAATGACAGAGGGAAGCCGATGGAAAATATTTTGGCTGATGATTGTTATTGTGTTGTTTAATATACTTGGTGTATTGGCACTTGGTGTTGGTCTATTAATTACTATTCCTGTGACGTATCTTATTTCAGCTCATCTATATAGAACCCTGGGTTCAAAATTAGTAGCAGATATGAATGAAGATTCTAAAGAAACGGTGATTATAGAAGAAACAATAATTATAGAAGAAACTAAATAAAAAATAAAAAGCACTGAGTGCTTTTTATTTTTTTTAAAAATTGTATAATGAATAAAATAAATATTTATATTATGAAAATAAGAAAGCAAAAAAATCCTTATGATTCTACAATAATTTTTGATTTAGATTCTTCTGAGTATGATGCTGAAATATTAAAAATTTTAGAATCTGGCTACACTGATTCAATACATGATGCTGAAATTACATTACGCCCCCAATCATATAAAAAAATTCATTTTACCTTGATTGGAAATTCAATTTGTAAGAAAATTAACAATTCTTTTACATCTCCTGAAATAATAAACCGTAATAGAAAGATGAGAACTGCTCTCGCTGGATTTAGACCATTACTAAGACCCACAAGTCTTTTTTATCTCATGAAAAAAGAATACCCTTCAGATATTAATAATAAAAAATATTTTAGATATTCATTAATTCATAGTTATGTATTGTTGAATAAAGAATATTTTTATAGACTATTCCAGGAGATATATGGTTTCAAGTTTAATATATATCCACATATAACTCTTATGGTAGGAACAAGTGATTACAATGAACCAAAAGGTTTTAATGGCATTGGTTTAGATATCAGTTATTATTTCAAGTCAAATAAGGTAAAGAAAATTTCTCAAACAGAATTTTTCAAAATTTAATTTAAAAAACAGTTCAGAAATGAACTGTTTTATTTTTGTGCCGGAGGAGGGACTTGAACCCTCACGTCCGAAGACATGCGATTTTGAGTCGCACGTGTCTACCAATTCCACCACTCCGGCAACGACTTGATACTACTAAAATCGTTTTACTCTGGCAAGGAAAATTAAAATTATCACCCATAATCTGACTATGATATAATGACTATATAACACTTAATTATTATGTCTGAATACCACAACAATTCTATTTTTTGGGTCGAAACTACAAAAATTCAACCAAACCCTTTTCAACCACGACGTGAATTTGAGCCCCGATCCCTGGAGGATTTAGCTGATTCAATTAGACAATATGGAGTTCTGCAACCATTGGTCGTAACACGCAAAGAGTCGTTACGTCCCGATAACGAGGGAATGGACGTTTCGTACGAATTGATTGCAGGTGAACGACGTTTGCGCGCTTCGAAACTAGCTGGATTGCAACAAGTTCCTGTAATTATTCGAAAAGAAACCGACGACAAGGTTAAACTTGAATTGGCTATTATCGAGAATCTGCAACGTGAAGACCTTAATCCTATTGATCGGGCTATGGCGTTTAATCAATTACACAAAGAATTTAGTTTAACCCACGTAGAAATTGGTAAGCGAATGGGAAAGAGTCGAGTGTATGTATCAAACACCTTGCGATTACTTTCCCTACCGGAAGAAATTAAACAAGGACTCATGGCAGGTCGTATTACCGAAGGGCATACGCGACCGTTATTAATGTTGATTGATCGTCCAAAAGAACAAACAACCTTGTTCAAAGAAATCATGGTCAAAAAGCTATCAGTACGTGATGCAGAAAAAGTTGCCCGTAAAATTGCTCAAGACAAAGTCCGTAAAAAAGAATTTGTTGTTGATCCGAAAATTCAAAAATATGAACAAGAACTTGCTGAAAACCTAGGCACACGTGTTCATATTGAGCCAAAAGAAAATGGTGGACAAATCACGATTGATTATTTTACTATAAAAGATCTTGAACAGATTTTGAGTTCAATGCAAAAAGTAGAACGAGAACAAAGTATGATGGAGTCGTATTTAGAAAAACAAACACCAACGCTGACAAACGCGGTGCCTGTCAATTTTGCAAAAGAAAAACCAGCTATGCAAGAGCAAAAACCAACACCACTCTCAGACACTTCTGACAAAGAAAAAATATATTCTGCATTAGATATTACGCCTGTGGAAAATTCTCAAAATTTTATAAACGAATCTTTACCAAAAGATGAAAATACTTCACCTGATATTGAAACAAAAAATTTTGAAGATAAAGAATTCATTTCGAATAACCTAAAAAACAACGATAGTGTTGAAGTATCAACATCTGTCAGTAATGAATTCATTTCTGAAGATAATTCAGAAAAAATAAATAATCAAATTCATGACGAAAATTACTCTATTAATATAGAAAAAAAACAAAATTTTCCTAAACCTAAACCTAAACCTAAACCTGAACCTGAACCTGAACCTGAAAATTTATATTCAGTTACTCAAGAAAAAAAAGTTTACCCGAATCAATCAGGGCTACAGCCACAAGATCAGATTACCTTAGAAAATAATTCTATTGAGATAGAAAAACCAGTAGATTTGATTTCTCAAGATCAAAATCCAAGAAACGTTCAAGTAAATGCTGAACCCCAGGTATACACTGAAAAAACTGATATTAATAAACAAAACCCCAATGAGGCAGATCGACGTTCAGGACAAGAACACTACCCTAATACAAATCAGTCTCAGACCTACCCTAATCAACAGCAGCAAGCACCACAAACAAATCGATACTATAACAATCAATACGAACAAGAAGCCTACTATCAGCAACCGCCACAAAAGAAAAAAAGCTTTTTAGGTAGGCTCTTTGGATAAAATTATTTCAATTAAAAAACCTTATTAAACTAAGGTTTTTTAATTGAAAAATTTATTCCATAAACTTTTATCCTTGAGATGTTTTTCAATATGTTTGCGTGCCATTTCTGTTTTAACGTAGGACATCCATTTTCCAGAAGGTACACCATTTTTCATAGTTTTTATTTCTACAATATCACCACTATGCAATATTTTTTTTAAAGCTGAATGTTTACCATTAATATTTGCTGACTGTGCCGTATTACCTATTTCACTATGGACCGCATAGGCAAAATCAATTGCAGATGCATCTTTGGGTAAATCTAGTACGTCTCCATCAGGAGTAAAAACAAAAATTCGGTCTTCAAATATATCTCCCTTCAGTTTTTTAAGAAAATCTTTTTCGGTAGATGACTCTAGGTCTTTCAATTCTTGTAGCCAGTGTAACGAATGGGTATTAGTTTCCGTTGATCCTTTCTCTTTGTAGACATGATGTGCTGCATACCCATATTCTGCAAATTCATGCATTTTTTGGGTTCTTATTTGAATCTCAGCAATACCTCCATCTCCTGTAAATATCGTTGTATGCAATGACTGGTATCCATTTACCTTTGGTAGGGCTATATAGTCTTTGATACGCCCTGGTAATGGTCGCCATACTGAGTGTATGATACCCAGAACTCTATAACAATCATCAATATTAGGAACAATAACGCGCAAGGCTACGATATCGTACATTTGTTCAATATCCATATTTTTGCGTTGCAGTTTTTTCCATAAACTGAAACGACCCTTTACGCGCTGGTGAGTTGTGATGTCTTGGATGCCGTGTTTGGCCATTTCAGTTTTCAAATTACGCCAGACTTTTTCTAGGTATTTTTCATTCAGTTTTTTCTTTTGCTTCATTAAATTTTCAACCATTTTAGACTCTTCGGGATAGGCAAAAGGGAATGCTGCGTCTTGTAATTGACCGACCATCCGCCCCATTCCTAAACGGTAGGCTAGTGGTGCATAAATTTCAATGGTCTCTAATGCAATACGTTTTTGTTTTTCTGGTTTAACAAATTCTAAGGTTTGAACGTTATGCAGTCGATCAGCAAGCTTGATTATAACCACACGATAATCTTCTGCTGTTGCAATAAAAAATTTCCGTAATGATTCAACATGTCGTTTTCGCCCTTGGTATTTTAGGGTTCCAAGCTTCGTTACTCCATTTACTAAAAACACAATTTCATCACCAAATTCAGCTTGAATCTCTTCTTCTGTTACAGGAGTATCTTCTATGGTGTCATGTAAAAAACCAGCTGCAATAGTTACAGCATCAAGACCGTATTCAGCCAGGTTTTTAGCCGTTGCAAAAACGTGATTAAAATATGGCTCACCGCTTGCTCGTTTTTGAGGTAAATGCGCTGCATAAGCTGTGTCGTAGGCTGCTTGAAGTAATTTTTTCTGCGCATCAGTAGGGTCTTTGCGCATCAGATTATAAATTTCTTGAATATCAGTTTCCATAGTTTAAAGTATATACCACAGTGGCGACTCTGCACATTGCATAAAATTTCTGCAATACGATGTGCAACATGATATACTATAGGAACTATGATTATTTATATTCTTATTGGAGGTATTATTTTATTCTTTTCTATTATTAAACAAATCAACGAATACGAACGTGGTGTTGTGTTTACTTTAGGTAAATTTACTGGAACACGTATGCCAGGGTGGCGACCAATCGTTCCTATAGTCCAGCGACTCTACAAGGTAGATATTCGTACTAAAACGGTTGATGTACCAAACCAAGAAGTTATTACGCGAGATAATATTCCTGTGCAAATTAATGCAGTGGTCTATTACAAGGTTAAAGATGCACCAAAATCAATTATTGAAGTAGAAGATTTTCGCTATGCGGTATCGCAGCTTGCTCAAACAAGCATGCGAAATTCTGTAGGAGAGCGTACACTTGATGAATTATTACAAAAAAGAAATGAAATTGCTGGTATTATCAAAATTGAACTTGATAAAAAAACTGACCCATGGGGAATAGATGTTGAAATGCTCGAATTAAAAGACGTCATTATTCCAAATGATTTAAAACGAACTATTTCAAAAGAAGCCGAGGCAGAACGAGAAAAACGTGCAGTAATTATCAAGGCTCAAGGAGATAAGGAAGCAGCGCACAATCTAGCCGAAGCTGCAAAAACCTTGAATACGATGCCAGGAGCTATGCATCTGCGGACACTTCAAGCGATTAATGATTTATCATCTGATCAATCAAACACGACGATCTGGATGTTGCCTGTCGAGGTTCTTGAGGCTGTAAAAGAAGTAAAAGAATATTTGAAGAAATAAATTATTGTGTGCTATACTTTATAGTATGAGAAAAAAACTGATAACGACATCAGCACAAACGTAAACCAAGGTTTTTAATAACCTTGGTTTTTTCTTTAATTAAATTCAGTTTATTCTCAGATTAACCAAGAATCTATAAATAGTATGAAAAAACAAGCCAAAAAAAGAAAACAAAATAACCCCAAATATATATTTGTGGTCGGCGGTGTCATGTCTGGGGTTGGAAAAGGAATCACGGCATCGTCTATCGGAAATATATTGCAGTCATCTGGATATAATGTTTCTGCGGTTAAAATTGATCCCTATGTCAATGTCGATGCCGGAACGATGAATCCTACCGAGCACGGCGAAACCTTTGTACTAGAAGATGGTTTTGAAACGGACCAAGATATGGGGAACTATGAACGATTTTTAAATCGATCATTATCACGTGATTCATATATGACAACAGGATCAATTTATCAAAAGGTCATCAATAAAGAACGCTCAATGGGATACAAAGGAAAAACAGTATCAGTAGTACCTCATGTACCTATGGCCGTTATTGAGCAAATTAAAAAATCTGTAAAAAAAGAGCAGGCTGAAATCACTATTGTTGAAATCGGAGGAACCGTAGGGGAATATGAAAATATTTTATTCCTTGAGGCAGCACGAATGATGAAACGGCAAAACCCTGATGACATTGCCTTTGTATTAGTATCATACCTACCTATTCCAAATACCTTGGGCGAAATGAAAACAAAACCAACCCAGCAGGCAGTTCGTACCCTGCAAGAATCAGGAGTTTTTCCAGATATTATTGTCGGACGTAGTCCAAATAATATGGATGAAAGACGTAAAAAGAAAATAGCAATCTCATCAATGCTGCATACTGATGATATTATTTCAGGACCAAATTTACAAAGTATCTATGATTTACCTCAATTTTTTCAAAAAGAAAATCTTGATAAAAAACTTTTAAAGAAATTAAAACTGCGTACAAAGAAAAATAAAACAGCAGCACATCATCAAAAAGAATGGAACGCATTCGTTGCTAAAACTAAAAACCAAAAACAAGAATTAACCATAGCTATCGTTGGCAAATATTTTGGATCAGGTGATTTTACTTTATCCGATGCCTATGTTTCTGTCATAGAAGCTTTAAAATTTTCGGCAGCAAAAAACAAGACTAATATATCTATTGATTGGTTACGGGCTCAAGATTTTGAAGAAGTATCAAAAAACAATCAGCTGAAAAAACTAAAAAAATATGATGGGGTGTTGGTCCCTGGTGGTTTTGGAAATTCAGGGATCGAAGGAAAAATAAACGTTATTGAGTACGTACGTAAAAACAAGATACCATTTTTGGGGATATGTTTAGGAATGCAAATGGCATCAGTTGAATTTGCTCGTAATGTGCTGAAATTGAAAAATGCACATAGCACCGAAATGAGCGCTGATACTGATCATCCAATCATTGATATTCTTGATGATCAAAAAGAAAAAATGAAAAACGGAAATTATGGTGGCTCAATGAGACTAGGGTCATATGATGCGTTATTAAAAAAGGGAAGCCTCGCCCGTAAAATTTATGGAACCCATAGTATTTCCGAGAGACATCGCCATCGTTATGAATTAAATACAATAAATAACCATTATCATAAAATGTTTGAAGAAAATGGATTATATGTGTCTGGAATGTCACCAGACGGATTATTACCAGAGATTATTGAATTAGAGAGGAAAATTCACCCATTTTTTATTGCGGTGCAGTTCCACCCAGAATTACAGGCTCGACCATTGGAACCACATCCCTTGTTTAACGCCTTTATTTTTGCCAGTTTAAAAAACAAGAAATAATTCTTGTTTTTTATTTGTATTTTGTTTTAATTAGTTTAAATATAATAATTTAAAGATGAAAATTTTTTTAAAATTGATAATACGATTTATCATGTGGTTTTTTAGTGGATTTGGTTTATTCAATAAACTTCTTTATCTTAAAAATGGTAGCGATTATTTACATTCTTTCTCCCCGTATTCTTTTGGTGGAATAAAAAAAAGTGATTTTTTGAGATTGTATAAGAATTCTGAATATGGCAATCCTGTAAAAAATAAAGAACTTTACAAGGCAAAATATCAAGCAATGTCGTATACTCAAATTTCTAGAAAAAAATTCTTAGAAGTTAACGAACGGTCAAGAATAGCTTATCAATATTTCTTATCGCCATGGCAAAAAAATTACAATTATAGATAGCTTAAAAGCCGATACTAATCGGCTTTTTTTCTTAGAAAAATTACATGTTCAATATGTGGAGTTTTTGGGAACAGATTGTATCCTTGTGACCACGAAATATCATAATATTCTCTCAGTTGATAGTAATCTTCTGCCTGCGTCTCGGGATTACAAGAAATATATATTATATATTTTGGTTTAATATCAATAATTTTCTCAAGAGATTTTTTGGTGAGTCCGCTTCGTGCTGGATCAACAATCAGTATTTGTCTTTCTTTGATATGTTCCAAGGCTTCATCAACATTAGCTTCAGTAAATGAAAAATTTTTCACATTATTATTTCGTGCATTTTGGAGGGCATATTTTTTTGCCAAAAGGCTTTGTTCAACACCATGAACATTGTTTACTAAATGGGCTAAATGAATACCTATGATTCCTATTCCGGCAAAAAAATCTAATAATTCATAGTCATTGTGGTTTGGAATTTGTGAAATTATTTCCTGGCAATCATTCAAAATTTGCACAAATGCATCAGGATAAATTTGAAAAAATTGTGATGGATGATAATTGTATTCTTTTTCAGCTATTCGTTCGGTAATAATTACGTCACCAACAACGTAAAAATCTTTGGTTATCGTTGCACTGCGGATCCCAGGCTCTGAATGAGAAACAATGATTCCTTGTAATTCTGCATAATGTCCTAAAAATTTTTCTAGATCAGATTTTTTCCAGGGTAATTTCTTGCGATTGGTTTCGGTTACTGATATTTGAGCAACAACGCTATTGGTATAATAGGAATACCGTAAGGTCAGATATTTCAAGGTTCTAATAGAAATATTTTTTTGATTAAAAAATTCTAAAAACTGTTTTCCAATTTTGTTAATTATAGGATGAACAAGAATATTTTCCTTTTGGGAAATTTTTCCTGATTTTTCAATTCCGCGCGTGAATAAGGAAAAAGATATTTTTCCATTTTTATCATGAGTAAAGGCATAGGCAGCCTTGTTTCGGTAGTGGCTGGTTAATAAACTTTTATTCTGATCTGATGAATAAATTTCTGAAGATATTTTAATATGTGCATTTTCCTTAAAAATATTTTTTACTATCGCTAATTTTTCAATATTTTCTTGGGCATGAGATAAATATTGCCAAGGCGCATTTGGATCAAAAAAAGGGGCTTCTGTTGGTGCATAATTTCTCTGTTCGGATGATTCTATTATTTCCAGTAGTTCTGCATAAACGATTCCCTCGGCTTCGTTATAAACTCGGACCTTGACGGTGTCGCCAGGAAAGCTACCAAGAACATACCAACCATTTTCGGTAATACCATGGCCGGTAGGAGCAAGTGATATAATTTTTACAATATTTGGATGCATGCTAGTAATGTACCTGTTTTAGCTAATAAAAAAAGCCAATAATAAATATTAGCTTTTAACTTTTATTTAAGTTAATTTCATTTCCATTACTTTTTCATTTCCATTAAATCTCTCTTCTGTAAAACGAGGATCTTTTTTGCATTTTTCGTAAAGAATTTTTGAGATTTCTTCATACGTTTCGAGTGAATTTTCTAAACTAGTTCGTTCTATATAAAAATAATTCTTACCTTTTCCAATAACGGATTTTTTAAAGTTAGTATTCTTTAGATATTTTACAATATGATCTATATTTTTGATTACATTATCAGGTGCAAGTTTATATTCGGGATCTCTCAGTTCTCCTACATAATGTTCCCAAAAAAACTTATCCCATTTAGGACAAACATCCTCAGCTTCTTTTGGTTTTGAGATAATTACAATATCGTCTAGATGAAATGACTCCCAGCCACCATGCCAAAATTCAAATTCTCCTACACGTGGATCATAGTGTTTTGCAATAGATTTATGTCGTGAATTTAAATCTTCATTAGATATTTTTGGATTTAAGTAACACCCACCAAGTACACACCCAATCCATTGCTCATTTCTTGGGTTATGTTTAGCACTTTTTACATATATGTATTGACTTGTAATTTCAGGCCATTGGTTTATTTCTATACATTTAGTCATAATGTTTTTTTAAGTTACTACTGTTTATTTAATCATATTAGTAATAATAAAATTGTCAAAATATATTAAACTACTTTTGAAAAATAACCCCATTCCTGTACTATGGAAAT
>Ga0115567_10002919_pt1 | contig 17016 bp, 26 predicted proteins | sample COGITO_mtgs_1204_2_FD_88679 | JGI IMG/M metagenome (GOLD analysis project Ga0115567, IMG submission 88679) | Pelagic marine microbial communities from North Sea - COGITO_mtgs_120412 | ecosystem: Environmental > Aquatic > Marine > Epipelagic | place: Germany:Helgoland, sampling site Kabeltonne... | reverse complement strand
TGGTCCGCGCTTATCCAGCCCTCCGGGCCCTGGGACGCGAGCGGACCCCGGCCGGCCTCTCAGGGTTTGCTCCGCCCGTTGCGGTGGAGCCGTCCCAAGCCAAGCCAATAGTTTAGGGCGGCACACGCACCAGGTCTAGAAGCTGCTCCTCCAGGTTAATGCCGGAGAGCTCGAGGTCCACATCAGACTCGAGGTCCTCTGACAGGGTTGCCCCCACCTTGGAGCTGCCGAAGCCCTTGCCGCTGCCACCTTGCTCCCGCTTCGTTCCTACAGGCTTTCTATTCTTGCTCCGTTTGGCAGATAGAGACAAACCTCCCGGCCGCAACCCATGGTGCGCCGCCGCTAGTGGCACTCGACCCCCCAGCTGGCACAATGATTCCCTCGGCTGCAGCGCGGTCTTGGGGCTGCGGATGGGGGGAGAGAAGCATAGACGGCTTGAAGCAGCACTGCCTGCAAGTAAGGGTGGTATTATAACCAGCACCAAGCAAACGCGCTCCACGAAGTATCCACCCGACATGCCTTGTGCGACCCGCTTCAACCTCCCCTGCGGCCCGCTTGGCCCCCCAAATTGACTTAGACCTTAAAAGTAAACACCTTCATACGTATCGCTCTCTCCCGCACGGATCAGGGCGGCCAGCGAGGTTGGGGCAGCCTAGGTAGGGCGTGCAAAGGCCACTAACAGATCATCTGCAGGCAAGAATACCAAGGGGCCGCTTTTGTGCATGGACAGAGGTTCGGGGTTGCATTTGAGCAACCAGTCAGGCAAGTTACCTGAGAGAGTGTTCCTCGAGTATGTGAGCGGCAGTGTCGAGGAGCCGCTAACGATGCTCGCAGAACTGCTTGCTATGCGGGACGCTGACACTCTCAGTGCCAGTGCGCTTCCCGAAGGACTCGACGCTTGGGTGAAGCACGTCGAAGAACAAGCTTCTCCTCTTTTAGCGCCCAAGGGTGTACGGAAGGAGACGGATCGGCTTGCATGTTGGCTCCATGGCAAGAACGTTAGCGTCTCCTCGAAAGGGGGACGTTTGACCTGGAATGAGACGACCACCCGCCTGAAAGGACGCGAAGGCGCGGGGGGCCGTCAGGCTTCGATGTCATCAGCGAAATCGAAAAACAGGAAAAGTCAGCAACGCCCAGAGGAAACACCGTTGGATGCAGCAAGAGTTGACACTAGCGCAAGTATGGACAATGAGCCGGCAGATCAAGACACCTCATCGGCGTCTGCTGGGGAGTCTTCTGTGGCGTTGAAGCAGGAGATGAAGGCCCCTTCGTTGCGTCTTGATGTTGCAGCAATGTCTAGACGCAGTTTTTCTCACTCTAACGAGGATCGACACACAATACTTGAATTCACCGACCTTCTAAGTCAAAAATCCAAGGAAGATCTTTTGTGCGACTCCCGCACATCTTCCATTTCGTTCTTCGCAGTGTTCGATGGCCACGGAGGGGATGCAGTCTCTGAAATGGCCTCCAAGCAACTTGCACCATGCATTGCTCAAGCCCTTCAAAAGATAATGAGTGAGGAGGGATTATGCGGCAAGGAAGCGATTGACAAGATCCCAGTCGCGATGGAGCGCGGCTTCGCTGAGATGGAGCACCAGACCGAAACGATGTTCGAATCATCGGGGGAAAAGAGTGGAACATGTGCCGTGGTGTTAGTCCTCTGCGAGTACGCCGGCACGCACGTTGTCCATGTAGCGAATCTTGGTGACTGCCGCGCAGTATTAGCGCATCAGGAGACTGCAGCTCCTTCTGCCAAGATGCATCCGGTCCGCCTCACAACGGATCATCGTGCGACGGTGCATTCGGAGTCAGTGCGCATTCAAGCATGCGGAGGCCAAGTGGAAGACAAGCGTGCTCTAGGTGTCCTCATCCCTTCGCGCACGCTCGGCGACATCAATACCAAACTGAAGTGCCCAGGTGCTATTTCTGCAGTTCCTGAGCTATCACACCACACCGTGAGTTTTGATGATACAGCAATCATCCTGGCGTCGGATGGGCTCTGGGACGAAGTGAAACTTCCCCAAGTGATGGAAGCGATGCAGAAAACCTTGACACCAGACAACGTCATCAAAAAGTTGTCCAAGGCCGTTCTCAAATCGCAGAAGAAGCCGAACGACGACCTGACGATCATTGTCGTCAAGCTTCTGTGGGAGTAGCTGGAATACCACGTGAGCGGGGCTCTTGCAGATGGAGCGCACCCCGCACGCGCGTCGGCGGTGCAGTCGCGACCGCGCTCCCGGCGGAGCTTGGGCTGTTGGAAGGTTGCTGGCCTCGCAACCAGTCTGAAGCAGTGCCTCCCGGCATGGTTTCCAAGGCGGGCGTGCACTCTCAGTGTGATGCCGTGCGTCCGTGCCTCGGTGGGTGTGTGCGCGCTAGCCCCGGGCGTTGAGTACACGCCTATCTGCGCCCCTTCCGCGTCCTTGCACCAGTCGCTTTCACCGGTTGATACCCTCCTCGCCGAGTGCTCCGGGCGAGCCCCCAAGCGACCGGGGCCCGCGATCCGGGCCCCGCCGCCTCGCCTCTCCCGCCCTGAATGCCCACTCTACCTGCTAGCCACGCGGGCCGGGCCAGAGCCTCGGGCCCGCCCCAACAGCTCCATGGCCCCGCCGCGCTGCCGGCTCACTCCTCCGGGCCGTCGGGCCCCGAGGGCGCGTCGGCGTCGGAGGAGTCGGAGAAGTTCTGCACCTTGATGGCAGCGACCGGCTCCTTGTCGTCCACGCCCTTGGCGCGGTCCACCAGCACCGCCTTGCGCGAGAGGCGGATCTTGCCCTTGACGTCTTTGAGCGCCAGCACCTTCACGTCCATGGTCTCACCCACCTTGAACTGCGCCTCAACCGAGTCGATGCGCTTCGTGGAGAGCTCTGAGACGTGCACGAGGCCCTCCTTGCCCTCGTAGAGCTGCACGAAGCAGCCGAAGGGGTGCACACCCACGATCGGGCAGCCCTCGTAGATCTTGCCGACCTCGGGGTCGGCGACGCGCGGCCCGCGCGGGCCGCCCCCCGCGCCACCGACCGGGGAGAAGTTGTTGGCCTCCTGCACGAGGAAGCGCACCTTGTCCTCGCACGCCGCGTTCCGCTCCGACGACAGCGACGAGATTGTCACCAGCCCCTGGTTTGACCAGTATGGCAGGCCCGCCGCGCGCCCGTCACGCTTCCGCGCGCGCAGGCGGGGGCTGCTGTGGGCTGTTGGGGTGGGGGGGGCACCTCAGCGCCATCCTCCGCGATGTCGATGTTGAGAAGCGAGAACTCCTCGATCAGCGCCCGGATCGTCGCCCCGCCCGGCCCAATCACCTTGCCGATCGCCGTCTGCCCCAGCGCAAACAAGCGCACGCCGCGAGCCCGCGCGTAAGCGCGTCCATAGCGGCGGCGGCGGCGGCGGCGGCGCGATGGGTGGGGGTGGGGGCGCCGGGCACCTGCGGGATGGTGAGGGAGAGCATCTTGGGGACGGAGGGCGCCATTTCCTCGGCGGGCTTGGGCTGGGCCTTGAGCATGTGGTAGAGCATGTGGAGGCGGCCGCTCTTGGCCTGCATGAGCGCCTTGCGCAGCAGGCTCGTCGACAGCCCCTCGCACTTGATGTCGAGCTGGAACGCCGTGATGCCCTTGGCGTCGCCGCAGACCTTGAAGTCCATGGTGCCTAGCGCGTCCTCGAGACCCAGGATGTCCGTGAGGATCACCGCCTCCTCGTCCAGCGAGGAGGCGTCCGCGCCGCGCTTGAGCTCGTCGGGGAGCAGCAGCCCCATTGCCACACCCGCGACCGCGCGCTTCAGCGGGACGCCCGCGTTGAAGAGCGCGAGCGACCCGCCGCAGACCGAGGCCATGGAGGAGGAGCCGCACGACTCGGTGATGAGCGACTCCAGGCGGATGGTGTAGGGGAATTCCTCTTCACTCGGCAGGACCGGGAGGATCCCGCGCTCCGCGAGGTTGCCGTGCCCGATCTCACGGCGCCCGATGGCACCGATGCGCCCGCATTCGCCCACCGAGTTGGGCGGAAAGGTGTACTGGAGGTAGAAGCGCTTCGAGTCCTCGCCGTCGAGCGTCTCGAGCCGCTGCCGCGAGCCCTTGTCGCCCAGCGTCACCGTCGCGAGCGCCTGCGTCTCCCCGCGCGTGAAGAGCGCCGAGCCGTGCACGCACTCCGCGGGCAGCGGCTGCATCCGGATCGAAATCGGCCGCACCTGCCCCGCGGCCCGCACCCCGCGCGCCTCAGCGCTCCGCCCCGCCGGCCGCGCCCGCAGCGCCGCACAGCAGGGTGCGGGTGAGAGCTGCCATACTGGTCAAACCATCTCACTGAGTGTCAGACTCTCTCAGCAGATCTAGATCTTCGGCGAGCGCACGGAGTGTCGAAGACTCTCAGCAGATCTGCTGAGGTCTTGTGAGAGATGAGAGAGAGGGCGCACCTGCTCGAGTGTTCGGCCGTCGACGCGGAGGCCCTCGCTCTTCGCGAGGAGGCGCATGCGCTCGGCGGCGAAGCGCTTGAAGGTGGTCTTGATGTCGATCTCGCGCCCGGCATCCGGGGCGTCGCCGAGGAAGAGCTGCTTGGCCTTCTTCTCGAGGCCGAAGACCGCCGAGTACACGTCCGACTTGGACGACTTGCCCGTGCGGCACGCCGCGTCCATGTCCTCCGCCAGCTTCTCTTCGAACTCGGCAAAGAGGGTGGTGTCAACCTTGCGGATCAGCTCTGTCACCTTTTTCTGCCCCCGTACCTCCAGCGTCTTGGCCGAGAACTCTTTGAGGCCCTTGCAGATCTGCTTGATGACCTGCATGCCCACCTCGATCGCCTCGGCCATCTCCTCCTCGGTGAGGAAGTCCGCCGCGCCCTCGATCATCATCACCGAGCTCTCCGTGCCCGACACAAAGAGGTTCAGCCGCGACGTCTTGAGCAGCGCCCGCGAGGGGTTCACGACGAAACGCCCGTCGGCGTCCATCCCGACGGCCACGCCCGCGACGGGCGTGTCGTACGGGATCGGCGATGCCAGCAGGGCCGCCGCCGAGGCGACCATCGCCATGGGGTCGCAGTTCCGTGTTGGATCGTAGCCGAGCACCGTCGTGAGGATCTGCACCTCCCGGCAGAACCCTGGCGGGAAGATCGGGCGCAGCGTGCGGTCGATGATGCGCGACACCAGCACCTGGGGCCGCCGCACGCGCTTCAGAGCACACCCGGCAGCACGCCCCACCCCCGGACCAGAGCACGCGGTGTGATCCGGACCTCGTCATCGGAGGGGCGGCCGTCGCGCTTGATGTATCCTCCGGAGGTCTTGCCCGCGGCGGAGGAGCGCTCCTGGTAGTGCACGGACATGGGCACGAAGTCCTCGATGACCTCCTCCTTGTCGAGCCAGAGGTCGCCGCACGCCGTGGAGTACACCACCGTGGTACCCTGGCTCACCAGCACCGCCCCGGCTGCGAGACGCCCGACCTCGCCCGTCTCGATCTTCATCATCACCCCCTCGATCTCGAGCTCCATGATAACCTTGTCGAAACCGTGCTCCCCGTCGGTGTCCTTCTCCGTGTACACCTTGGGCTCCCCGACCCGCGCATCCGCCATACGGAGACCGCTCACTGGGGACGCGCGTCCAGGACGCGCAAACGCCGCCCCGGGCGGCCGCCGCGCGAGGGAGAGCGCCGCCCGCTGAGGCGCCAAGGTGCACCGGCTGCCTGCCGCATCGCGGCGAAGCAGCGGGGCGGGGCCGGAGGGCGCGAACGCTGAGAGGGATCGCTGATGCGCGAGTGCATCGACGAAGCCGATGTAGGACATCGTGGCCACGAGCACGACAGACATAGCGCTGGGCATCCTCCCGGGCTGTTGCTCGGGGGGATCAACAGGCGCAGGGACAGGCCTCTAGCCACACACACCGACAGCTGGCTGACCCCGATGCTAGTATCGCCGCTTTATGCGAGTATTATGGCGTGGTCCAGCCCAACTGCGAGCTCGAAACAGGCCCGCGCCCCGGGAAGACGCCCTAACCTCGTTAGGGGGCCACCTAACACACCTCAAAACACCTGTGCAAAAGCCTCGAGTCTATAACCTGTACGTTCACAACCTAGCCGAAATGAGGCGGGGCGCGGCCGCCGGGGCGGATGGCGCGCGGCAGCCGGTTGCTCTACGCTGTGGTTATTGTACATACAACGCGCCCCCCTCCACTGCGGCGCGCTTTCGGGCGGGCGCCTCAGATGGGAGTCAAAGATACGTTGGGGCTGGGCTTGCCGACGCGGAATGACGGCTCGCTCTTGAACACGGCGAACACGCGCTGGCCGCTCGGCGACGTCGGGGGGTACGCGACGCGGCGATTGGGCGGCACGGCGGTGTGCCGCGGGTGGAGCCCGATGCTCTTGACCTTGCCCTTGGCCACCTGCTCGAGGTGCGAGCGGAAGTAGGGCTCGTAGGGCGAGAGCGTCACCCACGGCGGCTGCAGCACAAACTCCACGTACCCGTTCGCGTTGTTGCCCCACCGCGCGGACATCTGCCGTCGCCGGCAACAAAGTCATCAGCGCTGAGCGGGACGGCTGCAAGGCGGCACCGCACGCGCATGGACGACGCCGCGCGCGTGGGCGCAGAGGGCGTGCGCGCGAACCGCTAGGGAGGCAGGCGGGCGCGGGGCGCCGGGGCACCTTGCGGAGGCAGAACTCGTTTGAGACCGGGTGGGTCTTGATCAGGTTCTGCATGTATGTGTTCAGCTCCGGGAGCCATGCTGGGTCGTCGCCGGGGTCGCCCGCGAACATGCACACAATGAGGCCGCGCTTGTCCACGTAGCATCGCGCATACGCCTCAGGCCAGTCCGCCTGCAGCGTCGCGATGAGCCGCGCCACCAGCTCGTGCTGCGACGCCTGCTTCTTCCGCACGTGGTCTTTTGCAACGTACTTCCCCCCCGGGCGAAAGTGCTGCGTCTGTGTTGCCGTCGCCTCGGCACGGCGCATCGCCAGCCGCTGCGCTTCCTCCTGCTGCTCGTAAGGGTCGATCTCGTACCGGAAGTGTGTGAATGTGCCCTGTCCACAAAAACTGTATCAATTGTCCATTCACTGAGGCCGGAACCCACTTCTACAGGCGCCAGCCAGCTGCATGAGACTCCCTTCTGCCAATTCAGATGGTTCGGGTTTGGGTAGGGCGGACCAGACCTGCTTTGCTGGAATCGTGGGCATCCCAGTTTTGATCGCAACGCCACCAAGAATCTTGGATTGGTGTTCGTACCGCGCCTTAGCCCGCTCCGAGCGCTCAAGATCGTACTCACTGGGCTGGTACGAGAAGGTGGAGAACAGTTTGCTGGACACGCCGTGCGCGCGCGGCGTCAGAGTTCCCGCAACAGTCTGCAGCTGCTGCTTCATGAGGGCAGTCCTTGATGTCTGAGCAAGAGAAAGGCTGGTGCTTTCATTTCCCCGAAGCGATCTTCCCGCCTTTCTTGCCGGGCCCTTGCCCAGCTGGTTCGGGAGCACGCGGAGCTGCACGAACGAGGTGGGAAGAAAGGCTAGCCGGACGGCGTCCGCGTCTGCCATGCCGCGCTGCTCATAGCTCTTGGTCGGGCGCGTGAGACGATCCATGATCCCCCGGCGCGTCATCCCTGCCTCACTCTCCGCCATCTCTGCGGGAGGCAGCGTCTTGCTCTGCTCACGGCTCGCTGCCCGCTCACCCGAAACCTGCCACCTGAACCACACGGCCTGCGGCTGCGCTCGGCTCCCCACTTCCGACAGTACCGCGCCTTACGAAGACACAAATTTGTCCGCCATGGCGCAGCACGACAGCAACCCAGTCGCCCCGCCCCCCTCTTAGCTTAGGGTCCGTGAGGGCAGTTAGTCACTCTTCTCCCAGTGGCAGCAACTTAACTGGGAGATGAACAACTTCGTAACATAAAGTGGACAATGTTCCAAGTATGGCCACTTTTGATTAGCCAACCACCCTTTCGCTGGTCTTACTGACAAGTTTTCCCGTGGCAAGTTCTTCAACATCCTCAGAAATGGTGAAGGCTATCCAGCTCGCCGTGCTCGTGCTTGCGTTCTCTTCTATGGCTGCGGCCTTCGCGCCGTCGAGCCCGGCTCTCGCCGGCCTCCGTGCCCCGGCCCTGTGCACTGGCGCCAAGCTTTCCCCGATCTGCAAGGCTCCCCGCGTGCAGAAGTCTGCCATGTCTATGTCGCTCGCCGAGACCGCCAACCAGGGCATGCTCCTCGCCGCCGGCATGGAGGTGTCTGCCGCCGCGTTCCTCGCGGTGATCCTGGGGACTTTCATCCCAGTTGTCTTCCTTCTGACCCTCTTCATCCAGTCGGAGGCCCGCAAGGCGGCGGAGTCCGGCCAGGAGTAAGCGGCTGGTGCCGTGACGGGGGGTCGGCAGGTGTGTGTTGACTCAGCGGCAATACAGACCTTGACCGAATGTGCGTGAGTCTCAACCCATCGGCGGAACCGGGCCCGTGTCATTCTCCGCATGATTATCCCCGGCAGGCACTGCTGGAGTTGGGGATCCGCAGCTGGAGGACGGGAGACGTGGATCCTGGGAGGGCGAAAGCCGGGCCCCAGGAGGAGCGCCCTAGCGTTCCATCGCGATGGTTTGTCTAGTGCGAGAACCCCATCTACACCGGCGGTCATGATCCTACTTGGATTGCCGTGGATGGGGTTCGGATCTGGTGCGCCCAAAAGAGAGTTGGTTGGCTAGGTTTAAACGGTTGTTGATGAGCCGTGAGGCCAGCAAGGGCTTGCTGTGTGTGGATTGGGGGCCCAACTGGAGCTTCCTCCGCACTCTCTGGTCTGGCCGCCGAGTCTAGTTGCCGCGCCCTCTCGACAACGTGAGGGCGACAGCGCTGGGCTGGAGTGGTGGCTTGCTGCGTCATCAGCGAAGGGTCCCCGCAAGTCAGTCACTGGTTGCAGTCACGTTCTCACACCAGCACAGGCGATGCTCTTCATCTCGAAAACGATCACACACGCCACAACACGGCCACACAGTTTCGTTCGCTAGTCTCCACTTCCATACTCGCAGCCGGTCCAAGCAGTCTGGAAAATCCCTTGAATCTTCTGCTCCCACGCACGCACCATCGTCGGGGGCGAAGGCGCGCCAGCAGCGCAAGTTGGAAGAAATGAGTTGCGCTTTCCACTACAGCACCAGGGCAAGAAGCTGTTGCGTGCCTGTTGTGTGAGGGTGAGGGCATGTGAGGGTGAAGAGAGAAAGATGCGAACGCGCGCACGACCCGACCGAGCCGCTTGAGCCTGATGAGGCTCATGACCTTCAAAGCACCCTTCGAAGGATCTTCCTGGCCCGGAATGAGGGCCTCTGTCCTCCGGGCCGTGCTCTGCATGCTCGCCACAGCTCCGGTTCGATCAGCACAGTCGAGCCAAGTTCCAGACGGTCGAGGTACCGCTCAGATTGGCTTACAATCTAGCCAGCGGAATGGTTCGCCATTGTCTGGCCAGGGTGGTGGGAAGTCAGGGCTTGCGTTCAGCGGCGCAGAATTCAGCGCGATGCTGAATCACGGGCACCTTCCGAGGAGGTGATTCTTCAGCCCAAACCCCGACACGCACAGTGTGTGGCAGGGTTGGCGTTCCCTGGCTAGTCCAGGTGCGAATCTTGTCCTCTGGTGGCGATGCAGCCTGACCAGCCTCGCCCTGCCTCAGGATGAAGCGGCCTGGGGGCACAAACGGGGCCGTCGCGGCCGCTTGCGCCGCTGGAGGAAATCCGCGTGACAGACCTCCCCCCCAGTTAATCAAGGGAATCGGCGACCTGGCCGACAAGTATGACGCATTTTTGATTGACCAGTGGGTCAGTCGCGCCCCACCCCAGCGCCCCAGCAATGGACGAAAACGTTGGGAGGCTGAGCGACAGCATGCGTCCATGTTGCAGGGCGTGATGCACGACGGAAAGACCGCGTACCCGGGAGCAGTTGAGTGCATGAACAAATTGGCGGAAATGGGCAAGACGGTTGTGCTTCTCTCAAACTCGTCGCGCCGTAAGGGCAACTCGATGGACAAGCTCGCAAAGATGGGCTTCAACACGGGAGGAATTCTCGACCTGATAACCAGCGGGGAGGAGGCGTGGCTCAAACTCGCGTCGGCGGAGAAGACGGCGCCGTTCGACCGCCTGGGCAAGAAGGTGTTTGTCTTCGGCAACGGCGAGGAGGACGAGGAGTATGTCACGTCCGCGGGGCTCGAGTTCTGCGAGGTGCAGGACGCCGAGTGGATCCTCGCGCGCGGCATGTTCACCATGCACGATGACATAGACGTGCTAAAGCGCGAGGGGCCCGACGCTTACCCCGCGTGGGACCGCGAGGCGCAGCGCTCGCTGCAGATCGGGGCGGAGACCCGGCTGCCCATGCTGGTGACAAACCCGGACTTTGTGCGCCCGGACGGCAACGACTCTCCCATGCCGGGCCGCCTCGGCCAGACCTACGAGCAAATGCTCGCCGCCCAGGTCGCCCCTCGCGCCTGCGCCCGCCCGCAGCCCGGTGCGCCCAGCCCGCGGGGCTCGGGGGCCGCGCGGGGCGCTGAAGACGAAAACATCGATCTTCCGGCGGCAGCTGTGCGGGGAGCGCCTGGTCTCGTACGTGGGCAAGCCGCACGGGCTCGTGTACGACGCGGCGTTGGCGCGCCTCGCCGAGGCGCTCGGCACGGGCGAGGTGATGGGCCCTGCCTTGCAGCGCCAGCGTGTAGGATCACCCTTGCAGCGCCGGCGTGTAGGATGACCTGTCTGTGGACAGGCCATCGGCGCACCGCGCCGCCCACCCTGGCGGATCGCTGCCCGCCCCCCCTGCGTGATCCTTTAGCTGCTGCGTGATCCTACAGGGAAGCGCAGGTCTTCCGTTCGGACCGCTCAGCGTGCTGCAGCAGCGCCTGAGCGTTTTTTGCTGGCGGACGGGCAGGTGGACAAGTCGCGGGTGTGCGCCGTGGGTGACTCGATGCTGCACGACGTCCAGGGCGCGATCCGCCTCGGCATCGATTCCGTCTTTGTACTCTGCCGCTGCCCGCTCGCCTCTCCGAACCGTCCCGGCGAGACACGCGCGCGTGCACGCGCCTGACGTGCGCGCGCGGGCGCAGATCGCAGACGGGATCCACGCGGGGGCGCTGGGCATGCAGCAGGGGGTGCCGGGGCAGGCGGCCAGCCTCGGCAAGGTCGAGGAGCTCCGCAAGGAGCTGTGGCTCCAGCCGCAGCCCTCGCACGTCGCGCCCCACTTCCAGTGGTGAGATTGCCCCTGCAGCGCGGCCGCGCGCGGGGGCCGCGGTTGCTAGTCCTGCGTGTTCCGCAATGAATCCTGCGTGCTCACTCCCGGCCTCGGCACGTGCCTTGCGGAGAGGACGCTGCCTCCATTTGACGCGATGGGGGGCTGTGAGAGTGAGAGGGCGCGTGCGTGGGCAAGTGCTTCCCGAAAACACAGAACGCCGTCGCCCACAAATAGTTGAGTTCCAAAACCGTCTCCCACAGCTCTTGAAATTCCATCGAACCATGGGTGCGCTGTTCAGCGCGTCCAAGGCGAGCGAGCAAGGCGCAGATATGGTGCAGGCTGCTCTCAAGAAGGATGTGGCTGCAGTCGAGCGACTTCTTGCTGCTGGGTAACCTCACTTCCTGCTCACGCTCGTTGACCGGTCGATCCTATTTGATAGAACGCGACGGCCAGGTGCGGCGTGGATGAGCGTGACGCGGAGGGAAATTGTGCGCTCGGGGCCGCGGCGTGCAGGTATGCTGCTACTCCACGGGCGCACACCGACTTTCCTGACCCTGCCCTTCTGCATCGACTCCCTGCGCATTTCAAGACAGCGGTTTCGCAGCGGCGCTTCTGGTATCATGAGGATCCTACTTGAGCGCGAGCCGGAGCTTGAGGCCGTCAACGCCATCGGAACTACTCCCCTCTGGCTTTCCAGCGGCTACGGACACGTCGAGGTACTCGATCAGCTGATCAACGCGGGCGCTAAGGTCGGCCCCACGCGAGACGCGTGCGAAGCCCGTCGGTCTGCACATTTGAGGGCGGTGAGACATGCGGGCGAGCCCTCGGGGAGGCGGTGGACAACCCGGCGCCGCGCGTTGAGCGTTGCTGCGCGCCGGTCCCCAGGTTAACGCGCCCAATCTGCGCGGCGACACGCCTCTGCTCGCAGCCTGCTCGCGGGGGCACGCGGCGGTAGCGGATCGCCTCCTCAAGGCGGGCGCGGACGCTTGCGCGGCGAACAAGAGCGGAGACACGGCACTGCTCGTCGCGGTGTCTGGTGGGCACACGGAGCTCGTGAGGGCGCTCCTCGCAGCGCGCGCGGACCCTGGCGCGCGGAACACCAAAGGCATCACGCCGCTCGCCGCCGCCGCCTCCGCCGGCGCATCGCAGCTCGTTGAAGGTCCCGAATCCCACCGGGCAGCGCCCCACGTGCAGCGCTCGGCCAAGCCACCCGCCCTGTTCTCCGCACTCGGGACATGCTGCGTGGCGAGTGATCAGGACTGTGAGCCATTTGCTGCGGCGCGGCGGCGCTGACGGGTTTTGGTCCCGCTGGTCGACCGACTCGCAGCGCTCCTTGCGGCGGGCGCCGATGCCGCCGCGCTCGACGCGAACGGGGCCCGGCCGCTGGCGGTGGCCGCTTTCTGCGGAAACACCGACGTGACGCGCCTCCTCGCGGGGGCGCCTGGCGCGGCAGCGGGGGCAGGGGGCGTGGACCATCGAGACGGGGCGGGCGCCACGGCCCTGTGGCTGGCGGCGAGCGGCGGGAGGAGGGAGGACGTCAAGGTCTTGCTGGCGGCAGGCGCCGATCGCCACGCCGCCAACTCTGAGGGCGTGAGCGCACATGACGCGGCCTCGCGCAACGGCCACGCCGAGTGCGCCGCCTTGCTGGGCGGTGCCTAGTGAGCGCTGGTTTAGGTTTAGGGTGGATTCAGCCTGGCACGTCCCGCGCGCACAGTCTGCACTCCTTGGTAAAACTGATGTACAACGCTCGTCATCAAATCATCCGAGGCACGGCTTCACGGTGCCCAGCTAGCAATCTCCCTCGGATTTGTTCCTCTACGTGTAAGTCTCATCTCGCCGTAAACCCATTTCAAGACCCCGTCTTTGAGAGAGTTCCTGAAATCCTGGTGGTCGTCGTAGAATGGCTTCGACAGAAAATGTTTGTCATCCATCGTACTCCTCCGTTCGGCAACGCACCAGTCACAGCGGCAGATGCCAGCGAGCCTAGATCTGTTGCCCCTGATAGGACTGGTGGAGCGCAGCAACTTCCTCGCCCTCAGTAGGCCGCTCGTTCTGATCCTCGCCTCCTTCTCTTTTCACTCCCTCCTGCTGGTCCGCAGAGCACGCAGGCTTTTGCTGCGCTGCCTCGCCGTTGGTGCCATTTTGCGCGCCGTTCTGCGCAGCCTGCTCACCATTCTCACTCTGCATCTGGTGCATCTGCGCCTCCAGCTGAAGGTACATGTGGCGGTAGTTTGCAGCCTCGGACATGGCCGAGGCGATAGCCGCCTCGTGTTGACGCACCATATCTTCCCGATCTTTGCTGATATTGCGCAGCATGGCCCGCAGCGATGCGTTCTCTTCCATCAAAACGCTCACCTGGTGACGAAGAGCGCCTACCCCGCCCGGGCCCGCGGGATCTCCAAAGGAAGCAGGGCGCATCATCGCCGGGTAGCCGTAGCGTGCAGCATCCGCCGCGACACCCATGCGCGCGTCGCCCGGGCTACCCCACCAGCGCACCCCCCCGGGTTGCATCATATGATCCGCCATCGGGTAGCCTGCAGGGTGCATTCCACGGAACATTCCGCCTGCCAAATCGCCGTGCTGTGCAACGTGCCGACGATAGGCCTCCGCATCGTCGGGGTGCTCGGCGCTGGAGTTTGAGCCCGGGCGCCCGAACGGTGCCCCGTTCATGTGTTGCTGGTGGTCGTTGCGCAGGTCTGTAAGCGAACGGTTGTGTCGTAATCCCGAGCTTTTGTGTTCATCAGACAGCGAGGTTACTGAAGTCACGCTCCCCACCGAACTCACCGAATCGTCAAGATGCAACGCACCCATCACCTCTGCTGTACGTGGCGACGAGCGCCCCGATGCACCCGCACTGCTGGCACTCGAGTCGTCCGACGCGAGTATGTCCTCACCATCCAATGCAGCTACATTACCCGACAGGATTGCCTCCCGTTTCTGCTGCAACTTCCGCACTTGATCCTCGATCTGGTTGTGGTCGTTGGTGAACTTCTGCTCAGCCCGCAGCGAGGCAATCTTTTTCTCTAGACTCCGCAGCGTCCGATGGCTGCCATTCACCGGAGCAGAAAGTCAGCAGGTATGGCGCGCAACGGCGCAAAATACACATTGGTCTGTGGACACAAAGAAGATGCGCGAGGTTTGCATCCGGCAAGAGGTTGTAGTACAAGGGAAGGAGATTACGGCCACTGCATGATCCCCTGCTTTCTGCACAATTTCTTGAATGCCGTGGTACACATTGCAAACTTCTTCGCTACCTCAGTCAGGGGCCTGAACACAGCCGCAGGCTTCGTAAGCATGCCTTCAAATTTGGAGATATCTGATATCTGATATTGCAATATCCAAGCTCTGGAGCAGCGCAGGGCCCTCCATGGCTTGTCGTGGATTGGACGTTGGCTAAGGAGCTTACAGATGAAAATGCTCGCGGAGTACTTTCTCCGTCAGCCTGCACGCCACGCGAATGAGTGAGCACACGAATGCCTGTGCGGGTCAGGTACAGCGAGGCGGGCAGCTACCTCTTTGGATGCATCGGCATGCCGGGGTAGGAGTGCTGTGGGGCAATGTGCTCCGCGCTCTCCATGTGCTCTGCTTTCCGGCGCGCAAGCTCCTCATGGTCGCGCGTTGTGCCAGAAGACAGGAAGTGCTCATCGTTGTTCTGCAGATCAGTGCCTTCACCAGCAGGCACCGAACCACCCCACGCAGCGTGCATGTACGGATCGCCGTTTCCGCCATATGGACCACTGCCCTGTGGAAACTGGCCCTGCCAGCTCATCGTGGCACCCTGGTCAAGCAGCGCGCCTCCTGCCCTCCGGCCCGTACGAACCCAGCGTTGGGACACCCAATGTAGCAGGGTCGCACTGGACGATGCACACACCTAGACAAGGTTGGGAATGGACGCTTTCATTCTTCAAGAAGCGTGGTCGCGTCCTGGGTCCGTACCTCGAGCTGAACCTTGGCACGATCTCCAAAGGTTGCTGTGGTAGGGCAATATGTACTACTGTAGGGCAAAAATGTGCCATATCTCTGGCTCCTGTTTTTTTTGCTCAGGCTCGCCTCATTGCGCAACGCCGCTGCAGCGCATACAATCGGATGGGGGGAAGGTGGCGCCGGCGCACGTCTGCAAGTTGTCCGTTCCCACGTTTCGCGTTCCCATGTTGTGAGGGCCTCGCAGACGAAAGCGGCTAGACCGGGCCTAGCAAGGGGCGACGGGAGGGGTGGCAGGAGATGACGGCGCGCTACCAAGACGGACGCGCGTCGGTGGAACGCAGCGGATTCGATGGCTCAGAGTTCCGGCGAAGGCCCGGGGGCGAAAGCACTGCGTTTCAACGGACCACAGAGCGGCAATTCGCAAGGTGGCTTCAGTCTCGCGGCCTGACTGGGGTGCAGGAGGGTGTGATGAGCGAGCAGATGCGGGACGGGGCGGTTCTCGCCGAGCTCGTGATGGGCCTCGATCCGAAGGCCTGTTGCCCCGACTCGCTATCCCTCAACATGGCCTGTTCTTGAAACCAGTAGACGACGCATGCCCGTTCCCGGATCCCGGCGCTCCGGAGCGAGCGAGGTTTTCTGGCCTCTGACAGACGCAGCGGGGATCGCAGCTGGTGCTCAAAGGTTTCAACAGACGTGTGCTGACGCGGGCAGCAGCGATCACCAACATCGAACTCGTGCTCGGCGCGGTCTGGCGCAAGGGCGCGCTCCCCGCGGCGATGCCCACCGCTGAGCAGGTCTACCAGGGCAAGCGCGAGCGCATCATGAGCCTGCTCCACGTCATTCTCGACGTGTTCTACCTCCGGCCTATGCGCCGGAAGCACGCAGATTTCGTGCAGTGGGTCAGTCTACCTCCCACCCCGGCCCGCGATCGCTGCTAGGGCCGCGCAGTGGGCGGGGCCTGAGCGAGTGGGTGCGGCGGGTGCAGGTGCAGCGGGTCGTGGCGCCCTACAACATCTCGCTGTCGATGGAGGCGCTCGACGCCGACATCACGTCCGCGCGGGGCGCCGAGGTGCTCTGGCGCCAGCTCGCAGACGGCGTGGTGCTCTTTTGCATCGCTCACTCCACGTGGCCCGGTGCCTCCCCGTCGTGCAGCGGCGCGCGGCGGCCTCGTCCGGGCCCCGCGCCCGACCCGCCTCCAGGCTCTCGCGCCGTGCGCCCCTGAGTCCCATCTGCCCTTCTACCCTGGCAGCGTCCCTGCGGCCGGCGCCGCACACGGCCGCGGTGTTTGCATTCCCGCAGTCGCGCGGCGAGGCGCGCGCGAACCTCGGCGCAGCGCTGGCGTGCCTCGCGCAGCTGGGGGTGCCCGTGTTCGTGGCGCCCGACGAGCTCGGCGCGCCGCCCGCACCCGCGGTGCTCCTCCTGCAGGCCTACGCGCTCCACGCCGCCCTCGCCGGCCGCGAGGGCCAGCACGCGGGGCAGGACGCTGCCGCGCTCCCCGCGCTGCGCTTCCGCGACCACGAGCGCCTCCAGGAGCGCCACCGCGCGGCCCTCGACTCCCCCGAGCTCGCCCGCTTCAAGGCACCCGCTCGCCCCTCCTCCGCCCTCCCGCCCCGCCCCCGCGGCCCGACGCCTCCGCGGAGTGCGAGCGGCGCCGGAAGCCTGTGCGTGGAGCTGAAGGGGGCGCCGGGGGCCGCGGGGCGCAGGCGTTTCTGGATCGGGACGACTCGCTTGAGGCGGAGCACAGCCACCTCGTGCGCCTGCGGTGCGCCCGCGCGCCCGTGCTGGCCCGTGTGGCCGCCAGCGTGCAGCACGGCGCGGCGCATGCGGTTGGGGCGCGGTGGCGGCTCCGCTGAAGAGACGCGGTGGGGCGGCAGGGACGCCAGGCTGCAGGAGACGGCGCGGCTCGAGGCGCTGCTGGAGGAGCACAACCTCGCAGACCTCGAGGTCCCGGGCGGGACGACTGAGGGCG
>Ga0115567_10002918_pt1 | contig 17018 bp, 14 predicted proteins | sample COGITO_mtgs_1204_2_FD_88679 | JGI IMG/M metagenome (GOLD analysis project Ga0115567, IMG submission 88679) | Pelagic marine microbial communities from North Sea - COGITO_mtgs_120412 | ecosystem: Environmental > Aquatic > Marine > Epipelagic | place: Germany:Helgoland, sampling site Kabeltonne... | reverse complement strand
TCAGATGAAGGGATAGGGGCAGGAAGCTAGAGTGCAAGATTTAATTTGGCTATTACCGACATTTCCTTTGCTGGGCTTCTTAAGCCTGGTGCTGACTAGTGGGAATCTGCCTAAGAAAGCCGTTGCCGTTATCGGTGCAGGTTCTATTGGGCTTTCGTTCATCACCGCCGCCCTGATTGCTGTAGAGTTTCTGGGCTCCGGTGAGACGCATTTTATTCTGGAAGTGTGGACATGGATGGCGGTGGGAGAGTTCACCCCTGGGTTTAGTTTCTACCTCGACGGTCTGTCTCTGGTAATGATGCTGGTGATCACCGGCGTTGGTTTTCTGATTCACCTCTATTCGACTGGGTTCATGCTGGATGACCCTAGTTACAGCCGTTTCTTCTCTTATATGAATCTGTTTGTAGCATCGATGCTGATGTTGGTGCTGGCCGACAATCTGGTCCTGTTATACCTGGGCTGGGAAGGCGTAGGTCTGTGTAGCTATCTATTGATCGGCTTCTGGTATGAAAAGCCAGAGAATGGCTACGCGGCCCGAAAGGCATTCGTCACGACACGGGTGGGCGATACGTCTATGGCGATAGGCCTGTTCCTGCTGTTTGCTCAGCTAGGCACACTAAATATCCAGGATATGCTCCATGCAGCCGAGACCCAGTGGGCTGTTGGCTCCGGTCTGGCTGTCGCTGCCTCACTGCTGTTGCTGGGTGGCGCGGTGGGCAAGTCTGCTCAGCTACCGCTACAGACCTGGTTGCCGGATGCCATGGCTGGACCCACACCAATCTCCGCCCTGATTCACGCCGCGACGATGGTTACCGCCGGTGTCTACTTGATCGCCAGAACGCATGTCTTGTTCGAACTAGCGCCTAGCGTGCAGCTATTGGTTGCCTGGATAGGCCTGATTACGCTACTGATGGCCGGTTTCACCGCCATGACGCAACACGATATCAAGCGAATCCTTGCCTATTCCACAGTAAGCCAGATCGGTTATATGTTCCTCGGTCTGGGTGTTGGCGCCTGGTCAGCATCTGTATTTCACCTGATGACCCACGCTTTCTTCAAGGCTTTGCTATTCCTTGCTGCAGGCACGGTCATACACAGTCTGCATCATGAGCATGACATCTTTAAGATGGGGGGTAAGCGCAAGCAGCTACCCATCGCCTTCGCCTCATTCATGATTGGTAGTCTTGCCCTGGCGGCGTTTCCCTTCACGTCGGGATATTTCAGTAAGGATGAGATTCTGATTGCGGCTCTAGAGATGGAAGGGCCGGGGATGTTGCTGTGGATGGGCGGAGTGCTGGGAGCATTCCTGACCGGTATCTACAGTTTCAGATTAGTGTTCGTCGTGTTCTTTGGTCAGAGCAAGGGCCACCACGAAGAGAAAGAAGTGACAGGGTTTAGCATGGCTACGCCTCTGATTATTCTGATGGTGTTGGCATTATTCGGCGGTTGGATTCAGATTCCGGTAGACGCGGTGTTTAGCCATGGTGAAGTGCATGAAGAGCATCACATCAGCGGCTTCCTGCACGCGGTAATGATCGCGGTTCCACTTCTGGGTATAGGATTAAGCTATCTCTTTTATATGTCGAAGACATTCTCTGTAGAGAAGCTGATGGCTAAGCCGATCGCGGCTTCGCTGCATCGATTCTGGTTCAGCGGCTGGGGCATGGACGCACTGTATAACCTGCTCTTCGTTAAGCCATTCCTGTTTCTGGCTAGAATCAATAAGAAAGACTTCATCGACGCTATATACGCCTTGCTAGTGGAAATCTCTCGTGTCACGCATGGCATGTTGGCGCGCACCCAAACGGGTCAGCTGCGCTGGTACGCCATGAGTATTGCCGCAGGTGTAGTGCTCCTGACCGCCGTAGGGGTATTGCTATGATTCTGGTAGTACTGATTAGTATTTTGTTTTTTGGCGGTGTGCTCGCCTGGCTGTCCGAGGGGCTGGATTCCAAGTTCCCTCGCGTTATTGCATTGACGGCAGTGGTGATCGATCTTCTGGTCATGTTGACGCTGCTAGGGGCCGATGCTGGCGACTCTGGCTGGATAGTGCAATTGAATGCGCAGTGGATGCCACGCTTCGGGATTTCCTTCCACCTTGCCGCCGACGGCCTAAGTGTTCTGATGATGGTGCTAACAGCCTTTCTTGGGGCTGTCGCCATTGGCTCTGCCTGGGATGAAATTACTGAGAAGACAGGGTTCTTCTACTTCAATCTACTGTGGACGCTAGCCGGTGTAATAGGTGTGTTCACGGCGCTAGACCTGTTCCTGTTCTTTTTCTTCTGGGAAGTGATGTTAATCCCCATGTATTTCATCATTGCGATCTGGGGCCACGAGAACAAGAATTATGCCGCGATGAAGTTTTTTATCTTCACTCAGGTAACCGGCATGTTAATGCTGATTTCGATTTTGGCATTGGCCTATTTTCATTATGTACAGTTCGGATGGTTCAGCTTCGACTACGTCGATCTGCTCAAGGTAAACACGAGTAGTGCTATCGAGATGTGGATCATGCTTGGCTTCTTCGTTGCCTTCAGTACCAAGCTGCCCAGTTTTCCTTTTCATTCCTGGCTTCCTGATGCGCACTCCCAAGCCCCTACTGCCGGTAGTGTTATCCTGGCTGGCGTGTTGCTCAAGACCGGTGCCTATGGCTTGATACGATTCGCTATACCGCTATTTCCCGAGGCGTCGATGACGTTTGCACCGTTCGCGATGACGTTAGCGGTGATCAGTATTCTGTATTGCGCCAAGGTCGCCTTCGCGCAAACCGATATCAAGCGTCTTATTGCCTATACCAGTGTCAGTCACATGGGTTTCGTTCTACTCGGTATCTATGCCTGGAACGAGCAGGCGCTACAGGGCGCGGTAATGACGATGCTGGCACACGGTTTAAGCGCCGCGGCGCTGTTTATGCTTGCCGGCGGCCTACAGCACAGAATTCACACGCGGGACATGGATCATATGGGTGGTTTCTGGGCGAAGGTGCCTCGTCTGTCTTTCGTAGCTCTGTTCTTCTCCGTTGCCGCGCTGGGCATGCCTGGTCTGGGTAACTTTGTCGGGGAATTTTTGGCCTTGCTTGGTGCCTTTAAGGCAAACATCGGTTTAACCGTGGCTGCCGCCTTCGGTCTTATCTTTGCTTCTGTCTATTCGCTATGGGTCATTCAGAAAGTGTTCCATGGCGCCTATCGAAATTCGGATTTCGATGACAGTCATCTAGCCGACCTGAGTCGCCGCGAGATGTTTTATTTCGGCGCAATGATGATAGGCCTTATCTGGATGGGTATGTATCCACAGAGTTTCCTCGATCTCTCGGCTGGGACGATAACGCAATTGCTTAATGAAACCGGGCAGGTTCTCTTCGCGGTGGGGCAATAAGAATTATGACTATGACGTTTGACGATTTATTGCCTCTGATGCCGCTACTGATAGTGACGGCAACGTCGGTCTTGGCGATGCTGATGATTGGTGTGCGTCGAAGCTATATCGTGACGGCTTCGATTACGATTACCGGTCTATTGGCGGCGACACTAGTCGCCATTTCGATGATGGATTCGACGAATCAGCAGATTACTCCGCTACTTATTATCGATCAGTACAGCTTGTTGTTTACCGTGCTGGTCTGTGCCTCAGCGATGCTCATCGCTATTCTTAGCTTTTCCTATTTCTTCGAGTTGGACGACCATAAGGAAGAGTTTTTCTTGCTGTTAACGATCGCGACTATAGGCGCAATCGTAATGGTCAGCAGCAATCATTTCGTTAGTACAGTCTTGGGGCTAGAGACGCTAAGCATGTCTCTATACGGCATGATCGCCTATCCAATGCACAGCAAACAGTCTGCGAAGTATCCTCTGGAAGCCTCTGTTAAATATCTTGTTCTTTCGGCCGCCGCTTCCGGTTTTATTTTATTCGGCATGGCGCTTATCTATGCGCAGACCGGCACGCTGTCTTTTGCCAGTCTCACAGATCTGCCCATGGCTGCGGATAGTTTGGGGGATAGATATTCGATCATAGCCTTGCTGATGATAACCGCTGGCATGGCCTTTAAGCTCTCCTTGGCACCTTTTCATATGTGGACACCCGATGTATATGAGGGCTCTCCGATTCCCGCTACGGCCTATCTCGCTACCATAGGCAAGGCGGCGATGTTCGTCGTGTTGCTACGATTTATTCGAGTGAGTGATGCGCTAAGTTTTGATTCGATGGTGACGGCATTAACCTTGGTAGCTGCTGCGTCTATGCTGGTAGGCAATCTGCTGGCACTGCTGCAAGATAATTTGAAGCGCATACTGGCGTATTCTTCTATCGCGCATATGGGTTATCTGCTGCTTGCGCTTGTTGCCAGCCACTATGCTACCGGCACTCTCGCCGTGGAGGCCGTGACTTTCTATCTAATAGCCTATGTGATCACATCCTTAGGTGCCTTCGGTGTGGCCTCTGTCATCTCCTCTAGTGAGAAAGAGTTCGATTCTATAAAGGACTACAGGGGACTGTTCTGGAGAAACCCATGGCTGGCTAGTATTTTTATAGCGATGCTGTTGTCTCTTGCAGGAATACCATTGACGGTAGGATTTATTGGCAAGTTCTATATATTCCTCGCCGGTGTGGAGTCTGACCTTTGGATGTTATTGGCTGTATTGGTTTTAGGCAGCGGCATAGGCCTGTATTACTACCTACGCATCGTCTATCGAATGCTCATGACTGAGAAGCACAAGATTCCTTACCGAGTGGGTGGTGTAGAGAGTGTTAGTGCCTACGGTGTATTAGCTATTCTACTATTCTTGCTTCTGCTCTTTGGTGTCTATCCCGCACCGATAATGTCATTAGTTGCTGCGGCTTCGGCGTTTATCTAAGATTGTTTTAGCCAAGCGGCTTCTCCCATTATTCGAGTTACCGAATCTATCGAGGCGCTGTCTGCTTTGAATGCATCTATAGTCCAAACTCTTAAAGATAAACTTCTACAGTTAGCGATACTGACTGTTATCGTAGGTCTGCTGCTGCTTCTCAACAGCGTAACAGGCGACAGTCTGCTCGCTGCCAGGCAGGAATTCGATAGGCGCAATCTTTATCAGTTCTTCGAAGAAGGAAGTTTTGATAATGACCTGGTTCTAGATAGCTATTTACTAACGGCGGATAAGGAGAGCGAAAAACTCGAAAATTTACATCTGTTAAATCTGGACCGAGACAGGCTTGCCTATATAGCGAGAAAGGATGGGCAGGCGGTTGCGGTAGCGGTGCCTACGACTGCAGATGACGGATTCAATGGCAAGATTGAATTATTGATTGCTGTGGATATGTATGGCCGTATTAGTGCCGCGCGAGTGATCGAAGATATCAATTCCGATCAGCTTTACGGGGTAGTCGATGTCATCGGCTCGAAGTGGATGGGTGAATTTGCAGGAAACAGTATGCGAGATATCCTGCGCCTGAGCTGGCAGGCGATTACTGCCGATAATGAATATGATCAGTTCGTAGGCGCGTCAATCACCCCCAAGTCCGTTGCCAATCAGATCTACGATGCGCTCGTCTTCTACCAATCTAACCGAATAGAGCTGATGCGCGGCAGTTAGGGCGGCTAGCGGGGCTTGAATGGTATTCAATGGTCGCTTTTCCTGGCGCCTTCGTCGCCTTGGTATTGAGGCGTAATCAGACTATCATTGTGTGTTGTATGGACAGTTAAGGACTACCATGTCTGCATTTAAAGTCTCGGTTATAGGAGGGGGTAGTTTTGGTACGGTAATTGCCAATATTACTGCCGAGAACGGTCACGATGTCGGTTTCTGGATGCGCAGCGAATCTCAAGCGCAGGAGTTGAATAGGCTCCATGAGAATACCCAATACCTGCCGGACTATCGGTTGAATGAAAGAATCCATGCTACTAGCGATATGGCGGAGGCAGTCAAGGACAGTAGGCTAATCTTCGTCGCCGTGCCGAGTTCTTCCTTCAGGCAGGTAGTGAGCGACATGGTGCCCCACATCCCAGAGGACGTCATTCTTGTCAGCACCACAAAAGGCATTGAAGCGGGCAGCTTCGCCATGATGAGCCAGATACTCAATCAAGAGGCACCGCGAGCCAGGGTTGGGGTGCTAAGCGGGCCCAACCTGGCTTTAGAGATCGCCAAGAAAGACCTTGCTGGCACTGTGATTGCCAGTCCCGACGAAGATGTGAGAGAGATAGTCAAGAGTGCACTGAAGTCCAAGTATTTTAGAGTCTACGCCAATAACGATATGTTTGGTGTGGAGCTTGGGGGATCGCTAAAGAACATCTATGCCATTATAGCCGGCATCGCTGCAGCCCTCGGCATGGGGCACAACACAAATAGTATGTTGGTAACTCGCGCTCTGACGGAGATGGCAAGATTTGGCAAAGAGTTGGGTGCCGATCCAATGACATTTCTAGGCCTGGCTGGCGTGGGAGATCTTGTCGTTACCTGCTCTACACCACTAAGTCGCAACTACAGAATCGGGCTCGCGCTAGGAAAGGGCACGCCGGTAGAAAAGGCGGTTGCCGAGTTGGGTCAGGTGGCAGAGGGTGTGAATACAGTAAAGCTTGTGCGGGAGAAAGCGCAGGAATTGGGGGTATACATGCCACTTGCAAATGGCCTGTATAAGATAATTTATGAGAACGACTCGCTGGATAATATAATCTCATCGCTGATGCTGAGCGAGCAGGCACTGGATGTAGAGTTTGCCGCTAATGAGGATAAGGTCCTAGATTAGCCTCTATCACGGTTTTCACAATGTAGTTAATGTCATCATGTGCCTATCGGCATGATGTAGAAGGAGTCTTCATGTCAGACGAGCTTATAGAAATTGTAGATAATATTAAACAGCCTTCGGTTTGGATTCGCGTGTTGTTCATGATCGTTTTTGCGGTTGCGTCCTATATTATAATTCTGCCTCTAGTTCTGGTGTTGAGTATCGCACAGGCTTTGTTCGTCCTGATTACGGGGGACAGTAATGCGAATCTCAGATACTTCTCAGCAACGCTTGAATTATATGTGTCTCAGATTATTAAATTTCTGACATATCTCTCCGAGGTGAAGCCTTTTCCATTCTCGGATTTGCCAGAGGTCGAGGTCGATACCCTACAGGAGGCGCCAGCTTCTCGTAGCGAAAGAAACAAGTCAGCTACTGACAAGAGCAGGGCAGCTACTTCTGCTGCAGAGAAAGCGGCAGTGAACAAAACTGCCTCGGTAAAGCCGGCAAAGAAGAAGGTTGCCAAGAAGAAGGTTGCTAAGAAGACGGAAGCTAAGAAGACAGCGAAGAAGCCTTCGGCGACGATAGCAGTCTCAGATAAAAAGGTCGAAGACGAGGCCTCGTGATGCGTGGCTACTGTTATTAGAAACTAACAAGCGTTGAACGGAGTTATGCCATGCTATTGTATCTACTACGCCATGCGATAGCCCAGGATAGTGCGGAGTCTGATTCGGCTCGAGAGCTAACGCCAAAGGGTATGGACCAGGCGCGTTCGATTGCAAGAGTGTTTAATCAACATTCTCCGCAGGTTGATAGGGTGATCTGCAGTCCCTACGCGCGAGCGCAGCAGACAGCGGCTTCAATAATGCGACTGTTTCCTGAGTTGGATTTAACCCTTGATGCAGGCATTACGCCCGACGGAGACGTCTATCGCGTGATGGATGCTATCGAGAGTTACGATCTTCAGCAGGTGCTGCTGGTTAGTCACAACCCATTTCTCTCAAACTTGCTGTCGCTGTTGGTGGATGGCACTATGGAGTCCCATCGGCCGGTAGGTAACGCCACATTACACTGCGTGTCGATGGATGTGGTAGCTCCCGGGTGTGGCGAAATTCTTTATACTTTAGAGCCGTAACTCTGTATCTCGGTAGGCATAGAGCGGTTGCAAAACGAAACAACTATGAGTTTTAAAATGTGTACAACTACTAAACGACTTTGTTTGATGGCCTTGGCTCTAGCTGGTTTTCCGCTATTGGGCTTTGGGCAGACGAGTGCTGTGGAAGTTGGGTTTACAGATCATAGCCTCATCACCGGATTTGCTTATTCTGAAATCATCGAGAGAGAATTAGAGCGAGATATAAACCACCAAGTCGTTCTCGGCGCATTAGAGCGCGTTCGCGGTGAGGTGATACCGGAGAACTCACAGAGGCTCAGGGGCGACGTCACTAAGATAAACTACGAAGTTTCAGAGGAATTTACCGGCGCAGACGTTTATCAATTCTTTCAAGAGCAGCTCGAAAGCAGAAACTATGAAGCGCTCTTTAGTTGCGAGGGCAGGGCGTGCGGCAGCAGTAACTATTGGGCTAACGACATTTTTCGAAATCGAATCTTATATGGCCCCGAGCGTAATCAGTTTTATATGGCTTTCCGCTCCAGGGCTGCTGTTGAGAATGCGCCTTACTTCTCGTTATATATCATCACTAGGGTGAACAGAAGAATCTATGCCTATATCGAAATCATCGAGCCGGGTGGCACTCAGGATCCGGAACAAATTGCGGCAATTGAAGAGCCGCAAGTAGAAGAGGCATCGGTGAGTTCTGCGGCGAGCTCGAGCATTCTGCAACAACTGCGAGAGCAGGGTAGTGTGATCCTGCCAGGAATAGATTTTCAATCGAACGATCGTTTGCCGGCCTCGTTAGATGTAGCTTCTCTTGTCGCCGCGCTTCAGGCTGATGTATCTGTTTCTGTCTATCTGGTCGCGCACCTGAATCAGGAAGGGTTGCCTCTAGAGGAGTTAATGGAGCGGTCCGTGGCGCGAGCGAGCTCGCTAAGACAGGCGTTAATTGCAGCTGGCATTTCGGCTGAACGAATTGAGGCTGCTGGAGTGGGGCCGCTGGCGCCGAGCTGCGCAGTCGATAATTGTGCGCAGCGCGTCGAGCTCGTGCTGCGCTGAGTTAGTTACTTATTTAATAGAGATAAAAATTCCGCACGTGTCGACTGGCTATTTCTGAATGCGCCAAGCATACAAGACGTAGTCATTATCGAGTTTTGCTTTTGTACGCCGCGCATCATCATGCACATATGCTGTGCCTCGATAATAACCGCTGCGCCCGCAGCGCTGGTCTTCTCTACTATGCAGTTGGCGATTTCGTTTGTAAGATTTTCCTGAATCTGAAGACGCCTGGCGTAAACATCGACAATCCTGGCTATTTTCGAAAGGCCTATTACTTTTCTATTCGGAATGTATGCTACATGGCACTTTCCTATGAAAGGAAGCATGTGGTGTTCGCACATGGAATAGAGTTCGATATTCTTTACAATTACCATCTCGTCAGTGTCAGATGGAAACATGGCGTTATTGATGACTTCGTCGATATTCATCGAGTAGCCTTGTGTGAGGAACTCCATAGCCTTTGCCGCCCGCTTCGGGGTGTCTACGAGTCCTGCGCGCTGAGGATCCTCGCCAATTTGCGTAAGAATATCCAAAAAAGCCTGTTCCATAGTCATTCACCGTTTCTCGAGATCGTCGGCTAGTTGATCTCTTTCTATATATTAAACCTGTGTATTGCCGCTTCTACTTTAGGAACGAGAGATTAGCATATTAATTGCTTGTTGATGAAATCTACGTAATTTATCGATTGCCAGATTACATTTTCAGCTACAATCGCCTATTCAGTCCAAGAAGCTTTGAGAATAAAGTGACCATTGAAGATTACTTGCAAGAGGTAGCGCTGAGGTTAGATGCAGCCGGACTTTGTTATGGTCATGGCACGGACAATCCTTCGGACGAAGCCTTCTATCTTGTCTATGGTTTCTTGGGTATAGATTTTGCTGACGCTCGCGCCGTACACCGTGTGCTGGATGGTGAGCAACTGGAGTCGCTTGAGGCTGTACTCAAACGCCGAATCGACGAGCGTGTTCCAACAGCCTATTTGTTGGGTAGAGCCTGGTTCGCCGGCTACGAGTTTCACTGTGACGATAGGGCGCTCGTACCACGCTCGCCCATAGCCGAACTTATACTGGGCGAGTTTCAGCCCTTACTGCGGGATCGGCCAAGCAGGGTATTGGATCTTTGCACCGGTGGCGGAAGTATTGGAATTGCTATGGCCTTGCAGTGGCCGGATTGTCATATTGACCTAGTTGATATATCCGCAGATGCGCTGGAATTGGCAAGTAAAAATATTGCCCTGCATGGCCTGGAATCTCGGGTGAATTGCATTGAGAGCGATCTATTTGCCAATGTTAGCGGCCGCTATGACCTGATAGTAGCCAATCCGCCCTATGTTCCCATGCAGGAATTTGAAGATTTGCCGGATGAATTCGGCCACGAGCCCTCTCTTGGTCTGCTCAGCGCTGACGAGGGCTTGCAGATACCTCTTCAAATTATGCGGGATTCGGTCGATCACCTGAGAGCGGACGGTTTATTGGTGATGGAGGTGGGCTACAGCCATTTCCAATTAGCACAGCGGCTGCAGCAGGTACCATTGCTTTGGTTGGACTTCGAGCATGGCGGGGAGGGGGTGCTAGCCCTTACCGGCAGGCAACTACAGCAGTACAGAGAACAGTTTAATTAGTGTACAATCGCGTGTTTTTCGGCCCTGCTGTCAGAATTCGTCAGAAATAACTTCTCTATTTGAGTATTCGTATGTCAGGAAACAGTTTCGGTAAATTGTTCACTGTAACTAGCTTCGGTGAAAGCCATGGGCCTGCGCTCGGCTGTGTGATAGACGGCTGTCCTCCTGGTATGGAGCTGACCGAAGCCGATATGCAGCACGATCTGAATCGTCGCAAGCCAGGGCAGAGTCGCTTCACCACGCAGCGCCGAGAGGACGATACGGTAAGAATCCTATCCGGTGTATTCGAGGGCAAGACCACTGGAACCCCTATTGGTCTGCTAATCGAGAATACGGATCAGCGCTCCAAAGACTACAGTAAGATCAAAGACCAGTTTCGCCCAGCCCATGCTGACTTTACCTATTGGGAGAAGTACGGTATTCGGGACTATCGAGGCGGAGGGCGTGCATCTGCCCGTGAGACGGCAATGCGAGTGGCCGCGGGCGCTATAGCCAAGAAATACCTGCGAGAGACCTGTGGTACCGAGATTCGTGGCTATCTCAGTCAGCTCGGCCCAATTTCGATCGATTCGGTTGACTATCAGGAAGTTGAGAACAACCCCTTCTTCTGTCCAGATGCGTCGAAAGTTGCGGAAATGGAGCAGTATATGGCCGCTCTCAGTAAAGAGGGCAACTCAATAGGCGCCAGAATCAATGTGTGTGCGTCAAATGTACCGGTTGGGCTGGGTGAGCCAATATTCGATCGATTGGATGCGGATATCGCCAAGGCCCTGATGAGCATCAATGCCGTGAAGGGTGTAGAGATCGGGGCGGGATTCGAATCGGTCACACAGAAAGGTAGTGAGCACCGCGATGAAATAACGCCACAGGGCTTTGAGGGCAACAATGCTGGCGGCGTACTTGGCGGAATCTCTAGCGGGCAGGATATCCTCGCTAGCATTGCTCTGAAGCCTACTTCGAGTATTCGTCTGCCCGGTAAGTCCATCAATATCGCCGGTGAGGCGGATGAAGTCATAACTACGGGGCGTCATGACCCCTGCGTAGGCATTAGAGCAACGCCTATAGCGGAAGCCATGCTGGCGCTAGTCCTCATAGACCATCTGCTTCGAGACCGTGGCCAGAACTTTGCGCTTAGATCACCGGGAACGACGATCTAAGATAGTAATTTATGCTGATTTATCTATTTTAAATAGCTTTAATATCAGAAATTTAAGAAATTTAATTAATTTAAAATATAGAAACTGCATAGGCAGTATTGGTGAGGAAAATGAGCAGTAGAACCTTATATGACAAGATCTGGGACGCCCATTTGGTAACGCAAAGAGAAGACGGTACCGCCCTGATTTATATCGATCGTCATTTAATCCATGAAGTCACCTCGCCTCAGGCTTTTGAAGGCCTGCGGCTCGCGAACCGTCTGCCATGGAGAGCGGATGCAAACTTTGCCACACCAGATCACAATATTCCGACTACCTCGGAAGAGAGACTGCGGGGCTTGGAAGGTATTAAAGACCCTGTCTCAAAGATTCAGGTGCGCACTCTGGATGATAACTGCCAGGAGTTCGGTATCTTCGAATTGAAGATGACCGATGACCGACAGGGCATCGTCCATGTCGTCGGCCCGGAGCAGGGCGCTACACTGCCGGGAATGACCATCGTATGTGGCGACTCCCATACCTCTACCCACGGCGCCTTGGGTGCTTTAGCCCATGGCATCGGTACTTCCGAGGTGGAACACGTCCTGGCTACCCAGTGTCTGATGCAGAAAAAAGCCAAGAATATGCTGGTAAGAGTGGATGGGCAGCTAAAACCTGGGTGCACAGCGAAAGACATCGTTCTAGCCATCATCGGCAAGATCGGCACCGCCGGAGGCACTGGCTTTACCATCGAGTTTGGTGGAGAAGCGATACAGGCTCTGTCTGTAGAGGGGCGAATGACGGTATGCAATATGGCCATCGAGGCTGGCGCGAGAGCTGGCCTGATTGCGGTGGATGAAACCACGCTTGAGTACATCAAGGGCAGGCCTTTCGCCCCCGCAGGTGAGCTATGGTATCAGGCGGTAGAGTCTTGGCGCTCTTTGGTAAGCGATGTGGACGCACAATTCGATGAGACGGTTGTCCTGCAGGCCGCACAAATCGAGCCACAGGTAACCTGGGGTACGTCGCCAGAGATGGTTTCGCCAATATCTGGGAATGTGCCGGATCCGGATCAAGAGGCAGATGAAACCAAGCGCGTTAATATCCAGCAAGCGCTTAAGTACATGGGCTTGCAGGGCGGTACGGCGATCAAGGACATCAAGTTAGACTGTATTTTTATCGGTTCCTGCACGAATTCACGTATCGAGGACTTGCGCGCGGCCGCGGCAGTAATAAAGGGCAAGAAAGTGGCCTCAAGCGTTGAGGTTGCTATGGTCGTGCCCGGTTCAGGGCTGGTCAAGAAGCAGGCAGAGGCCGAGGGTTTGGACAAAATCTTCCTGGAAGCGGGAATGGAGTGGAGAGAGCCCGGCTGTTCTATGTGTCTCGCCATGAATGCCGATCAATTGGGCGAAGGCAAACACTGTGCCTCCACCTCAAATCGTAACTTTGAGGGACGGCAGGGATTTGGCGGGCGCACCCATCTGGTTAGCCCCGCCATGGCAGCTGCGGCGGCGATACACGGGCACTTCGTCGATGTAAGAGATTTAGGTTAAACTATATATAACAAAGAGTTAAAAGATAAATATGAACAAGTTTATTACAGAGAAGGGACTGGTATTGCCACTAGATCGTGCCAATGTGGACACGGACTTTATTATCCCCAAGCAGTTCCTTAAATCTATCAAGCGTACTGGCTTCGGGGTAAACCTCTTCGATGAGCACCGCTACCTGGATAAGGGGCTACCCGATGCGGATAACAGTAACCGGCCACTAAATCCGGACTTCGTGCTTAATCAGCCTCGCTATCAGGGGGTTAGAATCTTGCTAGCTAAAGACAATTTTGGCTGCGGCTCTAGTAGAGAGCACGCTCCCTGGGCCCTTGATGACTACGGCTTTCGGGCTATTTTGGCGCCAAGCTTCGCCGATATCTTCTTTAATAACTGTTTCAAGAATGGCTTGCTCCCCATCGTGCTGGATAAGGCTATTATTTCCGCGCTCTTCGACGAGGTTGAGGCAAACGAAGGCTATCAATTGGAAGTTGATCTAGAGCAGCAGCTGATCACCAAGCCTGACGGCTCGAGCATTCCATTTTCGGTAGATGAGTTTCGTAAGCATTGCCTGCTGAATGGCCTCGATGACATCGGTCTAACGCTTAAAGATGCCGAGAAGATACGCAGCTTCGAAGACAATTGGCGCAACTCTGCTCCCTGGTATTTCACGACGACCAACGCGACTACGACCTAGGCTCCCAATTAGGCATGTTTTACTAGGAGCGGTGGTATTCGCTAGCCGCTCGTGTTCGAAAATATTCTTTATATCAAGAATTTAGAGAGAGAAGCATGAATAAGTATAACGTAGCAGTTGTAGGCGCTACCGGTGCTGTAGGGGAAACTCTGCTAAGCATATTGGAGCAGCGTAATTTCCCGGTAGATCAAGTGTTTGCCCTGGCCAGCGAGCGATCCGCCGGCAATACGGTAATGTTTAATAATAAGCCCCTGATGGTGACAGACTTGGCCGAGTTTGATTTTAGCCAGACTCAGATCGGGCTGTTTTCCGCCGGCGGCAGCATTTCCGCCGAATACGCCCCAAAGGCAGGAGAGGCGGGTTGTGTGGTCATCGATAATACCTCGCATTTTCGTTATGACGACGATATTCCACTCGTAGTGCCGGAGGTGAACCCGGGCGCTATCGCGCAGTACACCAACCGAAACATCATCGCCAACCCAAATTGCTCGACAATTCAAATGCTTGTAGCGCTGAAGCCGATTCATGACGCGGTGGGTATCAAGCGAATCTCGGTCGCCACCTATCAGGCTGTGTCAGGGTCAGGAAATCAGGCGGTAGAAGAGTTGGCCAAGCAGACTGGAGAGCTACTAAACGGACGTGAGGCTGAATGTAAGGTGTATCCGCGACAGATCGCCTTCAATGTGCTGCCCCAAATCGATGTCTTCCTTGAAAACGGCTACACCAAGGAGGAAATGAAGATGGTGTGGGAAACGCAGAAAATATTCGGCGATGAAAGCATCAAGGTTAGTGCGACCTGCGTACGTGTTCCGGTATTCTACGGGCACTCCGAAGCGGTGCAGATAGAAACGCACAAACCAATTCGCGAGCAAGAAGTACGCGATTTATTGGCGAATGCTGCTGGCGTTACGGTCATCGACGAGCGTGTAGACGGTGGATATCCTACGGCAGTCCACGAATCTGCGGGCCAGGACGCAGTTTTTGTGGGGAGAATTCGGCAGGATATCTCAATTGCGAATGGTATAAATCTATGGGTGGTTGCCGATAACGTGCGAAAGGGAGCAGCTCTCAACTCTATTCAGATAGCCGAAGAGTTGATAAAAAGCTATTTATAATGAATACTTGCAAGCTGTAGTGAAGAAACATTCTCAATAAGGTAGTCGCTTCAAGAGTAGTGTTTGCTAACCGGCATTTTGATTGAGAGAGTCATTGAAGGTGCTGGCATCGTTTCTACGGAGCAATGCCAGGAACCTGTTGAGAGATTAAGGGACTATGCTACGTAAATTCGTTGTCATTCTGACCATGCTGTTCTGCAGTATGGCGACACAGTTGTACGCCTTAGGGCTAGGTACAGTAACTGTGGAGTCCGCGCTCAACCAGCCACTGCGCATGCGCGTTGAGTTGCTGCAGCTAGGCGACACGCGTTTGCAGGACGTTCGTGTTTCCATGGCGTCCACCGCAGACTTCGAGCGCTTTAATGTCCAGCGTGAAAGCTTCCTCTCCAATATACGATTTAGCGTTGAATCTACTGCGAACGGTAATGTTGTCATACTGACTTCCTCGCAGATAGTTCGCGAGCCCTATCTTAGCTTTATCCTCGATACGCGCTGGCCTAACGGCCGCTTGCTTAGTGAGCATACGATCCTGTTGGATCTGCCCGTATTCAATGACCAGCAATCGACTGCCGAAGTAAGACAGCCGATTAGCCCAATACTGCAGGCTCCCAGAGTCGGCCAGCCTGCTGCGTCAGCCGAACCCTTTGTCGAGGCACAGACTGCGCCCGTAACCGTTACACCAAGTTCTACGAATTCCGCAGCGAATCTTCAGCCCGAAGTCATTGCTGCCGAGCCAGAGCGGACTGAAACAGCAATTCCAGAAGAAGTAGCCGAGCAAGTTGCGGCGGCGGAGCCGATCGCGGTCGAAGAAGTTGCCGAGCCGGAGCCCGCCGTCGCTGAAGACCAGGTAGTTGTTGTCGAGGAGCCGGTTGAGGAAGTCGTCGAAGAGTTGGTTGAAGAAGAGGCCGTTGTAGAGGTTGTTGAAGAAGAGGCCGTTGTAGAGGTTGTTGAAGAAGAGCTCGTTGAAGAAGTTGTTGAAGAAGAGGCCGTTGTAGAGGTTATTGAAGAAGATCTCGTTGAAGAAGAGCCCGCCGCAGATATCGTAGAAGAAGAGTCCGTCGTAGCGCAATCTGAGCCAGAAGTTGAAGAAGCTATCGAAGCTGCTGAAGAACCCCAAGCGCCTGAGGTGCTCGAGCCAGAGACGCTAGAAACCGATGGCAGCGATACACTTTCCAGCATAGCTATGCGGGTGAGGCCGGATGATTCTGTTTCCATGCAGCAAACCATGTTGGCTATTCAGGAGTTAAACCCCGACGCCTTCGCTTCGGGCAATATTAACCAGCTTCGCAGCGGTCAGGTTCTACGAATTCCTAATCTGGCAGAGATTCAGGCTATCGATCCGCGAGATGCTGCCGCCGAGGTGACGCGTCAGAACACGGATTTTGCAGAAGCGGGTGTGCAGCCGCTTGCAGCGCCGACCAACGTTGAGCCGGCTCAGGACGATCAGCCACAAGGGCAATTGAGCGTTGTTAGTTCCGATGATGCTATCGATGCCAGCGGTGGCGCTGCAGAATTAGCTGACGCCGAAACAGAAGCTCTGGATCAGCGCATAGTGGAGTTAGAGGCTCAGCTTGCACAGCGCCAGGAAGAGGCCGATCGCGCCAGAGTAGAGCGTGAAGAGTTAGATTCTCGCATGGCTGAGTTGGAAGCGCAGATCGCCGCCGCACAGGAAATAATTCGCCTACAGGATATTCAGTTAGCGCAATTGCAGGAGTCGCTGGCTGCCGCTGCCGCGGAGGCGCAATTACTTGCCGATCAGCAAGCTATACAAGACGCAGCCGCCGCAGAAGCCGCGCAGCCAGTCGACTCTCCGTCTAGCGTATTCGATGATGTTCTGCGCATTCTAACCGGTAACAGCATATTCATGATTTCAGGCGTTGCGTTGGCTGTCTTGCTGTTAGTGGTATTGATGCTGCGTAGAAATCGCGCTGCGAAAATAGTCGAAAATGATATTGAAGAATTGGTTGAACAAGAATTTGAAGCAGCAGCGGCTGAACTCAATGAAGGGCTCAATGAAGGGCTCAATGAAGAGC
>Ga0115567_10002917_pt1 | contig 17020 bp, 14 predicted proteins | sample COGITO_mtgs_1204_2_FD_88679 | JGI IMG/M metagenome (GOLD analysis project Ga0115567, IMG submission 88679) | Pelagic marine microbial communities from North Sea - COGITO_mtgs_120412 | ecosystem: Environmental > Aquatic > Marine > Epipelagic | place: Germany:Helgoland, sampling site Kabeltonne... | reverse complement strand
GCGCACTAGAGGCGCTGGCCGACGATGGTCATCTGAGCCGCGTGCTGAAAGACGCGATGTCCGAGCGCGAAAGAGTGGCGGGCGCCCTGGCGGCCAAAGGATACACCTGCGCGCCGACGCAAACCAATTTCGTCTTTTTCGACACCCACCAGCCGGCCCACGATTTCGCCGAGGCGCTGCGCCACCGGGGGATCCTGATCAAGGCATGGCAGGAGGCGCCGTTTCAAAGCTGGGCCCGCGTCACCATGGGCACGCCTTCCGAGAATGACGCGTTTCTGGAGGCGGTGCCCGGCCTCTGAGGACCGCCCCCCATGCGCGATAGCTGGCCTGACGCTTAAAACACTAAATCTGGGGGTGAAAACCGCATTAGCGTGTTAAAAGCGGACCAGATATCAAGGCAACAGGGAGAAACCCATGCAAAGACGCAAATTCCTTCAGGCAGGCGCGGTCGGCGCCGCCGCAACGGCGCTGGCAAGCCCGGCAATCGCGCAGGACAAACGCCAGTGGAAAATGGTCACCGCATGGCCCAGGAACCTGCCCGGACCGGGTGTCGCGGCGCAAAACCTGGCCGACCGGATCACCATGCTGTCGGGGGGCCGTATCGAGGTCAAGCTCTATGCTTCGGGCGAGCTGGTGCCGGGGCCGGGCGTTTTTGACGCCGTCAGCGAAGGCACGGCCGAGCTTTATCACGCCGTGCCCGCCTATTGGGGCTCCAAATCCAAGGGCATTCTGCTTTTTGGCTCGCAGCCCTTTGGCCTGCGCGCGGACGAGCAGTTCGGCTGGCTCGCCCATGGCGGCGGACAGACGCTTTATGACGAGATGTATGGCCGCTTCGGGATCAAGCCGTTCCTGTGCGGCAATTCCGGACCGCAATGGGGCGGCTGGTTCCGCGAGGAGCTGAATTCGGCCGAGGATCTCAAGGGCATGAAGTTCCGCACGACCGGCCTTGCCTCGGAAATGATGTCCAAGCTGGGCGTCGCGGCCCAGGCGATGAGCGGCCCGGACATGTTTCAGGCGCTTCAGACCGGCGCGCTGGACGCAGGCGAATTCATCGGCCCCTGGACCGATTCCGCGCTCGGATTTTACCAGGTGGCCAAGAACTACTACTGGCCCGGCGTCGGCGAGCCATCCTCGGCGGAGGAGTGCGGCATCAATGGCGCCGCCTACGCCGACTTGCCCGACGATCTGAAGCAGGCCGTCGGCTTTGCCTGCGAGAGCCTTTATAACCCTGTGTGGACGGAATACACGACCAAGCACGCCCTGTCGCTGAAATCCATGGTCGATGAACAAGGCGTCATCGTCCGGATGTTCCCCGAGGACGTCATTGCCGCGATGGGCAACGCCGCCAAGGAGGTCATCGACGAGCTGCGCCAGAACGATGACGAACTGGTCAAGCGTATCACCGAAAGCTTCGTCAGCTACCGCGAGAGCGTAGGCGGCTACATGACCTATGCCGACAACGGCCAGATGAACGCCCGCGCGGGCCTCTTCGGCTATTGATCCGCCTGCGGCGCGTGACCATAGTTCGCGCGCCGCTTCAACAAGGCCAGGGCATTCATGACACGCATCGCCGAAGCGATCGACAGCATCAATACCGGCGTGGCGCATCTGGTGCGCTGGTTCGCGATTCTCATGGTGCTGATCCAGTTTGGCATCGTTGTCGGGCGCTATGTCTTTGGCGTCAATTCCATCGCCGCGCAGGAAAGCGTGCTGTACCTGCACGGGACGCTTTTCATGCTGGGCGCGGGCTATACCCTGCTGGTGGATAAACATGTCCGCGTCGATGTGTTCTATGCCAAGCTCAGCGCGCGGGCGCAGCGCGGGATCGATATTTTTGGCCACCTGTTCCTGCTTTTGCCGTCGATGGCGGCGCTGCTTTACTGGTCGTGGCCTTCGGTGCGCAATTCGTGGAAAATCCTTGAGGGGCCGATCTCTGTCGGCGGCATCGAGGCGGTGTTCTTGCTGAAATCCCTGATCCCGCTCTTCTGCATCCTCGTGATGCTTCAGTCCCTCTCGCTGCTGATCCGGCTGGTGTCGGCGCCGGCGGTGCGATGACCGAATATCTGGATCTGATCATGTTCGCGGCGCTGATGGTCGCGATCCTGTCGGGCTTTCCGGTGTCCTTCAGCATCGCGGGCGTCGGGATCGCGTTTGCCTATCTGGGCTGGGCCCTTGGCGTCATGGACATCTCGCTTCTGGGCTCGATGGGCCAGCGGGTGTTCGGGCTGATCAGCAATCAGGTTCTGATCGCCATCCCGCTTTTCGTCCTTATGGGAGCGCTGCTGGAGAAAAGCCGCATCGCCGAGGAGTTGCTGGACACGATGGGCCGCCTCTTTGGCCAGCTGCGCGGCGGCCTCGGGATATCGGTGGTCCTCGTCGGGGCGCTGCTCGCCGCGTCCACGGGCATCGTCGGGGCGACCGTCGTGGCGATGGGCATGATCGCGCTGCCCACGATGCTGCGGGCCGGATACAACCCGCGCGTGGCCAGCGGCATCGTCTGTACCGCCGGCACGCTGGGCCAGATCATCCCGCCCTCGACGCTGCTGATCATCCTTGCGGATGTCATGTCGAACGCCTTTCAGCAGGCGCAATACGAGCAGGGCAAATTCTCGGTCGAGGCGCTGTCGGTGGGCCAGTTCTTTGCCGCTGCCATCCTGCCGGGGATCCTGCTGGTCTGCCTGTACCTGATCTATATTTTGGTGCGCGGCGTCCTGCGTCCCGGCGATATGCCCCCCGCCGCCGCCGACCAGCCAAGGCCGGATCGCACCGAGGTGATTGGCGCGATCATCCCGCCGATCCTGCTGATCTTTGCCGTGCTGGGCGCGATCCTCGGCGGCATCGCCACACCGACCGAGGCGGCGTCCGTCGGCGCCATCGGCGCCCTTTTGATGACGGGAATACGGCTGGGCGTCAGCCGCCGCCTGATCGCGCTGGGGACCGGAGCGCTGGTCGCGCTGGGGATACTTGCCGGGCTCTTTCCGGTTCGCCTGCAACGCAGCGATCTTGAGGCTGCGTCCTACATCGCGGGCGGGATCTATGTCCTGCTGGCCATCGCAGGCGGCCTTGCAATCGCGCTTGCACTGCGCTCGGCGCTGCGCAAAAAGGTCGTGCAGGAAGCTGTTAACTCCACGCTCACCATGACATCGATGATCTTTGCGACCATCCTCGCGGCGGGCATATTTTCACTGGTGTTCATTGGCCTCGGCGGCGAAGAGCGGGTGGCGCACCTCCTTCTGAGCATGCCGGGCGGACCGACGGGCGCGCTTGTCTTCAGCATGCTGTTCATCTTCGTGATGGGATTTTTCCTCGATTTCGTGGAAATATCGGTCATCCTCCTGCCCCTTCTGGTGCCGCCCCTGATCGTCATGGGGCACGATCCGATCTGGTTGGGCATCCTGATCGCGATCAATCTGCAAACCAGCTTCCTGACGCCGCCCTTTGGCTTTTCGCTTTTCTATCTGCGGGGCGCCGCCCCGAAGGAGGTCACGACCGGCCACATCTATGCAGGCGTCATCCCCTTCATCGGGCTGCAGGCCGTGGGAGTGCTGCTGATCTGGTTTGCCCCGGTTCTGGCAACCTGGCTGCCATCGCTGATTTTCTAGTCGCGCAGGATATGTTGCGTCCACCAGTTGAGATCACTGCCAAATTCGAACATTGAAGCAAGGTGCGCGTTATGTATCGAAATGGCGGCAACATCAGCCAAAGGTCAGGGCCAGACCCCGCTGTAACCGCTGAGGGACTTCTGCGCGGGCAGCGAATTGCCCGGTGGGTTCCAAATGCAAGCGTGCAGAACGCGCCGCTGTCGCAGACTTCCCAAATCCCACAGCACACCACGTGTCAATGAAAGGCGCGTACTAAGCGGGATTATCTTCATAAATCGCCACTGGTTGCCATGGCGGGACGCGCCCTCGGAATACGGTCCGCCGAAGACGCCCTACAACTGTTGGAGGCGGTGGAGCGACAAGGGTGTGCCCGCCTCAAGGACTGGCGACGGGTCGCATCACGCTACGACAGATGCCCGAAGGTATTCCCGTCGACATGCGCCCTCGCAGCTGTCGTCACGTTCTGGCTATGAGTCCTGACCCTAGATGGATTCTATCATGGTTTTGCGCGGGGAGCGTGATATTAAAATTTCCACAAAGCCTCTTGCGTCATGGGATTCGCAATCTGATGATCGCGGTCCATTCAGGAATTGCGAGGTAATTGAGATCAGCGCACCCACCGGATTAGCGGCTCCGTAACGGCATGGGGCCCTGAAACAATTATCTGTTCGAATGCAGCGTGCCGAAACCCCTGGTAATCGCGGCCACGTTTTCCGGGCTCCGTACTCACACCCAGAGTATCCGCCTTTTTGCGAGGGCAACTGCTTATAAAAAATTTTCTAAAATCCTGCCTGGCCGTCCACTTAGCCTTTCAACTGACCGGCGTCCAACACAGCTTGACCAGTCACACCCCTTGTCATACCTCTTGCGGTCTCGATCGACTGCCTTTTCCCAATATCCGAGACACAAGATGCACGCGATGACCGATAGAAAGAACGCAATTATCGGTTTGGGCCATCCGCGTTGTGGGACAGGTTTTACCGCGAACACCCTCATCGCAGGGGGAATCAAGGTCGGCCATGAACGGATGAAGCAAGACGGTATCGTCTCGTGGCTCAGTGCATCCGAGTATACCGAGACACCTTGGGGGAATGGGCACCACCGCCCAATCCTGCCATCTGACCTTGTTTTCTGCACCGCGCGGTCATTTTTATCGGCGATCCCGTCGGTCATTGCAGAAAACAGGATCCCCGCATCATTTGATTTCAGGCGAAAGGTGCTCAAGGACTATTCCGGGGTCGATCTGGGGGATGAGGCTGATGTTCCGAGGAATGAAATCAATATAGCCGTGGCCGGAATGGCGCTCTGGTACGAGATGTGTCTGGATAAAAATCCGAGGTTCGTGTTTCGGGTCGACCACCCCGAGGACGACAAGCTATTCCAGACGTTTCTTGGAATCGATATTTCCCGCGAAAAATCAGTACCCCGAAATTCCCGGCCAAGATTGAAATCGGGTATACGTTTCGAGATCAAAGATCTTGAAATGCTTTCGATCAGGTGGGCCAGAAAGTGCATGGAGGTCATGATCCGGTTGGGATACCTGGATGACGCCAAGACCCTGGCATTATTCCTGAGATGAAATCGGTGTAAATCGCCTGAAAACAACGCTATTCGAGCTTTCCCCGACTAAATCTGCACGCACGCCTTCTGGCCCCAAAGCGTTTTGCATTTAATCTGATGCACAGATTGTATGCAAGACGCCCACAACATGATTGGACGGTGGGCGTTTCCCGTTTTCCCTGACTCAGGAAAATTGCAAAACGCTTTAGCCATCCGGCCGCGACGCCCATCGGCCGATCCGCTCGGCCAGAAACATTGCCGACAGGCCATGCAGCAGGATGGACAGCCCGACGGTCAGCGACACGATCGCAAGCAGGTCGGCCTCGTTGGGCAGATCGAATTCGTCGATCATGATCAGCGTAAAGAGGATCGAGGCCAGCCCCCTTGGCCCGAACCATCCCAAGAACAGCTTTTCGCGCGCGCCCAGCCCCGAGCCGGTCAGCGACACGAAGATCGGCAGCATCCGCACGAGCGTCAGGAAAAGAAGCGCGAGGACCACCGTAACCGGCTGCGCATAGGCAAGGCCCGCAGGCAGCAGGAAGGCGCCGAACGCGAGAAACGCGGCCATGGTCAGCAGCTGACCCGCGCCTTCCATGAATTCGCTGATGAAACGGATATCGTGCCGATAGGTGTTGCCGAAAACCATTCCCGCGACGAACGCGGCGATAAACCCGTTGCCCCCGACGGCGATGGCCGCAAGATAGGCCATGAACGCCGCGCACAGGAAAACGACGCCTGCGCCCGCATCGTTGTTCAGCCCGCGCGTCTGCGCCAGATCCAGCAGCCGCGCAAGGCACCAGCCAACGAGGATCCCGGCAAGCGGGCCGAGGATGATCTCGCCCATCGCCTCGGTCGCCAGACCTTCCGTGCCGGACACGTCGCCTGCCGCAGCCGAGGCCAGAACCGCGCCGAAGAGCACGAATGGCAGGGCCAGCCCGTCGTTCAGACCGCTCTCGACATTGATCGTCTGGCCGAGACGGCCCGGGACATCGGGATTGTTGACCACCGTCTGGCCCAGGGCCGCGTCGGTCGGCGTCAGGACCGCCGCCGTCAGCAGGGCCATGGCCAGCCCCGACGCGGGATCGAGGCCATAGACGACCGCCGTGCCCAGCGCGATGGACAAAGGCATGCCGATTACCAGCATCCGGGCGGGGATTTTCCACGACTGCGTCAGCCGTCTGAACCGGACATGACTGGCATCCGAGAAAAGAACCAAGATCAGGGTAATCTGCCCCAGAAGGCTCTTGGTGTGGTCGATCAGCGCCGGAGCGACATAGCTTTGCAGAGGCCCGGACAGCGCCAGTCCGATTACCGCGAAGAGGATCGGCAGGGTCAGGACCGTCCTGTCGATAGCCTTGTTGAGCAGCGAATACGCGGCAAAGGCCGCAAGGACACCAAGCCCCAGATAGATCGTCATCACAGCGCCATGTCCTTCCGGATGCCCAGAGATAGCGCAGACAGGCCGCACCGGGATGCGGGCTCTTGCCTGCCACTGGCAACCTGCATGCGCAGGGCGCTGCGATCAAGCGCGCTTTGCCCGAGGCGCCCGGCAATCCGGGCGGCGTCGCTAAATGCCTTTCGCTGCGCTATCCGCGCACGCCGCAATGGGCGTCGATCACGCGCTGCACCATCGGGGCGTAATGCGCAAAACCCGGCGTCTGCATATCCGCGTGTTTGCCCGCATCATCCAGATAGCGCACCTCGATGATCTCGCTCAGGTTGGGATTGGTCTCGAATTCGGCGACGTCTTCGGCGCTCATCGGGCCGCCTTGCAGGTTCAGCGTGTGCACGGACGCTGCCGACAGGCGCCCGAAATACTCGGGGCGTGTCGCGCAAAGGTAGCGCTTGGCGGCGACGTGATAGCGCACACAATCGGTGACGACAGTGGGAAAGAACGCCTCCAGCACGTCGGCGCCCGCCTCCTCATGGTGGCGGTCATGGGTATCATCCGGGTGATACGTGCCGAATTCGGAGGTAAAGTGCCCGATATCGTGCAACAGCGCGGCGACGATGATACGCTCGGGCTTGCCCGCCTCTTCGGCCAGCGCGGCGCCTTGCAGCATGTGCTGGGCCATCGTCACCGGCTCGCCCAGATATTCCTCGCCGCCGCGCCGCTCGAAAATATCTCCAAGGAAGGCGACGATTGTCTTGGGGTTCAGATCGCCGGTCATTCTGCGGCCTCCCGCGCAGGGGCCTGCAAGGCAGCAAGCGTCGAGCGGACGCCGTCCATATCGGCATAGCAGCCCTGAAACCAGCGGGTGCCCGCGCCGGAATATCCCTTGCGGGCGTGCAGGACGCGGGTGTTGTCCACAAGGAAGCTCTCGCCCGGATTGAGGCGAAAACTGACCTCCATGGCGGGATCGTCGATGATCTGGCCAAAACGGCGATAGGCCGCGTAATAGACCGGCATCAGATCGAAGGGCACATCCGTGATCGCCGCTGCCGAGCGGTTGTTGAAGCGCACCGCGCGCAGGGCGCCATCGGGGTCCAGCTCGATCATGGGACGGCGCGAGGTCAGGCGCACGCCCGCCTCGCCCGCGTATTCGAACCGCGCGCAATTGCGGCTCAGCACGTCGAACCAATCGGGGTTTTCATCGCGCAGGCGCCGGGCGGCGGCAAACCCGTCGACGACCATGTTCTCGCCGCCCTCCGCCGTCGATTCAAGGCAGTAGAGCACCTGAACTGTCGGCACCGGATCGCGGTAGGGATTGTCGGTGTGGGCCTGCAGGCCAAGGCCGGTATAGGCCAGATTGGTGGGATTGACCTCGGTGCGGACTTCGAACTTGGCGCCGTAATTTGTCTGGCGCACATGGCCAAATAGGTCGACCACGTCAAAAAGCGCGCCATCGCGGACCGGGCCGCCTTCCAGCTTGGCAAAGCCATAGCGCGCGATTTGGGCCAGCCATGTGCGCCGCGCCTCGGAACTGGTGCGCACCGCGTCGAAATCGCCGGTGGGCACGTCGTTCATCAGGCCCGCGCCCCATGCCTCGGCGCCGTCGGCAAGCCATCCGGGCGTGCGGGGCGCCGCGCGGTCATAGCTGTTCGCCATCAGCCAGCCGGGGTCATACGCGATCTCGCGGCCTTCGGGAGCGAAGGTCAGATGCACTTGCCCGCCCGCGATCCGCGCGCCCGTGATCGCCAGATCCTCGGCAATGTCGCGCAGCGCGATCAGGCGCTGCCCGTTGCCCGGCGCGCGCGTGCCCGCGTCCCAGGCATTGTCCCGCAGCCATATGGCGTGAAAGCGGGCGGTGGCGCCGCAATGGTTCAGTGTCAGGGCGTCGCCGCGGTCGCTCAGGGTGACTTCGGTCATGGAATCCTCGTGAATGTCTAAATCTGGTTGCCATGCTGCCAGAGCCAGCCATAATCACAACAGCATTTATAGAGGCCTGAGAGGCGCTTTCACTTATGGCTGGCAGAGCCTTGGACGGTATTCCCCTCGACTGGATCCGCGCGTTCGAGGCGGCGGCGCGCCTCGGCAGCTTTACCGCCGCTGCCGCCGAGACAGGCCTGACGCAGGCCGCGATCAGCCAGCGCATCGGCAATCTGGAGGCCCGGCTGGGCACCAGATTGTTCCAGCGCGGCGCGCGCGGCGTCAGTTTGACCGCCGAGGCCGAGGCGTGGCTGCCCCATGCCAGCGAGGCGCTGATGATCCTGCATCAAAGCGCCGAGGATATCTTTAGCGCGCGGGCGCGTTCGCTGACACTCGTCGCCAGCGCATCCGTCACGCGCGGCTGGCTGATGCCGCGCTTGCCAAGGCTGGAGGCGAAGGCGGGCGTCGGGTTCAGGACGCTGATGGTCGAGGCGGATGAGGCTCCGGGGCGCGGCGTTGCCGTGGTGCGCTATGGCGGCGGCACCTGGCCCGGTCTGCGCGCCGCACAGCTCTATCCCGAGGAACTGGCGCCCGTCGGCGCGCCTGCCCTTCTGGCGGGCGCCGATATCGCCGCGCTTCCGCGCATCGCGGTCACCGGGCCGCGCGCGGGCTGGTCCGAATGGGACGGCGCGGCGCGGCCGGGCACGGCGACCTTACGGGTCGACAGCATGGGCGCCGGGATCGCCGCCGCCGAGGCCGGGGCGGGCCTGCTGCTGGCGTCCCTTCCCCTTTGCCGCGATGCGCTGAAGGCCGGACGACTGGCGCGGGTGGACACACAATTCCTGCGCCCCGGCGCCGCCCCGTGGCTGACCGCGCGCCCGCAAGACATCCCGCAGCGGCAATGGGAGGCGCTGGTTCTGGCGTTTTGTGAGGGCTGAGCGCAGGCATTCGGAAACAGGGGTGGCCCGCAGACTATCCGTTCTCGCGCGTGTCACTGCCCAAGGCCCAGCTTGCGCTTTTGATCGTTGGCCCATTTCAGGATCGTCAGATCGAAGGTCAGCGCCATCAGCGCCACACAGATCCCGAGAACAAAGTTCTTGCCCATATCGGTGCCCGCAAGCGTCCGCTGCAATTCCTGCCCCAGATCCTGCGTGCCGATGAAGGCGGCGATGATAACCATGAAGAACGCGAACATGATCGCCTGGTTGAAGCCGACGGCCATCGTCGGAAGCGCAAGCGGCAACTGCACCTTCCACAGCTTTTGATTGCGCGTCGCGCCCGACATGTCGGCCGCCTCCAGCATTTCCTCGGGGACGGTGCGCAGCCCCTCGATGGTGTAGCGCGTCAGCGGCACCATCGCGAAGATGAGTATCGAGAAGATGACCGCCACATCGGTGATGCCAAAAAGCATGATGGCCGGGATCAGGTAGATAAAGCTGGGAAAGGTCTGCGCCGTGTCGCAGGCCAGAAGGACGCGGCGCGACCACCTGTCACTGCGCGCCGCCACGATCCCGAGAGGAAGGCCGAGGATCAGCGCAAGTGTCACCGCCGAGATCACCGAGTAAAGCGTGATGACCGAGCGGTCCCACCAGCCCGAAAGCGCGATGAGACCGAAAAAGAGCGCGGCGATCAGCGCCTGCCGGCGCCCGCCCAGCCAGAGGGCGAAGGCCGAAATGACGAGGATCAGCGCGGGCGTCGGAATACTGAGCAGGAAGTTGCGGAAGGGGATCAGCACTTGCACGTTCAGGAAATACCGGATGCTGCCGGTGATCGCATTGACCCAGCCGAGGGCCAGGAAGTTCTTCATCAGATCGTCGATTTCCGCGCCCTGGCTGAAATTCTGCTTGCGGCCGATATTGGTGGCGAGTTCTACGAACTGCCCGAGGATGCAAAAGAAAACAAAGACCGCAATACCCGTCAGCAAAAGGATGTGCCGCTTCCACCACGGCGTTCCGCGCTCGAAATGCTCGGGCTGCTTGATGGCCCATGCCTTGGACATCCGGTCCAGCATCACGGCCAGCAGCACGATCGTGACACCAATCTCGAACGAGCGGCCCAGCTTGAAGCTGCCCATCATGGCCAGCAGTTTCGCGCCGAGGCCCGGCATGCCGATGAAGGCGGTCAAAACCACCATGGCAAGGCTGAGCATGATGACCTGATTGACGCCGACGAGGATCTCGGTCCGGGCGGAAGGCAGGTAGACATGCCGCAAAAGCTGCCAGCGGGTGCAGCCGCTCATATGGCCCGACTCGACCACCTCGGGCGAGACCTTCTGCAGGCCCAGCGTCGTCATCAGGACCATGGGCGGAATAGCGTAGATCGTGGTCGCCACCGCCCCCGCGGTCGGCCCCACCTTGAAAAAGATCACCGCGGGCAGAAGATAGGTGAAAAAGGGCAGCGTCTGCAGCACCGCCAGCACCGGCTTGATCGCGCTGTCGACCCACGCATAGCGCCACGCCAGAATGCCGAGCGTCAGGCCGATGATGAAGGCCAGCGGCGCCGCGACGACCAGCACCGAGGCCGTCTGCATCGCGATGGTCCACTGGCCGATGAGGGCGGTCCAGACAAAGACACCGCCGCCCAGCAGCGCCATCCGCCACCCGCCCAGATAATAGCCCACGACGGCGGCGACAGCCGCGATTGCCGTCCACGGGATCGGCCCCAGAAACGGCCAGCGGCGCTGTCCGAAGAGTAGGTTGGCGGTCGCGTCCAGCACCCACTCCAGCCCCTCGGTCAGAAAGCGCGTCAGCGCCAGAAGGCCCATATCATCCTTGAGGAAGTTGAAGCCGGCATCCAGCCACGCGGCAAAGGGCGGTATCCACGCTTCGGGAAGCCGGTGCAGCGCGGCAGGCAAAAGGCCCGAATACTGCATCAACGTCAGCACGATGGCGGACGCGACGAGGATCAGCGCGGTGCGCGGCCGGGTAAAGGCCGGGCCGGCGGTCATGGTGTCGGTGGTTGCAACCATCAATTCGATCCCACGAGAATTTCCAGCGCTTCCGTGCGCCGGAACGCGCCCAGCGTCTTGCCGCCGCGTGTGACGGGTATCGCCTCGCGCGTGTCCTGCACCAGAAGCTGCGCCATCTGGTGAACGGTCATCCCTGCATCCACCGGCTCGCCGGTGCCGGTGATATCGGCCTTGGCCAGAACACTGGCGTGGACGACGCGGGATTTGTCGATGTCCTCGGTGAATTTGCGCACGTATTCGGTGGCGGGGTGGAGCACGATCTGATCGGGGGTGTCGCATTGCTCGACCGCGCCGTCCTTCATGATGGCGATGCGGTCGGCAAGGCGCAGCGCCTCGTCGAAATCGTGGGTGATGAAAACGATTGTCTTGGCCAGCATGTCTTGAAGGCGCAGGAATTCGTCCTGCATCTCGCGCCGGATGAGCGGATCGAGCGCGGAAAACGGCTCGTCCAGAAACCAGATGTCGGGCTCGATGGCGAGGCTGCGCGCAATGCCGACGCGCTGCTGCTGGCCGCCGGACATCTCGCGCGGGAAATAATCCTCGCGGCCCTCCAGCCCGACCAGCTTGATGACTTCCATCGCCCGCTCGCGGCGCTGGTGGCGGTCCTGACCGCGCATCTCAAGGGGAAAGGCGACATTCTCCAGAACGGTGCGGTGCGGCAAGAGGCCGAAGGACTGGAAAACCATGCCCATCTTGGACCGGCGCAGCTCGATCAGCTCGCGCTCGCTCAGCTTCATCACGTCCTGCCCCTCGACGGTGATGGTGCCGCCCGTGATGTCATGCAAGCGCGAGAAACAACGCACGAGCGTGGATTTACCGGACCCAGACAGGCCCATGATCACCAGCATCTCGCCACGGTGCACCTCGATGCTCACATCCTTGACGCCGGCGATATAGCCATCGGCGCGAATTTCTTCGAATCCGCGCCCGGCGGGCATGGTGGCAAGGTATGTCTCGGGGTCTTTGCCGAATATCTTCCATACGTTGCGGCACGAGATAACTGGCGTTTGCTGGTCCATGATCCATCCTGTTTGAGGCAAAGCGGCCCCAACCGCCAATCTGCGGGCGGGGCCGGCAATAAGGTCAGAGGCGGTGCCGGATCAGTTGATCCAGCCCTGCCAGACGTCCTGATTCGCATCCAGCCACTCGGCGGCGGCCTCTTCGGGCTCCATCTCCTCGACATCGACCAGCTTGGCCATCTGCGCGATCTGCGGGTTGGTGAACGAGATCTGCTCCAGCGTCGCATAGGCCGCCGGCCACTTCTCCTCCATGCCGTCCCACGCAGCTTTCTTCAGGTAGCCGTCTGCCGGATTGCCGCAATCGAACAATGCGTCGGGGTTCGGCCCGACGGCAGGATCGGTGTCGCAGCCCTCTTCCCATGCGGGAAATTCGACAAATTCACCCGGCCAGACAGCCTCGGCGAAGTTGGGCGTCCAGTTGAACACGACGATAGGTTTCTTTTCTGCTTCGGCGGCGCCGATGGTGGCCCAGAGAGCGGCGGCGCTACCGGCGTTGATCACGGTAAAGTTCATGTCCAGGGATTCGACACGCTCCTTGCCGTGCTTGAGCCAGTCGACGGGGCCATCGAGGTAACGGCCCTTGTCGCCGGTCTCGACCGTGGCGAAGACTTCGGCGCAGTCGTTCAGCGCCTCCCAGCTGGGCAGGCCGGGGCACGCCTCCTTGGTCCACATGGGATACCACCAGTCCTCGCGCGTGACGGCGTCGTGATCGCCGGCGTCGACAATGCCGCCCTTGTCCATGGCCGCGCGGAACGATGCGCCGAACGCGCCCTCCCAGACTTCCATCTCAAGCGTGACATCGCCAAGGCGAATCGACTCGTAGACGGCCTGACTGTCGGTCGTGACGTATTCAACGTATGCGCCCTGCTCTTGCAGGATCTGGCCGACCACGTTCGACATCACGATCTGCGAGGACCAGTTGTGAATGGGGATGACGATAGGGTCTGCACTGTCCTCGGCCATCAGGGCCATGGGGACGGATGCAGTCAGGGCGGCCAGAATGGCCGTTTGCGTGATTTTCATAGGTAACTCCCGGTTGGCGCGGTCTGTCAGTGCCGCTTTGATCAGCCCGGCCGCGCCGGAGCCGTTTTGATGTCGTCCGTCTGTTTGATGTTGCGGTCAACGCCGCAGGATCGTCCGCTATCTTCGCATGACTTTCCTCTGGGTCAAGTTTTTTTCTTACCCCAACAGAGTTGTGCATATCCTCGCAACGATGCTGGGCACCGTTGTTATAAAGGGCCAGCGCAGTGCCAGGCTGCATCAAAACGACCGGTAAAACTCTACCCTCGTGTCAAAATTCTTGTCCTGAGAGTGAAATTTGCGCATTGTTCGGACCAGAGGGCCATCACCGAGCCCGGTACTTTGGACACTCTATGACAATTCAACGACTGACCCACGCCGAGGCAACCAAACTGACGCAGGACCCGCACCGCCCCGATCGCGAGGATCGCGAGAACGTGCTGGAGATGGCTATCGGGCGAGAGCTGCGCGCGCATCGGCGCAAGCAGGAAATCACAGTGGCCGAGCTGGCCACCAAGACCGGCCTCAGCATCGGCATGCTGTCCAAGATCGAAAACGGCAACACCTCGCCGTCGCTGACGACGCTGCAGACGCTGGCCAACGCGCTGCGCGTGCCGATCACCGGCTTCTTCCGCCGGTTCGAGGAAAGCCGCGAATTCATGCACACCAAGAGCGGCGAGGGCGTCGAAATGGAGCGCGCGGGCACGCGGGCGGGGCATCAGTACAATCTGCTGGGCCATATCGGATCGAACGGCTCGGGCGTGATCGTCGAGCCCTATCTGATCACGCTCAGCACGCCATCGGACACATTCCCGACGTTCCAGCATGGCGGGATCGAGACGATCTATATGCTGGAAGGCGCGGTAGATTATCGCCACGGCGAAGAGGTGGTCCCCCTGCGTCCCGGCGATACGCTGTTTTTCGACGCCGATGCCCCGCATGGCCCCGAGCGGCTGGTGACGCTGCCGTGCAGATATCTGTCGATCATCTGCTATCCGCAGAAGGCCTGAGCCAGCCATATAAAAGAGCGGCCCGGCAGGACCGCTCTCAAGGTTCGCAGGCACATCTCACTTTTGCAGCGGCGGCTCGCTCTCGATTTCGGGCCAGATGCCCGGCGACGTCGGCAGGCCGTCATCGAATTTTTCCAGATACTCCAGCATCATGGGCCGGTTCGCGGCAAAGCCCTTGTACTCGGCCAATTCGTCCGGCAGATCGCGGATCACGCGGTGCAGGCGGCGGCCCCATTTGGGCACAGTCATCAGATCCTGGAACGCGCACAGATAGCAGCGGATCGGAAACACCATCGCGTTCGAGCGCGGCAGACGGAAGAAGGTCTGCAACTCGACGCGCAGATGCTGTTTGGAGCCGATATTCTCGGGCGTCAGCGTCGTCTTTTGCACGCCCCATTTGTGGTAATTCTCGGGGCTGGTATCCAGCAGCGGATTGACCGTCATCGTCCAGTTCAGACGGCGCACCGGGCTGCCCTGCTGGATATTCAACAGGAATTTCAGCGCGCGAACGAATATGCCCTTTTCATGGGCCAGCGGCACAGGCGCGTGCCACTCGAAGAAATTCATGCCGATGTCGAAATCAAGGCTCCAGTCGGCCTGCGTGGTGATCATGCCAGCGTCCATCCACAGGTTGTCGTCACGCTGGTCCAGCAGTGCGAAGTCTCCTTGGGTCTGGCGCGTGATGTATTCCATCGGGCCGTAGGGCAGCGTCGTCTCGTCAAGGAAGGTGAAGGTGTCGTCGATGCCCAGCGGCTTGTTGATCCAGCGCCATTTGTCGCCGTCGCGGTGCAGCTCGAACATGTCCGGGTAATCCTCGGACTTGGACACCATGATCAGCTCCAGCAGATCCCAGCCCGCCAGCGTCATATGCGGCAGCGACTGGCAACGCAGCGGATCGGCGGCCAGCACCAGCGCGCGGTCGCGCATTTCGCTGACGTAATGCTCGTCCACGTCAAAGCGGTTGTCGAAGATCGATCCCTCGCGCCCGCCCGCATGCGGCTCCATGTTGACGGAATACATGTAGTCGTCCTTGTCGAACGGGAACGGAAACCGTTTGATCGCCCAGGCCGAGTTCCGGAAAGAATAGTCGTCGCGGAACGTCTCGTCGTTGAATTGGATTGTCATCTCTCTCTCCCTGTCGCCGCCCGCCCCGGTCTGTTAACCCGAGGGGCGCGGCCTGAGTATCAGCGGTCCAGCACCAGCGTCTTGCCCTGAAAGCGGCTGACGCATGGCATGATTTTCTCGTTCGAGGCGTGCTCTTCGGGCTCCAGCCAGTGATCGCGGTGCAGGATCTCGCCGTCGCATTCCAGCACATCCGTCTCGCATTGCCCGCAAGCTCCGCCGCGGCAGAGATAGGGCGCATCCACCCCTGCCCCCTCGATCGCCTCCAGAAGGCTCTCATGCTCGCCCACCTCGATCACCTTGTTGCTGATCGCCAGTTTCACCTCGAAGGGCTTGCCGGGCTTCGGCGCCAGAAACTCCTCGTAATGGACCGCCTCGCGGGGCCAGCCCAGCTCCTTCGCAGCGCCGCGCACCCAGTCGATCATACCCTTGGGGCCGCAGATATAGATGTGTGTGCCAAGGGGCTGACCATCCAGAAGATGCTCAAGGTCGATCTTCTGATCCTGGTCGTTGTAATAAACATGCACGTCATTGGGATGCTCGGTCGTCAGTTCGCGCGCGTAGCTGGCCAGATCCTCGCTGCGCACCGAATAGTGCAGCTCCCAGTTGCCGTGGGTGCGGTCGAGCTGCTTGATCTGGGCCAGAAACGGCGTGATTCCAATGCCGCCCGCGATCATCAGATGCTTCTTGGCGCGCAGATCGAGGCTGAAAAGGTTGACCGGGTTCGACAGAACCATCTCGTCACCGACCTTGACCTTTTCGTGCAGAAAGAGCGAGCCGCCCCGCCCCTCGTCGTCGCGGCGCACCGAGATGGTGTAGGCGTCGCGCTGGGCCGGATCGGACATCAGCGAATAGGGGTTCAGGCGCGTGCGATCCCCGTCCTTCATCTCGATCACGGTATGGGCGCCGCCCGAAAAGGTGGGCAGGAGGCCGCCATCCACAGGCTCGAACCTGAAGCGGGTCACGAGCTCGTTCAGCGGCACGATTTCCGACACGCGCACTTTGATCTTGGTCGCACCGCTCATTCGTAAATCCTCTTTTGCTCGGGGATGTTTCCGGGATCCTCGGCGTCGACACAGACGCCCTGATAGGCGGCCAGCCGCCGCGAATAATGATCGCGCACAAACAGGTTCAGCCCGCAATGCGAACAGACATAAGGATCGACCTCGACATCCTCGGTGATCCCCTTGCAATGCACGCATTGCATGCGCCGCGCGGTCGATCCGCGATGCTCGGTCTGGATGGCGGTGTGCGGAATGCCTGCAAATACGGCCTCCTGCATCGCTTGTCCCATCAGGCTCTCGGTGCCGGCAAGGTACACCTGAAGGCCCATATGCGCATCTTGCAGAACGCGGCGGATGCGCTGCAGCGAGGCCGCGTAACTTGGACCCTCGTGGAATTGCGCGGGG